>Ga0066790_10000817_pt1 | contig 12526 bp, 17 predicted proteins | sample OrgsoiDNA2013050_FD_70963 | JGI IMG/M metagenome (GOLD analysis project Ga0066790, IMG submission 70963) | Permafrost soil microbial communities from the Arctic, to analyse light accelerated degradation of dissolved organic matter (DOM) -... | ecosystem: Environmental > Terrestrial > Soil >...
ACGCAGGCCGGCTATTGAGCCCCGAAATTGGGCTTGTCCGGGGTGCCGACGCGCTCGGAAACGACGGAAGGCAACACCGCTGGCGGCGCTATCGCGAGCCGTCCGCGGACCCCGCGGGGTGCCGGGTAGGCGGGAGGCGCCGCGCGCCGCGCGGCTGTGCAAGCCCGACTGGCGCCGGTTTCCTCCCGCCCCCCTATCAACCGTACGTAGGGTTTTCCCCTGTACGGCTGGAAGCGAGCGCATCTCAGTGGCGGCGTTCCCCGACATGAACCGTTCGGTGGGCGCACCGACCCGCCCTTCCGACCCGTCCGGTCCACCCGGGTTGGCCTGCCGCCTTCGCCGCCGCCGCAGGACATGACCATCAGACACGCTGCCCATACGGGCACTATGTCCCGGCGCGTGGTAGCCCTCACGGGCACTACGCCTGGCCTTTCCCCAAGCGACGGCCACGCTCGCCCAGAGGCCCTTCGCTCGAGCGAGGTTGTGTTGTCCTCGCCGTCATCACTACTACGGCCTCAGCCGCCAATCTCCACGCCCTCCCGACGACTTCCCGTTTCGCGGTTATACGCCGGGCCCTCGCCATACGGTCGGGTCTTGGCTGACGTGGAGACCTTCCCCGCTTTGAGACATCGATCCTTCCCTTGGTGCCACCGCCCATACGCCGGGGAGCCCTGCGGGTGCACGCGTCCGATTGCTTCCCCGCAGACACTGGCCTTCGCCCTCCTTCGACAGGCTCGGCGCTCCCAACTCCCACAGTTGGCATTGAGCACTCCCCAAAGGGGGCTCTTGGTGGGACACGGTAACGACGCTGCAGCGATTCGCTTGATGCTGCGGCCCCAAGGGTTGCTCGCACCCCTGGACCAACCGACCTCGACTCCGAAGAGCCGAAGCCGCCGGGTACTTGTACTTCCGGGCTTTCACGCCCAGGGGTCGCCCCCCGGGCGCGCCGGATATGACTACCTGGGCACATCGGACAACTCCCAGGGCGCGACTCTCACCCGCTGGATTGATGCTGTTACGGGCTGCAACGGAGGAACCGTGTAGGCATGAGCGAAAGAGATTCTCATGGCTACTACTACGAGCAGGACTCAGAGGCTGATCTGCTGCTCAAGGGCTATGCGCAGGAGCGGGGCTTCGGCGAGACCTGCGCCAAGACGCGGGTGGGGGTGTTCCTGGGCGAGCCAGACACGACGGTGCCCGACCCCACATCCTCGGCGGGGCGGGGCGCCGACCCTGAGACCGGCGTGGTCGACGCCCGCCACCGAGTGTTCGGCTACCAGAATCTGCTGGTCTGTGACGGCGCCGCCGTCCCTGCCAACGTCGGCGTCCACCCCTCCCTGACGATCACCGCGCTGGCCGAGCGCGCCATGGCCCACATCCCACCCAAAGGCAGCCCGGCTGAGCTGGCGGCCACCAACGGCCAGGGAGACGTGTCGGCCAAGAAGGGGTAGCGACAGCAGCCGTGCGATTGGCAACGGTTCATGATTATTAGTCGCGCAAGGCGTGTGGATCCCGCGAGGTTTGCTTAGAGGGCCGACGGGCGGGGTTGAGGGGCCCCGGGCGCTGGCGGCGGCGGGATCGTCGTCAGCGCGGGCGCGACGTCGGGCCAGATCAGCAGCACGCAGCAGGGGGCGTGGTCGACGACGAAGCGCGCCGTGGGCCCAAGGCTGCGCGGTCCGAGCCGCTCGCGGTCGCCATCGCGGGCCAGGACGAGGATGTCCATGGGTGCTGCGGCGGCCACGACGACGTGTTCGACGCGCCCGCGGCGCGCCTCGAGTCTGGCGGGGCGCCCCAGCCGGGTCTGGGCTTCGGCGAGCAGCTCGTGCGCGGCTTGCTCGGAGATCTCGCGTAGCGCCGGTGCCGCGCGTGGCGGTTGGTGTCGACCCAGCAGGCCGCGCCGCGCGGCGCCGGCGACGGTCTCGGCCTCGGTGCTCGCCACGTGCAGCAGGGTGACGTCCGCGTCGCTGGGGAGGAATGCTGCGGCCTCGGCGACCGTGGCCTCCCAGGTGTCCTCGATGATCCAAACGAGTGCGCGCATGTCGGTTCAGGCCTTTAGAGCTAACCATAGGATCACAGTCGCCGCGACGAGCCCTGCGGGTACTGTCAGTGCGCCCAGACGAAGGAACTCGCCCAGCTCGACGTCGGTTTCCTCGGCGTGCAGGACGCGTCGCCATAGCAACGTGGCGAGCGATCCGACATAGGTGAGGTTGGGGCCGACGTTGACGCCGATCAGCGTCGCGAGGACGGGTCCGGGGCCGGGGCCGGCGGCGGCCGCCACCGGGACCAGCATCAGCGTCGCCGGCAGGTTGTTGACGAGGTTGGCGAAGATGGCGCTCAGCGCGGCGATCGCGAGCAGGGCGGGCAGCGAACCGCCCGTGGGGAGCGCCGCGCGCACCGCGGTGTCCAAGCCGTTGCCGCTCGCCGCCTGAACAATCACCCCGAGCCCGAGGACGAAGATCAAGAAGCCGGGCTCGGCGGCACGCGCGAGCTGCCCCGGCGTCGCCGCTCGGCGGTAAAGCGACGGGATCGTCATCGCGGCGGCGCCGGCGGTCGCAAACCAGACCGGCTGGATTCCCAGCACCGAACTCAGCGCGAAGCCGGCTAGCGTGAGTGCGAGCACCGCGACCGCGAAGCGCGGCAACTTCGGGCGCGCCGGACGGGTACCCGCGCGGCGCGGGCGTCTGAGATCAACCGCGAAGAAGCGCCTGAACACCACCCACTCAACGCCCACCGCCGCGAGCGTCGGAAGCACCATCAACGCTGCGAAGCGCAGGAACGACAGCTTGCTGGCGTGGAAGGCCAGCAGGTTGGTGAGATTGGACACCGGCAGCAGCAGCGACGCGGAGTTGGCCAGATGGGCGCACGCGTAGACGTGCGGCTTGGCGCTGGTGCGCATCTGCGCCGCCGTCGCGAACACGACGGGCGTGAGCAGCACGATCGTCGCATCGAGACTGAGCACCGCCGTGATCGCCGCGGCGATCACGAACACGAACGCCAGCAGCCGCTGCGGGCTCCCCTGCGAGCCGCGGGCCATCACCGCGCCCATCGCGTCAAATAGCCCCTCGCGCCGGCAGCCGTCGGCGATCAGCAGCATCGCGGCAAGAAAGCCGACCGTTGGCCCCAGAGCGCGCAGCGCGTCGGCCGCCTCTGAAAGCCCGATCGCGCCAACGGTGACCAGCAGAACGGCACCGGCGACAGCGGCGAGCGCCTCAGACAGATACGGCGGCCGCGCCACCGCCACCCCGAGCGTCGCCGCCAGAACCACCAGCGCCAGCGCCAGCGCGAGACCGTTAGTCACATCCACCGCTCGTGGTCGGATCGGTGGTAGCTGTCATCGCCCGCCCCCTGCCTGGCGGCCGTGGGCAATCGCGCTCACGCTTGACGTTTGTGCAGCCCTCAGTGACCACCGGGGGCCCTCCCCTGCCCGCGGGACCCGTCCAGTCTGTGGATGCTGGCGATGAGGTGGGACAAATCGGCGAAGTCGGCCAGGTTACCCGCCCCAGACTTCTGTCACTGGACGACCGGCGGTCGTCGGCGCCGGGGCCCGAGTCGCGACCGCTTCCCGCTCGGCGAGCGAGAGCACGGCGATGCTGTGCCGGACGCCGCGACTCCGTCGCCGCAGTGCTTCCTCGCGGACCGTGGACATTTCTATGTCCCCCGAGATGAGCGTCGCGATTGCCGATCCGGGCGCCAATCCTGGCCGGTCCGGCCACTTCCGATTAGCGCCTGCGGCTGCCCCGTCCGTAGAGCGTCACGATCACCCATTCGGTGAGCGTGGATGCGCCCCTGGAGTACGGGAAGTAATAGAGCTCGCGGTTCAGTCCGAACCTGGTTACGAGCAGGTTTTGGCGCTTGGCGTACTTCTGGATCCCGATCTTGCCGTGCCGCGCCCCCACCCCCAGAGTCCTTGATACCTCCAATCGGGATCTCCATCGCGAAGTAGTTTGACCAGCGCTTGCCTGTGGACAGCTGCTGGGCGCCGCACACGGGTTCGCGGGCCACCGTGAACGCTATGACGATCCCGATAACTCGATGCTCGACCTCGTGCTCGCGAGGCGGCGCGGGCTGCCGATCTTGCTTTCGGTGGTGTACATCGAGGTTGCTCGGCGAGGCGGGATCCCGCTGGCCGGCGTTGGATTGCCGGCCATTTCGTGGTCGGCCACTTCGACACCGATCCGCCTCTGCTGCTCGATCCCTTCGCCGGGGGCCGGCCGATCGACGGAGATCTCGCACCCGGCCTGGCACGGCGGTGGCGAGCTCACGAGATCGCGATGCGAATGCTGAACAATCTCGTGGCTGCCTACGACCGGCGCGGCGATCTCAGCTGCGCCATGCGCGCGGCCGGCATGCGGCTCATGCTCCCAGCCGAACGGTCGCTGCGCGACACGCTGCAGACCGAACTCCGGGCGCTGGAAGCACGACTCAACTGACGACGTGCGCGCACCGACCACGTTGGCCGGAGCGGCCAGGGCATCCGCGCGGACCCGTACGCCCTGATCGCCGCGGCCCGGACGATGCCGCGAGTGGCTCCCGTCAGCACGACAACGGTGAGATGGCTCACTTTGCGTCGCGCGGGAGCCCCAGGCGCTGCCCGCCGCCGCTTGCCGGGAAACGGCAAGCGGCGAGGCGCTTGGTTACGCCTGGTCGCCGGCGGGGCCGAGCTCGAGGGCGACGGAGTTGATGCAGTAGCGGTCGCCGCCGCCAGGACCGTCGTTGAACACGTGGCCGAGGTGTCCGCCGCAGGTCGCGCAGGTCACCTCGGTGCGTGGCCTGAACAGTGTGCGGTCATCGTGCAGCTCGATGTTCTCGCGCACGACCGGGTCGGTGAAGCTCGGCCAGCCGGTGCCCGAGTCGAACTTCGTCTTGGAGCTGAAGAGCTCGGCGCCGCAGGCGGCGCAGCGGTAGATGCCGTCGTCCTTGGTGTGCACGTAGCCACGGGAGAACGGTGGCTCGGTTCCCTTGCGCCGGAGCACCTCGTACTGGGCCGGAGTCAGCTCCGCGCGCCACTGCTCCTCGGTCTTCTGGATTCGGGTCTCCATGTCACTCCTTTGTCGGGTCACGTGACGTTGGACCCGGCGCGGGCCAGAACGGTTCACGACGTCGCGAGCCACGGCGCGAGCAGTCCGCGAAGCGCCATCCGGCCCCGATGCAGCCGGCTCTTGAAGGCGGCCTCACCGAGCTCGAGGATCGCCGCCGACTGGCGCGTCGAGAGCCCCTCCACATCGCGCAGGACCACCGGCGCGCGCAGCTCCGCGGGCAGCTCGCGCAGGGCCTTGGCGAGCGCGGCCCGGAGCTCTTCGGTCTCCGCGCTCGCCGACGGTCCCGGCCTCGAGTCCTCGATCCCCTCGACCGGGTGGAGCTCGCTGGAGACCACGCCGCCGGCCGCCGGCCGGCGAGCCAGGCGCCGCTGCGCCTCGTTGAAGCCGATGCGGTACAGCCAGGTGAAGAAGCTTGAACGCTCCTCGAAGCCGACCAGGCCCCGCCAGGCACGCAGAAACGTCTCCTGGGCCACCTCCTGAGCCTCCGCGTCGTCGAGCCCGAAGCGTCGCAGCGAGGCGAACAGGCGATCGGCATGGCGCATCACGAGCTCCTCGAAGGCGGCCATGTCACCGTCGCGGGCGCGCCGGACCAGCGTCTGGTCGCTGGCCGGCGGGTGGCCGGAGACATCCGTCATCGCTCGGTCGGCGGCAGGCCACGGAGGCGGCTCCTCACCGACGCGAGCACCGTCCCGGCAACGCGCTCGCTCGGCTCGCCGCGCAGCGTCCCGAGTCCGTACAGGAGCGTCTGGAGACCGCGCACCAGCTCGCGGCACTCTGCGCACTCGGCCACGTGGCGCTGCACGCGGACGATCTCCCGCGGTCCAAGGTCACCGTCGAGATAGTCCGATGCGTGCGCCGGCACCCAGCCGTGATCGTGGCCAAATCGAATTCGGTGGACCGCCCGTCTCAGCATTCGGCGAACCCTACCTCTCCCATGGATCCCGTTCCGCGCTGCCGGCGGGACCGATCGACGAGCCGTGAACCGTTTCGGGTCCGCATGGGTCTGAGCATGTGACCGTGCAACACGAGCTGAGAGGAACCGAATATGTCACGACAGACCGCGATCTTCGCCGCCGGGTGTTTCTGGGGCGTCGAGGCCGCCTTCCGCGCCCTCCCCGGCGTCACGCAGACGAGGGTCGGCTACACCGGGGGCCATCAGGACGAGCCCACCTATGAGCAGGTATGCCGCGGCGCGACTGGGCACGCCGAGGCCGTCGAGGTCCAGTACGACCCCGCCATGATCTCCTATCCGGAGCTGCTCGATGTGTTCTGGACGGAGCACGACCCGACCACCCGGGACCGGCAGGGCTGGGACATCGGCAGCCAGTACCGCTCGGCCATCTTGTACTGGGACGAGCGGCAGGCGGCTGAGGCAATCGCCTCACGCGAGGGACGTCAGAAGACCCTGAGCCGCACGATCGTCACCGAGATCACGCCGGCCGGACGCTTCTGGCCCGCCGAGGACTACCACCAGCAGTACCTGGAGAACCGCGGCCAGGCCAGCTGCGCGGTCACGATCAGCGCCGCGCAGGCCGAGCCCGCCACCCGCTGAGCGCACCCGAGACGGAACGGCGCCCGAGGCAAAGCCTCAGGCGCCGGCCCGTGAGGCGAGCTGGTGAAATTCCGATCGACGCCTCGCGCAGTCAGCCAGACTGCGCATGAGCGCATTGCCGGACAAACCGGAATCAGTCAGAGGAGGCGAAGTGAAAGCGACCGAAGAGCTCTACGACCTGGGTCAGAGCATTTGGCTCGACAACATCACGCGAGAGATGCTCGACTCCGGACAGCTCCAGACCTACGTCGAGGAGTACTCCGTCACCGGTCTCACGTCCAATCCGTCGATTTTCGACAAGGCGATCGCATCGGGCGGGTACGACGAGGCGATTCGGGAGAAGTCGGCCACGGGCATCGACCACGAGGCGCTGTTCTTCGAGCTCGCGATCGAGGACCTGCAGCGTGCGGCCGACCGCTTCCGCCCCATCCACGCGCGCACCGCCGGGCTCGACGGCTGGGTGTCGCTCGAGGTCTCGCCGCTCCTGGCCTACGACACCGAGGCGACGGTCAAGGTGGCCAAGGAACTCCACCAGCGCGCGGCGCGGCCCAACCTCCTGATCAAGATCCCGGGCACGGCGCAGGGGCTCCCGGCGATCGAGGAGGCGATCGCGGCGGGCGTGCCGGTCAATGTGACTCTGCTGTTCTCCGCCGAGCAGTATCGGGCGGCGGCCGAGGCGTTCATGCGCGGCGTCGAGCGACGGATCGAGGCGGGACAGAATCCGATCGTGGGCTCCGTCGCCTCCGTCTTCATGTCGCGCTGGGACGTTGCCGTGCAGGACCAGATCCCCGAGCGCCTGAGAGACCGCCTCGCGCTCGCCGCCGGATTCCAGGTCTACCGCGCTTACCGCGAGCTGATGGACAGCGACCGCTGGCAGCGGCTCGAGAACTCGGGCGCACGGATGCAGCGACTCCTGTGGGCGAGCACGAGCACGAAGGATCCCAGCGCCCCTGACGACCTGTATCTGCACTCCCTGGGAGCCCCGTTCACCGTGAACACGGTCCCCGAAGGGACGCTGCGCGCCTTCTACGACCACGGGCATGTCGGGAAGGCCATGCCTGCGGACGGCGGCGATTCCGGGGCGACGTTGAGGGAGCTCGCCGAGGCTGGCGTCGACGTCGGCGCACTCGCCGCCAAGCTCCAGACGGATGGAGCGAAGGGCTTCGTGGACTCCTGGAACGATCTCATGGCCCACATCGACCAACAGAGCGCGGCGCTCGGGGCCGTCACTGCGACCGAGGAGTCTTGATGAGCACCACCACCATGATCCCGCTCCGAACCCGTCCCGCCTGGCGGGCGCTGGAGACGCACTACGAGGAGCTCGACAAGGTCCATCTCCGAGACCTCTTCGCCGGCGACCCAGGTCGCGGCGAACGGCTGACCGCCGAAGGCGCCGGTCTGTACCTCGACTACTCCAAGAACCGGATCACGGACGAGACGATCGCTCTGCTGCTCCAGCTGGCCGAGGAGTCGGGACTCTCGGAGCGCACCGAGGCGATGTTCCGGGGCGATCGCATCAACGTCTCGGAGAACCGATCGGTGCTGCACGTCGCGCTGCGGATGCCGAAGAGCGAGTCGCTGGTCGTCGATGGCGTCGACGTCGTCGCGGAGGTCCACGGCGTGCTGGATCGGATGTCCGCCCTCGCCGACCGGATCCGCTCGGGCGAATGGACGGGCCACACGGGAAAGCCGATTCGCAACGTCATCAACATCGGCATCGGCGGCTCTGACCTCGGTCCGGTGATGGCCTACGAGGCGCTACGCCACTACTCGCGGCGAGACCTGGTCTTCCGGTTCGTCTCCAACGTCGACTCGACGGACTTCGCCGAGGCAACCCGTGACCTCGCCGCCGACGAGACGCTGTTCGTCATCTCCTCGAAGACCTTCACGACGCTCGAGACGATGACCAATGCCCGGACCGCGCGCGAGTGGGCCCTCGCCGCTCTCGGTGACGAGTCCGCAATCGCCAAGCACTTCGTCGCCGTCTCGACGAACGCGGAGGAGGTGTCCAAGTTCGGCATCGACACCGACAACATGTTCGGCTTCTGGGACTGGGTCGGCGGTCGCTACTCGATGGACTCTGCGATCGGCCTCTCGACCATGATCGCCGTCGGACCCGGCGCGTTCCGCGAGCTGCTCGCCGGATTTCACGAGCTGGACGTCCACTTCCGCACGACGCCGCTGCAGCGCAACCTGCCGGTCCTGATGGGGCTGCTGGCCGTGTGGTACGGAGACTTCTTCGATGCCCAGACCGTCGGAGTCATGCCGTACAGCCAGTACCTCAAGCGCTTCCCCGCGTATCTGCAACAGCTCACGATGGAGTCCAACGGCAAGCACGTCACGCTGGACGGACGCGCGGTCGATTCCCAGACCGGCGCCGTCTACTGGGGCGAGCCGGGCACGAACGGCCAGCACAGCTTCTACCAGCTCATCCACCAGGGCACCAAGCTGATCCCCGTCGACCTGATCGGGTTCGGCAGGACCCTGAACCCGATCCGCGACCACCACGACCTGCTCATGTCCAACGTATTTGCGCAGGCGGAAGCGCTCGCCTTCGGCAAGACCGACGCGGAGGTACGGGCCGAGGGAACGCCCGAGGCGATCGTGCCCCACCGCGTGTTCGAAGGCAACCGCCCCAGCAACGTGATCCTGGCGGAGAAGCTGACGCCGCACACGCTCGGAGCGTTGATCGCCCTCTACGAGCACAGCGTGTTCACTCAGGGCACCATTTGGGGCATCGACTCCTTCGACCAGTGGGGAGTCGAGCTCGGGAAGGTGCTCGCAAAGCGGATCATCCCCGAGCTCGAGTCCATCGACGAGCCCGATCTACGGCATGACAGTTCGACCAATGCGCTGATCCGGCGCTACCGGGCGATGCGATGACCAGCATGGAAAGGAACTGAGGATGACGACGAACACCCCAATGCAACTCGGAATGGTCGGCCTCGGCCGTATGGGCGCCGGCCTCGTCCGGCGGCTGATGCGCGACGGACATCGCTGTGTCGGCTACGACGTCTCCCCGCACGCGGTCAAAGCGCTCCAGGCTGACGGCGCCGTCGGCGCCGAGTCGATGGAGGACTTCGCCTCCAAGCTCGAGAAGCCGCGAACGGTCTGGGTGATGGTGCCCGCCGGCGAGATCACGGACAAGACGATCACCTCTCTCGCCGAGGTCCTCGAGCCGGGCGACACGATCATCGACGGGGGCAACACGTACTACCACGATGACCTCCGACACGCAGCAGCTCTCGAGGAGAAGGGCATCCACCACGTCGACGTGGGGACGAGCGGCGGCGTCTGGGGCTTCGAGCGCGGCTTCTGCCTGATGATCGGCGGAGAGGACGCAGTCGTCGACCGGCTCGGCCCGATCTTCGCGTCGATCGCTCCCGGCATCGAATCCGCTGCCAGAACCCCAGGACGGACCGGGGACCCCACCCCGGCGGAGCACGGCTATTACCACTGCGGGCCCAGCGGCGCCGGCCACTTCGTGAAGATGGTGCACAACGGCATCGAATACGGGCTGATGGCCGCCTACGCCGAGGGGCTGAACATCATCAAGAACGCCGACGTCGGCCGGCGCCAGCAGGAGATGGACGCTGAGACGGCACCGCTCGAGCACCCCGAGTACTACCAGTACGAGATCGATACAACTGAGGTGGCCGAGGTCTGGAGGCGGGGTAGCGTCGTCGGGTCCTGGCTGCTCGATCTGACCGCCACGGCGCTGTACGCCTCGCCAACGCTCGACGAGTTCTCGGGCAGGGTGTCGGACTCCGGCGAGGGACGCTGGACCTCGATCGCCGCGATCGACGTGGGTGTGCCCGCCCCCACCCTGACGACCGCGCTGTACTCGCGATTTGCGTCGAGAGGGCTCGACCAGTTCGCTGACAAGCTCCTGTCCGCGATGCGCAAGGAGTTCGGCGGACACGCGGAGAAGCGGGCATAGCAGCGGAGTCTGGTCCGATGACCGTCGAGCGTGAGAAGCAGCTCGCGGCCGAGGCCGCCGCGCAGCTCGTCGAGGATGGCATGTTGGTCGGCCTTGGCACGGGCTCCACGGTCGCCTACCTGCTGCCTGCGCTGGCCGCGCGCGGACTCAGCCTCCGCTGCGTGGCCAGCTCGCCCGCGACCGAGCGTGCGGCCCGGGAGCTCGGGATCAAGGTCGAGTCGTTTCGTGGCCCAGGCTCTGTGTCGCGGCTCGACATCACGATCGACGGCGCGGACCAAGTCGCAGGGTCCGGCTGGCTCGTGAAGGGCGGCGGCGGCGCCCACACGCGCGAGAAAGCGATCGCGGCGGCGACCGATCGCTTTGTCGTGATCGTGTCCTCGAACAAGCTCGTCGAGACGCTGACCCCGCCCGTGCCGCTCGAGCTTCTGAAGTTCGGCTTGGCGGCGACGCTCCAGCGGCTCGACACCGTCAGGCTGCGCGACGTCTCCCCCAGCCCCGAGGGCGGGGTCATCGCCGACTTCACCGGCCCTTTCGAGGATCCAGAAGTGCTGGCGGCGCGGCTCTCGTCCACGGTCGGCGTGGTAGAGCACGGGCTGTTCGCGCCCGACCTGGTCTCAGACGTCGTTGTCGCGCGGGGCGAGGAGGTCGAGCGCATCGCGCTCACGGCCTGAGAGGCCGCGCGACACCGGCTGGCCCGTGGCGGCGACTGCGCCCTCGAGCGCCCTCAGCGCGGTGGCGTAGATCTCGGAGAAGCTCGGGAAGGGCTGGATCGTGTCGTGCAGCACCCCGAGCGGAACGCGGGCCCGCCAGCGTGGCCTGCTGCAGCCACTCGCCGGCCTCGGGACCGAGCGCGTAGGCACCGGTCAGCCGTTCGCCGTCGCTGAGCAGGGTCAGGAACCCGCCCCACTCCGCGTCGGCGTGTGTGTAGGTGGCGGTCCTGGACACCTCGCCGCCCAGGCGCCGTACGGCCTAGCCAGCTCGACGCCCGCCGGCCCGCCGCCCAGCACGAGCAGGCGGCGCGGGATCGCCTCCATGCTGATGGCCTCGCGGGTGCCTCAGATGCCCTCGAGCACGCGCAGGCCCGGGCACGGGCGCCACGATCGGATCCGAGCCGGTCGCCACGACGACGTGCTCGGCGGTGTGGGGCGCACCGCCGAGCTCTACCACGCCTGGCCCGGCGAGCCGGCCGCTGCCGCGCAGCAGGTCGATGCCCGCGCCGGCCGGGAAGCGCTCCTGCCCGGGGTCGGAGTAATCGGAGACCATGAAGTCACGCCACGCCAGCGCCGCCTCGACGTCGCCTTCCGCGGTGGCCGCGGCCTCGCGCGCGCCATACACCGCCTCGCCGGGGCGCAACAGCGTCTTGGACGGAATGCGCGCCCAGTATGAGCATTCGCCTCCGACCAGCTCACGCTCGACCACGGCGACCCGCAGGCCCCCTCTGGCCAGTGCGGCCGCGCAGTGCTCGCCCGGGGCGGCCACCGAGGACGATGAGGTCATAGTCGCTGCTCACGCCGGTGCCACTCATCTCGACCTCCGCAAATCGGTCGCAGGTATCACAGTCGCGCTTCGAGCCCCTGGTTGGGCCCGTCGAGGCCCCTGGTCGACTCCCTCCTCTGGGCAGCCGCCTGGCGGTGTCCGGCCACCCAATCCGCGATCGTGGACGCGTACTCGCCGGCCGCTTCCTCCCACACGAAATGTCCGGCGTCGATGACGACGAGCCGGCTGTGAGGGAGGCGCGCAGACAGGAACTCGGCGTTGGCGGCCGGGACGACTCGGTCTCGCCCACCGGCGATGATCAGGACGGGGGTTTCGATCTCAGGGAGGCGGCGGGCGAGTTCCGGGACCTCGTCGGGGTAGGTGCGCACGTAGCGCATCGATTCCACGAACCGGTCGCCGTCGCGGGCCGACGATGTGCGGATGGCCGAGGCCGCGCTCGTCGATCAGCCGCACGAGGAACTCGCCCATCGCCCGGGGCGACATGAGGTCGTCCCTGCG
>Ga0066790_10000818_pt1 | contig 12507 bp, 10 predicted proteins | sample OrgsoiDNA2013050_FD_70963 | JGI IMG/M metagenome (GOLD analysis project Ga0066790, IMG submission 70963) | Permafrost soil microbial communities from the Arctic, to analyse light accelerated degradation of dissolved organic matter (DOM) -... | ecosystem: Environmental > Terrestrial > Soil >...
CTGCCGCTGACCGTGGCCGAGATGGACTTCGCGCTGGCCCCGCCGATCACGGACGTGCTGCGTGAAGCCGTGGAACGGTCTGACGCTGGGTACGCCCACGCCGTCCCGGACCTGGGCCGGGCCATCGCCGGGTTCGCGGCCCGCCGCTGGAACTGGGACCTGGACCCGGCCGCGGTGACCGCGGTGACCGACGTCGGGGTCGGCGTGGTCGAACTGCTGCGCGCGCTGACCCGCCCCGGGGACGCGGTCGTGATCAGCCCGCCGGTGTACCCGCCGTTCTTCGACTGGGTGCCCGAGGCCGGTGCCCGCATCCTGGAGGTCCCGCTCGCCCACGGCGCCGACGGGTGGCGGCTGGACCTGGCCGGGCTGGAGGCGGCGTTCGCCACCCACCCGGCCGCCTACGTGCTGTGCAACCCGCACAACCCGGTCGGCCGCGTGCACGCCGCCGACGAACTGGCCGCGCTGGTCCGGCTGGCCCGGATCTACCGGGTCACGCTGGTCAGCGACGAGATCCACGGGCCGCTGGTGCTGCCCGGCGCCTCCTTTACCCCGCTGCTGACCGTGCCCGGGGCCGCCGAGCTGGCCGTGACCGTGCTGTCGGCCAGCAAGGCGTGGAACCTGGCCGCCCTCAAGTGCGCCGCCGTCGTCGCCACGGCGCCCCGGACGGCCGCCCTGGCCGACCGGTTCCCGCCCGACACCAAGTGGCGCATCGGTCACTTTGGCGTGCTGGCCGCCGTCGCCGCGTTCAGCGAGGGGGAGCCCTGGCTCGACCGGCTGCTGGCCACGCTCGACCATCGCCGCACCCTGCTGGCGACCCTGCTGTGGGACCGTCTCCCCACCATCGCCTGGCACCCGCCCGCGGCGACGTTCCTGGCCTGGCTCGACTGTTCGGCCCTCGGCCCGGACGACCAGGCCCGCGACCGTTTCCTCGATCGCGGGCGCGTCGCACTCGAACCAGGGCTGCGGTTCGGCGCCGCCGGCCGCGGCTACGCCCGGCTCAACTTCGCCACCAGCGCCGACATCCTCGATCAGGCCACGGCGCGGATGGCGTCCTCCGTCAGCTGACCCCGCCGGGCGGCCTTCATTCCGGTGACCGGCCCGCGCCCCAGGATCATTCCGCTTAACGGACCACATGCAGGGCCCCGGGCCACTGCAGCGTCGCAGCGTCCCGGGGCTCGCATTACGTCCGTTAAGAATCAGTGATCTTCATCAGTCACCTAGATAGTCGGCGGGGAGGTTCGCTCCCGGGACCTGACGGGGCGGCAGGATTGTGCTGTCGCCGGGGTAGGGCGTCTTCCAGTCGTGTGCGCTGTACCAGTCGAGCCGGTTGAGCTGGGCCGGGTTCGCGAAGTCCTGGATGGCGCTGCTGCCGTTGAACCGGCCGTTCCGGCTCCATACCACCCACTGCTCGTAGATCGAGCGCACCGAGCTGGGGATGCCGAGCTGGGCCGGCGACTGCGGCGTGAAGGCGGGCACCGGCCCGGGGACGGTCGCCGCCCCGGCCGCGCTGGCCGCGGGAGCGTTCGTGGCCGAGGACCCGGACGAGGACGCGGGCGGCGTGCTGGCCGCCAGGCCCTGGGTCAGCGGGATCTGGTTGGCGACGTGAGTGTAGGGGGTGAAGTTGGGCGTACTGGTGAAGGCGCCGGTCATCGGCTCGGCCGCGCGGTCTTCGGTGTTCATCGGTGCGATCCCCAGCATCTGCTCGACCGTCCGCACCACGTTGAGCTGTGTGTAGTACGTGCTGTCGGTGATGCCGCGCTTGGCGTACGGGCTGGCCACGAGGAGCGGGCCGCGGTGGCCGTCCACGTGGTCCGCGCCGTTCTGGGTGTCGTCCTCGAGGACGAAGACCGCCGAGCTCTTCCAGAACGGGGAGTGTGAGATCGTGTCGATGATCCGGCCGACGGCCAGGTCGTTGTCGGCTACCTCGGCGACCGGGTTCGGGTCGCCGGTGCCCACGCCGGCGGTGTGGTCGTCGGGCATCCAGAGCAGGTTGAGGTTCGCCAGGCTGCCGGTCTTCTCACTCTGGGCGAAGGACTGGTCCCAGACGTCGGTCCGGTACTGGTCCGGGATGCCCAGGTCGAAGGCCGGGTACTGGTGGTCGTCGATGGCGTTCAGCGAGGGGATGTCGGCGTAGGTGTTGACCGACGATTCCGGCACCGGCAGCGTCCCGGTGGCCTTGCCCTCGAGGATCTGGCTGTCCTGGTAGTACGCCGACCAGGATGGTACCGGGGCTTCCTGCTGCAGGAAGTTGTTGTACTCGCCGTAGGCCGTGGATGTCTTGCCTGCCGCCGCGGCCGCGTTCCACAGGAATCCGTCCCGCTGGTAGGCGAGCGCGTCGCCGCCCTGCGCCGGGTAGCTGCGGTAGAAGGCGCCGAACTCCTTCTCGATGTAGTCGTTCGCGTCGGCCTGCGTGATCCAGTTGTGGCCGTCGGCCGACAGCGTGCCCTCGTCGTAGAAGTTGTCGAACAGCCCGTACGTGCTGGCCAGCGCGTGCCCGTTCGGCGTGATCGTCTTACCGAACTGGGCCAGCGCCGGGTCGCTGTTGCCCTTGCCGATGTCGCCCAGGTCCTGGTCGTAGGTCCGGTTCTCGCGGATGATCAGGAACACGTGCTTGATCGGTGAGGGGCAGCCGAGCTTGGCCGGGATCGCCTGCGGCGCGGCCGTGCAGCTGGCGGCCGACTGGCTGGCGAGCAGGTGCGTCCAGTCGTTGTCGGTGAACACCTGGTCGGTGTAGGCCCCGAGCGCCGCGGTGGCCGGCATCGCGAAGTCGGTCACCGAACCGGTGTCGTCGTAGGTGTTATGGCCGGTGACGGACGTGGCGCCGGGGGCGGTGCCGGGACCCTTGCCGATCGTGCTCTCCGGGCCGCGGGAGCCGATGCCCTTGTCGTTGGTCACGACGATCTTGCCGAGCGCCGTGTCGCTGGCCACGGCCACCGGGTAGAAGTCGGTGGGCAGCAGGCCCTGGTACTGCACCGGCGAGCGCGCGCCGCTGTAGTAGTACACGGCCAGCGCGTTGTCCCGCCCGATGCTGACCAGGATGTGGTGCGCGTCGGGCATCGTGATCGCGTTCGGGTAGCTGCCGACCGTCGATCCGGGCAGCGGGTTCACGTTGACGGTCTGCACGACGCTCGCGGTCTTGGGGCTGATCAGCGTAAACGTGTCGTCGTTGGAGTTGGCCACCATGAGGGTGCCGTCGGCGGCCAGGTACTCGGCGGTCGGCTCCAGGCCGACCGGGATCTCCTTGACCTCCTGGCCGCTGGTCAGGTTGACCTCGGACACCGTGCCGGTGGTGGCGGCGCCGGTGACCTTGCTGGCCACGATGGCGGTCCCGTCGGACTGGTTGGTGAACTGGCCGGGCTTGGCCGGGCGGCCGCCCTCGTTGGAGACGAACGCGTCGTGGCCGACGACCACGACTTGCCGGGGCGCGTTGCCGACCTTGGTCACGCTGGTCAGCTGGTTGGTCGCGGTGTCGATGGTGCCCAGCTCGTTCACCCCGTTAAGTGCGACGTAGAGGGTTTTGCCGTCGCTGCTCAGCGCCATGCCCGAGGGCAGGTCGGGGGTGGTGGTCGTGGTGGTGTTGAGGTTGGTGGTAGCCGTCTCCAGCGGGATCGTCACCGGGCTGGAGACCGTGCCGTCCGTGGCTACGCTGAAGCGGACCAGGTCGGACGTCTGCGGGAACCAGAGGGTCTTCCCGTCGGCCGACCAGAGCGGGCCGTCGGCGGCGACGGTGCCGTCCCCGATGGTCTTGTCGGTGCCCACGCCGGTGCCGATCTGCTGCACGACGGTGCCGGTCGCCACGTTGAAGACGGTCAGGAAGCCGGTGAAGTCATACCAGCTCAGGGCGGCCAGGTACAGCCCGTCGGGGCTGATCGAGGACGACAGGAGCCGGCCGTTGTCAATGAGCAGCCGGGTGCCGATCGGCTTGATCCGCTGATTGGTCGGCAGCAGGATCCCGTCGGCATTGGCCGTTCCGACCTGGGAGGTGCCGAATCCGCCGCGGAACGCGCCGGCCGCGGCGGCGGTGGCGAAACCCGCCATCATGACCACGGCGACGCCGGCCGCGGTGATCGAGCGGACGGCGCGGCGGTGCGCGTGCCGCCATCGTGGTGAGAGCAAACGTCTCATCTGAATTCCCTTTTCTCGGCGCCGCCACCTGCCGGCCCGGCTCCGGTCATGGTTCGCGAATCTGCGGGGTGACTCAGGAACTGCCGGATCTCAGGTTGTGTCGAAACAGCCGTCGATCAGCGACAGCGGGTTGATGAGCTGCTTATAGTGCGGCCCGGTGATGGTGGGGGAGCCGTTGACGGAGGCCGGGCCATCCCCGTCGGCGGCGTAGCAGCCGTCGGTCTGGACGTCGACGTTGTACTTGGCGATGACCGGGTAACCGGGCCCGGCCACCAGGTAGGTGATCTGGCACAGCCAGACGCCCGAGCCGTCCTGCGTGATGTCGGGCGTGCCGCCCTTCTGGCAGCTGGCGTGGCTGTCCAGGCTGGTCGCGGAGGGCTCCGGGTTGCCCTGTTCGGTCTGCTGGAGGACGTACAGGTTGGCGAACGTGCGGCTGAGGGAGGTCTGCAGCCGCGGGGCGGTCAGGCCGGTCGAGCCGCAGCCGCTCGCGGTAAGGGTGCCCACGGTGATCGCCGCGGCCGCGGCCGCGGCCCCGGCGGCGGTGCGGCGGCGCGGGTTTCCCAGGCTCATGACGCACCGCCGATCGTGCGGCGCCGGAACACCAGCCAGGCGGCGGCGCTGCAGAGCGTGAACCACACCGCGCTGGTGAGCAGCCCGTAAAGGAACGGCCCCACGTAGGCCGGCTGCTCCCAGAAACCGTGCCAGGCGGTGAACGGCGTGCTGAGCAGCACTTGCTGGCCCCACGCGGGCAGCGCGATCAGCGTCGCGACCTGGAAGGCCAGGGTGAGCACCACCGGGACGCCGATCCCGATCACGCTGTTGCGGCTGGCCACGGAGGCGAAGATGGCCAGCGCGGTGAAACCGAGCACGGGCGGTATGACCGACAGCCAGCTCACCAGGACCAGTTCGGTGGCGTGGCCGGCCGGCACGAGCTGGCCGCCGAGCCCGGCCACCGGCTGCGTCCCGGCCAGCAGGCCCGCCAGCAGGTCGGTGATGATCAGCAGCATCATGGCGGCGGTCGCGAAAGTCAGCGCGGCCAGGAACTTGCCCGCGAACAGCTCGCGCCGGCTGCGGGACCGGGTCAGGATCGTCTTCCAGGTGCCGAAGTGATCTTCAGCGGAGAAGATGTCCCCGGCCACCACGGCGGTTCCCACGGGTAGCAGCCACTGGCCGCCGAACCCGAGGATCACCATCGGGATCGCGAAGCCGGAGGTGTGCACCCACTGGCCGAACGCGGTGTCGCCCGGCGTCGCACTCTGCACGTTCAGGCCGGCGACGATGACGAACGGCCCCACCAGGCACGCCGCGGCGATGGCCCGCACCCGCCCTTGGCCGCGCAGTTTGGCCAGCTCCAGCCGCCACACTGTGCGGGTTCCGGAACGTGGGCCGGTTCTGGTGGCGGGCCCGCCGGGCCCGCCGGGACCACTGGGCCCGGGAGCGGGTTCGGGGTACGCCGGCCACCGGTCGGCGGCGAGGGTCACGGCACCTCCTCGGTAACGGGCGGCTCCTCGGTAACGGGCGGGCGCTCCCGCCCGGGCGGGCCAGCGGGCCTGTCCCCGGGCTCGCCGGTCAGCTGGAAGAACAGCGATTCCAGCGGTGTGACGTCGAGCTCCAGGCCCCGCACGGCCACGCCATCGCGGGCCAGCGTCAGCACGTAATCGTCCAGCCGGTCCTGGGCCGCGAAGACGACCAGGCCGCCGTCGTCGCGGCCTTCGGCCTTGACGCCCGTGGTCCGCTTGGCCTGCTCCCGCGCGGCGGCGTCGTCGCTGGTGCGCAGCCGCCAGACTGGATCGGGGGCGTCGGCGCGCATCGCGTCGAGCCGTCCGGCGAACGCGACCTTTCCCTGGTGCAGTACGGTCACCGCGTCACAGATCTCCTCGACCTGGGTCATGTTGTGGCTGCTCAGGATCACCGTCACGCCGTCCCGGGCCAGGCGGCGCAACGCGGTCCGCAGGTCCCGGATCCCGGCCGGGTCTATGCCGTTGGTGGGCTCGTCCAGGATCAGCAGCCGCGGGCGGCGCAACATGGCCGCGGCCAGGCCGAGGCGCTGGCGCATGCCGAGCGAGTAGCCCTTGACCCTCTTGCCACGGGCGTCCGCCAGGCCGGCGCGCTCCAGTGCCTCATCGATGAGGCTCGCCGCGTCGCCACCGTCGAGCCCGGCCAGCACGGCGAGATTCCGGCGGCCGCTGAGGTACGGGTAAAAACGTGGCGTCTCCACAAATCCGGCCACGCCGTCCAGCCAGCCTGGGCCGGCCTCGGCCCGGGTCCGCCCGAAGAGCCTCACCGTTCCCTCGTCGGGGAGGACCAGGCCGAACAGCGCCGACAGCAGGGTCGTCTTCCCGGCGCCGTTCGGGCCGAGCAGGCCGTGCACAACGCCGGGGCTGACGGTGAAGTCCACCGCGTCGAGGGCGGTGGTCTCCCCGAACCACTTCGACACCCCGCGGGCTTCCACCACCTGGCCCGTTGTTTCGGTCACGGCGCTCAACGTAGGGGGCCCACGTAACCTGAACGGAAATGAACAGAGAACAACAGTTGAACGGAACGTCCCGTTTCGTGTGAAGTTGTTCGCCGTCGTTGGTCCCGATCACTTGTGTGCATCGACGGCGTGGGCGCCTTGCCTGATGTGCTCTGCCGTCCGTAGCGTCACATCTGTCACAGCCGACACTGAAGGGACGTCCGGCATGGAGCCATGGGACCGCGCCAACCCGGAGGCCGCGATCGCCGCCGCCGCGGCCCGCTGCTCCAACTGGAACCGCTGGGGCCCCGACGACGTGCGCGGCACCCTGAACTTCATCGACGCGGGCAAGCGCCGTGAGGGCGCCACGCTGGTGCGCCGGGGCGCCTGCTTCTCGCTGGCCCAGCGCTTCGACGCGCATGGCCCGCAGAAAGGCCTGTTCCGCCGCAACAACCCGGTCCACGTCATGCTGGCCTCCGGCCTGGACAGCCCGGAGTCGCAGCGTTTCCCGCACGGCTTCAGCGGCGCCGACGACGTGGTGTTCACGCCTCTTCAGGCCTCCACCCAATGGGACGGCCTCGGGCACATCTTCGACCACGGCACCGCGTGGAACGGCCGGGCCGCCGCGCAGACGGTGACCAGCCAGGGTGACCTGGTCACCGGGATTGAGCGGGTCGCGGCGGACTTCGCCGGCCGCGGCGTGCTGCTGGACGCGGCCACGGCGGTCGGCGAGGACGGTGAACTGCCGGACGGATTCGCCATCACCCCGGACCATCTGGCCGCGACGATCGCCGCCCAGGGCGCGAGCGCCACCGTCGGCCGCGGCGACATCCTGTGCGTCCGCACGGGCGCGCTGGCCCGGGCCCGGCGCGACGGCTGGGGCGACTACGCCGGCGGACCCGCCCCGGGGCTGTCGTTCGGCTGCGCGGACTGGCTGCACGATACGGAGATCGCGGCGATCGCCACCGACACGTGGGGGTTCGAGGTGCGGCCGAACGAGTTCGACGACGCGTTCCAGCCGCTGCACCAGGTCGTGATTCCGCACATGGGCCTGTCGATCGGCGAGATGTGGGACTTCGAGGAACTCGCTGCCGATTGCGCGGATGACGGCCGTTACGAGTTCTTCGTGGCCGCCGCGCCGATCCCATTCACTGGCGCCGTCGGCGCGCCGGTCAACCCGCTGGCCCTGAAATAACCGGGCCCCGGGACCGCCCGGCTGCTTTACGAACGGCGGCTGGGGTCTACCACCAGGAGCAGGCCGCGCAGGCACGCGTCGAGGATGAGGCCGGCGATGGCGATGGTGATAATGCCGGCGAAGACCAGGCTCGTGTTCAGGTAGTCGCCGGCCTGGCTGATCAGGTAACCGACGCCGCTGGTGGCGGCGATTATCTCCGCCGCGACGATGCTCGTCCACGCCCCGGCCATCGCGAAACGCATCCCGGTCACGATGCCCGGCAAGGCGGCCGGGATCTGGACGTGGAGCAGGGCGTAACGGCGCGAGGCGCCCAGGGTCCGGGCGCACAGGCGCAGATCGTCCGGTACCTCGTCGAGGGCGGCCACGGTGGCGACCACCATGATGGGGACGATCCCGAAGACGATCAGTACCTCCTTCGGCAGCTCGCCGATCCCGAACCACACGATGAACAGCGGGATGAAGGCGAGCGGGGGGAGCGGCCTGATCACCTCGATGACCGGATCGATGAGCTGCCGGGTGAACCGGCTGGCCGACATGGCCGCGCCAATGGCGACACCGAGGGCCGTGCCGATCGCGAAGCCGATGAGGATCCGCCGCAGGCTGATCGCCAGGTCCACGCCCAGCGACTTACTCTGCGTCGGGTAGGGGTGGTGCAGGTAGTGCACGAAGGTCCGGGCCGTCTGGGTGACCGAGGGCAGGATGACGGAGTCGCGCAGGATCGCCGAGGCCGCCTGCCACAGCAGGAGAATCAGGATGAGCCCGGCCGCCCCGATCCCGATGCGGCGCGCGCGGGAGCGGCGGACCGCCGCACGATGCGCGGCCAGGTCGAATTGCTCGGACGCCACGAGGTCATGATTCACCGTCCTTGCCAGCCGCACGGGGCTCATAGCGCGAGCGCCGAGCGGATCCGGCGCTTCGACGTGAGGAACGCTTCGGTGTCGACGTCTTCCGCGTCCCGCGGGCGGGACAGCGGGATGTCGAGGACTTCGGTGATCGTCGGCGGCTTCCCGCCCATCACCGCGACGCGGTCGGCCAGCAGAACCGATTCTTCGATGTCATGGGTGACGAAGATGATCGTCATCCGGTACTGCTGCCAGATGTTCAGCAGGAACTCGTGCATCCGCAGCCGGGTGATGGCGTCCAGCGCGCCGAACGGCTCGTCCATCAGCAGCAGCGACGGCCGGGTCATGAGCGCGCGGGCGAACGCGGCGCGATGCCGCATGCCGCCGGAAAGCTCGTGCGGGAACGCGTCGCCGAACTGCTGGAGGCCAACCGTCTCCAGGATGGCCCCGGCCTCGGCCTCCAGTTCGGGATCGTCCCGCTCGTGCAGCCCGCGAGACCGCTGCGCCTTCGGGCCGAACAAGATGTTCTTGCGGGTCGTCAGCCACGGGAACAGCATCGGGCTCTGGAAGAGCAGGCCCCGGTCCGGGGAGGGGCCGCTGACCGGACGGCCGTCGACGGTGACGGTGCCCTCATCGAGGTCAAGCGCGCCGGCCACGATCCGCAGCAGCGTGGACTTCCCGCAGCCCGAGGCGCCCAGCAGGCAGACGAACTCCCCGCTCCCGACCGTGAGGTCGACGCCGGACAGGGCGACGGTGCGCCGGCCACGCCGGCGGAACGTCTTGCTGACCGAGCCGATGACGACCTCCGCGCCCGGAGGGCGGACGGTCCCACCGGGGCCCGCCGCGGAAGAGGTCCGCGGCTCGGCGGTCAGCGGGCCGTACGGGCCGGTGCCGTTGCTGTTGCTAGCACCCACCGGACAGGGCCTTTTTCACGAAGGTCGGATCGATGTGCGCGGCCAGGGTGGCGGCCGAGGGGACGGAGGTGACCCGGCCCTGCCCGAGCAGGAACTGCCCGGTCAGCTGGTAGGCCTTGACGAGCGGGCTCGTCGTGTCGCCCGGTGTCGCACCCAGCCAGTAGAGCTCCTGGCTGAGCGGGATGAACGGGACGGCCTTGGTCGACGCCTCGATCTGGCTGGTCGGCACACCCTGGACCCCGGCGGCCTGGGCCAGGTAGGTGTCGGCCTGGGGCCCGGTCAGCAGCCGGGTGGCCTGGACTTCGGCGCAGACGTACTTCTGGACGAGGGTGGGATTGCTGCTGACCAGGCTGCTCGGCACCGCCACCACGTCGATGCCCGGTACTCCGAGCTTGGCGATCTGCTCGGCGTTGACCAGCGCATGGCCGCCCTTGGCCTGGACGGAGGCCGCGTAGTTGCCGTAAACGTAGGCGGCGTCGATGGCGTGCGCCAGGTACGCGGCGGCCACCGACGACTCGCTGGACAGGCCGACGACCTTGACCGAACCCGTCAGGTGCTCCAGCTTGAGCCAGCCTTCGAGCTCATAGTCCTCCGACGAGCCGACGAGCACGCCGACCGACTTCCCGGCGAGCTGGCTGGCCGTGCTGACCGACGCGGGCACGAGGAGCTCGTCCGAGTCGAACTCCTGCGCCATGACCACGTCGATGCCGGTGCCGTTCCCAATGGCCCCGACGGTCGGCGGGTTACCGACCCCGCTGATCGACTGGATTGATCCGCCCTTCATCTCGGCCACGGCGGTCACGCCGGCCGTGAAGGGGATCCAGTGGATGTGCGCCGGGATCGTCTTCTGCAGCGCCGCGTCGCTGACGATGATGCTGTCGGCAGAGGCTTCGCTGCCCTGGTTCAGCGAGATCGTGAAGCTGGGCAGCGGGCCCGCGGAACCGGTCCCGACCGCGAGCCAGATCGATATGGCCGCGATGACGGCCACCACGGCGGTGATCGCGGCGTAGATCCGCCGTCGCTTGCGCTTGTAGACCGGCCTGCTCTTGGGGGCCGGGATATGAGTGCCGGCGGGTGTGCCCATGGCGAAGTCCCTGTTGGTGAGGAGGTCTGTAGGGGGATGGCGCAGGCCCTCAGCGACAGAGCGCGCTCGCGACGAAGCACAGGTCAACGTGACGGCGCTCCGTGCGGTCGCAGGAAGTCATGCCGTGATGATCGCAGGCCTCACGGGTATAAGCAATATTTCCGACCAGTTTTATAGATATTCCCACGTCAAAGGACGAGCGCACCGCTTCAGGCGCTGGGCGTTTCAGGTGCTGGTGGTCAGGTGCTGACGGCCGGGGCCGCGCCGGCGTAGGTGGTATCGGTGAGCTGGACTGTGACCCGCATGGCATGTCCTCTTCTGTTCGGTGCGGCGGGCGACCTGACTAGGGCGTGTCCTGTAAGTGATCTAGCTGTGGGTCCGGTGGGATTGTGTTTGTGGTTGGCCGTGGTGAGTTGACCGATCGGGCGTGGGCGGTGATCGAGCCGTTGCTGCCGCCGGTGCAGGGTGGTGGCCGGCGGCGGCTTCACCGACGTGCTGACCGTGACCTTTCCGGCCGCGAAGGGCTTCGAGGCCGAGCGTAACCGAGCCGCCGAAGGATTCGCCGGGCTGATCGACCGCGCCAGGGCGACCGGACAGCTACGCGAGGACTTCGTCCCTGCGCCTGCAGCCCAAGCGCGACTAAAGATCCTTAACGGCGGGGGTAAGGGTTCTGCCGTCGGTTGCGGCCGGTGGTGCGGTTCACCGGCGTCGTGGTCGAGACTGTGGGCGTGGAATTCCTCTGCTACCACCGTGACCGGCCCGGCTCTGTGAAGTTGCGCGACGAGTTGCTGGAAGAGCACTGGTCCTACATGGACCGGTACGAGGCGGAGATGATCGGCCCGACCCTCGCCGGCGACGGTGACACGCCCACAGGCAGCGTGCACGTCGTCGACCTGCCTGATCCCGGTGCCGCCCGGGCGTTCGCCTTCGACGAGCCCGGCTACCAGGCCGGTGTGTACCGGGACGTGCTGCTGCGCCGGTGGCTTCCGCGCGGACCGCCAGGCGGTCAGGTAACGGTCATCGGCCGTTCGCCGGCTGGATAGCGCGGGGCCGGTTCCGCGCCTGACGGGCCTGGCATCCTGAACGTGTGCCACCGCCGGGGGACGTGCGCGCCGGAACCCGGCGCGCGGAAAAGAGGACGGCGCGCGGCGAACGCTTCACCGGCGCGATGACGGCCATCGTGCGCCGGCTGCCGTTCGGCCTGGCGGGGATCGTCCCGCCGAACCTGCTTGGCTTCGCGATAATCAACGGCTTCACGTTCGGGTGCGACCTGGCCCTGCTGACCGCCATCCACGGCGGCCTGCACTGGCCGGTTCCGGCCAGCATCACCGTGTCCTACGGGACCGCGTCGGGTCTGAGTTATCTGCTGAACCGCGCGGTTAACTTCCACTCCCATGGCGCCGTCGGCCGCCAGGTCGTGATCTACATCGCGGTCGTCATCGTCAACTATCTGGCCTGGATCCTCGGAGTCGGGGCCGGGCTGGCCGCGCTCGGGGTCAGCTACCAGCTCGCGCGGGTCGTCGCCGGGGTGTGCGAGGCCATCTACATGTACGCCGCCATGCGCTGGCTGGTCTTCCGCGCTAAGCCAGGTCCTCGATGATGACGTGCACGGGCTGGCCGCTGGCGAACGGTTCCGTGGCGCGGCGCACTTCCGCGGCGATCGTGCCCACCGGGACACCGAAGCGCCCGATGACGTGCACCTCGATGTCGCCGTCGCGGACGATGACGCCCGTGACACGGCGCCCGGGCAGGTAGGTGCCGACGCCGCCGAGGCGCCCCCCGGACAGGGCCGCTACCCCCGGCGCGGCGGCCACTGCCGCGGCCACCTCATCCGCCTTGGTCGGCGCGGTCCTCACGTCCGGCGCTGTGTCCGGGCCGGGATCTTCCCGGAG
>Ga0066790_10000820_pt1 | contig 12489 bp, 6 predicted proteins | sample OrgsoiDNA2013050_FD_70963 | JGI IMG/M metagenome (GOLD analysis project Ga0066790, IMG submission 70963) | Permafrost soil microbial communities from the Arctic, to analyse light accelerated degradation of dissolved organic matter (DOM) -... | ecosystem: Environmental > Terrestrial > Soil >...
GCACAGATGCGCTCAGGATCATTGTTCTTCCGAGCGAGAGTCAGGGCTTCGCGAAAATTCGTTTCGGCCTGTGTATAGGTTCCCTGTTTTTGTGCAACCTGCCCTCGCAATAAGAGGGTTGTGATGATACCTGCATCATCTGCAAGCATGACTGCCGCCTCATATGCTCGCTGGAGGTGTTGTTCTGCCAGCGGATAGTTTCCTCGCAGCATGAGGAAAGGAGCGATGGCGCAAGCGAGTTGGATCAGCCCTGCCTGTTGGTTCAGGGTAGAGGCAGCTTCCAGAGCGAGAAGGAGGGTGCTAAGTTCTCGGTCGAGCAAGGTATAGTCCGCGTGATGTGTTTGGAGACAGGCGACTGCATAGGCGATCAGGCGTTCGTATGGGGCATTGTCTTGCAGGTGGAGACGAGCGTAATCGCTGATCGTCTGGTGCAACGTGTAATAGCCATCACCCGCGCTCTCCAGCAAACCCATATCAACTAAGGTATCCAGTATATTGGTAGGACAAGCTCCGACGGCAAGAGCGGCTGCCTCTGAGAAGGCAGCGGGTTTGTGAGGCAGAATGCCAAGCGCGATCAACGTGGCGCTAGCCTGCTGACTTAAATGCTGATTGGTGAGACCAATGACCGTGTGGAGCGAGAGGGATTGATCGCTTGAGAGGCTCGGATGGTGCTGGAGGGGACCGTGTGGTTCGGAGAGGTGCAGACGGGTCTCGATATGGTTGAGCTGATCCAATGCCTCTTGAATGCGACGGCTTTGTCCACCAGCGGCGTGCAGACGCAAGTAGTGACCCATCAGGGTGAGGGCCAGGGGCAAGCCACCAACGGCCTCGACGAGGGCATTGGTTCTACTGGCCTCCCCTTCGACGGCCTGGGGAGCCAGCTGATGGAGGAGATCCAGGCTTTGTTCAGTGGAGAACTCGCCCAGTGAGACTGGCATATCCGCTACCAGCCTGGTCAGATGAAGAAAACGGGTAGTAACCAGATAGGCACAGTGAGGCCCACCGACCTGCAAAGCGAGGATATCCTCCATTTTCCAGGCATCATCGAGAATAAGCAGCAAGTGCTGATTGCCGATCGCGCTACGAATAGCGAGGGGCAGGCTGTCAGGGTGTCTGGCATCCAGGTCGCCCAGGCCCAGGAGAGCAGCCCAACGGCGGAGTTGGCCGAAAGGATCAGGAGTGGTGCCCAATGGAGCCCAGAGCACTCCATCGGAGAACAGTGCCCGGATCTCAGGGTCGTGAGCTACGGCAGCGGCCACCGTGGTTTTGCCTACCCCTGGCAGCCCGTTGACCATGATAAGTGGAAGCGCCTGTCCCCTCTTGTTCAGGAGTGTCCGCAGCGTGGCCATTTCCTTCTCTCGTCCCACCAGTAGAGGAAGTAATGGTGGAATAAGCGGGTCCATCAATGTCCTAGAGGCGCGTGGTGTGGAGGAATCGGCTTCCAGATCGAGATCCTGGGGATTTTTTCCGAAGAGTTCGCACAAGAGCGTTCGAAAATACCTCGACGGACTCGTTTCCCCAATTTCCCATCTGCTTATGGTCACTTGTCTGGCACCTAACCGCGTCGCTAGATCCTCCTGAGACCACCCCACTGCCTCCCGTGCCATCCGCAGCTTCACTCGCGGTGTATGTCTTTGCAGTACATGCTTCATCGTGTTCCCTTAGTTCATGGTAAGCGTCCAAGAATCGACGCAGGCAGAAATAAGCTAGAGGGACTGATAAACGATTATTTATCGTTCCGTCGCCAAATATGGATAAAAAGAGCAATCGCCGTCTTCCCTCTGATTCACGTGTACACAAGGGTTCCACATTCATAATATCACACAAGCTTACGTTAATTCACGTCTTATACCTGCTCTTTCAATATTCTGATGTTATAGAGAGAGGATCATTGATTGTCTGGTAGAAAAGGACTTCCGCTTGAAACCGCAGAAAACGCGGGATGATAATGCTTTTTGACCACCCAATGTGATACGATAGCGAGAGAGGAGGTCTCGAAATCAGCATGTGAAAAGTGCGAGTGGAGTGAATATGTCTGAGGCGAAAGGAGGCAGTACGCTTGCCAAAACAAGAGCACCAGCGTCACTGCTTGAAGGAAATGGATTGGCTTCTACATCTGCAAACGCCTATTATTGATCCGCTCATTCCGCCTGCCTCTCTGTCGCTGGTGGGACGCGACGTAGAACTCAGTCATCTGAAGGAGCATCTTCGTAGTGAAGCCGTTATTTCGCTCAACGGACTACCGGGAGTGGGCAAAACTACTTTGGCCGTTGCCGTGGCCCATGACCCCGAGATCCGCACACACTTCCCCGATGGCGTGCTCTGGGCTCCATTGGGCACCACTCCTGATCCTTTCGGCCAACTCCGCCGTTGGGGAGCTTTATTTGGACTTCATGAGTCACAGATAGATTCCGGAAATATGGATACGCTGGCGCAAGCGGTGCGCAATGCAATTGGGCAACGGCACATGCTGCTCATCCTCGACGACGCCTGGACGATGGAAGATGTCCTCGCCTTTGAGATTGGCGGTCCTCACTGTGCCTACCTGGTCACGACCCGCTTTTCCACTGTTGCTACCCAACGTGCCCGTTCCGAACTCATGGTCTTGAGCGAGCTTTCTACTGAGCAAAGCCTGGACTTGCTGCATCTGTTGGCTCCCCAGGTTGTCGAAGGCGAGACCAGCAAAACCCGCGCCCTTGCTGAGGCCGTCGGCGGTCTCCCCCTGGCTCTCACGCTGATGGGGAACTATCTGCGCTGGCAAGCCTCTAGTGGACAGAGCCGCCGCATTCAGCAGGCTCTGGAGCGACTCAATCATGCCGCGGCCCGCTTGCATCTCTCCGAACCACGCGGTCCTCTTCAACGCCACCCTAGCTTTGAGGCAGGGCAGCTGCTCTCCCTGCACGCCATTATTGCCCTCACCGATCAGTACTTAAGTGAGCAAGCCCGCGCCGCACTCTATGCCCTCTGCGTTCTGCCTCACAAACCTGACATCTTCTCCAGGGCAGCCACTCTGGCAGTGGGCACCTGTTCTACTGAAGTGCTGGACGCCTTGATCGATACCGGGCTTCTGGAGAGTGGAGGCAACGGCTACTACACACTGCATCAGACCATTGCGGACTACGCCCGTCTCCATCTGCACGGGACCGCGCCTCACGAACGTCTCATCCAGTATGCCCACGATGTTCTCACCACGCACAGAACCGACTACGAACTGCTCGATGTGGAGAGCGGAACGATCCTCGCCGCGCTAGAGGCGGCGTACACGTTAGGAAAAAAGGAAGAGCTGGTCAGAAATGTGTGCGATTTCACCTCCTATCTGCTGGTTCGCGGGAACTATTCGCTCGCAGAACGACACCTCCAACGAGCTCATGACGCCGCAGTGGCGCTTGCAGATGATCCAGGTATCATTACGACATTTCTGTACCTGGGACAAATCGCACAGAAGCAAGGAAACTATGAACAGGCTGAAAGAGACTTTCAAAAGGCTCTGACCCTCGCCCGTAAGAATAACGATCCTGAATACATCAGTGCCGCCCTCAACGATCTTGGCAGCGCCACCTGGAAACAGGGAAACTATACTCAAGCCGAAGCGTATCTCAAAGAGGGTTTACTTCTCGCTCGTCAGATTGAAGACGCTGAACGCATGTGCGACCTGCTGCAAGCATTAGGTGCGGTTGCAGCAAGCAGAGGCGATTATCTCCAATCAGAGGCATATCTCCAGGAAGGAGTGAATCTTGCGCGTCAGACAGGTGATAAGAAACGACTCTGTGCTTTGCTCATGAGTCTGGGAGTAACAGTTTCTGAGCAGGGAGAAGTCGCGCAAGGGGAAATCTCCCTGCAGGAAGGACTTGCTTTGGCTCGCGCTATTGGACACAAAGAATGGATATGCGCGTTCCTCTGTAATCTGGGCGCGGCAGCAACGGTTCAAGAACGCTATGCTCAGGCCGAAATGTATCAGCGAGAAGGATTAAGTATTGCCCGGCAGATTGGTCATCATGAATGGATGAGTATGTTGTTGCTGAATCTGGGCGAGACAGCGATGGCGCAAGAGAAGTATGTCCAGGCCACACTTTACTTTCAGGAAACCGTAAAACTGGTCCAGCACCTTGGTAGACCACAGCTCACGGCCAGAGCACTGTATGAATTAGGGAACCTGTACCTCAAACAACAGGAGATCGAACAGGCCGAAACCACCTTTCAAGAAATGCTCGACAGTATTCCTCAAGGCGACCTCGAACTCCATGCCTTATCGCGTTATGGACTTGCTCGTCTCTCTGCCGCTCAGGGCAACTTCCAGAAAGCACGACAATTGGGAGAAGCCAGCGCCACAGCATTTGAGAGCATGAAGCACCACGAAGCGAAACAGGTACGAGGCTGGCTTGCTTCGATCGCCAGCGCATAACTTTCTGTTTAAGTAGTCTACTCAATTATGCCAAAAAGAATACGGTATAATATGCCCAGTCGAGATCGGCATCTGATGGCTTATCGTGGATGCCGCGTGAGCCATCATGTGAGGCGCACTCAATGTAGCAGTGATGGCAAGAGCGACAACGGCAATGAGTGGGAGAATCCAGCGAATACATCGTTTCTTCATTGTTCTTCCTTTTCAGTGACAGGCAAAAGAGCGTGATGTTTTGACAGAGCATTTTATTCGCCCTATGCTCTTTACCTTCTTCCAACATGAGAACCTGTTTCAGCAGCCATGCTTCCAGCCTTCTCTCTGGCATGCCCCAGGCTTTCCTTGAACAAAATAACATTGACACCTTGCGATGTCTTCTACCGTTCGATCTACTGAGCATGGTATAAGAAAATTTCCAAACCTTCAGGTTTTTCTCCTGCTTTGATAGAAAAGTACTGCTTTGCCCTCCTGTATTAAAAAAGTGGAGGAGAGTTCTTTGCTAAGGAAACGCGCAAAAATAACGTAACCACAAGGATGCGAAATGTAGAATATGCGGATGAATGAAGCCTGGTTGATCGAACCGAGCGTCTGATGAAAGCTTAAAGAAGTGGGCATGCAAATGATCTTTCTTTTTCAGACCTATTTCAGCTCCTTGGTGTATACTCAGGGCAAGTAAGGCATAGACGAGCGAAAGGAAATGCAGCGATGAAACGGCTACCTGTTCTACACTATCTCCTTTGGTCATGGAGTATTATCGTGCTGCTGTCCGCATGTGTAGGACCATCTGAGTCGCATATGCAAACGCCAACTGCTCCCGCTGCATCCGCAACCACCTCTCTTACACGATTGAAGCCAGAAGGAGCCGTTCCATCCTCCTGTCCTGCCACGCCTATCTATCAGGGTGGGCCGCCAAACCTCTTTATCACATCTGCTCTTCCCTGGATTCAGGCGCAACCGACTTCTTCGGGCATTATAGGACACCTTTTTTTTGCAGGCATCACGATCGGGAGTGGGACGTACCGGTTTCTCCATACGGGGGGAAGCTATCCTGATGGGTCGAGCACCAAAATTCTCTGGGCGATCGATCATCCCCATATTCTCAACCAGATTCAGATTGATGGAACGAATCTGTCCTCTGCTGGAATGACGTTTCATCAAACCATTAATCCAAACGTTGGCTCTTGGGCTGTTCCCTCACCGGAACAGTACCCATCGATTGTGGTCGTTCCCAGTGCAGGCTGCTGGCGTTTGCAGCTCAGCAGTGGCTTAGCGCAAGGTATCCTCATTCTGTGGGTTGTTGGGAAGAAAGGATAAGAGGAGGGATGGTTCTCCTCCTTCCGTTTGCGAGTGAAAGACATAGGAAATCAATTCAATCACCCTCTCAATGGATGTTAAAGGTTTGCCCCACCTAAGAAGGAGCAAGTTCTAAAAGAGATCGGGTGACGGACACAATATCCTGGGTTTTAAATGGCTTAGTCATATACACCTTGGCTCCCGCCAGACGGCCTTTCAAACGATCTAGAACGCCATCGCGCCTCGTCAACATGGCTATCACCGTTTTGGAGAATTGTGGCCTGTTTTTCAGACATCGGGCCACTTCGTAGCCATCCAGCTTGGGCAGACCGATATCAAGCCACATTAGATCCGGGATACGCGCCTGCGGTCCTGTAAGCCAGCGTATGGCCTCTACCCCATCGTGAAAGCTTTCGACCTGAAAACCCTCTCGTCTCAGGCATGTTTCCAAGATTTTGCGTACTGTTGCGCTATCGTCAATGACCAGAATGAATTTCTGAGATGGGTGAACTGGCTGTGGAGGTATCTGTAATGCTTGAGCGAGATATGAAGGATATGATGGTACCAAGGAATTGCCACTCGAAGTCGCTTGACATAAATTAGCACTCAAGTCTGCTTTACTCTGGGTGCCAGGTATCCTCTGTGTACCGGGTGGAGCAGTTTCTGCCAGTTCGCGGCTCAATAAGATTTTATGCAACATGGCTTCATTTCCTATCTGAAGATCGCTACACACATCGTCACATCGACCTTCTTGGCTGGATGCGATTTCCTAGCTGATCGCTTTTACGCTATGGTAGTCATCATGCCTGTCTAGATGGTCGTATCTCTCCACGCACCATTGACGAGCATAGCAGATACCAGAGAGGGGCAACGAGTGGATGACTTGCGATGTAGGAGCGGTTGATGGATGTGCAAAAGATGGAAACAGTCTCAAGTTGGTACACAAGTTTTTGAAGAAAGAATAGCTATGATAGGCGTTGAGTTTCTTCTGAATCATGTTATACTACAGCAGAGAGAAGCTAGACAGCAGGGAGAAGCAGGATATGGATGACATCGACAACGAAGAGAGTACCCCTTATTTCCCCTCGTTTCGGATCTGGCTCTGTGGCACGTTTCGGGTAGAGCGGCGCTTGGGCAACGGCTATGAGCCCGTTCGAACGACGGAGTGGGGAGGCAGTAGTTATCCCCGACTCTTGCTCAAAGCTTTGTTATGTTGCCCAGGACGGCAGGCGCGACGCGACGCGCTGCTCGACATGCTCTGGCCGGACGCCGAGCTAGAGCATGCAGTCCAAAACCTCAATACCGCCGTGACCAGGTTGCGCAAAGTGCTAGCGCCGAGCAAAGGAGAGGCGAGCCTCCTGCTGACCGACGAGGACTCCCACGTGTATCGTCTGGAGATGCAATCGTTGTTATGGGTGGATACTGATGCTGCCCTTACGCGACTGGGGGAGGCCGAGCGTTATGGACGTACATCTCGCGAGGCGCTGTCCCTACTTGAAGAGACAGAGACGTATTTGAGCAAAGGCATGATTCTGCAAGACGAAGAGGGACAGTGGGCAGCTGGTCGCCGTGCCACCGTGGAGCAGGCACGCTATCGTACTCGGCTCTGGTTGGCAGATGCCTATGAGCAGCAGCAGATGCCAGGACAGGCGGAAATGATCCTCAGTCAAATTTTTGAAGAAGACCCAACTGATGAGGATGTACTCGCTCGCTCGATGGTGCTTTTGCATCGGCATGGCATGACACATAAAGCTTTGCGGTATTATAACGAATTCATTGAAGTCGCGGGAAGGGAAGGGCTGGAGCCAACTGAAGGAGTGAGGGTTCTGGCAGAAAGACTTCGCTCGGAGAAGCGGCGGTTATCAACGCCTGTGCATAACGTGAAACGTCATTCCATCGATTGGGGAGTGGCACCCTCACCAGACCAATTTTATGGGAGAAGTAAGGAACTCTCGGTACTGAAATCCTGGGTGGAAGAGGAGCATTGTCGCCTCGTAGCTATCTTCGGCATGGGAGGAATTGGTAAGACAAGCCTCTCGATCGTCTTAGCTACCCAGATGAAGGACACGTTTGAGTACGTCTTTTGGCGTTCACTACAACATGCTCCTCCTTTACAACATATTCTTCAAGAGGGAATCAAGTTCTTTTCGGATCAACAGCAAACAGCGTTCCCAGATAATCTTCATGATCAAATTTCGCTCCTCATTGAGCGCCTTCGAGTGCATCGTTGTCTCTTCATATTGGATAATGTCGAAACGGTGCTACAAGATGGGGCTGGCACAGGTTCGTATCGAGAAGGATATGAGGGTTACGGAACCTTCTTTCAGCTTATTGGAGAGGCAGGACATCGCAGTTGCCTGCTTTTGACGAGTAGAGAGAAACCAAAGGAGTTTGCACGGCTGGAAGGAAGCCGTGCTCCTATCCGTGCATTCTCATTGTCTGGCGTTGGTTTGGGAGAAGGACAAGCTATTCTTCAGGATAAAGGCATTTTTGGTTCAGATGAAGCATGGGAAGCGCTCATTCAGCTCTATGCAGGAAACCCACTTGCATTAAAACTTGTCGCTGAGCCTATTCGAGAGTTATTCGGTGCCAATATTTCTGCTTTTCTCAAAGAGGAAAAGAGTGTTGTGGGTGATATTTATGGCCTCCTCGATCAACAGTTCAAGCGTCTTCCTACACATGAGCAAGACATTTTGTATTGGTTGGCGATTGAACGTGAGGCGATATCATTAGAGACACTGTGGGAAGATACCATCGCCTTTGCCACGAAGAAAGAGTTACTCGATAGCCTGGTCTCTCTTCGACGAAAGTCAATGATTGAGTCAAGCGATACCGGGTCTTTTACCTTGCAACCTGTTATCATGGAATACGTCACAAACGAATTTGTCAGTGAGATATGCAAAGAGATTCGCGCAGAGACATTTTATCTGTTTGCAAGCCATGCTCTCAGCAAAGCACAATCAAAAGAATATGTGCGGGAAAGCCAGACTCGCCTCATCCTCATGCCTATCGTGAGATGGCTTTTGGCAAGCACGGAGAGAGAAGTGGTTGAGAAGAAGCTCAAAGCACTCCTACCTGGCTTTCGTGAAACCTCACCTCAGAATGCACATTACGCAGCAGGCAACCTGCTCAATCTTCTGATCCAGATGCATTCCGATCTTCGCACCTATGACTTTTCTCATCTCCCGATTCGGCAAGCATTTTTGCAAGGGACACTCCTTCCGGATGTTAATTTTACCTCCGCTGATCTCACGACATCCGTCTTCACCGATACATTTGGAAGTATCCTCTCACTCGCTTTTAGTCCAAATGGTGCTCTCCTCGCAGCAGGTACAACGAAGAACGATATCAGGGTATGGCATACTGCTCGTGATACCCCGCATCAGATCTATCAGGGTCATAGCGCCTGGGTGAGGTCAATTGCTTTTAGCCCAGATGGGCGTATGCTCGCCAGTGGGAGTGATGACCGAACTATTTGCTTATGGGACATTGGCAGTGGTCAGTGTCTTGGGGTCTTACAGGGTCATAGCGCCTGGGTAAGATCAGTTGCCTTTAGTCCAGACGGAGGTATGCTCGCAAGTGGAGGTGAGGATCAGACAATTTGTCTCTGGGAGGTGAGCACGGGTCTTTGCCTCGATGTCTTGCACGGCCAGATAGGAAGAATTCGATCACTTGCCTTTAGCCCAGATGGATACTTGCTGGCAAGTGGGGGTGAAGACCAGGTGGTGCATTTGTGGGAGGTGAGCACTGGTCTCAGCTTCAAGACCTTACAAGGTCATAATGAGCGAATTAGATCAGTGGCCTTTCACCCAAATGGAAAGACGTTGGCGAGTGGAAGTGATGATCAGATGGTACGCCTCTGGGAAGTGAGCACTGGACAGTGTCTCAACGTGTTGCAAGGACATACAGATTGTGTACGATCGGTCACCTTTAGCGTAGATGGGTCTCTGCTGGCAAGTGGAAGTGAGGATCAGACGGTGCGCCTCTGGGAAGTGAGTAGTGGCACCCGTCTCAAGACCTTGCAAGGGCATACAAACTGGGTATGGTCGGTTGTTTTTCACCCAGATAGGAACATCCTCGCCAGTGGGAGCGAGGATCAGACGGTGCGCCTCTGGGAGGTGAACAGTGGTCACTGCCTCAAGACCTTGCAAGGGTATGTCAACTGGGTATGGTCCATTACATTCAGCCCAGATGGAAACATCCTCGCCAGTGGAAATGAGGATCAGACGATACAACTGTGGGAGGTGAGCACTGGCACTTGTCTCAAGACGTTACAAGGCCATTCGAGTCGTGTCAGGTCCACTGCCGTGAGCCAAGATGGTCGTGTATTGGTGAGTAGCAGCGAAGATCGGACCATCCGTGTTTGGGATATGAGCAGTGGTTCCTGTTTGAAACTGTTCCAGGATTATCCCTATCGCGTCTGGTCGATTGCCCTGAGTCCAGATGGCGGCACGGTGGTAAGTGGGGGTGAAGATCAGATGATCTGCTTATGGGATATGAGGAGCGGTTCTCGCCTAAAACTGTTCCAGGGCCATACAGATCGCGTCAGATCGGTAACATGGAGTTCGGATGGGCTTGTCATAGCAAGTGGGAGTGAAGATCAGACAGTACGGATTTGGGATGTGGTCAGTGGAAATAGCCTCCACACGCTTCAAGGACATAGTGGTCGTGTGTGGTCAGTAGCATTTAACCCAGATGGCACCGTTATAGCGAGCGGAGGAGACGATATGACAGTACGCCTCTGGGATGTTGCGAGCGGAAACAGCCTCACTACTCTACAAGGACATACGGATCGGATCAGGTCCGTAGCATTTAGCCCAGACGGGCGTGTGCTGGCAAGTGGAAGTGAGGATCAGACGGTGCGCCTCTGGGAGGTGAGTGCAGGGGTGTGCCTGGCGGTCCTGCAAGGCCATGTCGGGCGTATCAGGTCAGTCGTTTTTTCCCCACACGAGAATCTGCTTGCCAGCAGTAGTGACGATGGGACCATCAAGTTCTGGGATCTGCATACCACCGCAGAAGTAAAAACAGTGAGGATGCAGAAACCCTACGAAGGCATGAATATCACGGATGCAAGAGGTCTCACCGCTGCTCAGAAAAGAGCATTGGAAGATCTTGGTGCTTTTGAAGTGAGTGTCTGAGACACGAGCGCTGCTTTCTGTAGGTACACACAAAGCAGCGTTGCGTGACCACCCCAATATGATGAGGAGAGGGAAAGAGTATTCTTGTATGAAAAAAATCGTGATTGAAGGCGGTCATCCCTTAAATGGAGAAGTTACTCTTCAAGGTGCGAAGAACGCTGCCCAAAAAATCCTACCCGCAACTCTTGTATTTCCTGGCGACTATATTCTCAAAAATGTCCCTCGTATTCAAGACACTCACGCGCTTATCGAGATCCTCACCTTTCTTGGCGCACAGGTCTGCTGGCTTGATGAGCATGTCGTAAAAATCAATACCGAACATATCGTCACCAAAGAGATTCCTCCCGAGGTGACCGCAACCTCAACAGGAACATTCCTCTTTGCCGGAGCGCTCTTGAGCCGTTGCGGTGCGGTCAAGATCTGGCATCCCGGAGGCGATAGAATAGGTAAGCGGCCTGTCACCTGGCATCTCGCTGCCTTTGAGAAGTTAGGCGCATCCGTCATTGAGGAAAAGTCCTACTATGAGGTGCGTGCAACCAGGCTCGTGGGAAATTGTACCATTTCCTTTGCGAAGCCAACCGCCAATGGAACCGTGAATGCCCTTATCGCTTCTGTACGCGCACAGGGAGACACCTTCATTAAGAATGTTGCCCCCGAACCGGAAATTCAGAATTGTATTGCATTTCTGCAACAGATCGGAGCCAATATCGAATGGATAGGAGAACATCAGATTCGTGTCAAAGGGGTTGAGAGAGGTAGCGGCTCTGGCGAGATAGACATTATTCCAGACCGCAACGATGCAGCCACGTTTCTGATTGCAGCCGCTTTAGGTCACGGTCCTGTGACCTTGCATCCCGTCTGCCAGGATCATTTGCGACCCTTACTCACTGTCCTTAAAGATGTTGGCGTTCGTGTTGAATCGTGTTTCCATCATGGAGAGCAGGCATTCACGGTTCAGTGTGACGAGTTCCGCGCAACCAATATAGAGATCATGAGTCGCCCGTATCCAGGTTTCTCCACAGACTGGGGACCAATGGTACAAGCACTTCTGACGCAAGTGCCAGGAACCAGCCTGTTTCATGAGACGATTTTCTCGCAGCGTTTTGCACATATTCCAGAGTTCATCAACATGGGAGCAGAGATTCACCATCGAGATATTCCTGATGATGACAGTATTTACAACTTTGTTCGTACACCCGGTCTGTTTCATGCTGTGCAAATACAAGGGCCAAGCAAGCTATATGGGACGGTCGTCCATGCCAATGATGTCCGGGCAGGCGCGGCATTAGTACTGGCAGGACTGGTGGCGGCAGGGAAAACGGAACTCACAGGCGTAGAGCAGATAGAGAGAGGCTATGAGGCATTCACAGAGCGGCTTACTCTGTTAGGAGCATCAATAAAGCAGAGCGAAAACAGCCTGGGGCATGACTGTTGAAGCGAGAAACATTGAAATAACTCGCATATTTGGAGAATAAAAATTTTACAACAGCATTGGAGGTAAAAAATAATGTAACAAAAGTGGCATTAGGCTCCCGCTGACTACTTTCTCTCATCCAAATGCAACGATTTATTTTTCCTCTTCCTCAGATAGAACCCCCTCCCATTGGCGCTCTTACCCCCACTTCGGTGGATTGAGAACAATCTGGGTGAGGTCGAGTG
>Ga0066790_10000821_pt1 | contig 12484 bp, 14 predicted proteins | sample OrgsoiDNA2013050_FD_70963 | JGI IMG/M metagenome (GOLD analysis project Ga0066790, IMG submission 70963) | Permafrost soil microbial communities from the Arctic, to analyse light accelerated degradation of dissolved organic matter (DOM) -... | ecosystem: Environmental > Terrestrial > Soil >...
TCCACCGTCACCGAGACCTGCCGCTCGAATTCGGGGCTCGGGGTGACGTCGGTGACCTTGCCGCAGCGCACGCAGAGCAGGTGGTGGTGGTGTTCCGTGAGGTCCTCGGCGAGTTCGAAGCGGGCGAACTCGTCGCTGGCCGCGACGCGCCGAACGAGGCCCGCCGCCTGCAGATCGGTGAGGTGACGGTAGGCCGAGCTCCGGGGGAGGTCGGGGAGGCGGTCCGCGATGTCGCCGATGCTCACCGGGTGGCCGGCCGCCCGGAGCAACTCGACGATGGCGCGACGGCCGGCCGTGTACCGCTGTTCGATGAGCCGCAGGCGCGCCTCGGCGACCTCGTGAAGGGGGCCCTCGAAGTCAGCCGAGGACATCACGCCCACCCGAGGTGGTGCGCGTAGGCACGGCTCGCTCCGATTGGCTGGTCACCTTCGTCCTCAGTGCTCGTCGTAGTGGCCCTCGTGCTGGGCGTGGCGGTGCCCATCGTGCACGTAGTCGACGTGGTCGCCGTGGGCCACGGCGTCGTGGCCGCAGCCCTCGCCGTGCTCGTGGGCGTGCTCCGAGTGCGCGACATGTTCCAGGGGTCGCTCGTCGTAGTGGCCGCCGTGCGCGCAGTGCGTGTGGCCGTCGTGGATGTAGTCGGCGTGATCGCCGTGGTCGACGGCGACGTGGCCGCAGCCCTCGCCGTGCTCGTGGGGGTGGTCTTCGTGGATGTCGTGATCGCTCATGGCGGCATTACCTCCTTGCTTCCTGACTCTTCCTGACTGTATTGGATGACGTCGGCGACGACGTGGGCGACGTGCCGGCCGGCGAGCGAGAAGCTCGGCCCGCGGCCCGCGGCGCTCGACTCTGTGGCCACGGGGCGGCCCGTTTGCCTCGGACTTGTATTGAGACTCAGTCTCAATATATGTTCTATCCCGTGAGGACCCACCACCGGCACGTCACCCGTTCCCAGGTCCGCACCCTGTGGCGGGGCCCCCTCGTGGCTCTGGTCTCCCTCCCCGTCGCGGCGGGGATGCTGGTCCCGGCCTTGGCGGCGCCAGCTGCGCCGGCCGCGGCGGCCAGCGCGTCAGGGGTCATCAAGGCCGTCGGTACCGAGAACGAGTACGCCGACGTCCTCTCCCAGATCGGCGGCAAGTACGTGCAGGTCTCCTCCATCCTCAACAATCCGAACACGGACCCCCACACCTACGAGGCGAGTCCCAGCGTGGCCCAGGAAGTGAGCGCGGCCTCGCTGATCGTGCAGAACGGCGTGGGCTACGACACGTTCATGAACAAGATCGAGTCGGCGACCCCCAACAGCGCGCGCAAGGTGCTCGTGGTCCAGCACCTTCTCGGCCTGCCCGACAACACGCCCAACCCGCACCTTTGGTACTCGCCCACGACGATGCCGAAGGTCGCCAAGGCCATGGCCACGCAGCTCTCGACGATCCAGCCGTCCCATGCTTCCTACTTTGCGGCCAAGCTGGCCCGGTTCGACGCGTCCCTGGTTCCCTGGATGTCCGCCATCAGCGCGTTCAAAGCCAAGTACGCCGGCACGACGGTGGCCACGACCGAGCCTGTCGCCGACTACCTGCTGACCGCCATGGGCTTGCACAACCTGACGCCGTTCCGCTTCCAGGCCGACATCATGAGCGGGGTCGACCCGGCGCCCCAGGACATCACCCTCGAAGACGGGTTCTTCACGAAGCACCAGGTCAAAGTCTTCTGCTACAACCAACAGGTCGTCAGCAGCCTGACCTCGTCCATCCGCCTCACGGCCCAGAACGCCGGCGTCCCAGTGGTCGGCGTGTACGAGACGATGCCCACCCCGGGCTACGACTATCAGACCTGGATGCTGGCCGAGGTGAAGGCCATCCAGGCGGCCATCACTCATAAGGTCTCTACCGAGCACCTGTGATCGACTCCTCGGCTCCCACCGCGCGCCCCGCGCCGTCGCCCGGCCCCGAGCCGGTGCTCCGGGTGGAGCACGTGCGGGTCGCGCTCGGCGGGCGGACGATCCTCGACGACGTCAGCTTCGACATCGGCGCCGGTGAGTTCACGGGCCTCATCGGGTCCAACGGCGCGGGCAAGACCACCCTGCTCCGCGTAATCCTCGGGCTGCTGCGACCCAGCACGGGCCGGGCCTTCATGCCAGGCGCCCCGGGCTCCAGGCTGCGACGCGTGACGGGCTACGTGCCCCAGAAGCTGCTGCTCGACCCCGATGTACCCATCCGGGCCCGAGACCTGGTGGCGCTCGGGATCGACGGGAACCGCTTCGGCATCCGTCTCCCATCCCGCGAGCGCCGGGCCAGGGTCGACGAGATGCTCGGCGCGGTGGGTGCCGAGAGCTTCGCCGACGCCCGGGTCGGCACGCTCTCGGGCGGCGAGCAGCAACGCGTGCTGATCGCCCACGCCCTCATCAGCCGGCCGAGGCTCCTGCTGCTCGACGAGCCGCTGGCCAACCTCGACCCGGCGAGCGCGCACGAGATCGTGGTGCTCCTCGATCAGCTCGCCACCGAGCAGGGGGTGGCGGTCCTTCTGTCGGCGCACGAGATGAACGTGCTGCTCCCGGTGATGGACCGGATCGTCTACGTCGCCGGGGGCAAGGCGGCCAGCGGCACGACCGACGAGGTGGTGAAGCCGGACGTGCTGAGCGCGCTGTACGGCTATCACGTCGACGTCCTCAACGTCCACGGCCGGGTCATCGTCGTGGCCGGCCCTGGCCATGACGCCGGCGCGGTCATCCCAATGGACCCCTCACAAGAATTGCGCTGAACGGAATGGGGTGGCTTTTCGAGCCGGGGTTCTTCTCCAGCGCGCCGGTGCACACCGCCGTGGTGATCGGGGGCGTGGTCGCCGTCGTCTCCGCCGCCGTCGGGATCTTCACCGTCATCCGCGGCCAGTCCTTCGCCGGGCACTCCCTGGCGGACGTATCGACGGCCGGGGGCTCGGGCGCGCTGCTGCTCGGTCTCAGCCCCCTGACCGGTTTTCTGGCCGGCGGCATCCTGGGCGCACTGAGCATGGACGCCATCGGCGTGCAGCGCGTGCGCGGCCGCGACGTGGCGACCGGCATCGTGCTCGGCGCCGCCACCGGGTGCGCGGCACTCTTCCTCTACCTCGACACGACGACCCATGCCATCAACGGAGCGACCCAGCAGATCCTGTTCGGGTCCATCTTCACCATCGACCCTTCGACGGTACCGGTCGTCGTGGCCTGCAGCGTCGTCGCTCTCGGGCTCACGGCCCTCATCTACCGGCCGCTCCTCCTGAGCTCGCTGAGTCCCGAGGCCGCCGCGGCCCGCGGTGTCCCGGTCCGCCTCGTGGGGTCGCTGTTCATGGTCGCCCTCGCTGTCGCCGTCGGCCTGTCCGCGCTGGCCATCGGCGCCATCCTCTCGACGGCGCTGCTGATCGGCCCCGCCGCCAGTGCCCTCCGGTTCACCCGACGGACGGGGTGGGCCATCGGACTCGCCATGATCGTGGGCGTCGTCACCACCTGGCTCGGGATCCTGCTCGCCTACGACAGCTTCTACTGGGGCTCGTCGCGGCAACCACTTCCCGTCAGCTTCTTCGTCGTGGCCATCGACGTCGTCGTCTATCTCGGCAGCGGGATCCCAGCGGCGGCCGCCCGTCGGCTGCGTCCGCCGTCGTCGTCGCCCTCGCCGCCGCCGTCGCGGCTGGCGCCGCGCCCCGGCGCGGTGCGCTAGGGGATCTGGTGTTCTCCGGTTTCATGGTCAACGCCTGGGCCAGCGGGACGCTGGTGGCGATCGTGGCGGGCGTGGTCGGTTTCTTCGTCGTGGTGCGGGGCTCCTCGTTCGCCGCCCATGCCATCCCGAACGGAGCCTTTGCCGGCGCCGCGGGGGCCTACTGGCTCGGGGTGAACACGCTCCTCGGGCTGGGGCTGTTCGCCGCGCTGGCGGCTATCGGCATCGGGGCGCTCGGGGCGCGCAGCCGCCGTGACGTCGCCACCGCGCTCGGCCTCGTCATGATGCTCGCGCTGGGAGCGCTGTTCCTCAGCCTCAGCGGCGGCTACGAGCCCGAGGTCTACTCGCTGCTCTTCGGCGAGGTCCTCGGCGTGAGCACCACCGAGCTGCTCCCCGTGGCCCTGGTCAGCCTGGCCTCCATGGCGGTGGTCCTCCTGCTGTACCGGCCCCTGCTGCTCTCCTCGACCCTCCCCGACGTCGCGGAGGCCCGGGGCGTCGGCCCGCGCCGCATGGAGATCGCGTTCCTCCTCGTCGTGGCCGCGGCGACCACGGTGACGCTCCCGGTGGTCGGGGCTCTGCTCATCTTCAGCCTCATGATCGGCCCCCCGGCGGCCGCCCGCGCCTTCGTGGACCGGCCGGGGCCGGCCATCGCGCTGTCCGTTGTCCTGGCGGTCCTCACCGCGTGGGCGGCCATCGTCAGTTCGTACCAGACGAACTGGCCCGTCGGGTTCTACGTCGGCGTCTACAGCGCCCTGTGCTTCGCCGCGGGCCGCGGCTGGCTTGCGCTCGGCCGGCAGCGCGCCCGCCGAGCGCCGGCCACGGCCACAGCCGCAGGAGCGGGAGCGACTTAGCCGCCGAAGAGCAGTGAGTAGTCGGCCCCCCGGCGCAGGTGGTGGCCGCCGTCGATGCCCAGGGTCTCGCCGGTGACGAAGGAGGACTCGGGCCCGAGGAGGTAGCGCACGGCGCCGGCCACGTCCTCGACCGTACCCACCCGCCCGAGGGGCATTTCCCCGAGGTAATTGTCGAGCAACGGTCCGCCGGCGGTGATGAAGGACATGAGCTCGTCATCGATGATGCCCGGGGCCACCGCGTTCACCCGGATCCCCAAGGGACCGAGTTCCTCGGCGGCGGTTTCGCACAGGAAGCAGATGCCGGCTTTGGCCACCCCGTAGGCCCAGAGATGCGGGTGGGGGAAGCGGCCGGCTCCCGAGGACATGAGCACGATGGATCCGGGGGTGTGCTGCGCCGCGAACGCCGCGCCGGCGTGCTTCACGCAGATGACCGAGCCCATCAGGTTCAGATCGACGGTGGCGCGGACCGAGGCGATGTCGGCGTCGAGGATCGAGCCGAGGTGCAGCGATCCCCCGGCGCAGGCGAAGAGCCCGTCGATGCGGCCGGTGGCCCTGGTGGTGGTCTCGACCGCGGCTGCCACCTGCTCTTCGATCGTGACGTCGGCCACCGCGAACGAGGCCGTGGCCCCACGGGTGGACACCGCCGCGATGCGCTCGACGGCGTCGATGAGCTTCTGCTCGGTGCGGCCGCAGATGGTCACATGGGCGCCGTCGCCCGCCAGGCGCTCGGCCGCGGCCAGCCCGATGCCGCTGCCGCCGCCCGTGACCAGGATCGACCAGCCCTCGATGCTGCTCGGGGTGGGCACTAGCCGAGTCCGGCGCCCACGGGAGAGGTGGGCGAGAAGGCGACGGGCATCTCCTCGATACCGGAAATGAAGTTGGCCTCGCGGCGCGGCAGGGCGTCACGTTCGACGGTCAGGTGGAGGTCGGGCAGGCGGGCCAGCAGCCGGTCCACCATGACCTTGAGCTCGAGGCGGGCCAACTGGTTCCCGAGGCAGAAGTGGGCGCCGAAGCCGAAGGCCATGTGCGGGTTGGGGGAGCGGTGGATGTCGAAGTCGTCCGGCTTCTCGAAGACGGCGGCGTCGCGGTTGGCCGAGGGGTAGAGCAGGAGGATCTCCTGGCCGGCCGAGATGGTGGCGCCCTCCAACTCGACGTCGCGGGTGGCGGTGCGGGCCATGTTCTTGATGGGCGAGACCCAGCGCAACATCTCTTCGACCGCAGCTGGCATGAGGGCCGGGTCGCCGGCCAGTTGCGCCTGCTGGTCCGGATGCGCCAGCAGTTCTTCGAACCCGCCGCTGATGACGTGACGGGTGGTCTCGTCACCGCCGATGAGGATGAGGAGGGTCTCGTGGATGAGCGAGTCGTCATCGAGCGAGTCGCCGTCGATCTCGGCGTGGCAGAGGACGCCGACCAGGTCGCCGGTGGCGCCCCGGGCCCGGCGGTCCTCGAGGACCGGGTTGATGTACTGGGTGTACTCGACGAAGGCGGTGGCGGAGGCATCCATGAGGGAGGGGTCGGGCGCGCCCAGCGCCTTGAGCATGTCGTCGGACCAGCGCAGCAGGTCGTCCCGATCGGCGGGGGCCACGCCGAGCATGTCGCCGATGACGATGATGGGCAGCGGGGCGGCGATGTCCTTGACGAAGTCGCAGCTCCCCTTCTCGCAGACGTTGTCGATGAGGGTGTCGCACACCGAGCGCAGGTTGTCCTCCATGGCCCGCACCCGTTTGGGGGTGAAGCCCTCGGAGACCAGGCGGCGGCGGCGCACGTGCTCGGGCGCGTCGAAGTCGATCATCATCGGCAACTGCGGGAACTTCGGCCGGATGCCCTGGGCGCTCGAGAAGGCTTCGGTATCGACCGAGGCAGCCTTGACGGCGGCGTAGCTGGCGGCCGCCCACAGGTCGTTGACCTCGTCGTAGTAGACGGGGGCGTTGGCCCGCATCCAGGCGTAGGCGTCGTGCGGCTCGCGTCCGTAGAACGCCCCATCGAGGAGATTGATCCCGAGGTGGTCGGGTGCCAGGGTCACCGGCCCCTCCTTCCGTGTGTCCGTCCGTTCGCTCGCCCGGTCGGGGAGGCGTAGCTCACGCTATCCCGGCCGCTTCGAACGGTCGCACCTGGGATGGGTAGGGTGGACCAATGGCTGACCAGGCTCACTTCACCGACGTCGCCATGGAACACATGCCCGGGCTCTACAGCGCCGCCCTGCGTATGACCCGCAACGCGGCCGATGCCGAAGACCTGGTGCAGGAGACCTATCTCAAGGCCTACCGGTCCTACGCCTCGTTCGAGGAAGGCACCAACCTGCGGGCCTGGCTCTACCGCATCCTGACCAACACGTTCATCAACTCGTATCGGGCCAGCAAGCGCCGGCCGGAGGTGACCGATGTGGAGGACGTCGAAGACCTCTACCTCTACCGCCGCCTCCCCAGCACCGGGGGCGGGGAGCCCGGCCGCAGCGCCGAGGACGAGGCCCTTGACCGATTCACCGACGACGACGTGAAGACCGCCCTCGAGGAGCTCCCCGAGGCCTTCCGGATGGCCGTTCTCCTGGCCGACGTGCAGGGTTTCAGCTACAAGGAGATCGCCGAGATCACCGACGTGCCCATCGGTACCGTGATGAGCCGCATCCACCGGGGAAGAAGAGCGCTCCAGAAGGCGTTGTACGGAGTGGCGACGGCACGGGGCCTGGTTGGCAGCGCTTCGGGAACGGCGATGGACTGAATGAGGATGAGGAGGTGCGCGGGTGGCTGAGGATGCGAAGGCAAAGGCGAACGAGGGATCCGGTGCCCTGTTCGGCAGCACGGTGAACTGCGACGAAGCGGTGCACCAGCTCTACCACTATCTCGACGGCGAGCTGACCGATGAGCGACGGGGTCAGATTGCCGAGCACCTGAACTTCTGTGCGCCGTGCGGCGGGGCGGTCGAGTTCGAAGCCGAACTGCGCCAGGTCATCGCCAATCGGTGCAAGGACCACGTTCCCGAAAGCCTGATGCAACGCATCGCCGCCGCCATCGACGAGGAAAGTCGCCAACACGACGGCGGGCTCTGAGTCGACCGATGGGGTCTGACGGCGCAGCTTCGGGCCCGGCCACGACCGCGACACCGGGGTCGATCCCGGCTCCGGACTCGGCCCCGAGCCTGGTCGACTGGGATCTGGCCCGAAAGGTCGCCGCCGGGGCGCTCATCCTCAAGCCGGCGCCCGCCACGTACCGCACGGCGCCACTGCAGTCGCAGTTCGACGACCTGACGGCCCGGGCGGAATTCCTGGTCACCCAGTCCACCGGGCTCAAGAGCGCCCACGGCGCGGCACGGGCCAAGGTGGTGGACCGGTCCGGGTGGGCCACCGCCAACGTCCGCTCCATGCAACGGCTGGTCGGCTCGGCGCTGACGGTGCGCGAGACCGACAAGGGTCCGCGCCTCGGCAAGCACGCGCTGGCCCTCGGCCAGGTGGCCACCGGGACCCAACTCGGCCTCATGCTGGCGTACATGGCCACCCGGGTGCTCGGGCAGTACGACCTGCTCATCAGCGAGGAGGACCCGGCCGATCAGGACCTCGTCTCCTATGTCGGCCCGAATGTGACGGCCATCGAGGAGCGTTACGGCTTCGCCCCCAACGAGTTCCGCCTCTGGTTGGCGCTGCACGAGGTGACCCACCGCATGCAGTTCACGGCCGTGCCGTGGTTGCGTGACCACTTCGTCGCGCTGGTCAGTGAGGTGCTCGAGCCCCTGCAGGCCGATCCGCAGAACCTGCTCGACACGATCCGCCGCGTGGTGGACGAAGTGCGGGCGGGACACAATCCCCTGCGCGAGAACGGCGTGGCGGGGTTACTGGCCACCCCGGAGCAACGCCTGGCCATCGGGCGCATCTCGGGGATGATGAGCCTGCTCGAGGGGCATGGAGACGTGGTCATGGACCGGGCCGGCGCGGCCGAGGTTCCCGGGGCGGCCGGGTTCTCTAAGGTCCTCCACGATCGCCGGACCAATCCCCGGGGCCTGGCCCGGTTCATGAACCGACTGCTGGGCATGGAGGCCAAGATGCGCCAGTACGCCGAAGGCGAGAAGTTCGTGCAGGCCGTCGAGGCGGCCGGTGGCCCCGACCTGTTGGCTCGGGTGTGGCGCGGGCCCGAGTGGCTCCCCACCCTCGAGGAGATCCGCACGCCGGCTGACTGGGTGGCCCGCGCCGGTGGTGCCGCGGTGGCGCTCAGCGGGGGCACCGGGGGCGGGGCTTGAGCTTGACCGGCGCGGCGAGTGGCGCCGCTCCGGGTGACCAGGAGATGGACCCAGAGTTGGACCCGGAAATGGAGACGTGGCCGGACCTGATCGGCGACCTGCTGCCCCGGTGCACCTTCCCGCCGGCCGGTTCGGCCCTGGCGTGTGCCGTGTCGGGCGGACCGGATTCGATGGCCCTCTTGGTCCTGGCCTCGGCGACCGGGTGTGTGGTGACCGCCTATCACGTCGATCACGGGCTGCGTCCAGAGTCGACCGCCGAAGCGGCGGTGGTGGCCGAAGCGGCGGACCGGTTCGGCGCCGCCTTCGTGGCGGAGCGGGTGGCGATCGGGACCGGTCCCAACCAGGAGGCCCGGGCTCGGGCGGCCCGCTTCGGGGTCCTTCCCAGCGGTGTGGCGACCGGGCACACCATGGATGACCAGGCCGAGACGATCCTGCTCAACCTGTTGCGAGGGTCGGGCTCCGACGGGCTGGCAGGGATGGACCCGGGCCCGCGGCACCCGCTGCTCGGACTGCGGCGCCGCGAGACCCACGCCGTGTGCGCCGTCATGGGGTTGCACCCGGTGGCGGACCCGAGCAACGACGATCCGGTCCATCGCCGCAACCGGGTGCGGCACGAACTGCTCCCGCTGTGCGCCGAGGTGGCCGGTCGCGACCCGGTTCCCCTGCTGGCCCGCCAATCAAGGGTGTTGCGCGACGAGGTGGCGTTGCTCAATCTCCTGGCGGCTGAGGCGGCGCCCGATCCGCAGGACGCCAGGGCCGTCGCCGGCCTCCCGGTGTCGTTGGCCCGGCGGGCGGTGCGCCGGTGGCTGCAGGCCTCCGCCGCCGATGCGAGTCCCGACGGCGAGGCCTACCCGCCGTCGCTGGCCGAAGTGGAGCGGGTGCTCGACGTGGCCGCCGGACGCGCACTCGGCACCGAGCTCGGGGGCGGCCGGCGGGTGCGCCGACACGGTGGCCGGCTGGCGGTGGAGGCACAGGGCTCGGATAGTGTCACCCCGGTGACCGCCGCCGACACCGGTTCCGTGGTCCCGAGCTGGGCCCAACCCGCAGTGGGGCCCGTGCTGGTCGACGACAGCGCGTTGCGCCGCCGGGTGGCCGAGTTGGGTGCGCAGATCACGGTGGACTACGCCGACGACCCTCCCTTGCTGGTGGCCGTGCTCAAGGGCGCCATGTTGTTCATGAGCGACCTCTGCCGGGCCATCGAGCTCCCGGTCGACGTCGACTTCATGGCCGTGTCGTCCTACGGCAGCGCCACCCGGACGTCGGGCGTGGTACGAATCGTCAAGGACCTCGACGCCGAACTCGACGGCCGGCACGTCCTGGTGGTCGAGGACATCATCGACAGCGGCCTGACCCTGAACTACCTGCGCCGCTACCTGAACGCCCGATCCCCCAAGAGTGTCGAAGTCTGCGCCCTCTTGGTCAAGGAAGGGGAGCAGCGGGTCGAGCTCGACCTGCGCTACATCGGCTTCACCATCCCGCCCGACTTCGTGGTGGGGTACGGGCTCGATGTGGCGGAGCGGTACCGCAATCTGCGGGGTGTGCACCGGTATGTCGGGACGGACGGGGACGCTACCCTCGGCCATGGCGCCGCCGGCGTCCGGGACTAGGACCAGGACTGAGACCAGGGCTAGGAATGAGGACGCCACGATGGCCGTAGACGTTGACCGGGTGCGAGCGGCCGTGTCCGAGCTGCTGAGCGCCATCGGTGAAGACCCCGAGCGCGACGGCCTGGTGAACACGCCGGTCCGGGTGGCCGCCATGTACGAGGAGCTGTTCTCGGGGCTGCACGACGACCCGGCCCGTCACCTCGAGGTGACCTTCGCCGCCGAGCACGACGAGATGGTGATGGTGCGCGACATCCCCTTCGCCTCCCTGTGCGAGCATCACCTGGTGCCGTTCATCGGCCGGGCCCACGTGGCGTACATCCCGGCCGATGATGGCCGCATCACCGGGTTGTCGAAACTGGCCCGCCTGGTCGACGGCTACGCCCGCCGGCTGCAGGTCCAAGAGCGCATGACGTCCCAGATCGCCGACGCCATCGCCTCGGTCCTCTCGCCACGGGGTGTCCTGGTGGTGCTAGAGGCGGAGCACCTGTGCATATCGATGCGCGGGGTGAAGAAGCCGGGGACGACGACGATCACCTCGTCGGTGCGTGGTCTCTTCCGGTCCGATGTGGCCACCCGGGCCGAAGCGATGCAGTTCATTCGGGGGCGCTAGACCGATTCGGCTGACGTAGCCTGGTCGCCGTGATCAGTGCCAGTCCGGCCACTCCGGCCACTGTGGATCGCCCGATGGTCATGGGGGTCCTCAATGTCACGCCGGACTCATTCTTCGACGGTGGGCGCTACGACACCACCGAGCGGGCCGTGGCCCACGGATTGGCCCTGGTGGCCGCCGGTGCGGACATCGTCGATGTGGGCGGCGAGTCCTCCCGTCCCGGGGCCGTGGGGATTTCCGTCGAGGAGGAACTGGCCCGGGTCATCCCGGTCATCGCCGCCCTGGCCGGCTCGGTGCGAATCTCCGTCGACACCGTCAAACCCGCGGTGGCGGTGGCGGCGATCGAGGCCGGTGCCACGCTGCTCAACGACATCTCGGCCTCGCTGTGGGAAGTGGCGGCCGGGGTTGGCGCCGGGGCCGGGAGCCCGGTCGGGTGGTTGGCCATGCACATGCAGGGGTCGCCCCGGACCATGCAGGCCGCGCCCCGCTACACCGACGTGGTGACCGAGGTGCATGAATTCGTACTGGAACGGGCCCGGGTGGCCATGGCGGCCGGGGTGGCCGAGGTCTGGGTCGATCCCGGGATCGGATTCGGCAAAACCCTTGAGCACAATCTGTCGCTCCTGCACCACCTGCCCGAGTTGGTCTCGGCGGCCTCGGCCATCGGCTGTGCCGGCGTGGCCGTGGGGACCAGTCGCAAGCGCTTCCTCGGTGTGCTGGCCGCACCCGGGCAGGACGAGCCGGCCGTGTTGGAAGAGCGGGCCGAAGGCTCCCTCGCCACGGCGGTGGTGGCCATGACGGCCGGGGCGACCCTGGTGCGGGTGCACGACGTGGCCGCCACGGTACAGGCGGCCCGGCTGTATGGTCCGGGGGCCGAACAACTCACTGGTCCGTTCGGGTCATCGAGCCGGTCTGGGGGTGGAGCCGCATGAAGGGTAAGTGGGCGGCGGGAATCCCGCCACGGAACTTCACCTGGGTGATGAAGGACCATCTCGCCATCAGCGAGCGCCCGGGGGGCTTCGCGCCCAATCACCGGCGCGTGCGGCGCCAGGAGGAGATCATCTGGCTGCGGGTGCAAGGGTTCGGGCGGGTGATCTCCCTGTTGCCGTCGCCTCACAATCTGGCCGCCTACGACGATGAAGGGCTGGCCTGGGCCCACTATCCCCTGCCCAAGTCGGGCGATCCCCGCACCGTCCTGACCGACTGCTTCCGGGACATCGACGATTCGCTGGGCGCCGGTCTCCGTCTGCTGGTGCACCAGGACGAGTTAGGCGACCGGCTCATGGGCGTGGTGGCCGGCTACCTGGTGTGGTCTAACCGACTGCACAATCAGCCGCAGGCCGTCGCCCTGATGGAACACGTCTGCGGGCACGCCATGGGTGAGCCCGGTCGTGAGCTCCTGGCCTCCCTCGAGGGTCTGCCCCGGCGCCAAACGGCGCAATGACCGAAGGTCCGGACCCGGGCGACCGCATTGAGATCCGCGATCTGCGCGTGCTCGGCGTGCACGGC
>Ga0066790_10000822_pt1 | contig 12481 bp, 10 predicted proteins | sample OrgsoiDNA2013050_FD_70963 | JGI IMG/M metagenome (GOLD analysis project Ga0066790, IMG submission 70963) | Permafrost soil microbial communities from the Arctic, to analyse light accelerated degradation of dissolved organic matter (DOM) -... | ecosystem: Environmental > Terrestrial > Soil >...
GGAACGTTTCCCCCGGTCAGGATGAGGGGCAGTGCTTCCTGCACAACGCGGACCGCGTTCAGGTCCGTGCCTTCGTCGACGATGTCGTCGACGATCTCCTCCCGTTGTAGTCCGGCGTATGACCGCAGCTGAGCGATGGCGCCAACGCCGAAGACGACCTGTATGTCCGAGATGTCGGTATCCGAGTTCAACGGCAGGACGTGGAGCCGCCCCTTCGGCTGGTCTTCGAGCACCAGCTCGTACACCTGCTCCTTGAGCTGGCGCAGGAGCTTGGCGGGGAATCCCCGCTGCAGACTTCCCACAACTTCGAACAGGTCCAGGAAATCGGACACCTCGACGCTCATGACGGGGATCGGTTTGGCGTCGACCTGGATGACGCCGGGCGCGATTGTTGCCTCGGTAGCGTCCTTGTTCCACTGGACGAAGATGAGGCGGTCAGCGAGCCGTTTGATGCTCTCCGTGGTGTCCAGGCACTCGACGATCGCGTGTAGGATCGCGGCCACATTCGAGTCGGAGATCGAATAGCCGAGAAAGACGACCGGGTGCTCTACGAAGATCGTCATGAGCTTGGCTGCGAGGTACGCGTTGCGCTCGCGGAACCGCTCGTAGTCGGCGGTGGTTAGAACCAGCGAGTCCGGGTCTTCGTGACTGCCGTGGATCTTGTAGATCTCGGCGATGCCCAGAGCGTCATTGAACAGGAGGTGCTCCTGGCCGACGAAGACCCGGAAGTCCGGGAACAGATGCTCGAGAAGCGGGTCGAAGTTCGTCGTGATGACGCCGTCGATTACGACCCGTCGCAGGGCCGCCAGCTCCTTGGCCAGTGGTCCCTTCGCTGGCAGCCGTGCCATGGATTCCATGAGGTAGATGCTCGCCTCGGCCTTCAGCGCAGAGTCGCGGTGGTGCAGCTGGCCCTTGAAGCGCTCGCGGTGGGCGGTGAAGTGCGGCTCCTTCCACCAACGCTCACGCAGCTCCTCGGCGATGAGATGCGCGATCTGTGGAAAGCTGCCGTCGGCGGTCGCGCTGTAGTAGTCAAAGTCTTCGTTGGTGAGCTCGGCCAGCCGCCGCAGCAGCGCCTCCCAGCCATCCAGCTCGAGGTATCGCCGCGATAGCCCGGCGCCGACGAAGAGGAACGGCGCCGCGCGGAAACTCTTAAGGTGCTGCCCCAAGGTCTCTCGGAACTCGGCCACCCGTCGCATAGTAGGCAGCGATTCGGTGAACTCCGTGCTTAGCCCCATCGGGCGGCGCTCGTAGCCCTCGCGTTCGTTAGCCGTCGCTGATGGCGGGCCCGGGGCGCCAGAAGCCGCCGCCCGATAAGCGGGATTTATGGGAAGTCCGCGGGGCGCCTCCGTGAGCACCGGTTATTTCGCCTAGGCTGGCGAGCTCGCGTGGGGCGAGACACGCTCGGCCCGAGCGCAAGCACGTGGTTCGTCGATCGCTCGGTCCGCTGTTGCGATCACCGTGGAACCCAAGGGCCTTCACCGTACAAGCGGAGTGAGGTGTCGCTGACGCCGAGAGCCGTCGGGACGATTAGCACGCGGCGCCGCAAACCAGACGCTTCACGCAAGAACCCAAGGACGTTTACCGGACGCTCGGCGGGATCCGCGCCGCGCGAATGACTCTGCCGGGTTGTGTGGGCAGATCTCGGCCCTAGTTCGACGAAGGGCCAGCCGGTGAGCCTGCTTCCCTGGGCGAGCGTGGGGTCACGGGGCGATTCGGTCCGGCCGGCGCTGGTCCGCTTTCGGGGCCTGCGAGCGGTAGTGTCGCCTGGTGAGTGCAGACGACAGCCTTGACGTGGCCGGTTCAGCCGGTCTCTTCTGGGCTAAGACGGGTCCTGGTGGAAGCTTCTTGCCTCTGGACGTGCATTTGCGCGACGCGGGTGCGGTGGCGTCGAGGTTGTGGGATCGCGCGCTTACGCCGCGTCAGCGTGCGTGGTACGCGGCCCGTCTGGGTGGTGACGAGGCGTTTGTACGCGCGTGGGTTTCGTTTCTGGCCGCGGCTCACGATGTGGGCAAGGCCAGCCCACCGTTTCAGATGCAGGTCCCGGAGCTTGCCGCTCGCCTTCTTGATCCGGTGCTTGCGAAGGACGGAGGCGCTGCGGAGAAGCTCCGTCACGACGCGGTGAGCGGCGCGATTCTCGTGGATTGGCTTGGAAATCGGGGGATGCGACGACGTGACGCGGAGCGGATTGTGGCCACCATCTCCGGCACCACGCCGTGCCCCGACCGAGTAGCGAGGTCAGGCGCGCGTCCCGGCGCGTGCTCCGAGAGGCCAAAGCGTGGGTCCCTCTCCAGCAACAGATCGTTGACGACTTGGCCCTGGAAACCGGAGTGGCCGTTCTGGCGGAGCTTGACGCGGTGGATGGCGCGGTGCTGGTCGCGGTTGCCGGTCTCGTGAGCATCTCTGACTGGATTGCGTCGGATGCAACACGGTTCCCGGTTACCGATGGGAAGCGACCCGGCTCAAAGCAACTAGCCACGGAGGCCGTGCGTGACGCGGCTTGGAGCGTTCCGCTCGTACCCGAAGGCCGGGACTTCCGCGGCTTGTTCGGCCGCACCCCGCGCGCGACGCAAGCCGCGCTGATCGAGGCTCTTGATGGGCTCGATCTCCCCGCGCTCGTGATCGTCGAGGATCGCACTGGAGCGGGCAAGACCGAGGCTGCGCTCTGGGCTGCGTATCGCGCGCTTACGGGTGGTGCTCGCGGACTGTACGTCGGTATGCCGACCCGTGCGACTGCTGCTCAGCTCCACGGACGCGTCGAAGGGTTTGCGACACAGCTGTGGCCGTCGGGCTCGGAGAGCGTGCGGCTGTTGCATGGTGGCGTGCATCTCGATGAGGATGTGCCGTTTCCGTCGGGCGTCGGCATCGATGAGCGGGACCGGCGAGACGTCGAGGCGCAGGCTTGGTTTGCCCAGAGTCGCCGCGGTCTCCTGAGCCCGCTCGCGGTCGGCACGATCGACCAGGCGTTGCTCAGCGTGCTCAATGCTCGGCATTACCCCGTGCGCGTTTGGGGTCTTCAGGGCAAGGTCGTAGTGGTCGACGAGGTTCATGCCTACGACACCTACACCGGCCTGCTGCTCGCACGGCTCGTCAGTTGGCTTGCAGCGCTGGATTGCACTGTGGTGCTTCTGTCCGCGACCCTGCCGGCGTCGCGGCGCGGAGAGCTGGTCGAGGCGTTTCGCTCGGGCTTGGACGCTGCCGTCCCGTCTTGCGCGCTGTCGAAACCGACCGGTTCGCTCGCATATCCGCGGGTCACGTTCGCGACGAGAGGTCAGGTCAAGTCGATCGTTGTGAGGGACGACAGGCCGGGCCGGAAGATAATCCTCGAACGCATCGACGTGGTCGACGATCCCGATCGCGTCGCTCGCCGAGCGCTATACGAGGCAGGGCACGGCGGATGTGTCGCGGTCGTCTGCAACACGGTTGCGGCCGCGCAGGCGCGCTACCGGGCGCTGCGCGCCGTCGTCGAGCCCGGCGTTGGGTTGGTGCTCCTGCACGCCCGTCTGCGGCCGATCGAGCGTGAACCGATCGAGCGCCGGCTGCTGGAGTCGCTGGGACCGCCGGGCGACTTACGCCCGGCGGCGCGCGCGTCCTTGATCGTTGTGGCCACCCAGGTCATCGAGCAATCGCTGGACTTGGACTTCGACGTGATGCTCTCGGATCTGACCGCTGTCGACTTGGCAATCCAGCGCGCGGGACGGGTCCATCGTCACACCGGTCGACAGCGTCCCCAGCGACATCAGGCGCCTCGGCTGATCCTGCTCGACACGCCGGGCGGTGCGGTCGATCGTCCTCGTCCTCGAGCTGCTGACGCCGTGTACGTCCCAGCCATCCTTGTTCGAACCCGGGTTGCGTTGCGGGGGCGCGCTGCTATCAGCGAGCCGGATGACCTCGACGCCTTGATCGGGTCGGTGTACGACAGCTCGCCCGACGAGATCACCGCGGACCTACGTGAACGAGACGTGCTGCGCAAGCTCGACGCGGAAGCCGCCGAACTAAGGCGCCAGCACGGCGGCTGGGCGGAGCGAGCCGCAGTGGGGCACCCGCGGGCCGAGGAGCCTCCCTGGGAGACAACGTCGGACCCGTTGCAGGATCCAGACGAACCGATGTCCACAGCACGCAACTCGGCCGCGACCCGCTGGTCAGAGCGCCCGTCGATCGACGTCGTCGTTCTCCGACCTGACGAGTTGCCGCGCAGCCGGCGCCGACCGCGAGGCAACGAAGCGACCGAATTGCTGTTGCGGTCGGTATCGCTCTCCCAACCAAACGTGGTACACCCGATCCTGAGCATGATGGATGTTTTTCGCCCCGATGCGTGGCGTCTCAACGCTCGCCTACGGCATCACTTCTTGATCGAGGTCGATGCTGACGGTCGAGCTGTTCCTGTCGAGGCGCCCTCCGGGGACCGCATCGCCCTGCCGCTGTGGCTCGATCCCCACGAGGGCATCATCGTCGAGACGGGGTCATGACCTTCAACCTCCTCGACGAGCCATGGTTGCCGGTGTATGACCTCGACGGTCAGGTGCGCGACGTCTCACTCGAGAACGTCTTCGCGAACGCAACCGCCTTCCGGGATCTGGCGATTGGGTTCGCACCCGAGCGCGTCGCGGTCACGCGCTTCCTCGTCGCGGTGCTTCAGAGCGCGCTGCGTGGCCCGGCGGGCAAATCTGAGCGGGTTCGCTGGTTGCAAGACCCCGGCTCGGCGCAAGCAGAGGTGGCGATTTACCTTGAGCGCTGGCGCGAGCGCTTTGATCTCTTCCATCCAGAACGGCCGTTCATGCAGAAGCCCATCGGCGACGACGCCTCGGATAAGTCGATCGCGGTGCTCAAGCTGGAGTGGGCATCGGGGCACAACGTCACGTTGTTCGATCATCATCGAGACGATCGTCGGCCGGAGCTCTCGCCGGCGCAGGCGGCTCGCGCGCTGCTCACTACGTTGCTCTACCAGCCCGGCGGCGGTCGACCACCGCGTGGGGATGCCTCGAAGCTTTACCGAAGCGACTCACCCGGCACTAAGCCGATTATCGTCCTTGTCCACGGGACCACGCTGTGGGAGACGCTCGTCGGCAACTGTTCTGACTACCCAGCGCCGGGGCGCGACGTTCCGGGCGACGCTCCGATCTGGGAGCGCGACAGCGATCACGAGCCCGACAAGGTGGGCACGACTCCGTACGGATTGCTCGATCGACTGACATGGCGCTCGCGCGCGGTGCTAGTCCTCCGCGATCCCGACGGCGCGGTACGACGGTGCCGTCTGCACCAGCACTTAAAGCTGCTCGACGACCCGCCGTCTGACCCATATGTTCCAGTTCACCAGAGCAAGGAGGGGCCGAAGATCGTTCGGCCCCCTTCGAGCCGACGGCTCTGGCGCGCCGCGGACGCCGTTCTCCACGGATTATCGGACGAAGGCCACCCGACTGCCATCAGGCAGGCGGTGAAGACGTTCGAGTCGCTAGATCCGCCGCGTCATCCGCAGATACTCGCCGTCGGCCTGTGGATCGAGAAGGGAAAAGTCGCCGATGCGCAGAGCGCGCTGCTGCCGGTGAGCTCACGCTTGCTCGAAGATCGCGACCTGATAGATCGGGTGACGTGGGCGTTCGAGCAGGCGGACATCGGCTCCAAGGCGATCGGGTCCGCGATCGGCAAGTTCAGCCAGGCGATGGGTGCTGAGGTGAAGACTCAGGCCGCGGCGCGGTGGCAGGCGCCGTACTGGGCGGCGCTCGGCGGAGACTTCACGGGCTACCTTCATGAATTGTCCCGGGCTGTCGAAGTTCCGGCAAACTCGAGCCTTGTCTCCCAACAGTGGGTGCGAACGGTCCGCCGGCATGCATGGGCGGCGTTCGACGCGATCGATTCACAAGACACGTCGGACCCTCGCCAGAGCCGCGCGCTCGCGCTCGCAGCCGACCGGTTTCGCGCTCAGCTCAGACGCCTGACACCCCTAACGCCGGAGGCCGCATGACCAGCACGACGTCAAGTCCGGGGATCGCCGTGCGTGATTCGATCGCGGGTCAACTTCATGCTCGGCTGCACGCGCTTGGGCCACGCGCTGGACGCCACACGCCGGAGGCGCTGCGGACGTTCGCCGAGCTTCGACGCGGGGTCGGCCACCGCTTCGGCGATGTGCCAGGGGCCGACGCAGCGCTCCTCGGCCTGATCCATTTCCCACCCGATGAGGACGGATCGCCTCCCCGGATGACCCCCCAGCTCGGTCGTCTGCTCGACGACGCGCTAATGGTCGCGTCGCTCGCCGCGTTTGGCCGTCCTGCCGTGGCACTCATTACCACTGGCACCACGCGCTCAGGACGCAGATCGTTCGGAACCGACTGTCGACCCCTCCGAGCGACCCGGCCGACGGCCGCCGAGGCGTTGTTTCGGAGCATCCTCGGCGCTGAGCGCGAAGACCTCGACGTGCACCTGCGTAGGGCGATCATTCTGCTGGGAGGCGACGGGCATTCGCTCGACGTCGCAAGCCTGCTTCGCGATCTCGGCGAGTGGGGATACGACGGCAGGCCGGTGCAGAAGCGCTGGGCATACCACTTCTGGGCGGAATCCGGAACCGAATTCAACGATGCGACGAAGGGAGAGACGTGATCCTCGAGCTCCACGCGATCCAGAGCTTCGCCCCGGCCAACCTGAACCGCGACGACACAGGCGCGCCGAAAGAGTGCGTGTTCGGTGGCGTTCGCCGCGCGCGAGTCAGCAGCCAGTCGTGGAAGCGCGCAATCCGAATGCAGTTCCGCAACGAGCTGAGCGACATCGCGACCGGCACGCGTACCAAGCGAGCGCATCAGGAGATCGTTGACCGGCTCCTGGCAGTCGATTCCTCACTCGACCCTGAGACGGCGCGCCGTCGGGCGGCTGTTGTGTTGGAAACCGAGCCGCTCGGGCTGAGCCTCAAGCAAGCAGCCGACGGGCCCGCGGTCAAAACCGGCCAGCTGCTGTTCTTCCGCGACGCCGACCTCGACACGCTCGCGGCCGTCGCCCGGGACTTCGGCAGCGACCTCGACGAGCTGCCCTCGTCCCTGGACACGGACACCGGCGAGAAACCAGCGAGCGCCAGTCGTCAACCGCAGTCAAAGAACAGGCTTCCCAAAGAGGCGGCGAGCCGGATCAAGACCGCGATGACCTCACCCGGCGACGCGCTGGACGTGGCGCTGTTCGGACGGATGGTAGCCGAGCTGCCCGCGGGAAACGTCGATGCCGCCTGCCAGGTGGCGCACGCGATCGGTACCCATCGGCTCGCCCCCGAGTACGACTACTACACCGCCGTGGACGATCTCCAGCCGGACGACACCGAAGGCGCCGACATGATCGGGACCGTGCAGTTCAACGCGAGCTGCCTGTACCGGTAAGCAGCGCTCGACGCCGACCAGCTCGCCAAGAACCTCGGCAGCACGAGCGACGACGGCGACCTCAGCGCGGCTGTTGCCAGCTTTGCCAGGGCGTTCGTCACAGCAATTCCAACAGGGAAGCAGAACACGTTCGCGGCGCGGAACCTGCCGACGTCGGTCCTTGCCGTTCGTCGCGCGAGCGGCGCATGGAGCCTCGCGAACGCGTTCCTCAAGCCAGTTGACGCTCGCAACGGAACCGCTGACCTTGCGGTTCAGTCGACCCGCCTGATGGTAAGCGAGTTCACTGCCCTCCAGCGGATGTATGCGCGAGCGCAGGACAAGGTCGAATCGACGCTGTTGTGCGCCGGACCGGACGTCGTCGAGCGTGCCGAGGGCACGACGATCGGCGACGCGCGCTGCCTCGACGACCTCGTCGACTACGCGTCTCATACTCCGTGACACCGCTTACGCTGCGAATCTGGCTGGCTGGCCCCCTGCAATCCTGGGGGACGTCGAGTCGCTTCGAAACGCGGGGCACCGAGCTTGCACCATCGAAGTCGGGCGTGATCGGGATGCTCTGCGCCGCTCTCGGGCGAGGCCGCGACAAACCGGTAGACGACCTCGCTTCGATGCGGTTTGGGGTTCGGGTGGAACGACCGGGAGCGGTGCTCCGCGACTATCACACCGTAGGCGCGGCCGACGACGCGGGAGTTGCCGTGGCCAGCGGTACGCGAGGCCGTGGAATTCAGACCGAGCGGTTCTACCTTCAGGACGCCGCGTTCGTAGCCGGGCTCGAAAGCGCCGACGCGGCACTGCTCACCGAACTGCTCCAAGCACTGATCGCCCCGCGCTGGCTGCTCTCCCTCGGGCGGCGCTCGTGCCCTCCAGCCGGGCCCGTGGTAAACAACGAGGCGATCTTCGACGGGCCCCTCGAGAAAGCGCTGGCGCAGCCGTGGTGTCCCCTTCCGACGCACCAGCCTCAGCTGCTCGAGCTGGGTGAAGACATCGAGCTTCTGCTCGAGGACGCCGACGGGTCGATCGAGACCCAAGATCAACCATGCGGCGCCGCATTCCAGGAGCGCGCATTCCGTGCGCGCCGAGTGCAATCCGTCCGTGTCGCTCCGGATCGGAGCGCATGACGTTCCTCAGTCGCCTGCGCTTGCATCCCCGCGATCTGCTCGTCATCAGCGACCTCGCGGATATCACCGGGTTGCACCGAACCCTGATGCGAGCGTTTCCGCAGCACAACGGCGCTGCGCCGCGAGCGGAGTTTGGTGTTCTGTTCCGCCTTGAGCCGCGCTCAAATCCACCGATCGCACTCGTGCAATCAAACGTCCAGCCCGAATGGGCCCAGCTGCCCGAAGGCTACGTTCTCGAGCACGAGTCAAAAGAGATCGACGCTCTTCTCGAGCAGGTCCGGGACGGTCACCCGCTGCGCTTTTACCTCGTCGCAAACCCGAGCCGCAAGACGCGTATCGCTGAAGACCACGAGCCGGCTCCACGCAACAGTCCTCGCGTCGCGCTGACGACCGACGCTGAGCGCCACGCCTGGCTGGTGCGACGTGGTGAACTAGGCGGGTTCTCGCTCTCAGGCGTCGGGCCGGGCGACGGCGTCCGGATCCTCGCGCTCCCGCCGTTGGCCGGACGGACGGGCCACACAGCGCCCGTCTATGTACGCCCCGTTCTTTTCGAGGGCGCTCTCATCGTCACAGACCAAGCCCTCTTCCATAAGGCATTGCGGGACGGGATCGGACCCGCAAAGGCCTATGGGTGCGGCCTGCTCAGCATCGGTCCGGCAGGGTAGCGATGCGCATCGACGACCTGCGCCTGCTTCCCAAGGTCCGGGATTCAGGAAGCTTTCTGTTCCTCGAACGGGGCAGGCTGGAGCAGGATGACCGCTCCGTGATGTTCGTCAACGAGCTAGGTCGACTTCCCATCCCGATCGCCAACCTCTCGCTGCTACTACTCGGTCCGGGGATGACCGTGACACACAGGGCGATGGTAAACGCCGCCGAGTGCGGATGCACTGTCGTATGGGCCGGCGAGGAAGGCGTCCGGCTCTACGCGAGCGGGATCGGCGACACGCGCAGCGGTCGCCATCTGCTCCGCCAGGCCGAGATCGTCGCCGATCCCCCCGTCGCATCGTCGTCGTGCGCCGCATGTATGCGATGCGCTTCGATCAGCCGCTTCCACCCGAGCTGACGCTGCAGCAGATCCGCGGACACGAAGGCGCTCGCGTTCGTGACGCGTATCGGGCGTGGAGTCAGCAGACCGGCGTCCCCTGGCAAGGACGGCGCTACGAGCGCGCCGAGTGGTCAAGCGCGACGCCGATCAATCGGGCTCTCTCGGCTGCGAACAGCTGCCTCTACGGGATCTGTCACGCCGCGATCGTAAGCGCGGGCTACACCCCGGGCCTTGGCTTCGTGCACACCGGCAAAGCGCTGTCGTTCGTGTACGACGTCGCCGATCTCTATAAGACGGAGACATCCGTGCCGGCAGCATTTCGAGCCGTCGAGAGCGGCGCGATTGAGGTCGAGAGCGCAGCCCGGCACATGCTTCGCGACCAGTTTCACCGCTCGCGGCTGCTCGGGCGGATCGTCGATGACCTAGCCGCGTTGTTCAACCTCGAGTCCGAGCGTGCCGAGATCGACGCGGGCTTCCGCGCGGGCGACGCAGACTTAGCACGTCCGGGCGGACTCTGGGATCACGACGGGCTGGTCCGCGGCGGACTGAACTACTCAACCGAGGGGCGCGATGGCCCTGATCGTGATCTCGATTGAGCGCGTCTCACAGAGCCTCCGCGGCGACCTGACCCGATGGCTCTTGCAGCCGCGCGGGGGCGTGTTCGTCGGAGACATCTCTGCCGCGGTGCGAGATCGCCTATGGCAACGCGTGTGTACACATCGCGGCGCTGGGGCATGCTTGATGGTGACCGGCGCGAGCGAAAACGAGCAAGGCTTCGAGCTGCGTCAGCACGGTGATCGCTCGCGCGAGCTCGTGGCCATCGAGGGTTTCGCGCTCGTGCGGCTCCCGCCGAAGGAGAGCTGAGCTACCGCATGGCTCATCGAGCTTCGCGCCCAACCCGCCCGCTCTCGGCTGCCACGCCCAGCTGGTGCTCGCCGGGGCTGTCGGAAGAGCAATTGGTGGTAGTCGGTCGCGATTGGGTTGTGATCGATACCGAGACGACGGGACTTGACCCGGCGCGCCACGAGGTGACTCAGATGGCCGCCGTGGTTCTCGACGATCAGTGCCAAGAGGTTGCAGACCTCGCGTGGGAAACAGACGACGGACACGATCTGTTGAGGCGAGTGATCGCTGATCTGAACCCCTACGTTGGCGCCGGCATCGTCGTCGCGCACAACCTGCTCTTCGACCTTGGGTTCCTCGCGCCGCTTGCGTCACCCGCGCGCGGGCGTCTCGCCCACCCGCCTCGCTGGCTCTGCACAATGCGCTTGACGGGCGGCACGATGACGTTGGCTGCACTCGCCAGAAATCAAGGCGTCGTACTCGATGATCCGCACACGGCCGCGGGAGACAGCCGTACGCTCGCCGAAGTGTTGGCCCGCCTGATTGACGGCGCGCGCAACCACGGCTATTCGACCATCGCCGGCATTGCACGCGTGTCGCCCGCCTCCGCTCGAGCGCGGGCGTCCTCCGCGGAGTCAGCGGGCAACGGCTGGGCCAAGGTGGTCCTCGAGCTCGATCATGTCGTCCCGATTCGGCCAATCAGCCGACAGCAGCGGGACGCCGTCACCGATGTCCGCGTGTCCTTGATCACCCCGGACAAGGGTCCGGCAAATCCCGTGGAGGTCGCCAACGCGGTCCAAACATTGCGGGCATCCGGTGTCGCGAGGACCGCGCTCCAGGCTCTGCTCGCCGAGTGCGATCACATCTCAAAACTGAAGGAGCCATCCGAGGGACGCACTACTACCGCAGCGGGTTAGAGTCGAACCGACACTTCTAGGCCCGCGGCACGCAGTCTGACGGGCGCGAACATTGAAAATCCAGGCAAATTAGGGCGACCGACGAAGAGTCGTCCCCACGCGCGTGGGGGTGGACCGCTCATGCCGTGGCCGAGGCGGACGACTATGGTGTCGTCCCCACGCGCGTGGGGGTGGACCGCTGAGCGAGCCGGTGAACAGCCACGTCAAGTCGTCGTCCCCACGCGCGTGGGGGTGGACCGAACAGCGGCCCGTCGCGATGCCGCGCCTCGCAGTCGTCCCCACGCGCGTGGGGGTGGACCGTTCGTTAGCGCGGGCGACACGTTCGACCTTGCGTCGTCCCCACGCGCGTGGGGGTGGACCGATGACGCGGCGCAGCAGCAGCTCTTCCTGCGGGTCGTCCCCACGCGCGTGGGGGTGGACCGGAGAGAGCGTTGCAGTACGCCAGCCGAATGCTGTCGTCCCCACGCGCGTGGGGGTGGACCGGCAACACCGGGCATGAGCAGCATGCGTGAAGCGTCGTCCCCACGCGCGTGGGGGTGGACCGGTCATCTACGTCGACTCATCGGAGTGGCAACAGTCGTCCCCACGCGCGTAGGGGTGGACCGGCATGCGGGGCAATCGTCCTTCCGGCCCTCGGGTCGTCCCCACGCGCGTGGGGGTGGACCGAACCTGGTGTTTGCTCAGCCGGGGGTCACCATGTCGTCCCCACGCGCGTGGGGGTGGACCGAACCTGGTGTTTGCTCAGCCGGGGGTCACCATGTCGTCCCCACGCGCGTGGGGGTGGACCGAAGCAGCGCGAGTGGTCCGGCACGCCGGCCGAGTCGTCCCCACGCGCGTGGGGGTGGACCGGTGAAGCCGCTCGGCTTCGTCGCTTGGTACACGTCGTCCCCACGCGCGTGGGGGTGGACCGGAGAAGGCTTTGCAGTACGCGTCCAGGATGCTGTCGTCCCCACGCGCGTGGGGGTGGACCGAACGGCCCGCGCGTCGGCTGGCGTTCGCGTAGGTCGTCCCCACGCGCGTGGGGGTGGACCGTCAATCAGCAGATCGCGCTCGGCGCCGTCCAAGTCGTCCCCACGCGCGTGGGGGTGGACCGCCAGTCCTTGGTGGGGGACGATATCCGGGCCGAGACTACACGCGTGCCGAGCCCCCGGCGGCCTGGCCGCCCGGGGCGCAGGCGGGTTGCTCGAGCAGTCCTACGGGGGGACG
>Ga0066790_10000824_pt1 | contig 12473 bp, 13 predicted proteins | sample OrgsoiDNA2013050_FD_70963 | JGI IMG/M metagenome (GOLD analysis project Ga0066790, IMG submission 70963) | Permafrost soil microbial communities from the Arctic, to analyse light accelerated degradation of dissolved organic matter (DOM) -... | ecosystem: Environmental > Terrestrial > Soil >...
ACGGCGATGACGATCAGGCGATCGCGCGCCGGCGGCTGGCCTTCGACGAGCTCCTGCTGATGCAGCTCGGACTGCTGCGGCGGCGCGCCCGCCGTCGCGAGGCGACCGCGGCGCCGGTGCTCGACGGCGAGCGCCAGCTCACCGCAAGGTGGCTGGGAGAGCTGCTCCCGTTCGCCCTCACCGGCAATCAGGAGCGCGCCCTGGAGGCGATCGACGCTGATCTCGCCCAGGCGCGCCCGATGCAGCGCCTGCTGATGGGCGAGGTCGGCTCGGGCAAGACGGTGGTCGCGCTGTACGCCCTCCTGCGAGCCGTCGAGCAGGGGCTCCAGGGAGCCTTGATGGCGCCCACCGAGACGCTGGCCGAGCAGCACTTCGCGACGATCCAATCGTTGATGCCCGGCGAGGCGGTCCCGGCGGGGCTGCTCACGGGCTCCACGCCGGCCCGCCGCAGAGCCGACCTGCTCGGCAAGCTCGGCAGTGGCGAGCTGTCGCTGCTGGTGGGGACGCATGCGCTGATCGAGGCCCCGGTCGTGTTCGCGCGGCTGGGGGTGGCCGTGGTCGACGAGCAGCACCGCTTCGGCGTCCGCCAGCGCGCCGCGCTGGATGCCAAGGGCGACGGCCTGGCCCCGCACGTGCTGCACATGACCGCGACGCCGATCCCGCGCACCCTGGCGCTGGCCGGCTATGGCGACCTCGATTTCACGCTCCTGCGCGAGCTGCCGCGGGGGAGGCAGCCCGTGCAGACATTCGTGTGCTCGAGCGAGCGCGAGCGAGCACGCGCCTATGACCGCATCCGCGAGGAACTCCGAGCCGGTCGCCAGGCGTTCGTCGTCTGCCCGCTGGTCGAGGAGTCGGAGCTGTTGCAGGCTCACGCCGCGACCGCGGAGTACGAGCGCCTGGCCGCTGGGGAGCTGCGCGACTTCGAGGTGGTCCTGCTGCACGGGCAGATGCGCCCGGCGGAGAAGCAGGCCGCGATGAGCGCCTTCGCGGCCGGCAAGGCAGACGTGCTCGTCGCCACGTCGGTGATCGAGGTCGGGATCGATGTGCCCAACGCGACCGTGATGCTGGTGGAGGATGCCGACCGCTACGGGATCTCGCAGCTGCATCAGCTCCGGGGGCGGATCGGCCGTGGCGCCCACGCCTCGCTGTGCCTGCTGTTCGGCTCGAAGTCCTCGGCGCGGCTGAACGCGCTGGCGGCTCACCGGGACGGCTTTCAGCTCGCCGAGATCGACCTCGAGCTGCGGGGAGAAGGCGATCTCGTCGGCACGCGCCAGCACGGTCTGCAGAGCTTCCGCTTCGCCGAGCTTCCGCGCGACGCGGAGCTGCTGGAGCGCGCGCGGATCCACGCCAAGCGGATCGCCGCCGAGGACCCGGAGCTGGCGCTGCCCGAGAATGCGCTGCTCGGCGACGCGCTCGCCGGCCTCTACGGGGCCGAGGCGATGGCTCCGATCCGGGCGTAGCCCGGTGCGGGTGATCGCCGGCACCCACCGCGGGCGGACCCTGGTGGCGCCGCGGGGGAGCGCGACCCGTCCGACCGCCGATCGCGTGCGCGAGGCGCTGTTCTCGACCCTCGGCGACATGTCGGGACTGGAGGTCCTCGATCTGTTCGCCGGATCCGGGGCGCTGGCGATCGAAGCGCTGTCGAGGGGCGCTGCGTCGGCGACGCTTGTCGACTCCGCCGCGAGCGCGATCACGGCGATTCGGCGCAACCTCGAGACCCTCGGGATGACGGCCGATGTCCGGGCCGCGAGCGCGACCGCGTTTCTCAGGACCGCACGTTCCCACGGTCGTCAATACGATCTCGTGTTCCTCGATCCCCCATACCGCCGCGCGAGCAGCCTCGGAGGCGAGCTCTCGATCGCGCTGGCACCGGTGCTCGCTACCGGCGCTCGCGTGGTCAGCGAGAGCGACCGCCGGGAGCCGCTGGAGCTCGAGCTTCCGCTCAGCGACGAGCGCGTGTACGGCGACACACTGATCCGAATCCATGACGCCTGATAACCGCATCGCAGTTTGTCCCGGCTCCTACGACCCGATCACCAACGGGCACCTCGACGTCATCTCGCGCGCGTCGATGATGTTCGACCACGTGATCGTGGCGGTCGTCAACCATCCCGTCCGCAAGGGCGAGACGCTGTTCACCGCCGAGGAGCGCGTGAGCTTCGTGGAGCGGGCCACGAGCGGCCTGGAAAACGTCAGCGTCGGCACGTTCAGCAGCCTGGTGGTCGAGTTCGCGCGCGACAACGGGGCCCGCGCGATCGTCAAGGGACTGCGGGCGATCTCGGACTTCGAATACGAGTTCGAGATGAATCAGCTGAACCGCAGACAGGCTCCTGACATCGAGTCCGTGTACCTGATGGCCTCCCCCAAGTACAGTTTCCTCAGATCCAGTGGGGTCAAGGAGCTTGCCACCTTCGGCGGCAACATCGAAGACCTGGTGCCCGACGAGGTCGCTGTGCAGTTGCAGGAACGGCTCGGCCGCTGACGAAACAGAGGTTCGCGATGGACGTCCTGGTACTCATTGACAAGCTGGACGATCTCGTCCACAACGCGAAGCCTGTCCCGCTGACCGATCAGGTTCGCGTCGACAAGGAAGAGATCTACGACATCCTCGATCAGATGCGCGCCACGATTCCCGAGGAGATCAAGCAGGCGCGCTGGATCGTCAAGGAGCGCCAGGAGATGCTCGCGGAGGCCAAACGCGAGGCGGAGCGGATCGTCACGGAGGCGCGCGATCGCCAGGAGCGGCTGATCTCCGAGGAGGAGGTCACCAAGCAGGCCGAGCGCGCCGCCGAGGACATCATCGAGGACGCCCGCGGACGCGAGCGCGAGATCCGCCTCGGAGCCGAGGACTACGCGGATGAGATCCTGAACACGCTCGAGGTCAACCTCTCGAAGTTCATCGCCGCCGTCCAGCGCGGCCGCGACCGCCTCGCCGGCAAGGACGAGCGGGCCGGAGTGTCCTGAGCGCGACTCGGAGCGGAGCGACCGCTGTAGCGGGAGCGCTCGAGTGAGGCCGGAGGCCGAGCATCCGGGTCAGAACGCGGGGTGGGATGCCCTGCGGGGCAACCCACCCGTGCCGCGCGTCTCCGTGCTCGACACCGACATCACGGCGCTCGAGGTCGACGCGATCGCCAACGCCGCCAACACGCAGCTTCTGCACGGAGGCGGCGTCGCGGGCGCGATCTCGCGCGCCGGCGGCCCGGACATCCAGCGCCAGAGCCACGAGCGGGCCCCGATCGGGCTCGGCGAGGCGATCGAGACGACCGCCGGAGCCCTGCCCTGCCGGTGGGTCATCCACGCAGCGACGATGGAGCCCGGCGGCCCGACCTCAGCCGAGGTGATCCGCCGCGCCACCGCCAGCACTCTGACCAGGGCGCACGAGCTCGGCGCCCGCTCGCTGGCGCTAGTCGCCTTCGGGACCGGCGTCGGCGGCTTCCCGCTCGAGCACGCCGCGCGGATCGAGGTCGAGGAGGTCCGCCGCCACCTTGCCACCCACGAGCTGCCCGAGCAGATCATGTTCGCCGTCCGCGGCGAGGCGGCGAGAACCGCGTTCGAGACGGCGCTGGGTTGAGCTCGAGTCACGCCAGCCGCATCGCGCCACCCCGGCACGCCGATCCACCGGTCGATCCCCATTCCCAAGCAAGCCGTTTGCGCCCCGCACGACGACAAACCGCCCAAGGCCCCAGCCGACCGCCGCCCAAGGCCCCAGCCGACGGCCGCCCAAGGCCCCAGCCCACGGCCGCCCAAGGCCACGGCCGACCGCCGCCCAAGGCCGACGTCCACCACCTACCGAACCTCGAACGCGCCCAGGCCCTCCGGCGACTCGATCCGGACCTGAATCCGGTCGACGCGAGCTCTTGGTGGCCCGAGCTTGCAGAAGCGGACGAGGCGCTCGACCTCCTCGAGCGGGCCCTCGAACACGGCCTCGACCGTGCCGTCGGTCCGGTTGCGCGCCCACCCGGGGACGCCCGCGACCCGGGCGCGCTCGCGCAGCGAGTCGCGGAACCAGACGCCCTGGACGCGCCCGTGGATGATCACACGGCGGCGGACGAGATCGGTCGGCACGGGCGGATTCTTCCAGCCGGTTCCGTCCGCCGGAGGCGGCATGCTGGTTGGTCCTATGAGCGCACCCTGGTTGCTGATCGGGCTGGTCGTGGGCGGGGCTCTGGCCACCGTGTTGCTGCGCGCCCGCATCCGGGCGCTCGGCGCCGAGGGGGCGCGGGCGGCTGAGCTCGACCGCGAGCTCGTGCGCGCTCGCGCCGAGCTCGAGCACGAGCGGGTCCGGGCCGAGGACAGGCTGGCCACCGTCCATGACGCTCAGGCACGGCTCTCGGACTCGTTCAAGACGCTGAGCGCCGAGGCGCTCCAGACCAGCGTGGCTCAGCTCACCGACCTCGCCCGGGCCCAGCTGCAGACCGCACAGATGCAGGCCAAGGGCGACCTCGACCGCCGGCACGAGGCGGTCTCCAAGCTCGTGGCACCGCTGCGTGAGCAGCTCGGGCGTGTCGATGCCCAGCTGCTGGCGCTCGACCAGGAGCGCCGCGAGTCGCGCGGCGCCCTGGAGGCGCAGCTGAAGACCCTGACCGAGACCGGCGAGAAGCTGAGGACGGAGACCGGCGCCCTGGTCACCGCGCTGCGCAAGCCCAACGCCCGCGGGCAATGGGGGCAGATGCAGCTGCGCAACGTGGTCGAGCTGGCGGGGATGGTCCGGCATTGCGACTTCGTCGAGCAGTGCTCCGTCCCTGGGGACGAGGCCGCGCTGCGGCCGGATCTGGTGGTCCGGATGCCCGGCGGCAAGCACGTGGTCGTCGACGCCAAGGCTCCGCTGCAGGGCGTGCTTGACGCCTACGAGGCCCGCGACGACGAGGAACGCGAGCGTCACCTGCGCGACCACGCGCGGCTGTTGCGAAAGCACGTCAAGGCGCTGGCCGACAAGGCGTACTGGGCGGGACTCGATTCGGCCCCGGACTTCGTGGTGATGTTCCTCCCGGGCGAGCATCTCTATGGCGCCGCGCTCGAATCCGACCCGACCCTGATCGAGGACGCGATGGCACGGCGGGTGCTGATCGCGACGCCGACCACGCTGCTGGCGATGCTCAGGGCGGTCGGCTACGGATGGCAGCAGGAGCGGGTGGCCGAGTCCGCGCAGGAGATCTCGGATTTGGGCCGCGAGCTGCACGGACGACTGGTCAAGCTCTCGACCCTGCTCGCGACGCTCGGCAACCGGCTCAACGGTGCGGTGAAGGCCTACAACGAGACGGTCGGCTCCTACGAGGCCCGTGTCCTGCCGGGGGCCCGGCGGTTCGCCGACCACGGCGTCGCCGCCGCGGAGCTGCCACACCTCGAGCACGTCACGGTCAACGCCCGGTCGGTCCGGGCGCCCGAGCTGCCCGCCGAGGACGATGCTCCGGGCGAGCTGACGGCCGGCGAGATCACGGCCCGCCGCCTGCGCGCGGCCGAGTAGACCTCCACGCCGCCCGGCTGAACCACGGACTCAGCCTGCCTGGCGGCCCTCCCACCAGCGACGCAGGTCCTCGCGCTGGTGGGGCAGGGGATCGGCGGTCGGCTTGTGGGCCTGCACGTGCTCCAGTGCCTGATCGAGGTCGATCCCCTTGCGGACCGCGACCACGCCGGCCGCGACGGCCGCCGATCGCTGCCATCCCGCCCGGCAGTGTATGTACACCCGGCGACCGTCATCCAGCCAGGCGCTCACCTCCTGCACTGCGCCCTCGAGCATTTCGGCGGGTAACCCGCCGTAATCGGTGAGGCTGAGGCGCCGCTCCTCGATCCCGGCGGCCGCCAGCGCCGACTCCACCGCCTGGCGATCCCCCGGCCGGTACTCCTCATCCTCGACCAGGTTGAGGATCCGGTTGACGCCAATCCAGCTGAGCATCTTCACGTCGTCGGCGTCGAGCGGATAGGCACCGATCAGGAGATCGTCGAGCACGTCGGCGAAGCCGTATGACCGAAACCAGTTGGACACGCCGCACATGATGGCTGGTGCCGGTCCCCGGCGTGCTTGGCCTCCGGATCGCGCGTGCCGGTTCCCGCCAGCGATGCCATCGCGGCCGCGACCGCGCGATCGAAGAGTCGATCGATCCCTCGCGGCTACGCTCGGGCGAATGGACAACGACCGCGCGATCGCCGCCTCCCGCTCGGGAGCTCTCTCCACCGCGCTGGCCGAGGCCGGCGGCGTTGCCGCGCCCGGTGAGCGGGTCGCTCAGCTGCGCGCGCTGCTGCTCGACGAGCTGCAAGCCGGCGCCGGCGAGCTGGGCCTGACGCGATCCGGCTACCGGCGGCCGGTGGCTGTGGCGATCGGCCCGGGTGGGCCGGGCCTCGTGGCTGTGGTTCCCGTGCATCCGTCGCTGCGCGCCGACGCCGCAGGCGTGCGCGAGCGGGAATGGCTGCTGGTCGCGGCCGTGGTCGGGGCCCTCGTGGACGTCGCCTCTCCGTCGCCCGTGGTGGACCCGGCCGCTGCGTCGCGCGAGCGCACCCTCGCCGCGCGCGACGCGGCCGCGCCCCTGGCACACGAGCTGCTGGCCGGTGAGCTCTGCGGCTGGCTCGCGCTGGCGCTCCCGATCCATGCCCAGGACGCGCCCGAGGCGGTGGAGCTGGCGCCACTGGCGTTCGAGGATCACGCCTCTTCGATCGACCGGCTCCGCGCCCGCGCCTACGCGGTGCCGGGCGCCGTGATCGACGGAGTGAGCGATCTGCGCGAGCCGATCGGAGCGGCGCACCCGCTCCGGATCGCTGAGGCGATCGCGCGACTCGACGGCCGCCCGGCCGACGAGCGCTCAGTGTCTGAACACGAGGAGCAGGTGCTGGCCGCGCTCGGGACCGACTCGGCCGTGGCCCGGCCGCACCAGGAGCTCGATCCCGGCCTCCGCGTGGCCCGGCGGATCCTGCAACGGCTGGCCGGAATGGGGAAATGGGGTGGCTACCACACCGAGTTCGAGCATCTGGCCCGAGGCTTCGCCGGCCACGATCGCGCCCTGGTGAACGACATCGCCGGGCGGCTGATCGGCGCCGGGCTGCTGGTCGAGAAGCCGAGCGTCGGGCAGCGTCACGTGTTCCTGAACCCGCGCTGCGCGGCCGGGATCTACGCGCTGATCGAGCGGGGCGAGCTGCCCGAGGGGCTCCGCCTGCCGTGAGGCCGCCGGACCCCCGGCTGCCCGCTGTGGGCCGCCCGGACGGCTCGATAAGCTCGGAGCATGGGTCTGAGAACGGACAGCTTCGATCTCGGGCGTCTCAAGCTGACCGCCGGTGAGGGACGCCGGCTCGACCTCGAGGTCGACATCGAGCCGCTCATCCTGGGCGGCGAGGAGTATTCGGTGGAGCCGCCGCTGGTGCCGGTCCGGCTCGATATCTCACGAACCACCAGCGAGGGGTATGCCCTGCGAGTGCGATTCGAGGCCGCCTTGGAGGGTCCCTGCATGCGCTGTCTCGGCCCGGCTGCGCCGGCGTTCGTGATCGATGCGCGGGAGATCTCCCAGCCCGGTGAGACCGACCAGCTCGACAGCCCCTACGTGGCCCAGCAGGTGCTCGATCTGGCCGCATGGGCCCGGGAGGCGCTGGCGCTCGCGCTCCCGACCCAGGTGATCTGCCGTCCCGATTGCGCGGGGCTGTGCCCGGTCTGCGGAGCCGACCTGAACGCAGCCGGGCCCGAGCACGCCCACGAGGCCGAGCCCGACCCCCGGTGGGCGAAGCTCTCGGAGCTGCGCTTCGACTGACGGCGGGCCGCAGTGGGTCGTCAGGTGCCCGCGGATGATTCTGACTACACTCATGCCCTCATGGCCGTCCCGAAGCAGAAGCAATCACACGCCCGCACAGCCCAGCGCCGCGCGCAGCACAAGATCAGCGCGCCGACCTACAACGCGTGCCCGCAATGCCACAGCCCCCGGCTGCCCCACCGAGTTTGCCCGGTGTGCGGCAGCTACAAGGGCCGTGAGGTAGTCAGCGCGGACGTGCGCGACGAGACCCTCTAACCCCGCCGGTTATGGTCATCGTCGCCGTCGATGCGGGCGGGGCTGACCTTGGCCCCGCAGAGGTGGCAGCAGGCGCCGCCCGCGCCGCGGCTGCCGGTATCGGCGTACTCCTGTTCGGCCCCGCGAGCGAGATCGGGCCGGTGCCCTCGGGCGTCGAGGTGATCGACGCCCCGGTCTCGATCGCCAAGGCGACCGACCCGGCGTTCGCGGTCCGGTCGACTCCCGAGGCTTCGATCGTCCAGGCGGCCCGGGCCGTCGCCGAGGGCCGGGCGCAGGCGCTCGTGTCCGGGGGATCCACCGGCTCAGCGCTCGCCGCCGGCCTGTTCAACCTGCGCCGCGATCGCGGCATCTACCGCCCCGCGCTGGCGCTTCCGGTCCCGATGCCCGGCGCGCCGCCGGTGCTGATGCTCGACGTCGGCGCCAACGTCACCTGCCGGCCCGAGCACCTGGTCCAGTTCGCGCACATGGGGTCGGCGTTCGCGCAGGCCGTGATGGGCCTCTCCTCACCGCGGGTCGCGCTGCTTTCCAACGGTGAGGAGCCCGCCAAGGGCACGCCCGACCTGGTCACGGTCCACGCGCAGCTGGCCGGACCCGGCGGCAAGGGACTCAACTTCATCGGCAACATCGAGGGTACGCAGGTCACCGACGGAGCCGCCGACGTGGTGGTGATGGACGGGTTCACCGGGAACATCACGCTGAAGCTGATCGAGGGCGTCTCGGGCCGGACGCTGCGCGCGATCCGCGACGCGGCCACTTCATCGTGGCGGGGCAAGCTGGGCGGGCTGCTGCTCGCGCCGGCGGTTGCGCGGCTGCGTGACGAGATCGATCCGGAGGCTCCCGGCGGGGCCTACATGCTCGGGCTGCGCCAGCTCGGCGTGATCGCCCACGGCCGCTTCACGCGGCGCGGGTTCGCCCGTGCGATCGAGGTCGCCGCACGCGGCGTCCAGGAGGACGTGATCGGCCAGACCCGGGCCGCGCTCGAAGCGGCTGGCGCTCTGCGCTCGCAGAGTGGTCAGGAGTCGGAGGCAAGCTCGACCGCCGCAGCTGACGCGGGCCCGTCCGAACGCCAGGCTACGGTGTCGAACCGATGACCCGCGAGCAGGTCTTCTCACTGATCCGCGACCACCTGGCCGATGAGCTCGAGGTGGAGCCGGACAAGATCCTGGAGGCCATGCGCTTCCGGGAGGATCTCGAAGCTGATTCGCTCGATCTGTACACGCTCGTCCAGGAGCTCGAGGACTCCTACGGCGTCAAGATCTCCGACGAACAAGCGGCCAAGATCCTCACCGTCGGCCAGGCGGTCGACTTCGTGCTCGCGAGCGGCGGTGCCACCGCCTCTGTCGGCGAGAGCGATTCAAGGCCCTGAACCCTGAGTGAGCCAGAAGCTCAACGCGCTGCTCGAGCATCTGCCCGAAGAGCTGGCCGTGCCGGTGTTCACCCATGCGTCGTGGACCAACCGGCGGTCGGAGTCATACGAGCGGCTCGCCTTCCTCGGCGACAGCGTGCTCGCGCTGGCGATCACCACGCATCTCTATCCACGGCTCGAAGCCGACCGGTTCGGCGCCGGGAGGCTGACGAAGATCCGCGCGCAGACGGTATCGGGACGCTCCTGCCGCGCCGTGGCGGTGCGGCTCGGGCTGCCCCAGCGACTGCGGGCCGCCGCCCCGGCCAGCTCCGCGACCAGCATCGCCTCGCTGGTGTCGACCGAGCGGGTGCTGGCATCGGTGATCGAAGCGGTGATCGGGGCGTGCTACCTCGCATTTGGCTACGACCGGACCGCGGAGGCGGTCGTGGAGGCGTTCGGGCCGGAGATCGAGGAGGCGCTCGAGCATCCGGTCGACTTCAAGTCCGCCCTGCAGGAGCGGCTCGCCCAGCGCGGCGAGGTGGTGGCCTATGCGGTCGTGGCCGAGGAGGGGCCGCCGCACGACCGTACGTTCTCCGTCACGGCCATGGTCAGCGCGACCGAGCTCAGTCGCGGCACCGGCCGCAGCAAGAAGGACGCCGAGCAGGAGGCCGCGCGTGCGGCCCTCGAGGTGATCGGGGCGTGACGCCGGCGTGCACCTGAAATCGATCACCCTGAAGGGCTTCAAGTCCTTCCCCGATCGCACGCGGCTCGAGTTCGGGCCGGGGGTCAGCGTGATCGTGGGCCCGAACGGCTCGGGCAAGTCGAACGTCACCGATGCCGTCCTGTGGGCGCTCGGCGAGCAGTCGCCGCTGGCCGTCCGCGGTCAGTCGATGCAGGATGTGATCTTCGGCGGCGCCCCCGGGCGCCAGGCGGCCAAGAGCGCCGAGGTGGAGCTCGTCCTCGATGACAGCGAGGGCACGCTCGGGCTCGGGGTGCCCGAGATCTCGATTCTGCGTCGCCTCGACCGCACCGGGGAGGGCGAATACCGGCTGGCCGGTGCGCGCTGCCGGCTGGTGGACGTGATCGAGCTGCTGTCGGACACCGGACTGGGCAAGGAGATGCACTCGGTCATCTCGCAGGGCCGGGTGGAGGCGATCGTGACCTCCAAGCCGCGTGACCGGCGGCTGTTGATCGAGGAGGCAGCGGGGCTGGGCAAGCACCGCAAGCGCCGCCGGCGGGCCCAGCTGAAGCTCGCCCGGACCCAGGAGAACCTCGACCGGGCGCTCGACGTCGAGCGCGAGGCGCGCTCCCGGCTGCGTCCGCTCAAGCGACAGGCTGAGGCCGCCGAGCTGCACGCCCGGCTGGAGCGCCAGTCGCTCGAGACCCGCTGGGAGCTGGCTCGCGACGACCTGCGCGGGCGCCGCCAGGCGTTGGAGGAGGCGTCGCGGGCGGCCGCGGCTGCTCGCGCCCGCCGGGAGACGGTCGAGGGTGAGCTGCGGGCCGTTGCCAAGCGCCGCGAGGAGGCGGAGGGGGCCCTGGCCAGCCGCAGCACCCGACGCGAGGAGCTCTCACGCCGCTCGTTCACGGCCCAGGCGGCCGGCGACCGGGTCGCGTATCGGGCCGAGGGCATCCGAACCTCCGCCGCGACCCTTGCCGCCCGGGCCGCGCGCGGCCGCGAGGCGCTGTCCGCGCTCGAGGCCGAGGCCGTCGCCGACGTTCCCGACGAGCAGACCGCGGACCGGATCGCGGCGCTGGAGCGGGAGCTCGCCGGCCTGGAGCGCGACCGCGAGGCCGAGCTCGCCCGCCAGGTGGCCGAGCTGGAGGAGCAGCGGTCGGCCGCCACCGCCGAGATCGCGGTCCGCGACACGGCCGCAGCGCAGGCGCGCGAGGGTCGTGACGCGGGGGAGCAGCGCGTCGAGCAGGCTCGAACGGCGCTCAGGCAAGCCGAGCGCGCGGTCGAGTCGGCGCGGCGCGAAGCGGCCCGAGTGGGCGGCGAGCTGGCGGGCGTGAACCAGTTCCTGCGCGGCCAGGCCGGCGCTCCCGGCGGCGCCGCGGCGCTGGCCGACGAGCTCGAGGTCGAGACGGGCTACGAGCTGGCGCTCGCCGCTGCGCTGGACGGGCGCCTGCGGGCCGCGGTCGTCTCCGATCGCGCGGCCGCCGCGGCGCTGCTCGACCGTGCCGGCCCCGACGGAGGCCGGGTGCTGATGGCCTCCGAGCGCTCCACCCGGGCTCCAGACCGCGCCGGCCCGAGCGGGCCGCCGATCGCCGGTGCGCAGCGGCTGGCCGACCGGCTCCGCGGTCCCGCTGACCCGGTGGCCCTGGCCCGGGAGCTGCTGGCTGACACCTGGGTGGTCGACGACCTGGGGACGGTCCCCGACGACTTCCACGGCGTCGCCGTCAACCGCGCCGGGCGCGTGTTCTCGCCGCTCACGCGCGAGGTCCGGCAGGCGCCCGCCGTGGGCGAGGACCGCGTGCTCGCCGAGCGCAACCGGCGCGAGCGGCTGATCCGGGCCAGCGAGCAGGCCGTGCAGGCCGAGGTCGCGGCCGGCGCCGAGCTCGATCGCGCTGCCGGGGCGGTGGCCACGGCGGATGCCGAGCGCGACGGCGCCCTGACCGCGCACCGCGCCGCGGTCCGTGCCCGCGACGAGGCGGCCGAGGAGGAGCGCCGCATCGGGCGACAGATCGAGACCCGCCGAGCGGCGCCCGACGACGGCCCCGAGGGCGGGCGGCGCGCCCAGATCGCGGCCGAGCTGGCCGCGGAGCGGCGGATGGCGGAGCGCGCCGAGCGCGAACGAAACGAACGCAACCAGCGGATCGTTCGGCTGCGGGCGCAGGTCGCCCGCGACGAGGCCCTCGCGCCCCTGCTCGAGGCCCTGATCGGCACGTTCGAGCGCGCGGCCGCGGTCATCGCCGAGCACACACGTGAGTTCGAGGCCGCGCTGAAGGCCGATCGCGAGGCCGGCGAGCACGTGGCCTCGGCGCTGCGCGCCTGCGCTCAGGAGGAAGCCGGCCTGCAGGGCCGCCTGCACCGTGAGAACGAGCTGCTGACCTCGGCCGAGGTCGGAGCCCAGCGCGCCCGCGACCAGGCCTCCGACGCCGAGACCGAGCTGCGCGAGTTGGCCGGGGCACTGGGGCTGGAGCCC
>Ga0066790_10000825_pt1 | contig 12472 bp, 13 predicted proteins | sample OrgsoiDNA2013050_FD_70963 | JGI IMG/M metagenome (GOLD analysis project Ga0066790, IMG submission 70963) | Permafrost soil microbial communities from the Arctic, to analyse light accelerated degradation of dissolved organic matter (DOM) -... | ecosystem: Environmental > Terrestrial > Soil >...
ACACCACCTGCGCCATGCCGCGCAGCAGCAGCGAGGCGCCGATCGTGATGATGATCAGCGTGGCGGTGTCTGCCTTGCGCGTCGGCTCGATCGCCAGCTTCTCGAGCAACAGGCCGACGACCACCGCCACCGCCACGGCCAGCGGAACGGCGGCGGCCAGGGGCAGCCCGGCGCCGACCAGCGTGACGGCGCTCATGCCGCCGATCATCACGAACTCGCCTTGAGCGAAGTTGATCGCCCCGCTGGCGTTGTAGATGATCGAAAAGCCCAGCGCGATGAGCGCGTAGATCGCCCCGGAGGTCAAGCCGCCGGCGACGAACTGAAGCGACTGGCTGGCCATCGCGGCGGGCCTTGGCCGGTATCGGCTACCGCACCAGCGACCAGTCGCCGTTCTTGACCTCGAGCATCAGGAATGCGTCGAGGTCGAGGCCCAGATGGTTGCTTGCCGACATGTTGACGACGCCCCCGGTGCCGACGTAGCCCCGGGTCGCCTCGATCGCGTCGCGCACCTTGGCCTTGTCGGTCGAGCCGGCGCGCTTCATGGCGCCCACGACCAGCATCAGACCGTCGTAGGCATGGCCGCCGAAGGTCGAGACATCGCTCTTGAAGCGCGCTTCGTAGTCGCGCTTGTAGGCCGTGACGATGGGCTTCTGCGGGTCGCCGGCGGCGAGCAGGTCGGGGACCAGGAGCGCCGCGGCGGGAAGACGCACACCCTCGGCGGCAGGGCCGGACAGCTTGATGTACTCCTTGGAGGCGACACCGTGCGATTGATAGAGCGGCAGCGACAGGCCGACCTGCCGGAAATTGCGCGTGACGATGGCCGGCCCCTGGCCGAAGCCGGCGTTGAGCACGGCCTGGGCGCCGCTGGCGCGGATCTTGGTGAGCTGCGGCGTCATGTCGGTATCGGCGGCGCCGTAGGTCTCGTCGGCGACGACCTCGATGGCGTGCTTGGGGGCCACTTTCAGGCACTCGCTGCGCATCGATTTGTCGAAACCCCCACTGCCCGAGATCAGGGCCACCTTCAACAGCTTGCGGGCCTTCAGGTCGACGAAGATCTTCTCGCATGCCATGCGATCGGTGTGCGGCGTCTTGAAGACCCACTTGCGGGTCGGCTCGACGATCATGACGGCGCCGGCCAGCGAGATGAAGGGCGTCTGCGCCTCCTCGACGAGCGGTACCACCGCCATTGTCGTGCCGGTCGTCGAGCCGCCGACGATGGCGTCGACCCGGTCCTGCTCGAGCAGACGCTTGGCGAAGGTGCGCGCCTTTTCGGCATCGCCGCCGTCGTCGTAGGCCACGAGCTGGAGCTTGCGGCCCAGCACGCCGCCTTCGGCGTTGATCCGCTCGACAACCATCTCGAGCGTCTTCTGCTCGGGGTCGCCGAGGAAGGCTGCCGGTCCGGTGACGGACAGGAAGGCGCCGATGCGGATCGGCTCCTCGGCCCGGGCTGCATTGACGACGCCCAGCGCGCCGGCAAAGGCCAGCGCACCGGCCCAGCGCGAACCACGAACGCCATTGAAGAATCGCATATGTGTCTCCTGTTGCACCGTGAACACCGAAGTGAGCAGCGCCCGTGGCAGGGGGAGTCCCGGGACGAATAGACTCCTCGGTCCTGCAAAACGGGCGCCGATCGACAAGACCGCTGCCACCACGAGGGCATGCCGCGAAACCGGACGGACTGCGCCTTTTTTGTTATTCTGGTACCGGAATGCCGGAATAAACTTTGATCTAGTTCAAACATATGAAGCAGACGTCGACGGCCCAGGCGCCCCGCGCCAGGCGGGCGGCGGCAAAAACGCGGGCGGCGCCGCCCACCGCCGGCACCGAGCTCGTGGTGCGTCCGGTGCGTCGCGGTGACCTCGACCCGGTCATCGAGATCGACGCCACGGTCACCGGTCTGGAAAAGCGCAAATACTGGGCGTCGGTCTATCGCCGCTACGGCAGCGGCCGGCACAGCGAAAAGCAGTTCCTGGTCGCGCTGGCGCAGGGCCGGGTCGTCGGCTTCGTCATCGGCGAGGTTCGCGACTGGGAGTTCGGGTCGCCCCCCTGCGGCTGGGTCTTCGCCATCGATGTCGACCCCGCGTTGCGCCTGGGAGGCGTCGGCACGCGGCTGCTCGAGGCCATCAGCGCGGCCTTCCGGCGCACCGGGGTGAGCAAGCTGCGCACATTGCTGGCGCGCGACAACACCCTGATCCTGTCGTTCTTCCGCAGCCAGGGCATGGTGGCCGGGTCGCTGCTTTCGCTGGAGATGGACCTTGAGGGCTGAGCGCAGACATGCCGCTGCCGGCGGCCTCGTGCCATGAGGCTGCAGAAGAACACGTCGCTGGCGCTTTTCAGCGTGCTCGAATTCGCCAGCGATCCCGGGCGCCACATCGCCACGGCCGAGATTGCCGAGAAGTACGGCGTCTCGTCGCACCACCTGGCCAAGGTGCTGGCCGAGCTGGCCCGTTCTGGCATCGTCGAATCGGTGCGCGGCGCCGGTGGCGGCTACCGTTTCGCCGGCAACGCCCGGCGCGTGACGCTGATGGACATCATCCAGATGTTCGAGGACATCGCGCCACCGGCCGGCCAGCATGTCGATCCGAAAGCGGCGGCGCCGGTCGACCTCGCCTTGCGTGCGGTGCTCTCGGAGATCGACGAGAACGCCAAGGCCACTTTCAGCTCGATCACGCTGGCGACCATGCTGCGGCTGATCGACAGGCAGCAGGCCACGCTCCATGAGGGTCGTGCCGGACCGGCCAGGTGAGTGTGGGACGATAACGGTATCGAGATACCAATTAATTTGATCCAGCGCAAATCTGCGTTGGCCGAGTTCCGCAAACATGCAGGCTGTCTGCATCTATAGCGGATGCCCGCATCCGCAAATGGCCGTATGAACCCTCCCGGATTGAATCGCGAACAGGCCGAGCCCCTGGCCCGCGCTCTGGATCGCTCGTACCGCCACGGTTTCGTCACCGATGTCGAAGCCGACGCGCTGCCGCCGGGCCTCGACGAAGGCACGGTCCGGGCGATTTCGCGGCGCAAGCGCGAGCCGGCGTTCCTGCTGGCGTGGCGGCTCGCCGCGTTCGAGCGCTGGCTCACGATGGCGCCGCCCACATGGAGCCGGCTGCGCATGGAGGCGCTCGACTTCCAGGCGCTTTGCTATTACTCGGCGCCGAAGTCGCTGCAGGACGGGCCCAAGAGCCTGGCCGAGGTCGACCCGAAGCTGCTCGAGACCTACGAGAAGCTCAACGTGCCCTTGCACGAGCGCGCCCGGCTCGCCGGCGTGGCGGTCGACGCGGTGTTCGACTCGGTGTCGGTGGGCACGACGTTTCGCGAGCAGCTGGCCGACGTCGGCGTCATCTTCTGTTCCTTCTCGCACGCCGTGCAGCACCACCCCGAGCTCGTCGAGCGCTACCTCGGTACGGTCGTGCCGCCGGGCGACAACTTCTATGCCGCGCTCAACTCGGCGGTGTTCTCCGACGGCTCGTTCGTCTACGTGCCCGAGGGCGTGCGCTGCCCGATGGAGCTGTCGTCGTACTTCCGCATCAACGCCCGCAACACCGGCCAGTTCGAGCGCACGCTCATCATCGCCGAGGCCGGCAGCCATGTGAGCTACCTCGAGGGTTGCACGGCGCCGCAGCGCGACGAGCACCAGCTGCACGCCGCGGTGGTGGAGCTCGTCGCCCACGACGACGCCCACATCAAGTACTCGACGGTGCAGAACTGGTATCCCGGCGACGAGCAGGGGCGTGGCGGCATCTACAACTTCGTCACCAAGCGCGGGGTTTGCGCCGGCGCCCGCTCGCACATCTCGTGGACGCAGATCGAGACCGGTGCGGCGATCACTTGGAAGTACCCGAGCGTGGTGCTGCGCGGCGACGACTCGAGCGGCGAGTTTCATTCGATCGCCGTGTCCAACCACTTCCAGCAGGCCGATACCGGCTCCAAGATGATCCACCTCGGTCGCAACACGCGCAGCCGCATCGTCTCCAAGGGCATCAGCGCCGGGCACGCGCACAACAGCTACCGTGGCCTGGTTCGCATCGCGCCCACCGCGGCCGGCGCGCGCAACTACACGCAGTGCGATTCGCTGCTGATCGGCTCGAGTTGCGGCGCCCACACGCACCCCTACGTGGAGGTGGCGCGCAGCGACGCGGTGGTCGAGCACGAGGCGACGACGACCCGCATCTCCGAGGAGCGCCTCTTCTATTGCCAGCAGCGCGGCATCGCGCCGCAGGAGGCCACGGCACTCATCGTCGGCGGCTTCTGCCAGGCGGTGCTCGAAGAGCTGCCGATGGAATTTGCGCTCGAGGCCAAGGCCCTGCTTTCGGTGTCGCTCGAGGGCGCGGTCGGCTGAGCACCGGACCGATGACAGCTTCCGTGAAGGACGATCGATGACGACCGCCGAGCCACTTCTTCAAGTTCGCGACCTGCGTGTCGATGTCGGCGAGCGCAACGTGCTCGCGTCGGTGTCGCTCGACGTTGCCGCCGGCGCGCTGGTCGTGCTGATGGGCGCCAACGGCAGCGGCAAGAGCACTCTGGGCTTGACGTTGGCCGGCCACCCGCGCTACCACGTCGTCGCCGGGCAGGCGCGCTTCGGCGGGCAGGACCTGCTGGCCATGAGCCCGGAAGGTCGGGCCCGGGCTGGCCTCTTCGTATCGTTCCAGGCGCCGCCCGAAATTCCAGGCGTCAAGAACAACCTGTTCATCCGCAGCGCGCTCAACGCGGTTCGCGAAGCGCGTGGCGAGGCGCCGCTCGATGCCTTCGATTTTCTGGGCGACGCGCGCGCTGCCGCGGCCCGCCTCGGCCTGCCCGAGGCGATGCTGAGCCGGCCGGTCAACGACGGTTTTTCCGGCGGCGAGCGCAAGCGCAACGAGCTGCTGCAGCTCGCCTTGCTGCGGCCTCGCCTCGCGTTGCTCGACGAGATCGATTCGGGCATGGACGTCGACGGCGTGCGTGCCACCGTCGAGCTGGTGCAGGAACTGCGGGCGCAAGGCACCGCGTTCATCGTCGTCTCCCACTACTTGCGGCTGATCGAATCGCTGGCGCCCGACGCCGTGCTGCGGCTCGATCAGGGGCGCATCGCCGAAACCGGCGGCCTGGCGTTGGCCAGCGACATCGCGCGCACCGGCTTCATTCGTGCGGCCGAGCCGGAGAAGGCCCAGAGCCTGTGAACGCCATGATGTTCCCGGGCCCTGGCACCATGAATGCTATCGGTGTCGATGCATCGGCGGCGCGAAGGCGGCTCGCGTCGCGCGGCTGGATCGGGCGCGACGTGGAATCGTTTCGGCACCTGCCGCCGCCCGCCGCAGAAGTGTGGCTGGGCGAGGAAGCCGGGATGTCCGCCGCGCCCGGCGAGACCCCTGCGCCGACAGGCGCCGGCTGGACGCTGCACGCCATCGCCGAGCACCCCCAGGGCCGGGTCGACGCACGCTGGCTCGACACCGGAGACGCTGGCCAGCGCAGCGAGTTGCTGGCCGGCCTGCCGCTCGCGGAGGTTGGCGACGCGGCGCCGTTCGCCTGGGCCCATCGTGCGCTTTGCCGGCACGGCCTGCGGCTGCGCATCGGCGAGCCCTCGGGCGCGGGCGCCGATCCGGCAATGACGACGTGGCTGCAGCTGCGCCACCAGCCGCGCGCCGCGGTCGAGGCGCCGTTGCTCGTGATCGAAGTGCTTGCCGGAACGCGTTGCGTCCTGGTCGAGACGCATGAACGCGAGGCGGTGGAGGGCCAGAGGGCGATCGTGCAGAACCTGCACGCCCACATCCGCCTGGGCGAAGGCGCGACGCTGCAGCACGTGCGCGTCGCCACGCCGCGCGCTGGCGAACGCATCGCTCACCACCTTCACGTGCAGCTCGGTCGCGGCGCCCGTTACGACCAGGCCCTGATCGCCTCGGCAAGTGCCTACCACCTGCAGCGCAGCGAGATCGAGCTGCAATCGGAGCGGTCGGCGGCCCGCGTCTTCGGCGTGCTCTTCGCCGCCGGCTCGGCGCTCGAGCAACAGGTGCAGGTGGCGCACGACGCGCCGCGTACGTCGAGCAGCGTCGAGAGCCTGGTGCTGGCGAGTGGCAATGCGCGAGCCGTCGTCAACGCGCACACGCGAATTGCCCCCGGAGCCGACGAAGCGGCGGTGCGGCAACGGCTGAGTGGCATTCCGATCAGCGGCCAGCCGAAGCTCGTCCTTCGCCCGCATCTCGAGATCCACCACGACGCGGTTCAGGCGGCACACGGCGCAACCTGGGGCGCACTGCCGCAAGACGCCTTGTTCTATGCGCGACAACGCGGTCTCGACGAGCGCCACGCGCGTGCCCTGGTCATCGAAGGCATGGCCATCGCGTTGCTCGAACGCTGCCTCGACGGGCCGGCGCTGCTGCAGGCGCTGCAGCTCGACGCGCTCCTGGCTCGAACGGTGGCCGAGCAGTTCGCCGCTGCAACCGAGGCTCGCAATGGCTGACCTGCAGACACCGAGCCGGGTCGACGTGCAAGAGCTGCGCGCGTCGTTTCCGGTGCTGGCGCAGCGTGTCAACGCCGGAGCGCTCGCCTATCTCGATAACGCAGCGACGACGCAGGTTCCGGTGCCCGTGCTCGACGCGATGCGCGAATTCGACGAGCGCGACCGGGCCAACATCCATCGTGGCGTGCACACGCTGAGCCAGCGTGCGACCGACGCTTTCGAACGTGCGCGCAGCACCCTCAAGCGCTTCGTGGGTGCCGGGCCCGGGCATGAACTCGTGTTCACATCGGGCACGACCGAGGCGCTCAACCTCGTTGCCCACGGCCTCTCGACCGCGGGTGTCGCGCCCGCCGCGATCGGCAGCGGTGACGAGATCATCGTCAGTGGCCTCGAGCATCACGCCAACCTCGTGCCCTGGCAGCAGGCGGCCCGGCGCTGCGGCGCCACGTTGCGCATCCTCCTGCCCGACCGGCAGGGCCGGATTCACGTGGAAGATCTGGCCCGGCTGCTGACCCCTCGTACCCGTGTCTTCGCGACCACGGCCTGCGCCAACGCCACCGGCGAGCGGCCGCCCTTCGAGGCCTTGCTGGCGCTGGCCGCCGGGGCGGGCGCGTTAACGGTGCTCGATGCGGCCCAGGTCGTGAGCCACAACGCTCCCGATCTGGCGTCGCTGGCCTGCGATTTCATGGCCTTCTCGGGCCACAAGATGTACGGGCCGATGGGCACCGGCGCTTTGGTCGGCAGGTGCGCCGCGCTCGAGCGGCTCGAGCCTTTGCGCTACGGTGGCGACATGGTGACGTGGGTCACCTGGGCCGATGCGACATTCGACGAGCTGCCGGCGCGCCTCGAAGGCGGTACGCCGAATGTCGCCGGCGCCGTCGGCATGGCTGCGGCGGTGGCGTTCATCGATCAGGTCGGCCGCGGCGCGATCGACGCGCAGGTGCGTGCGCTGCGCGCCCGCGCCGCCGCGGGCCTGGCCGACATCGAAGGCGTGACGGTGCTTTCAGCCACGGCCACCGACACGGCGATCGTCTCGTTCGTCGATGCGACCGTGCACCCGCACGACATCGGCACGCTGCTCGACGAACAGGGCATCGCCGTACGTACCGGCCACCACTGCGCCCAGCCTCTGCTCGATCACCTCGGCCTCGGCCCGACGACGCGCGCATCGTTCGCCGTCTACAACACCGACGACGAGGTCGATCGACTCGTTGCCGGCGTGGCGCGGGCCGTGCGGGTGCTGCGATGAGCGACGCCGAGAGCGATCTGTACCAGCAGGTGGTCGTCGACCACAAGCGCGCGCCGCGCAACTTCGGCACCCTGGCCGCGCCGACCCACCAGGCGCGAGGCCACAACCCTCAATGCGGCGACGACTTGCAGGTCGCGCTGCGTGTCGAGGACGGGCGGGTGCGCGACATCCGTTTCACCGGACAGGGTTGCGCCATCTGCATGGCCTCGACGTCGATGATGACCGAGGCGGTGCGCGGCGGTGAGGTCGAAGCGGCGCGGCAACTCCAGGAGCGGTTTCGCGCTGTCCTCACCGGCCAGCTCGAGCCCGACTCGGCGCAGCTCGGCAAGCTGATCAGCCTGGCCGGCGTGCGCCGCTATCCGAGCCGCATCAAGTGCGCAATGCTGGGCTGGCATGCATTGATGCACGCGTTGAACGACCCGAACGGTGCGGCCGCCGCGGCCGAGGAGGCGACGCCGTGACGACGCCGCGCGAAACCGTGGTGACGGCGCGCCCGGTGCGCGTGCGGCGCGTCCCCGACGGCACGCCCGAAGAGCTACCAGCGGGAACGTCGGCGCAGATCACGCAGGCCTTGGGCTCGTCGATCACGCTGCTCGTCGACGGCCGGCTGGTGCGCCTCGACGGCGCCGATGCCGACGCGATCGGCAAGCCGTTGCCGGTGGCGCCCACCCATCCCGCCGACGTCAGCCAGGAGGAGCTTCGCAACCTCGTCTGGCAGGCCTTGAAGACCTGCTACGACCCGGAGGTGCCGATCGATATCGTCGAGCTCGGCCTGGTCTATTCGTGTGACGTGTTGCCGATGGAACGAGGAACGCAGTTCGAGGTCTCGATCGAGATGACGCTGACCTCGCCGGGCTGCGGCATGGGCGAGGTCATCGTCGACGACGTGTACGCCAAGGTCATGGCACTGCCGCGCGTCGGCGAGGTCACGGTCGACATCGTGTTCGACCCGCCCTGGGACCGCTACCGGCTCTCGGAAGGGGCCCGGCTGGCGCTCGGTCTTTGATGCCTCGGGCCGGGATCGAACGGCCGGCGCCAGGCGCTAGGTGCTGGCGAGCCCTCCCGTAGTGTGAACAGGCCCTAGGAAGTCGCCGGGCGCCGCTTGGCGCTCAACACCGCAGCGGCCGTGCCCGCCACGAAGGCGAGCAGCGCCAGCGCATTGAGCGCGCCGCCCACGCGTATCCAGGCGAACTGCGCGCTCGCGTCGCCGGCGAGCCGGATCACGAGCGACAGCTGCAGCAGCGCGAGTGGCGCGTAGAAGCCGGGGTGGTAGGGCACCTGGACCCGAAGCACTGCCGGGAAAATGATCGGTGCGTGGCCGAACACCATCGAGAACACGAAGCCGAGCAGGATGGCGTGCAGCGCGGCGTCGTAGCTTCGCGTGCCGGGTGTGAGGCCGCCGGCCAGCAGGGCCGTCGCGGCGCCGATCGCCAGCCATGCATAGCCCGACAACAGGCACACGGCGATGAAGCGCGTGAGGCCGCGCCCGCGCACCGTGCGGCGGGCAATGTCCTGCCTGGCCAGCCACAGTGCAAGGGCCAGCAAGGCGGCAGGGAAGACGGCCGAGCCAGAGCCCCATGGCAATGTCGCCAGGCTCGCCACGATCGCCAGCAGGATCGCGGCGAAGAAGGCGATGGCCGGCGGTGAAGGCGGCAGCAGGCGCGACAGCTCGAGACGCTCACCGGCGATGGTCAGCACCAGGAAGGCCAGCCACCAGGGCAGTACCTCGTGCACCGCAGCACCCGCGGCCCAGAAAAGCGTTCCGGCCAGCCAGGCGGCGGCGCCCAACGCCATCGTCAGCGTGAACAGGGCCGGCTGGCGGCGCAGCACCTGCAGCGATGCAGCCAGAAGAAGCGCCGCGCCGGTGGCGCTGAACCACGGCGCCGGGGTTGCGCCACCGGCCAGGCCGAGCAGCGTGCCCGCGCCGGCCGCCAGCGGCGCGAGGTAGGCCCAGAGGCGGCCGATCGCCACGGCGCGCTCGAGCGAGATGACGACACCGAAGAAGCCGCAGATCATCAACGGGCCATGACTCGCCGCGGCGCCGGCGGCCAGCGCCGGCATCGGCCAGCCGAGGCGTGCCAGCCCGGCGCCGGCGCCGACGAACAGAGCGATGAAGCCCAGCACCAGCAATGGCAGGCGCTGCACCGGTTTCAGGTTGCGGGGAGGCGCCGCGCCCATGCCTCAGCCGGACCAGCCGAAATGCTCCCGGGCGATGCCGCTCATCATCGAAGGATCCCAGAGCGGATCCCACACCAGCTCCACCCGCACCTCGGTCCCAACGGGCGCGATGGCGGCGATTGCGTCGCGCGCCTGATCGACGAGCAGCTCGGCCACGGGGCAGGCCGGCGTGGTCATGGTCATGTCGACGTCGATGCGACCGGCGCTCGCCTCGACCCGATAAACGAGCCCGAGTTCGACGATGTTCATGCCGGCTTCGGGATCGTCGACCTGGCGCAGCGCGTCGTAGACCGCGCTTTCGTCGGGCAACGCCGACGCCAGGGACGAAGTGTGCGGATCATCGCCTTCCACGGTTCGGCTCCTCCATCAGGTTCGCTCAGGAAGACGCGTAGGCCAGGCACAGCTCGCTGTCGGTGGCGTCGTCGAGCAGGTCGTCGAGCATCGGCAGCAGCGCCATGGTTTCCTTCTGGATGTGCGCCACCTGGCGTTCGACCATCTCGAGCACGCCGCGCCTGAACTGCTCCATTCCGGCGTCGTCGAGCGTCTGCGCCGCGGCCGCCCGGGCCAGCGGCAGCACTTCGGCGGCGACGGCGCGGATCGCATCGTGCTCGTCCTTGAGCAGCCCGGCGATGTCGCCCTCTCCCGACTGCATCATTCGCGAGAAGAGCTCGCGCTCCTCGAAGTCGAAGTGGCGGCCGGTGTCTTCCTCGATGAGGCCACTGAAGGCGGCAGCGAGCTTGGCGAATTCCGGATCGCGCGCGGCGCCCGGGCGCGAGGCGCGGGCGCAGGCATGCTCGACGCGACCGAGCAGGTCGAGCGCGTGGCGATGTTCGGTGTCGAGCAGGTGGCTGACTTGGCGCATGGGGGCTCCGCAGTCTGTGAAGTGGTATCTTGGTACCTTAATACCGCAATCGACCGGGTCGCTCGATGCAACTCGAGCGAATCGATGGCGAGGCGAAAGACTGCGCCTCGGCGCGCGCCGGGGCAGCGCTCACGCGGCGCCCGCAACGGGCTGCGGCTCGCCGCCCAGCAGTTTCGCCAGCAGGTCGTGCACGCTGCGGATCTGGCTGCCGAAGGGCAAGGCGCCGCAACCGGTGAAGAAGAGGCCGCGCTTGACGTCGCCGCCGAGCGCTGCGGCCAGTTGCTGGTCGATGCAGAACTGCCCCCATCCCGCCTTGCCGTCGCGCAGCCCGCACTGCGCCAGACAATCGAAGACTTTGGTGCAGCGTTGCCTGGCGTGGGCCGCCGCCTGCAGCTTCGTCAGGTCCTTCAGGTAAGCCACCAGCCACGGCGTCGCCACGGCGCGCGCGGGCAGGCCGGCGCCGCTGGTGAACAAGATCTTGTCCTGCTCGCGCGCCTCGGCGAGAACGCGCTTGAATTCGGGGTGCGCATCGCTCTCGAGCGTCACCGCAAAGGGAGTGCCGAGCTGGACGGCGGCAGCGCCGAGCGACTGCACGCGGCGGATGTCGGCGAGGCTGCGGATGCCGCCCGCGGCGATCACCGGCGTGCTTTCGATTCCGGCACCGCGCAGCACGGCAAGCGTCTCGGGGATGCAGCGCTCGAAGTCGAACCGGGGGTCATGCACGTCTTCCACGTGGGCGGCCCCGAGATGGCCGCCGGCCAGGCCAGGGTGCTCGAGCACGATGGCGTCGGGGACGCGCTTCTTGCGCTCCCACTTGCGTACGACCAGCTGCACGCCGCGCGAGTCGGAGAGTATCGGCACGAGTGCGACCTTGGGATGGTCCGAGGCGAGGTCGGGCAGGTCGAGCGGCAGGCCGGCGCCGACGACGATGGCATCGATGCCGGCTTCGAGCGAACGCGTGACATAGGCAGCGTAGTCGCTGACCGCGCGCATCACGTTCATTGCCAGCAGGCCGAAGCCACCGGCGATGCAGCGAGCCGCCGCCACTTCGCGGTCGAGCGCTTCCAGGTTGACGGCATTGATGATGGCCTTGGCCCGGGCGCCGACGCCGATCCGGGTGGTGCGCTCCATCAGGTCGGGGTGGTGCCGGCGCAGATCGACCGAGGCCAGCGTACCCAGGCCGCCCTGTGCGGCCACCGCGCCGGCAAGGCCGTGGGCGGATATGCCGATGCCCATGCCGCCCTGAACGATCGGCAGCAGCGTGCGGCCGGCCAGGCGCAGCGGGGCGAGGCCGCTACGGTCGAGCAAGGCCTTCAATTCGGGATTTATCACCGCGGCACCTTAACGGCGCGGCGCGGCGCGGGCTTTAAGCCAGATCAAGGATCGGGCAGCCTGCGCCCGGGGCCGGCGAGAAGGTGCGCTCGACGTGATCGACATGAAGACCTGGAAGCCGGTCAAAACGATCGCCACGCCCGGCCCGGGCTTTTTCGTACGCAGCCACGAGGCCAGTCCCTATGCCTGGGTCGACTCGATGATGAGCGCGACCGCCAAGGACACGTTGAGCATCGTCGACAAGCGCACGCTCGAAGTCGTCGCCCAGGTACGCGAACCGGGCCGCACACTGGCGCATGTCGAATTCACCAAGGACGGCCGCTACGCGCTCGCCAGCGTCTTGGAAGACGACGGCGCCCTGATCGTCTACGACGCCCTGACCTTCAAGGAAGTCAAGCGCCTGCCGATGCGAAAGCCC
>Ga0066790_10000827_pt1 | contig 12458 bp, 9 predicted proteins | sample OrgsoiDNA2013050_FD_70963 | JGI IMG/M metagenome (GOLD analysis project Ga0066790, IMG submission 70963) | Permafrost soil microbial communities from the Arctic, to analyse light accelerated degradation of dissolved organic matter (DOM) -... | ecosystem: Environmental > Terrestrial > Soil >...
GAACCCAGCGTAAACAGCGGGTTCCGGTAAGGCCGTAAGCAATACAGGGAAATTCCTGGCCTGTGCAGGTCTGAAACTCCTGCCGCCTTCACAATTGCTGATTGCTCAGAGGTTCCTTAGGTCTCCGTCTTAGGAAATTCCTGAGTACTCTTGTAGATGTTCGACACCAGACTCATCGACTTCTTCCAGACGATGAGATCGCGATACGACTGAATAATGGGGCTGACTGTGGCGTTCATGGGAAAACTATGCGTCTCGGAGCTTCAAAGAGTCTGTGACATTCATCACAAACAGTCTGTGGATTTCCGGAATTGGCACTGGCCACTAGCCACTGCCTCTAGCCAATTCCACTGCGCGCAGAACGGCCTGGGCCTTGTTCATGCTCTCTTGAAATTCCGCGACGGGATCGGAATCGGCGACGATGCCGCCTCCGGCCTGGAGATATGCCTTCTTGCCTTTCATGAGTAACGTGCGAATGCCGATGCAGGAATCGAGATTTCCCGCGAAGTCGGCATAGAGCACCGATCCGCCGTAGACGCCGCGGCGCGTAGGTTCGAGCTCTTCGATGATCTGCATGGCGCGAACTTTCGGTGCACCGCTCAGCGTGCCCGCTGGGAAGCAGGCTGCGAAGGCGTCGAGCGCGTCGAGGTCCTTGCGCAGCGTGCCTTCGAGCGCCGAGACCAGGTGCATCACATGCGAGTAGCGCTCGACATACATCAGGTCTTTTACCTTCACGGAGCCGTACTCGCTCACGCGCCCAAGGTCGTTGCGGCCGAGATCGACCAGCATCACATGTTCGGCGCGCTCTTTTTCGTCGTTGCGGACCTGCTGCTCGAAGAGCGCGTCTTCGGCGGCGTCGCGGCCGCGCGGACGCGTGCCCGCGATTGGACGGTACTCCAGTTTGCGCCCCGTGACGCGCACCAGCATTTCCGGTGACGACCCGAGAATGTGCGTGCCCTCCATCCTCAGGAAATAAAGATAGGGCGACGGATTGACCTGGCGGAGCGCGCGATATAAATCGAATGGAGCAACGTCGGGCGTGAAGTCGAAGCGCTGCGAGTACACGACTTGAAAAATGTCGCCGGCGGCAATGTACTCTTTACAGCGCTCCACGTTGCGCAGGTAGACGTCGCGCTTGGTGGCGGCTTGAATCTTGAGTTTGCGAGCCTTGGGCTTGGCGGACTTGCGCCACAGAGCTGGGCTCAATCCTTCGGCGAGTTTTCGTTCCAACGCAGCGATATCGCGCAGAGCGCGGTCGTAGGCGCGGCGCGGACTCTCGCGCGAAACATCCGCGGCGGCCATGATATGAATCTGGTGGCGCAGATGATCGAAAGCCAGCAGGCGGTCAAAGAACATCAGATCGGCGTCGGGCAGTAGTAAATCATCCTTGGCGTGGTCGCCGATTTTTTCCAGGCGGCGGATGACGTCGTAGGCAAAATATCCGACCGCGCCGGCGGTGAACGGCGGCAGTCCCGCGATGCTGGCCAGTTGGTGGTCATGCAGCAGGCGCTTCACCACAGCGAAGATATCTTCCTCAATGGTCTCGCTGCGACGGCCGCGGATGATCTCGACCGCGCCCTTTAGCGCCTTCACCCGCATGTAAGGCCGCGCGCCAAGAAACGTGTAGCGCCCGATCTGCTCGCCGCGCTCGACGGACTCCAGCAGAAAAGCGTGTGAATCGTTTTCGGCGATGGCAAGGAAAGCGGAGACCGGCGTGAGCAAATCGGCGCTCACCGACTTCACCACCGGCACCAGCGTGGCCTCGCGCGCCAGGCGGGAGAATTCTTTGAAATCCGGTTGCAGCATGATTGAAAATCCAGCCCCCGGCTTGTCAGAGGTCTCCCAGAGAGACTCCGCTTACTGAGCCGGGTTTTTTATTATAGGGGACACACAGGGCGATACAGAACCGCGCGCCGAAGATACAGACAACTACTGTTTGAGCGCTGCGCTCCAATTGGTGGTCAGGATGAGTGGAGAGGCATTTGGCTCCTCGACGCGAAAGGCGACCAGCCAGCGCTTGCTGTCAGGCGCGACGAACAAACCCGATGAGCCTGGAAACTGGCGTCCTCCGAAGAGCTGGTGGGGCTTGCCCACCGCAAGATTCTCTCCTTCGATATCGAGATCAACGCCGACAATGTGATCGTCCGGCTCCGCGTAGTACAGTTCTTTTCCTGGCGGCCAGAAGGAAGTGATGCCACCGCCAGTGGAAACTTGTCGCTTGCCACTGCCACTGGGAAAGCGGACGACATAAATCTCGTCTCGACCCGATTCATCCGACGCGTAGGCGACCCACTTGCCATCCGGCGAAAATATTCCCCAGTCTTCATTCGCAGGACTTTGGACAACCGGAAAGGGCTTGCGGTCCCCGAACAAGGGCAGTGCCCAAACGTCGATGCCGTTGGTTTTACCGAGGTAGTCGTAGAGGAGATAGCGGCCATCGGAAGACCACCGGTCAGGCTCGGCGTTTCCTTCTACGGAAAGAAGTAGCTGGTCGTCACTTCCGCCGGCGACGGACTTGACGTAGACCTCTTCTTTACCGCGGCGCGTAGAACTGAAAGCCACTTGCCGGCTGTCCGGTGACCAGGCCGGATATTGATCATTCCCCTCGCCGAAAGTGAAGGGACTGCTGGTGCCGCGGTTGAGATCGTAAAGCCAAAGCTTCTCTTTGCCCTGGCGCGGATCCGTCACCGTGACCATGGCGTACTTCCCGTCGGGTGATAGATATGGGGCAGACACATAGCCAGGGTTGCCGAGGCTGGAAAGTTTGTTTCCGACCGGGTCCATCCAGGTGAACTGCGTCTGAAACGATCGTTGATAGAGCAGCAGCCCGCCCGCCGTCGTCGAGAAACTGGCGGGTCCGAAGTACACCGGTTCTGCGATCGGGTGGGCAGTCCCCGATAATCTCAGAGTCTTCAAATCGAAGGGCTGAGCCATCAGCCTTGAGCCATGCAGGAAAAGCAGGTATCCCGGCTCGGCATATTGCGCCATTGACTCGTCGGGAAGCATCGCTTGAACTTGTCCCGTGTCGCGCGCAATGACATAGATCCCTCCCGTACTATTCGCGGTCACCAGGACATGTTTGCCGTCAGGCAGAAACTGGGGGTGGCGATAATCGCTGGATTCCTTCTCCGGAGTTGGAATTCGAGCCAGTGTGCCGCCCGACGCCGGCACCTGAAACAAGCCCTTGGTACCGGTGGCAACTACGATCACATCATCCCGCCCCCAGGTTGCTCCATACATCGTCCAGATGTCACACACAGCTTCCGCTTGACCGCCGCCGACGGGTATCTTCCGAATTTTTCCGTCGACTGCACCGAAGGCGATGAACCGGCTATCCGGCGACCAGAAGGGAGTAATCCCATCCTCGGTGCCATCCAGTGCCAGAACCGCGTCGCTCGATAGCTGGCGCACCCAGAGCTTGGTCTTGCCTTGGCTGTCCGCCAGAAACATCACCACGCGCTGTCCGTCGGGGGACAATATCGCACCGTTGTCCGGGACGATGCTCGTGCCCGGCGGGAGGTTGACCGCGACGTGCAGCACGGGTTGAATCGGCGGCCGCTTCAGCAACCAGCCGGCCATGACTCCGATCACCCCGACCGCCGCTACCAGAGCCCACCGCAGAGCCTTTTTCTTCGACCGAACTCCCGCGGGAACGGCGACACCGGCCCCTGAACCCGCCTCCTGAATCCAGCGCAACTCACTCGCCAGGTCCCCAGCATTCTGCCAGCGCTCTTCCGGATCCTTCGCCAGGCATCGTCGAATCGCCCAGTCCAGAGACGGCGGCGTGAGCGGCGCATTCGCGGTCAGCGGCGGCGGATCGGTGTGCATGATGGCCGCTACTACGCTGGCCGTCGACTTGCCATCGAAAGCGCGTTTGCCGGTTGACATTTCGTAGAGCACGCATCCGAACGCAAAAAGATCGCTGCGCTCATCGGCCTCGCGCCCTTCCAGTTGCTCCGGCGACATGTACTGGAACGTGCCCACCAGCGTGCCCTCAGTCGTGAGAGGGTTCTGCGTCATGGTGGCCGCGATGGAAGAAGAAACATTCGCGGGCGTAGCCATTGGCTTGGCCAGTCCGAAATCCAGCAGCTTCACGCCGGACTTGGTCACCATAATGTTGTCCGGCTTGAGGTCGCGATGCACCACGCCGTGGCGATGCGCTTTATCGAGCGCGTCGGCGATCTGCGCACCGTACTTCAATACCAGTTCGGTCGGAAGCGGCCCTTTCCGTACGCGGGCGCCGAGCGTCTCGCCCTCGAGATATTCGAGAACGAGATAGTCGCCACTTCCATGCTTACCAATGTCGTACAGGACGCAGATATGGGGATGAGAGAGTTGAGAGATGGCCCGCGCCTCACGTTCGAAACGTTCTCGTAGTTCAGGATTGGCGGAAAGATGGTCGGGCAGGACTTTGATGGCGACATCGCGATTCAGGCGCGAATCGTGCGCGCGATATACCTCACCCATCCCACCCGCGCCGGCAGGAGCAATAACTTCGTAGGGGCCCAGGCGAGATCCCGCAGCAAGCGCCATGAGGAGTTAATCCGACTGCGCGCAGATTATACCGTGCGCTCCTAATGGAGCGCTCGCAGCGGCCACCTGTTAGTCGCGAGTCAATTCCTTCTCAGTCACGCCGGTCAGAGTGACCAGTCGAATCACACCCTTCGCATCCTCGAAGACCATCCCCGTTGATCCGTTGTTCACGACCGCGCTGACCAGATGTCCGTACGCTTTCGGAATGCCGCCGTGGGTCGGAGTCTGGTCGTAGCGCGCCAGTTCTCCTTCTTTCATCCCGGTCATGCTGACGAACCGGATCACTCCTTCGGCGTCTTCAAAGATCAGACCGGTGCCGATCGAGTCAGGAATGGCGGCCACCAGCTTGCCGTAGGATTTCGGCACGGCGCTGCCCATCGACATTTGGGGTCCGGCATGCACCACCGCGGTCCGGCCGCTGCCAGCCATGTATCCAACGATTAGTAGCAGCACGCTCCCGGAAATGATCAGCATCGCTCTACACATAGTTTTGTCCTCTCGATATCGATTGGGTGGACTACGGCTCGACCAGAATCTTGTGCATCATGCCCAGATCCTCGTGCAGGAGCACGTGGCAATGAAATAAGAACATGCCGGCAGTATGCGGATCGCGGAAATCCATCCTCACCTTTACGCTGTGGTATGGGCCCTTGCCTTCCCAGTAAGGAATCTCGATGGTATCGCGCAGGTCTTTGTTCGCGACTGGCTTTCCGTCCACGGCCAGGACCAGAAAATGAATCTGGTGAATGTGGAAGGCATGGGTTTCGAGGGCGCGGTTTTCGATCGTCCAGTCTTCGACCGCTCCTACTTTTGTGGTGATCACGGGCTTTTCGTTGGCCTCGAAGACCTTCTGTTTTTGTCCATCGACCGTGATGTAGAACTGAATGGGGCCGTTGGTGCCGCCGAATTCTTCGGAGAAATACAGGCTGCGTTGCGAGGTTACGGCCTGCTCAACGACGTCGGAAATTCCGGCGTCCTCGGGCGAGGAAGGCGCCTTGGGCATTTGCGATGAAGCAGCCTGGTCGGTAAGTTGGATCGTTGCCAGATTCTGCGCAACATCCGGGTTGCCCGTCGGACCGGTCGAATAGGCGTCAGTGTATAGGACCGCGGTCGATCCGGTCGCCGGCGCCTGCACAATGAACTCCGCGCGTCCCGCGGGGGGAATCAGAATCGAATTCTGTATGCGCGTCTTGGCCAGCGGATAGCCATCAAGCGCAATCACTTCGAGCGGTTGCGCGACGCCGTTCACCTGGAACTGCAGCGGGATGAAATCCTGAATGGTGGCATTGGCCACCCGCCAGAACTGCTTTTCTCCGGCCTTCATCTGGATGACCGGCGTCGATCCCAGGCCACCGATAATCGGGGCCACCTGGTAGTTCAGCGATAACTGATAAGGCCCTGGAACCCAAGGCACCAGATACTGCTGCCGCACGATGAAGACGCGTTCGGTCAGCCCCGCAACCTCGGGCCGGACCTTCTCCATTCCTTCGACGATCATCGCCCCGGCCGCGCCGCCGTTCACCTGGAACTCGGTGAAGCCGTGCACGTGCGGGTGGTACCAATACAAGCCGGGCTTCTGATTCTGCGGAATCCTGATGTCGTACTGGAACGAGCGTCCTGGCTGGATCAGTGTGTTGATGACGTCGTCCTGATGGCACTTGGGTGGAATATTCATGCCATGGAAGTGGACGTTGGTGGTGTCGAGCGTGAACGCGCCGCCGTCGCCGCACATCTGGCTGGACCCGGCTTCCATCGACATTTTCATCGCATCGTCATCCTTAATGCGATTGAAAATCTGGAGCGAAAGTTCATCCCCGCGATTCAGGCGCAGAGTCGGGGCCTCAACCACTCCGCCGGCCGTCGTGTATTCGTAGCAGTAGTGGGTATAGCCGAACCGGTCGACCGAGCGCTCCAGAACCATTTGCGCGGACAGAATTCCATTTTGCGGGGAAAGACTGAACGGGTTGTTGACGACCGTACCCGATGCGGGACGGGCAGGACACTGCGCCGCAACCTCCGCGCACGACAGTCCGCACAGCACAATCGCCAGCAACCACTTCGACACCGAACCCATACGCGGCTCCTTCATATTTGCAAAATGAATTCAGGGAAAGGGGACAATTCGCCCTCTCCGTTTCCGCAAAACATTTCTTAGAAAGCCCGAGGGGGGAAACTGCCAATCGACAGCAGTCCCGGGCTGTTTGGATCCGATATCGGCGATTTAGCATCTTCCTGCAGCGAACAGGTCTGGCCAGACGAGTTGAGCCTCACGACCCCAATCCCGGACGGGCCGCCGAACTCGGCGACGTATACGCCGCCGCCGTTTCCAGTTGCTTCCATCGACGCCAGACCGGCCAGATAGGACCACTGCGACGATTGGCCCCTCAGCGGTCCGGAAGTGCATCCAGGGGTGAGCTTGCCAGTGGCCTTGTTGAAGAAGACTGCGGACACGGCGTCGCCCTGAGTATTGGTGACGTACAAAACCGTTTCGTCGGGACTCAGCATAACGTTGCTGGAACTGGTGCTCGCCGTCGACTTGTAGACCACAGTCTTACTCAACTTGCCGGAGACAATGTGGGACACTTCGACCACCAGCGAGGTCGAGGTATCGCCGAAAATTGCGAAGCGTCCATCGCTGGTAATGTCTACCGAATTGGGATACGACGCGTCCTGCGACCTCACCGTCGCGGTGGAAAGCTGCCCGTCGCCATTCGAAACCGGCGTGCCGCCAGAAATGTCGAACGATTCGATCGAACCATCGGTGTAAGTGGCGACCAGCAGATTCCCGTGCACCGCCATGCTGTTGATGATTCCGCCGTTCAGCCCGGCGACCGGCGTGTCGTTAAGAAACGTCAGGCCACAGCCCGCCTTCACCGCAAATGTGCCGATCGTGTTGGAATCGGTGTAGCTGGCATAGAGATACTGGTCGTTCGCGGCCAGGCCGATCCCATTGGAGGTGCCCGCATCGGTGTCCGAACCCTTGGCACGGCCCGTCGCGGTCAATGACGCCACATCGATGCCCACAATGTCACCGCTGCCGGCTTCCGACGAGAACACGCACTGCTTGTTCCCGCTGCTGAGAGCTGCGAGCCGGTTGGTGCCGAAGAATCCGCCGCTGATGCCGTTGCCGCCGGTGCCCACCCTCTTGCTCAGCGTGAGCTGGCCGGCCGGAGAAACCGTATAGAAGGTGACGCTCGCCAGGATGAATCCCGATTGGTCGTCGTTGGCGATGACGTAGCGGTCTGCGCCCGTGGCCATTCCGTTCGCGGCCAGAACGAGGGTCATCAGCGCCGCTGCAGGGACCCACCGGTGCTTCAGAAATCTGTTCATACCTTCCTTATCGTTTCCATTCAGGCGTCAACGGACCGCCGGCAGATTCTACATATAGAGAGTGAGAGTCCGAGAGGCGCGCGCGAATGCGAAGCAAGACTTTCGCCATCGAATCCTGCCCGAGCTAGACATCTCTGTCAATGTGAAAGAATCTGCATGTGCATGCCTCAATGAATTTCTGCGTACTTTGCGGCACTTTCTTCGCGACCTTTGCGGCTAAAGTCTTTTGATTTGCGCCTGAAGCAAGAACCTTTGACCGCGAAGTTCGCAAAGGAAACGCCGCAAAGTACGCCAAGAAAATCAAACTTTGGTCACTTTGTGGGCCTCGCCACAATCGCTAGAATCGTGGATATCCCGCGTATTATGAGCATCTTGTGTCAGCCTGCCGATGGTCATGCGAGTGCGCCACCGGGACAAGCGAACCAACCATTCGAATGGACGGGAGGGTTCGTGCGGTCGAAGATTACGAAACAAGATTACGGAATCAGCAGCACGCGAATGTATGCGAGTTAAGTTTTGGGGCGTGCGCGGCTCCACGCCCACTCCACAAGCCGAGAATCTGCGCTACGGAGGCAACACCTCCTGCGTCGAAGTGCGCGTCGGCGACCGCATTTTCATCTTCGATTGCGGCACTGGATTCCGCGTGCTCGGCCAGGAACTCGAACGCGAATTTGCCGACCGTCCCTTTCAGGCGCATGTGTTCGTCTCCCACTTTCACTGGGACCATATTCAGGGCATGCCCTTCTTCCGCCCGCTCTACAACAGTTCCGAGAGCCAGTTCATCTTTCACTCGTCGGCCCGCACGCGAAGACTCGAGCAGGTCATGGCCGAGCAGATGGCCGCGCCCTACTTCCCTGTCGATCTCGCGCACATGAAGGCCAAGCGCCGTTTCTACGACGTCGAAAACGGATGCCTGCCCATGGAAGACGGCATCAAGATCAAGACCGCCTATCTGAACCATCCCCAGGGATGTATGGGCTTCCGCCTCGAAACGAAAGAAGGTGTGCTGGTCTACGCCACCGACAACGAACCCGGCGACCCCAACTTCGACAAGGCCGTCCGCAAACTGGCCGAAGGCGCGGACCTGCTGATCTACGACGCGCAATATCTTCCCGAAGAATACGAAGCCCGCCGCCGCGGCTGGGGACACAGCCACTGGCGCGAAGCCGTCAACGTCGTCATGGAAAGCGGCGCAAAGGAATTAATCCTCTACCACCACGACCCCGACCACACCGACGCCCTCGTCGACAAAGTCGTGAGCGACGCACGCAGTTACTATCCAAAAGTAAGAGCGGCAGCCGAGGGGATGGAAATCGAGTTGTAGGGAGTTATACGTACAAGCTTCCCCGCGATCTATTCCGGCAGGCCCATGCGCCGCAACATGGCGGAGAATCTGGGGTCGCCCCGGAGGTTTCTGAAGTAGGGGTCGCACTTTAACAGGGTGATGGCTGCGCCTTCGCGTGCGTCGTAGGCTTTGTCCAGCCAGAGGAATGCCTTGTCCTTGTCCCCTACCAGAGCGTAGAGGGCTACCATATCGCTCGCCGCAAACGATCCTTCCCCGCGCTGCTGTCTTGCTAAGACCATATCGAGATTGTGTTGCCAATATCCTTTCGGTCCTCCGGATCGGAAGGCCTTGAGCGAAGAGTCCGCCTCGGCCGCCGCTTGTTCCGGGCTCATCCCACCCAACAATTCACTTTGCTCCTTCTCTTGAATCGCTGACTCGTAGCGGCCCATGGCAATCAGCAGCGCGGAGAAATATTCGTGCGCCAAGGGAAATGTCGGATCCAGGGCGATGGTGCGCTGGTATTGCTGATAAGACTTTTCGTAGTCTTCGGCAAAGTAATAGCTCATGCCCATGAAATTGTTGATGGGCAGCGACAGTGGGTCCAAAGCGAGAGCTCTCTGGTTTTCTGCCACCGCCTCCGCGGTTCGACCCATGGGCAGGAGATAACAGTTGGAATAGAACAGGTGCGCATAGGCCGAGTTCGGGTTCAGTTCAATCGCTCTTAGAAATTCGCGTTGCGCTCCGGGGAAGTCGAATTCGTAGTGTGACTTTTCCATGCCGAGCGCCGCGTGGGCTTCGGCCAGCGAAGGGTCCATCTGGATCGCTTTCTCCGCCGCCGCTCTGGCCTGCGGAAGGCTTTCCTTCGACGTGTACGCGCCAATGATGTTGCTGATGTTGTAGGCGTCGGCCAGACCGGAGAATGCAAGTGCAAAATTGGGATCTTTAGCGATGGCCTGCTGAAAGTAGGCAATGCTCTGTTTGATTCCCGCCGGGTTGCGCTGATTCCAGTAATAGCGGCCTCTCAGGTAAGTGTCATAAGCCTCGGGATCCACGCTGCGAATCCTGGCGAGCGCGAGTTGCCGCTGCGGCGTGAGATTCAACCGCACCTGCTGCGCGATGGTCCCGCCCAGCTCGCTCTCGATCTCGAGGAGGTCGTGCAGTTGGCGGTCGTAATTCTCCGCCCAGAGATGGGTCTGGTCGCTTACGCGAATTAACTGCGCGCTAACGCGGACCTTGCCGCCTTCGCGCCGGATGCTGCCTTCCAGGATGTAGTCGACGCCCAACTCCCGGCCGATCTGGCTGATGGTCTTGTCGGTGTGCTTGTAGGCCATGGCTGAAGTGCGCGCGATCACTCCCAACTGTTCCGGGCTGAGCTGCCCCAGGTCGGTGATCGTCTCTTCGGTAAGGCCGTCGCTGAAATATTCCTGAGCGGGATCATTGCTCAAATTCTGAAAGGGAAGGATCGCCAGCATGGTCCGCTTGGCGGCAGCCGGTATCGATGCGGGACGCGGCCGAAAAAAATAGACCATGCCGGCGACGGCCAATATCAAAACGGTTGCCCCACTCACGAATACCTTCCGCGACCACCGTGGCGGCGAGCCCATCGCGGTGGTTCCGCCAATAACAGCTGCTTGATTTGCCTCAGGAGAATCAGTGGCACGCGTGGGACTCGCGCTCATACTTCTCGCGGTCTCTTCGGCGCCTGATTCGCTCATCGGCGCGATGAAGCGATATCCCCGCCGCGGGACGGTCTCGATGAAGCGAGGATTCTCCGCCGAGTCGCCGAAAGCCAGCCGCAACTTTCGAATCGCTGTGTTGAGTCCCTCGTCGAAGCTTACATAGGTGTCGGCCGGCCAGAGCCTGGTCTGCAAATCTTCCCGCGTGACCACCTCGCCTCGACGGTCCAGCAGCATCGCCAGCACCCGAAAGGGTTGCTCCTGCAGCGGAACCTTTCGCCCAGCCTTGTGTATCTCACCGGAGCTCAAATCGATTTCGAACAATCCGGATCGAACGCGGCGGCTCGAGCTGGCGGGAGTGTTCATAAGATCCATCCCCAAAAGGGGTTGCTATTTTACCCCACTGGCCGAGTTCACGAAACCCACTAACCCCTTCCGTGAGTTTCCCTTACCAAGTCAGCAACGGATCATCTCCGATCCATTGACCGGGATCGAAAGCGAGTTTAAAGACCACCCGTGGCCCAGGGGCTGTGCGCACTCAGGGCAGAACGCCGTCCGAAGAGGCGGCAAGAACTTCAGATCATGATGATTAAAAGGAGAAGTTATGAATAACAAGGTATTCACAACAGCAGTGATAGTCGCGCTGGTTAGCCTCGGGGCGTTGGGATCAGCGCGTGCGCAAAGCACATCCCCCGCATGCAACAACAAACTCATTCGGGGCAATTTCGGAGTGACGATTCAAGGCACCAAACTGGCCGGACCCGGCCCCACCGGACCGCAGGTGGGAGTAGCGGTGTCAGAATATGACGGAAAAGGCAATTTCACTCAGATCGACACGGTGACGATTGGCGGCGTGGTGGTCGCCGACTTTACTCATACTCCAGCCACCGGGACCTACACGGTGAACCCCGACTGCACCGGCACCTTTACCATCAACTTCACCGACGGCCGGCCGACGGTCACCGCCAACTTCGTAGTCGTAGACAACGGCAACGAGATCGACGCAGTGGTGACGAGCGCCGGCGGAAACCCGGGGATTCTCGCCACGTCCAGCGTCTCGAAGAGACGCTTCACCGCGCAGTGAGGCATCGGACGGTCGAGATCAAGACCAGCGCTGGCTAGCAACGTCGTGCCGCTGATCGGCGGCTGGCCCGCCCTTTCTGTGTTGATTTCTTCCCGTTACGGAACCGTGGGTGCCCCGTCCTTGCGTTTTTGCAAGGGCGGGTACGATGCTACCTGTACCATGAGCTTTGTGCCCAGCGGCCTGCATCGCACTTACGGCGCGCACCACCTGCACTTTGTCACTTGTTCGTACTACCGGCGATCCGCTCTTCTTGGTTCGGCGCGGGCCCGCGACCGTTTCCTCGCCATTCTGGAACAGACGCGCCAACGCTATCGTTTCGTGGTCGTCGGATATGTTGTCAGGCCCGAGCACATCCATTTGCTCGTGACCGAACCGGAAGTCGGCACTCCTTCCACCGTGATGCAAGTGCTGAAGCAGCGGACTGCTCGCGCCCTGCTACCAAAGAAAAAACGCACCGACCCGCGGCAACGCAACTTGTTCGGAGACCGCGTCCCGCACCGTGCCTTCTGGCAGGCGCGCTTCTATGACTTCAATGTATGGACGACGAAGA
>Ga0066790_10000829_pt1 | contig 12436 bp, 10 predicted proteins | sample OrgsoiDNA2013050_FD_70963 | JGI IMG/M metagenome (GOLD analysis project Ga0066790, IMG submission 70963) | Permafrost soil microbial communities from the Arctic, to analyse light accelerated degradation of dissolved organic matter (DOM) -... | ecosystem: Environmental > Terrestrial > Soil >...
AATCTAAAAACAGGAGAGAGCTGGAAAATAATGCTTCCGGTGAGTAATGTACTTCAATTCATTCTCGAAGACGGAAGCAAGATTTCTGCAAGGCCCTCAGGAACGGAACCCAAGATAAAATTCTATTTCAGCGTTCATGAAAAACTGAGCAGCCGTTCTGAATTTGATGCAACAGATGATCTGTTGCAAAAAAGGATCAACGAGATTATCATCGATCTGAAATTAAAATAATATTCCTCCTCCTTCATTCTCAACATATGAAAATATTATGGCTCCTGCCGGCATTTTCCCTGTTGGCCATCACCGGCTATTCGCAGGTAAAACTTCCTGGTGTCTTTGGCGACCATATGGTCATCCAGCGTAGCCAGCCGGTTCCAATCTGGGGCTGGTCTTCAGCAGGCGAGAAACTGGTTGTCCTGTTCAACCGGCAACAAAAAGAAGTGACGGCAGACCGGAACGGAAAATGGCGCACAAACCTGGATCCGGAACCCGCAGGCGGACCCTTTGAACTCAGTGTAAAAGGCACGAACAGCATCGTCATCCATGATGTAATGGTAGGAGAGGTCTGGATTTGTTCGGGCCAATCCAATATGGAGTTCGAGTTAAAATCCGTCCGTAATGCTGATGGCGAAATCATGGCCGCCAACTATCCGGAAATCCGTCAAATAAAAATAGTACTCTCCGCCAGTGGCGTTCCGAAGGACGACATCCCGCCAGCCGACTGGAAAGTCTGTTCTTCCAAAACTGCCGCTGGATTTACGGCTGTCGGATATTTTTTCGCCCGGGAGATTGTAAAGCGGTTACACGTGGCCGTTGGTCTGATCAATTCAACCTGGGGAGGAACCATGGTGGAGACCTGGACCAGCCGGGGGGCATTTGAAAAGAGTCCCGAGTTCAAATCCATGATAACGAACCTGCCGGATAAAGATTTTGAGGCCTCGATTAAACAAAGACGGGCCGGACTCGAAAAGCAGGTCAAGGAAATTCAAAAAAATATCACGGATACCACTCCTGAAACTGATTGGAAAAACCCGGAATATAACAGCCAGGCCTGGCCGAAAATGAGCGTCGCCGGGTTGTGGGAAAATCAACATCTGGGTTTGAATGATCTGGATGGTATAGTATGGTTCAGGAAGGAAGTTGAACTTCCCGCAGGTGCCGCTAATAAGCCCGTTGCACTATCCCTGGGGAAAATAGACGATAATGATGAAACCTATGTAAACGGGATCCGGGTGGGTTCTACAAATAACTGGGAAGAGAACAGAATGTACCAGGTCCCTGCAGGTATTTTCAAACCTGGAAAAAATATCATTGCGGTGCGCGTGGAAGATACGGGCGGGGGAGGGGGATTTTATGGAGATTCTACCGCGATTTATATAAAAACAGACGAAGGAAATATTTCCATTGGGGACAGTTGGAATTTCCGGGTTGCAAAAATCTCCAGTAACGGGGCAGGGGTCGGGCCAAACGATTTCCCCACGCTGTTGTTTAATGCGATGATTTACCCGCTGATCCCTTACAGTATACGAGGTGCGATCTGGTACCAGGGAGAAGCCAATACAGGACGTGCCTATCAGTACCGGACGGCTTTCCCGCTGATGATAACGGACTGGAGACAGCATTGGGGCGAAGGAAATTTTCCTTTTTATTTTGTCCAGCTCGCCAGTTTCAATGCGTCGAATGGCAATAGCGAACAGGGTAGCGGATGGGCGGAATTGCGCGAGGCACAGACACATACCCTGGCGGTGCCGGCTACCGGAATGGCCGTGACAATCGATATCGGAGAATCAAAAGATATTCATCCAAAAAATAAACAGGATGTCGGCCTGCGCCTGGCCGCCATTGCATTAAATAATATTTATGGACGACCCATGGAATACAGTGGTCCCGTTTATGAGTCCATGACCATACAGGATAACAAAGTCATACTCACTTTCAAGCACAACGGAAGCGGACTGATGGTAAAAGATAAGTATGGATACGTGAAAGGATTTGAAATGGCAGGACCGGACCATCATTTCCACTATGCAAAGGCCTTCATCCAGGATAACCGGGTAGTTGTGTATGCTGACGAAGTTTCTCAACCTGCTTCCGTACACTATGCCTGGGCAGATGATGCCGGCGATGCGAATCTCTATAACCAGGAGGGATTCCCGGCTGTTCCTTTCAGAACGGACCAATGGAAAGGGATTACGGATAACGTAAAGTTCGCGATGCAAAGTAAATAAACGAACAGTTATTGCATCAATACCGGACAGCTTCGAAAAAAGTATTCATTCAACTTACTGATTCTCTGGTAAATAAAATCAGGCATTCCATTGGATTGTTCAGTTGAGTCCCGTTGGTCAGCCATTCCATTACACCGAAATAGTATATGATAAAGAATTATTTCATTGTTGCAATCAGGAATTTCCGGAGAAACAAGGTCCTTTCCCTCATTAATATCCTTGGTCTGTCCATTGGTATCAGCGCAGCCCTGGTTATTTTTCTAATTGTTTATTTTGAATTCAGCTACGATAGATTTGAACCGGACAGAGACCGTATTTTTCGCATCGTACTGGATGCCAATTTTGGCGGCGTGCCCGGTCATAGCTCGGCTATTCCCGCTCCGTTGGGTGAAGCAATCAAAAAAGATTTAACCGGTATCGAACTAACGGTGCCCGTTTTTAATTTTCCGGGTGATGGGACCCCAACGGTTTCAATAGCCGGAAATAAAAATTCCAAGGAAGTAAAATTCAAGCATCAGAAAGATATCATTTTTACAAACGCTCAATACTTCCAGCTAATTCCGTATACCTGGATTGATGGTTCCGCCGAGCATGCAATAGAAAATGCTTTTACCGTTGTGCTGACGGAAACCCGGGCTCATCAATATTTTCCGAACTCTTCCTTACGTGATATTGTCGGCAAACAATTGGCTTACAACCATGATCTCCGGCTAACCGTTTCCGGAATAGTCAGGGATCTGAACGAAAACACTTCATTCTCGGCAAAGGAATTTATTTCTATTCCAACCATCTTAAATACTGATCTGAAGGATCGTTTAATGATGACTGTTTGGAACGACTGGATGGCTTATACCCATATTTTTATAAAATTATCTCCCGGAAACACAAAGCAGACCGCAGAAAAGCAAATTAATAATCTATGGAACCGATACGACCCCAAAAATCAAAAGGATTATCAAAATTCAGTGAGCCTTGTTTTGCAACCGTTAAAGGATCTTCATTTTGATGCGAATTACGCGGGTTTCGGGCAACGTCTGGCAAATTATACCACATTATACAGTTTACTGGCCATAGCTGTTTTCCTTTTGATCCTTGCCTGTATAAATTTTATTAATCTGTCTACCGCCCAGGCTTCCTACCGTGCCAAAGAAATAGGGATCCGGAAAACGATGGGCAGTTCAAAAAAACAACTGGTGACACAGTTTTTAGCGGAGACGCTGCTTATCACCTCAATGGCTACCCTGGTTTCCATTTTATTAACGCCATTCATATTGCAGACATTCAGCCAGTTTATTCCGGAAGGACTGGAATTGAATTTGCATCGTCAGCCCTATATAATTGCTTTTTTGATTCTGCTCACCATTCTTGTAAGTTTTCTTGCCGGTTTGTACCCGGCCCTGGTTTTATCAGGTTATAGTCCTGTGATGACTTTAAAAAACCAAGTTCATGTAAGTACCGGACAGGGAAGATCAGCCTGGGTACGAAAAACACTTACGGTCTCCCAATTTGTAGTTGCCCAATTCTTCATCATTGGCACTTTAATAGTAAGCAAGCAAATTCATTTCTCCATGAATCAGGATCTGGGATTCAGGAAAGATGCAATCATTAATTTTGAAACGCCACAGGATACTTCTGCAAACAACGGAATAAAATTATTGAACGAACTGAATGCGATACCGGAAATAGAATTAGCCAGTTCAGGTTTTTTTAGCCCGGGAGGCACCAGTGTTGCTTTTGCCAATATTAAATATGCCGGCAAAGAAGATCTGAAGGACCAGGTGCAACTGAGGTGGGGGGACAGCAATTATATAAAAGTTTATCAGATAAAAATATTGGCGGGCAGAAATGTACAAAAAACCGACAGTTTCCAGGAGTTCCTGATCAATGAGACCTATGCCAGAGAACTTGGTTTTAATCGTCCGGAAGACGCACTGAATAAGCTGTTGAATTTTAACGGCAAAAATCTTCCCATTGTCGGTGTGATGAAAGATTTTCATGAACAATCCACACGCGCACCCATTGGTCCCCTGGCCCTGGCCGGTGGGAGAGGGTCAATATTTCATATCCTTTTAAAATCAAAAGGTGAGCACGGGAAAGTATGGCAAAGCGCCATTTCAAAGATTCAAAAATCCTATAGTCACTTTTATCCGGAAGAAGAATTCACTTATTCTTTTGTAGATGATAATTTAGCCAGGTTGTATACCGACGAACAAAACATTTCACAAATTCTTACCTGGTCAACCGGTTTGACCATTCTGATCAGTTGCCTGGGCTTACTCGGTATGGTTATTTATGTAACCAATGCAAGAACAAAAGAAATTGGCGTCCGCAAAGTGCTGGGCGCTCCTGTGGCACATATTGTATTTATCTTATCGAGGGATTTTATCAAGCTGGTGCTCCTGGGCTTTTTAATTTCTGCTCCTTTGGCATGGTGGGCGTCTTATAAATGGTTAGCAGGTTATACCTACAGAACCCAGATCAGCTGGTGGATATTTTTGTTGAGTGCCGTTCTGATTTTATTGTTTGCGTTTATCACCCTGAGTATTCAAACCCTGCGGGCGGCTCTGGCAAATCCAGTAAAAAGTTTACGAACAGACTAATGATAATTTGCCAATGTGCCAATGTGCCGATATGCCAATGGAATACAACAATGGCAAGTCAAGATTGCATTATAATTTCCGGAAATTATGAAACTCAATTGGCACATTGGCACATTGGCACATTGGCACTTCGGCACATTGGCACTTCAGCACATTGGCAAATGGGCAAATTCTCAAAGGACTTTTTCGCTAAAAGTCCCGCTCTTCTTATTTTTAAGAATTACTTTTTTGGCTCCGTAATGTGTCACTTCTTCCTTCACCAGGTAATGTTCTGCATCGTAATCGATCAGATTACTTGGTTTTGTTACCCCCGTTTGCCCACGCCAGATATCCAGCTGCACAGGCTCCCAGAGTTTTGTCTTTGCTGATTTGTAAGCCGCATCAAGAACCGCATTTACCACATACCCGTCGTAGAATGTTTCTTTAGGTACCGTGCCCTTCTCGATGGCATTGAACATATCTGTGAACATATGGTTATATCCCAGTTCATTCAATTCATCACCCACCGGAAAAAGCCATCCCGAATTGGATTCCGCTTTTTCGGAAATATAGTCCGCGCCCTTTCCCGTAGTGAACATTTCAAAACCTGTTCTTAAAAAATTGTTTATCCAGATGGTTCCTTCTGTACCCATCACTTCATCCCGCAGGTCAAGTCCGCCCCGAAAGGTCCAGCTCACTTCAAACTGACCGATCGCGCCACTTTCATATTTGACAAGGGCAATGGCATGATCTTCTGCTTCAATGGGCTTTACCTGTGTATCCGCCCAGCACATGACCTCCACGGGTTTGATATCCTTACCGATAAAATTTCTGGCGATCTCCACGCAGTGACAACCCAGATCCAGGATACAACCGCCGCCAGCCTGTTCGAGATCCCAAAACCAATCGCTGTGCGGACCGGGATGTGTTTCTCTGGATTTTGACCAGAGTATACGTCCCAACGCCCCGTTTTTGACGCTTTCCAATGCCTTTAAAAATTTAGGCGTATACACGAGGTCTTCCAGGTATCCGTTAAAAATCCCCGTTTTTTCAACTGCCTCGAGCATTCGTTTTGCTTCAGCCGCATTTCTTCCCAGGGGCTTGGTGGTAATGACTGCTTTTTTATGTTTGCAACATAACAAAACGGCCGCTTCGTGCAGATTATTTGGAAGGGAAATACAAACCACATCCACCTCCGGATGGGCAACTGCTTCTTCCATTTCAATTGTCCAGTGCGAGCAACCATAATCAGAGGCAAATTTCTTTGCCGATACTTCACGCCTGGAATAAATACTGACGATTCGGTCACGGCTGCGCTGGCCCTGCAGTGATTCGGCATAAAACCGCCCGATAAATCCGGATCCTAACATTGCAATTCTCATATATTCAGTTTAAACTTTTATAAAGAGTTCAGGCAGAAACAAGGGTGTTTCCGGCAGATCTTTTCTCCCGGAAAAATAAAATAAAATAAATCAGGACCCCCAAAGCGATATAGGCGGGCACAAACCAGATCTTTGTCCAGTCATGCGATATTTTTGTCGGGTCCGTAACCCCGGATATTTTATAATTATCTACTATAAAACCGGAGAACCAGGTTCCGATAAACATACCCACGCCATAAGTGGCAAACGTGAAAAGGCCTTGTGCCGCGTTTTTGATCGCTGCTCCCGCTTTTTTCTCCGTATACATATACCCGGTAACAAAAAAGAAATCATAACAAACGCCGTGCAGAATGATTCCTGCATATAACATCCAGAGATTCGCATCCATATTGCCGTACGCAAAACAAATGTAACGGAGAATCCAGGCAGCCATACCCATCATGAGCATCTTCTTTACTCCGATTCGGTTAAAGAGAAAGGGAATGGCAAGAATAAATACCGCTTCGGAAATTTGTCCAAGAATCATTTTAGATGCCGCCCCCTTCATACCGATCTCATTTAGAAATACATTGGCGAATCCATAATAAAAAGAAAGAGGAATGCAAACCAGGATGGCGGCAATAAAAAATATCAGGTACGCATTATTTCTAAATAGGACAAATGCTTCCGTGCCTAATGCTTTTGCCGCAGTGTTTTGACTGGCGGCCGCTTTGGGAGGAGTATTTGGCAGAAAGAAACTGATAATTCCCAAAAAAGCAGAAGCTCCCGTAGCGAGATAAAATGTATTGGCTATACCTATTTTTTCCCATTGCAGGTTCCCGATCAGTAACCCAGCTACAATCCAACCAAGGGTTCCAAAAACGCGTATCCAGGGAAATTGCTTCCCCGGATCACTCATCTGGGCAAACGCAATGCTGTTTGATAAAGCGATCGTTGGCATGTAAAGCAGGGAATATACCAGGATGATCCAGTAGAAAGGACCATTCAATGTTGTGGTTGTAGCCAGAAAAAGAAGAACCGCACCCAGAAGATGAAGCACACCCATAATTTTTTGAGCAGCAAAAAACCGATCTGCAATAAGGCCAATTATAAAAGGAGAAATCATAGTGGCAATCGCCAGCGCGCTGTAGGCGGCTCCAATTTGAAGACCGCTTGAATCAAGATTGGTTTTCATGTATGTTCCTAAAGTAACATACCAGGATCCCCAGATAAAATATTCCACAAACATCATCAAGCTGAGAAGTATGGAAGCATTCGACTTCATGAAAACGAATTTTAAGTTGAAGAGTTTGAACTGAAAAGTTACTAATGAAAAGACGCAATGTAAAAAATTCTTCAATTATCTTGCAGCTCATGCGGGTGTTATCGGATTCATACAGACATAAAGGCCTTCGGAAGCAATTGGTGGAACTGATCCGGAATAAAGGAATTACGGATGAAGGGGTTCTGCAGGCCATTCTCGAAATCCCCCGGCATTTTTTTATTGATTCTGCCTTTGATCAGATCGCATACGAGGACCGGGCATTTCCCATTGCGGAGGGTCAAACCATTTCACAACCCTATACGGTTGCCTACCAGACCCAGTTGCTGGAAGTTAAACCCTACGAGAAAGTCCTGGAAGTAGGAACAGGGAGTGCATACCAGGCGACTGTTCTGGCTATGATGGGTGCACAGGTTTATACGATAGAAAGGCAAAAGCAATTGTACGATCATAACAAACAATTCGAATATCTCCGTAATTTTCCCGCGATCCGGTACTTCTACGGAGACGGTTACCAGGGCCTGCCTACCTATGCGCCTTTTGATAAGATCATTGTAACCGCGGCCGCTCCTGCGATACCTGATAAACTGGTGGAACAATTAAAACCGGGCGGCAAAATGGTCATCCCGGTAGGCGAGGGCAGGGTCCAGCAAATGCTGCGCATTTATAAGGACGAAACGGGGCGGGCTCGCGAGGAAACATTCGATAATTTTTCCTTTGTTCCCATGTTGCAGGGTAAAGTACAAAACCAAAAGCCAAAGGCGTAAGACAAATTTGGAAATTTTAAAATTTGGAAATTGGAAAATTGGAAAACTTGGGAGGATAAAGATGAAGCTTCATTTCGTACAACTTACTTTTTGCTTGAGCCCAACCGCCAACCGTCAACCGTCAACCGCTAACCGCCAACCGCCAACCGTCAACCGCCAACCACCAACCGCCAACCGCCAACCGTCAACCGCCAACCGTCAACCATCAACCATTAACCCTCAACTGTCAATAAAGATCAAATGACCCCCGAAAGAGAACAGCGGCTCAAAAATGTTCTGGACAAACGCCAGGATGATCTGACGGTTGTACTCGAAAATGTATTCGATCCGCACAATATTTCTGCGGTTATGCGTACCTGTGATGCAGTGGGCATTCAGGACATATATGTTCTAAATACAAAGATCGGCAGGCACAAAAAATGGGGGGCGCGCAGCAGCAGCAGTGCGGCTAAATGGCTGACCGTCCACCAGCACGATAACGCGGCCGGTTGTTTTACCGAACTCAGAAAGAAATTTTCACTGATTCTCACTACGCATCTTTCCTCATCTTCCATTTCCCTGTACGAAATCGATTTTACCAAGCCGGTCGCCCTTGTGTTTGGTAACGAACACGATGGGGTGAGTGAAGAAATCCGCGCACTCGCTGATGGCAATTTTGTGATCCCCCAGGTAGGCATGATCCGTTCCCTGAATATTTCTGTTGCCTGTGCCGTCAGTCTTTATGAAGCCTTTCGGCAGAAGCTGAAGGGCGCACACTATGAAAAAACAAAATTGTCCGACGATGTTTTGAAAACGCTATGGGATGAATGGGGCAATAACCCAGTGGGTAATGCGGGTTTGTGAAAAACACGGGAATATGAAAATTTTATATGGAGATGAAAAATGCAGGAATTAAAAATTAAATTTTATATTTATTTACGCTTATAATTCATCATTTCATTTTCTCATCCCCACACTCCACCACTTCACATTTCTACATTATGAAAAAGATTCTGTTCGCCGGCATTATTGCCGGAACACTGGATGCCATTACTGCCATACTTCTTTTTGCCAAACCGCCCAACCTGCATACTACCGGCCGGGTCTTTCGTTTTATTGCCAGTGGTTTGCTTGGGAGGAACGCCTTTGCCCAGGGGCTATTTTATCCTTTTGCCGGATTATTCCTTCATTACCTGATAGCCGTGACCTGGTCCGCTGTTTATTTCCTCGTTTTATTTCGCATATTTAAGCCCGGGTCCGTTTGGGCGAAATGTATTCTGTTTGCATCCCTGATCTGGATCATCATGAATGGTTTTGTCATACCCTTATGCGGACTGGGTGCCGCGCGTTTTGACGGATGGGCGGCGATGAGGTCGTTCTCGGTCCTTTTGATTTGTGTTAGTCTGCCCATTTGCATAATAGCAGAGAGGAAAGTGTGAGAGTATGGGAGTGTGAAAGTATGGGAGTATTTAATTCCCAAACTCCCATACTTTCACACTCCCAAACTTTCTTTCATACTTTCCTTCGGAGCGCATAGATGCTGACATTCAATTCAAACCCGATCAAAAGGATCAGGGCATTGAAGTAGACGGCAATCATGAGAATTAAAATCGTACCGATGGACCCGTAGACCTTATTGTACGTGCCAAATTTATTCACCCAGAAAGAAAAAAGAAAGGTAAGCAGGATCATCAGCGTTGTGGCCAGGGTGGTGCCGGGCGAAAACAACCGCCATTTTTCGTGAATGGCCGGAGCATGACGGTAGATAAAAGCAATCGTAAAATAAAAAAGAGGTATGATCACGACCCAGCGCAGGGTTTTAATAACTCCTTTCATTGAACTTTTATGAATGTGAAATGCCCTGAATACGTAACGCAGGAGTTCGTCCTGTGTAACCAGGATCACAATGCATCCGATCAGTAATAAAATCATAACCAGCGTCAGGCGGATGGCAATCAGCCGGTTCACAAAATAATTTCTCGGGGTAAAGCTGGTGAGGGACCGGTTGAAGGACCGCATGAGTCCCATCATGGCATTCGAAGCATAGTAAAGCGCTACAAACAATCCGATTGATAACAAGCCGCCCCGCTGCTTCGTCAAAAAATCATTTAAGAAATTCGAAACCAGTGTATAGGTATTCTGGTTGGGGGTAACTTCTTTGGTAAGCAGCAGGAGCTGGCTCGTGAGTTTTTTTGAAACGGGAAGATAAGGAATCAGGGTACAAAGAAAAATCGTAGCCGCCGGAATGGCCATCAGGAAACTGAAGGCAATGGATCTGGCGCGGTCGTTCAGTCCCACTTTCCGAACCTGGTATTTAAAATAAACAACAACCTCGTATAAAGGCAGTCCCTGAAATCCGGGAAGAAACAGGGATTTGCTTTTCGAGGAAGCATAGCGGTAGAGAAAGGAAGATTTTATGAATTTGTCAATGACGGTCATAGGTTTTCTTTTGACTGCTGACCAATCCGCATTTGTTCATCCAGGGCTTTCTGGTAGGCTTTTGCATTTTTCATATGCTCGGCAAACGTCTCTGCAAAATTTGAATACCCGGAAAAATCCGGTTTCGCGACAAAATAAAAATACCTGGTTTCCGGGGCATTCAGCACGGCATCCATAGATTCCGTGGAAGGCGTGCAGATGGGGCCGGGTGGCAAGCCGGAATTCAGGTACGTATTATAAGGCGATTCCACAAGCAGATATTTTTCGTATACTCTTTTCAGGTCAAAACGACGAAGAGCAAATTTGACGGTCGGATCAGCGGCCAGGCGCATACCACTGGCGATCCTGTTCAGGTAAACACTGGCAATTCTCGGTTTGTCGTCTTTTCTTGTCGTTTCTTCTTCTACGATGGAAGCAAGGATATAGGCTGAAACCCGGTTCAGGCCATGAGCCGATGCTTCCTGCAATCGCCCGGGAGTCCAATATGCCTTTTCGGCGGCTTCCAATTTTTTAAATATCCTCGAAGCTGTTGTGTTCCAATAATAAGTATATGTATTTGGAAAAACCAGGGTCATAATAGTATTTGTATCGAGTCCATATGCTTTGAGCGTGTCTGTATTATTCATATAACGCATGAAGGAGGCTGAATCGCATTCAAATTTTCTGCCGATCATACCGGCCAGATCTTCCCGGGTACGCAGTTTGGTTATGACCAGGTTTACCGGAACCTGCCTGCCGTTGCGAAGCATTTTAAGAATATCCAGCAGGCTCAGGTCTTTCCGGATCTCATATTTTCCGGCTTTCATGGCTGCGGGATAAGATACTCTCCTGGCCAGCCAGTTAAAAACATCCGGATGCGCAAGCACGTCATCCTTTCTCACCATGGAGTCCAGTTCCACATAGTTCATGCCCGTTCGAATATAGAGGTCATGACTGGCCGTATTAAAAGCCGTTCCGGGGCCGAAGATCAGATAACCGGCAGCAGCAGCGATCAGTAAAATAATAAGGAAAAAGAGGAGAAACAGCTTCTTCACGCGTATTTGGATTATTCACCAAAATAAACAAAAAACCCCGTCAATGAAATGATGGGGTCCTAAATATCGTTTACCTGTTTATTTCGGCTGACCGGGAAGAGATTGATTTGCCGGCATGGAAGTAGGCGTGGCCTTAAAATCCTTTGCCTTTGTACCTGTTGCTTTGGGAATAAATACAGTAGAAAAAATACAAAGCAATACGACAACCGTTGCGAGTATCCAGGTGCCTTTCTCCAAAACATCTGTTGTTTGTTTAACGCCCATAAACTGGTTGCTGAATCCCGCCACATTTCCGGCAAGGCCACCGCCTTTCGGATTCTGAACCAGGATGATCAGACCCAGTAATCCACAGGCCAGCAAAAGAATAATGACAAAGAATATCATGGTAAGGACGCTTTTAATTGTTCAATTCTGGACGCAAAATAAGCGCTTTTGGGGGGATAAATCAAACTTAATTTCTGATAAAGGGCGATGGCATTTTCATACATTCCCTGTTTGGCGAGAACCTCCGCCATGGATTCAGTAAGTATATCCCTTTCTTCGATGGAATGTGCGGCAAAATGCCGGATCCGGTCGGCTTCCTTTTCGTCTGGCTTTTCAGATGCAGACTGGACGGGCAATCGCTTCATTACTTTCAGCCAGTCGGTAAAACTTTTTAACTGTTTTCCTAAATTATCCGGAGGATTATCTTCCAATACCAGTTTTATACCCTGGGATGCGAAATAATCGATCATGTGATAAGGAGCAAACACAATGGATCCCGCTTT
>Ga0066790_10000833_pt1 | contig 12401 bp, 9 predicted proteins | sample OrgsoiDNA2013050_FD_70963 | JGI IMG/M metagenome (GOLD analysis project Ga0066790, IMG submission 70963) | Permafrost soil microbial communities from the Arctic, to analyse light accelerated degradation of dissolved organic matter (DOM) -... | ecosystem: Environmental > Terrestrial > Soil >...
TCGTTCTGGGGTTCGAGCTCGTAACGCCAGATCCGTCCCGCCACGTAGGGCTCCAGCTTTCCCTTGGGTCCTGTCTGCCAGGCAATGAGACGGTTCTCCTCGAACTCGACCACGGTGTTGACCGTCGAGTAGCGAACTCCCATCTTCATGCCCATGCCAAAGGTCGCTCCGAGTTCCAGCCGCGTGGCGCCCGCATCATTCGCTCCTTGGAGCATGCCTGAGCCGTCGATGAGCGCATGCTTGGATGGGTCGGCCAGGACATCGAAGATCGCTTCAGGCGAGGCACCGATCAATCGTTCGACCGTAGATATGTAACCCTTCATGCCCTACTCCGTTCGTCAGTCAGAACCGTTTCACGCCGCGTTCTGGCGCGGCACACACATCCCCATACCCTGCTGCGCCGACGCTAGCCAATGTGCACTCGCCGAACCCTAATCGGAGCACACATGTTCGATCCGAACAACGACCCAGGCCATCGAGGTGATGTCGTTCCGGGAACTGTTGGGAACCATTTCCAACGACGACATGATCCGTCTCCCCGGAGGGGAACCGGCGGCGGACCGAGATCACGTCCAGGCGCTCGCCACCCTGATCGGTGAGATGCTCGCTTGAAGCGGGTCGCTCGCACCGTGACGCATGGTCGCCAATGCCGACGTGAGGGTAGTGTCCGAAGGTGCCAATCGGTAAGGCCAATCGATCGGACGCCGACGGCCGGCCGGCTCGGCTTGGGCGAGCCCAGAACCACCTCCGCAAAGTGGATCCTGTGATCGGACGGCTCATTGAGCGACGGCCGGGATTCGATCCGCATGCGTGGCTGGACGAGCTTCCGCCGATGGACCTGTTTGGGTCGCTTCTCTTTCAGGTCACTGGCCAACAACTGTCAGTAGCTGCGACCCGACGGACCGTTGAGCGCGTCACCTCGCTCTTTGGAGGACACTTGCCCTCGCCCGAGGAGCTATTGGCGGCGGAACCGGGTGACCTGCGAGCAGCGGGCCTTTCGTGGCGCAAGGTCAACACGCTCCGAGATCTCGCCGAACGTATTTCGGATGGTCGACTGGACGTAGAACGGCTCAGCAAGCTGCCAGACGAAGATTTCATCGCCGAACTGACGGCCGTTCCGGGGATCGGGCCGTGGACTGCGCAAGGCGCATTGCTCGTCGCCCTGCGGCGGGAGGACGTCGTCCTGCCTGGCGATCTCGCTCTGCGCAAGGCGGTGCGCAGTGCCTACGACCTGGACCATTTGCCAAGTCAAGAGGAGGTCCTCGAGATCGCCGAGAAATGGCGCCCGTTCCGCAGCCTCGCCACGTCCTATCTCTTCGCCGCCGCGCTCGAGCCGACGACTTCCACCAGTGCCAAGAATGAGAACCTCTAGAACGAGCGACGAGCAGAGAACGCACTGGTGAAACCAGGTCAAGACACGGAGAACGCGAAGGCTCTCGCTGGCTGGCAGAGGGAAGCGCGGAAGGACGAGACGCAAATCGAGGGTACGTGCCCAGCGGCGCCATAGCGCGGCCGATCCCAACCGGGCCGCTTCAGCTGCTTGCCAACGCAAGTAGATTCCAATAGCTTTTTCCAATAGCTTTAAACGGTTGAGCGCACATGCCCGCGGGACCGTCCACGAGAAGACAGGAGCACGCCATGACGTCATTCGCTTCTGCCCGCGGGTCCCGTTGTTCCCGACGATGTGACACGGCCATGATGCTTCTTGTCCAAGCGCCTCGACCTCCGAGCAGGATTGCACGTTCACCCAAGCCACCCGAGAGCCAACGACCATCGCGAGGAGGCGGAGTCCGAGCCGTTTTCCTGAGGAAAAAGCGCCATGAGTAAGGATTGCACCCATCTTGACCACATCCACCCCGTGGACACGTTGCCCTCGGGGTGCGAGGATTGCCTGGCTTTAGGTCGTCACGACTGGGTTCATTTGCGTGTGTGCCAAGAATGCAGTCACGTCGGATGCTGTGATCAATCGCCGGGACGGCACGCAACCGAGCATTTTCTCAAATCCGCTCATCCCGTCATACGGTCGTACGAACCCGGAGAGAGTTGGTACTGGTGTTACGTCGACGAACTTGTTTTTGAGCTCGAAGGGGCACCACCAGCCCCCTCGCATCCTTAGGCACCTGCGGCCGTGTCCCTGTTCGACTACGACACTCGACCTGCGACACCAGGTGTTGTATTGGTGGACGCGGGGACATCGGCGGCTGCGTATCGAATCCGCGACTTCCTCAGCCGGAACAGCTTGCAATACGAATGGGTTGACGTCACGGACTCAGAGAGAGTGCGCGCCGTTCTCGGGGACACCGAGGTCGACGCACAATCTCTACCGATCTGTGTGCTGCCCGATGGCACGCGACTCTCCCCCGCCACGCTTGAGCAGGTTGCCGCCGGCCTCGGAATGGTGTCGGGACCCTCACGTTCCGAATACGACCTGACCATTGTCGGCGCGGGCCCAGCCGGTCTCGCCGCCGCTGTCTACGCGGCATCGGAGGGCCTTCGGACCTTGGTCCTCGAAGCAATCGCTCCCGGCGGCCAAGCAGGTACGACTTCGATGATCGAGAACTACCTGGGGTTCCCCAATGGCATTAGTGGAAGCGAGTTGGCCACCCGCGCCGTAGCTCAGGCTCGTCGATTCGGCGCGGAGATACTCCTGGCCCGGCCGTTGGTCGGCATTTCGACCGAGGGTACGGGGTACCGTGCGCACCTGTCCGATGGGACGAGCGTTCTCGGACGGACCTTGCTCGTGGCGAGCGGGGTGGAGTGGCGTCGTCTGGAAGTGCCCGGAATCGACGAGTTGCTCGGCGCCGGGGTCTACTACGGAGCAGGACCGAGCGAAGCCTTAGGCTGCGCCGGAGCGGATGTTGTTGTCGTTGGTGGAGGGAACTCTGCGGGGCAGGCCGTCGTGCGGTTCTCACGCTATGCGGTCCGGGTGACGCTCCTGGTACGTGGGCCAGACCTCGCCGCCTCGATGTCGAAGTACCTCATCGACGCCATCGCAGGAATTCCCAATGTCGACGTGCGGACGGGGACTCAGGTCGTCGGCGTCAAGGCCGACGGCCAGCTTCGTGAGGTTCTCATTGCATCCGCGCAGAGCCAGACGGCGCAACCATTGCGCGCCAACGCCATGTTCATCTGCATCGGAGGCGAGCCGCGAACAGACGCTGTCGGTGGGACAGGACTCGTCATCGACGATACCGGCTTCGTTCCGACTGGGAGTGAACTGGCGTCGTTCACCCAAGTTGCAGAAGGTTGGGACATGCCTCGACCTCCTCTCCCCCTCGAAACGAATCTCCCCGGCCTCTTCGCGGCCGGCGACGTCAGGCGAGGGTCCATCAAGCGCTGTGCGGCTGCAGTCGGGGAGGGTTCCATGTCCGTTGCTCTCGTGCATCAGAGGCTGGCGGAGATCGGCGGTGAGTAGCGCTGCGGTGCCCCCAGACTTGTCTGAGCACACAGTGTCTGAGTTCGCTCAGGTCAGCTCGCCGGATCGAATCGCCGCGGTGGCGGGAGCCCTCGAGCGCAACGGCATTCGGGCGTTCGTGGTCCGGTCGGGCGACAACGCCCGTGAGACCGTTGCTTCGTTGATCCCCGCGGGTGCCGAAGTCTTCAACAACACTTCACGCACGCTCGAGTCGATCGGCGTGGCGGATGACATCGAGCGATCCGGGCGCTATGAGCCGCTCCGCTTGCGGCTCTTCCAAATGGACCGGGAAATGCAGGCTCGCGAAATGCGAACCCTTGCCGCTTCACCTGACTACGTCGTCGGAAGCGTGCACGCCCTGACCGAGGGAGGATCGTTGCTCATTGCGTCCGCGAGTGGAAGCCAGTTGGGTCCCATCGTGTCGGGAGCGGAACACGTCATCTTCGTTATCGGAGGTCAGAAGATCGTCGCTGACGTCGATGCCGGGATCCGGCGAATCTTCGAATACGCGCTCCCACTTGAGGACTGGCGGGCACGAGAGGCGTATGGCGTTCCCAGCGGAGTTAACAACATTCTGATTATCAACCACGCGGTCGCGGCTGATCGAATTACCGCCATCCTCGTCCAGGAGGCGCTTGGGTTTTGATGGCGCTGACTCGGAGAATCGGCCAGCGGCTTTCTTTCCGATTCGGGCCAGCTAATTTCTGGAACCAGGGATAAAAGCCCAGGTCAACTATTTGATGTGGATCCCGCTGATGGCCCGGGAGATCACCAACCGCTGGATCTCCGATGTCCCCTCGAAGATGGTGTAGATCTTCGAGTCACGGTGCCAGCGCTCGACCGGGTAGTCGCGGACGTAGCCGTAGCCACCGAGAATCTGAATGGCTTGCTCGGTGACCCACACCGCGGTCTCGCCGGCGAAGACCTTGGACATGGAGCCTTCGCCATTCTCGAACTTCTTACCGGTGCTGGCCATCCACGCCGCCCGCTGCACCAGGAGGCGGGCGGCATCGGTGCGCATCTTCATGTCGGCCAACTTGAAGGCGATGGACTGATTCTCGATGATGGCTCGGCCGAACTGCTTGCGCTCCTTGGCGTAGTCGAGGGAGTACTCGTAGGCGGCACGAGCGATGCCCACGGCTTGGGCGCCGACGATGGGACGGGAGGCCTCGAAGGTGGCCATGGCGGCCTGGGTGGAGGTCCTCTTGCCCTCCTTGGCCCGGGCCAGGCGCTCGTCGAGCTTCTCCTTGCCGCCCAGCAGGCAGCGTCCCGGCACGCGGCAGTCCTCGAGGACGACCTCGGCGGTGTGCGAGGCCCGGATGCCCATCTTCTTGAACTTCTGGCCCTGGGAGATACCCGGCGTCCCTTCCGGGACGACGAAGCTGGCCTGCCCCCGACTCCCGAGCGTGTGGTCGACCGAGAGGACGAGCACATGGGTGTTGGCGATGCCCCCGTTGGTGATCCAGGTCTTGGTGCCGTTCAACACCCACTCGTCCTTGGCCTCGTCGTACACGGCGCGTGACTTCAGCGAGGACACGTCAGATCCGGCGTCGGCCTCGGACACGCCGAAGGCAGCCAGCTTCACGTCATCGGCCGTGCCGTAACACTGGGGGATCCATTCGGCCGACTGCTCCGGTGTCCCGTTGGCGTAGATGCCGGCCACGGCCAGGGTGGAGCCGAAGATGGACAGGCTGATGCCGGCATCCCCCCAACTCAACTCCTCGTTGACCAGGCACATCAACTGGCCGGTGGGATCGGCGAAACACTGGGCGATGAAGTCGAAGGAGTACAGCCCGTTGCGGGCCGCCTCTTGGATGATCGGCCACGGCGTCTCTTCGCGCTCGTCCCATTCGGCTCCGGCTGGTCGTGCCACCGTCTCGGCGAACTCATGGACCCACTTCTGGATCTGGAGTTGATCCTCGTTCAGTTCGAGGGAGAATTCGGACATGGTGCGCCCTCCTTGGGCCGGAGCCCGCCCAGCGACGGGTCTCGGGAACTTTCCTTAGTTACTACATGGTAACTAAGAAGCCGGCCGGGGTCTAGTCATGGGCCGATGGCGCTTTGACCTGCGGGTTTAACTGGAAATCGGCGGGTGAGGTCCGCTCCGCGCCATGCGGGTGAGGTCGGTTCAGCGCCGCACGGCGGTGCCGGCCGGAGTGTCCTCGACGGTCCAGCCCAGGGCGACCAATTCGTCCCGCAAGGCGTCGGCGCGCGCGAACTCCCTCGCTCCCCGGGCCGCGTCGCGCTCGGCCACCAAACGGGCGGTCTCGGGGTCGAGCGCCGATGCCTCGCCCTTCAACGACAGCCCGAGGGCGGCGGCCAACACCGCTGCCGTCCGGGCGAGCTCGTGGGCTCGAGCGTCCTCGCCCGCGTCGGCGCTCGTGTGGGCGGCACTGACGAGGTCGAAGATGTCGGCCAGCGCTCCAGGCGTATCGAGGTCGTCATCCATGCGGGTGCGGAAGGCGGCCAACGCGTCGGCATCGATCGCCTTGGCCGGCGCGATGCCTTCGACGACGTAGCCGGACGCGGTCTGCTCGAGCACCTCACCCACGGCAAACCGCCGGGCCACCGTGTCGAGCCGCTCCAGCGCCTTCTCGGCATCGACGACGGTCTCGGGGGTCACCTCCAACGGCGAGCGGTAACGGGCCCGGAGGACAAGGAGTCGATAGGCGCGGGCATCGTGCCGCTCCAGGAACTCAGTGAGCGTGGTGAAGTTGCCCAGGGACTTCGACATCTTGGTGCCGTCGACGGTCACCCATCCGTTGTGTACCCAGTAGCGGGAGAATTGGCGACCCTCGGCAACCGCCTGGGCCCGCTCGTTCTCATGATGCGGGAAGATCAGGTCGATCCCGCCGCCGTGGAGGTCGAATCCCTCGCCCAGCAGGTCCAGGGACATGACGACGCACTCGGTGTGCCATCCGGGACGCCCCGGGCCCCACGGGGAATTCCAGGTGGGCTCGTTCGGCTTGGCCTTCTTCCAGAGCGCGAAGTCCAGCGGGGAGTGCTTCTCCTCGGTGCTCTCCACCCGGGCGCCGGACCGGAGTGAGTCCAGGCTCTGCCGGGCCAGCAACCCGTAGCCCTCCACCTGCTCCACGCTCAGGTAGACCCCATCGGACGTCTCGTAGGCGGTGCCCCGCTCGACAAGATCGCTCACCAGGCGGACCATGTCCTCCACGTAGGCGGTGGCGTGGGGGATGTCGGTGGGCCGCAGGACGCCCAGCCCGTCCATGGCGTCGAACCAGGCCGCCTCGTACTGGTCGACGACGCTCTGGGTGCTCCGCCCCTCCTCGTTGGCCCGCCGGATGATCTTGTCCTCTATATCGGTGACGTTCGAGACGTAGTGCACGTCGAGTCCGTTGAAGAGCAGGTAGCGCCGGAGCACGTCGTACACCAAGTTGAACCGTCCGTGGCCGATATGGGGGAGGTTGTCCACCGTGGGACCGCACACATACATCGACACTTCGCCCGGCGTGCGCGGCTCGAAGGGGCGAACGGTGCCGGTGGCGGTGTCGTGGAGGTGCAGCATCCGGGTACGGTAACCCGATCATGCCGACCGACGCGACCGACGCGACCAGCGCGCCCCGCATTCCCGCCAAACCCACCATCGACGGAGTCGAGGCCACGTGGGTGGCCGCCTGGGAGGACGAGCGGACCTATCGTTTCGACGATTCGGTGCCCCGGGAACGGGTCTTCTCCATCGATACCCCGCCGCCGACCGTCTCGGGCTCGCTGCACATGGGCTCGGTCTTCGGGTACGTGCAGACGGACGCGCTGGCCCGCTACCGGCGGATGACCGGGTGGGAGCTCTTCTATCCGATGGGCTGGGATGACAACGGCTTGCCCACCGAGCGCCGGGTGCAGACCTACTTCGGGGTGCGCTGCGACCCCTCCCTGCCCTACGACCCGGACTTCCAGCCGCCGGACGAGCCGGGGAAAGACGACATCCCGATCAGCCGGCCCAATTTCATCGCACTGTGCCATCAGCTGACGGCCGAGGACGAGCTGACCTTCGAGGCGCTGTGGCGCCGGCTCGGCCTGTCGGTCGACTGGACCAGGGGCTACGCCACCATTGACGATCGCAGCCGGCGGGCCAGCCAGCGCATGTTCCTGCGCAATCTCTCGCGCCAGGAGGCCTACTCCTCGGAAGCCCCGACCCTGTGGGACGTGGACTACCAGACGGCGGTGGCCCAGGCCGAGATGGAGGACCGGGAGCGCCCCGGTGCCTACCACCGCCTGCGCTTCGATGACATCGAGATCGAGACCACCCGCCCCGAACTGGTGGCCGCCTGCGTGGCGCTGGTGGCCCATCCCGACGACGAGCGCTTCTCCCCCCGCTTCGGGGACACCGTCCGCACCCCGATCTTCGGAGTCGAGGTCCCGATCGTGGCCCATCAGCTGGCCGATCCCGAGAAGGGCACCGGCATCGCCATGATCTGCACCTTCGGCGACGTCACCGACGTGATCTGGTGGCGCGAGCTGGCGCTGCCCACCCGTTCGATCGTGACCCGATCGGGGCGCATCGCCGAGACTCCCCCACCGGGCGTGCCCGACGGTCCGGCCTGGCAGGCCATCGCCGGCACCACCGTCAAGGCGGCCCAACGGACGATGGTCGAGCTCCTGACCGCCTCGGGCGACCTGATCGGCGAGCCCAGGCCCATCACCCATCCGGTCAAGTTCTACGAGCGCGGTGACCGCCCGCTCGAGATCGTCACCAGCCGCCAGTGGTTCATCCGCAACGGTGGCCGGGACGAACCGTTGCGCGGGGAGCTGCTTCGGCGCGGCCGGGAGGTGCGCTGGCACCCCCCGTACATGCACGTCCGCTTCGACAACTGGGTCAACGGGCTCAACGGCGACTGGCTGGTCAGTCGCCAGCGGTACTTCGGCGTGCCCGTGCCGGTCTGGTACCCAGTCGGCCGCGACGGCGAGGCGGACCACGGCGCGCCAATCGTGCCCGAGGAGTCCCGACTCCCCATCGATCCGACCACAGACGTCCCGGACGGCTACGAGGCGTCCCAGCGCGGTGAGCCCGGCGGCTTCACCGGCGACCCCGACGTCATGGACACCTGGGCCACCTCCTCGTTGACGCCGCAGATCGCCTGCGGCTGGGAGGACGACCCGGCCCTCTTCGCCGCCACCTTCCCGATGGACCTCCGGCCCCAGGGGCCCGAGATCATCCGCACCTGGCTCTTCTCGACCGTGCTGCGCTCGCACTTCGAACACCACACCCTCCCGTGGCGCGACGCCTCCATCAACGGCTGGATCCTCGACCCGGACCGCAAGAAGATGTCCAAGTCCAAGGGCAACGTGATCACCCCCATGCCGCTGGTGGAGGAATTCGGCTCCGATGCCGTGCGCTACTGGGCCTGCAACGGCCGGCCGGGCACGGACACCGCGCTGGACACGGGGGTCATGAAGATCGGCCGCCGGCTGGCCATCAAGATCCTCAACGCCTCCAAGTTCGCCCTGGGCCGGCTGGGAGACGAGGCGGCGCCGGGGGTCGACATGGTGACCGAGCCCCTGGACCGCGCCCTGCTGGCCCAGCTGGCCGGGGTGGTCCAGGCCGCCTCCGCCGCCCTGGAGGAGTTCGACTACGCCCGGGCCCTGGAGGTGAGCGAGACCTTCTTCTGGACGTTCTGCGACGACTACGTGGAGCTGGTGAAGACCCGCGCCTACGGCGAGGACGACGACGCCGCGGCCACCGCCTCGGCCCGGGCCACGCTGGCCCTGACCCTCTCGGTGCAATTGCGGCTCATGGCGCCCTTCCTGCCCTTCGTCACCGAAGAGGTGTGGCGCTGGTGGCAGGCCGGCTCCATCCACCGCACCCCGTGGCCCACCGCCTCCGAGTTCGGTGGGCACGAAGGAGACGAGACCGCCGCGCTGGCGGTGGCGGCCGAGGTGCTGGCCGCGGTGCGACGGGCCAAGACGGCCGAGAAACGATCCATGCGCTCCAGGGTCGACCAGCTCGTCGTCTCGGGCCCTCCGGCCACCTTGGCCGCCGTTGCGGCCGCCCGGCGCGACCTCATCGACGCCGGCGGGATCGATGCGCTGGAGCTGGTCGAGGCAACAGAGTTCTCCGTCGTCAGCCGCCTGGCCCAACCAGACTGAACGAGCCGACCTACAGGTACGCCGCCTGGGCTGCCTCGCCCATCTCCTCCGGGGTGCCCTGATGGGCGATCCGGCCGTGGAGCATGACGGCGGCACCGTTGGCCACGCCCAGGGCGGTGGTGATGAATTGCTCCACCAGGACCACGGTGACGCCGGTGGCGGCGATCTGCTCCACCAGCTCGTACAGCTCGGTGACGATGATCGGGGCCAATCCCATGGACATCTCATCGAGCAGCAGGACCTTGGTGTCGGCGGCCAGGGCGCGCGAGATGGCCAGCATCTGCTGCTCGCCCCCCGAGAGCGTGCCGGCCAACTGCTTGCGCCGCTCCTGCAGCCGTGGGAACTGGGCGTAGGTCCGCTTCTCGACCTCGGCCTGATCGATGTTGCCCCGGTACGTCCACATCCGCAGGTTGTCCCGCACGGTCAGGTTGGGGAAGACGCCGCGGCCTTCGGGGAGCGCCACCACGCCCTGTCGGGCCAAGGCTTCGGGCGTCCAGGGCGCCGCCTCCACCCCTTCCATCGAAATGGTGCCGGCCGTGGCCGGGAGGCGCCCGTTCATCACCTTGAGCAGGGTGCTCTTCCCACCCCCGTTGGGGCCCAGCAACGCGAAAATGCTGCCGCCGGGGATGTCCAGGTCCACCCCGTGCAATACCTCGATCCGGCCGTAGGCGGCGTGGACCCCGTCGATCGTGATGTGGGGGGGTGTGCTCATGACCCGGCCTCGTCGGCCGGCTGGACCTCGTCGGCCGGCTCATCCTGCTCGTGGGGCTGCGCCTGACCAAGATAGGCCTGCTGCACCAGGGGGTTCTGTCGAATCGCCTCGGGCGTGCCCGAGGCGATGACCTCACCGAAGTCAAGGACGTACACGGTCGAGCAGACCCGGAAGACCAACTCGGTATCGTGCTCCACCAGAATGACGGCCCGGCCTTCCGCCGCCACCGACCGCAACAGCTCGCCGAGGGCCAGGGTCTCGTGCTCATCGAGGCCCGAGCAGGGCTCATCGAGCAGCAGCACCTTGGGGTCGATGGCCAGGGCGCGCGCCAATTCGACCAACCGGGCCGACCCGGTGGCGAGGGAGCTGACGTTCTGACCGGCGTAGTCCCCGACCCCGACCCGCTCCAGGACGGCCGTCGCCGAGGTACGGGTGGACCCCCCGAAGGACTCCATGGCCACCCGTACGTTGTCGGCCGCGGTCAGCGAGCCGAAGAGTTCGAGACGCTGGAACGTACGGGCCAGGCCCAGGCGGGCCCGGCGGTTCGGCCCCTTGCGGGCGATGTCCTGGCCGTTCATGAAGATGTCGCCATGGTCGGGCCGCTGCAGCCCGGTGATGACGTTGAACAACGTGGTCTTCCCGGCGCCGTTGGGACCGATCAGTCCGGTGACCTCGCCTGAGGACGCCGTCAGCGAGACGCCCGAGAGTGCGGTGACGCCACCGAAGCGGACGCCGACGGCGCGCACCTCCAGCGCGGCATCAGCTGGCATGGGCCACGTCCTGACTGGGGAGGAGTTCGGGTGGCTCGTCGCGTTGGTCGGAGAAGGGCAGGCGGAAGTGGGCCACCAGCCAATCGAAGCCGAGAATGCCGTCGGGGCTCTTTCCCAGCAGCGCGATCCCCGTGCCGGCCACAATGCCGGTGAGGTACGACAGGTATCCGGGTAGGTGCGACTCGAGCACGGGGAGCGCCGCCGCCGTCATGCCCCCCAGGAGCGCGCCGGTCAGGCTCCGCATGCCCCAGATGGCCACGAACAGCAGCAGGGTGAGGCTGCCGAAGAACTGGACGTCGTTGGAACCGATGGCTTCGGGTTGCCCGGCGTAGAGCACGCCACCGAATCCCGCCATGGCGGCGGAGAGAGCGAAGACGTACACCTTGGTCCGGGACGCGCTGAGCCCGACGGTGGCGAAGGCTGCCGGCGAGTCGCTCAAGGCGACCAGGCGACGACCGAAGGCACTGCGCCGGATCACCCCCACCAGCACGGCGCACAGGGCGGTGGCCACCAGCACCTCGATCATGTCGGCCCGGTCGCCCACCGCATGCATGAAGGGCAAGCGCAGTCGTCCGACGGGGATGAACGAGCCCTGGGGGATGACGACGTTGTTGTTGAAGAAGGCGAAGTAGGCCGCCTCGCCGAAGGCCAGGGTGGCCAGGGCCAGGTAGAGGCCGCGCAGCCGCAGCGCGGGCAACGCCACCAGGGCGCCGAGCGCGCCCGAGACGACGACGGCCAGCACCATGCCCCACCAGGAATCTCCGCCCGAGACCTTGCCCATGACGAAGGCCCCCACCCCGAGAAACGTCAGCTGGCACAACGAGATCTGCCCCGCGTACCCGGTGAGCAGGACGAGCGAGAGGCCCACAATGCCCAGGGCCAGACCCTGGGTCAGGGGCTGGAGGGCTGCACCACCGACGGTCATGGCGAGGATCGTCCCCACCACGATCAGCACCACGGCACCGAGGAGCGACTGCGGCAGGGTCACCACCCGCGGCGGGAGATGCGCCGGCAATCGGCCGGCGGCGGCAAGGCGAGCCGCCGGGATCACCAGGAGCACGACGAACAGGAAGACGACGGGGATCAGCGTGGGGAGCACCGACACCACGTTCTGATTGATATGGCCCGGCAGGTAGCCGACGGCATACTCCGAGACCAGTCCCAGCAGCATGGCGCCGAGGAAGGTCATCGGGAGGCTGCGCAGCCGCCCGACGACGGCGGCGGCGTAGCCGTTGATCACCAGCAGGGTCAGCTGCTGGATCGACAGGCCGGACGACTGGGTCGGGGCGATGAGCACGCCCGCCACGGCGGCCAATATGAAACCCAGGGCCCATCCCATCTGCGAGATCCGGTACGGCTTGGCTCCGGACATCGCCACCAACTCGGGATCGTCGACCAC
>Ga0066790_10000834_pt1 | contig 12393 bp, 5 predicted proteins | sample OrgsoiDNA2013050_FD_70963 | JGI IMG/M metagenome (GOLD analysis project Ga0066790, IMG submission 70963) | Permafrost soil microbial communities from the Arctic, to analyse light accelerated degradation of dissolved organic matter (DOM) -... | ecosystem: Environmental > Terrestrial > Soil >...
CGGCGAGCAGGCGAAATCCGGCCACGACGTGAGCGCCGCGGCCGAATGGCTGCTCGACAACTTCCATCTGATCGAAGCGCAGCTGCGCGAAATCCACGAGGGCCTGCCGCGACGCTACTTCCGCGACCTGCCGCTGTTGCAGGACGAGCCCCTGGTCGGTCTGCCGCGCGTCTATGGCGTCGCCTGGGCATTCGTCGCCCACACCGACAGCGCCTTCAATGAGGAGCTCCTCGTTCACTTCCTCAAGGCCTATGAACAAACGCGCGAGCTCACACTCGGCGAGCTGTGGGCTCTTCCGACGACATTGCGCGTCGTCCTCATCGAGAACCTGCGCCGCCTCGCCGAGCGCGTTGCAGGCTACAAGGCGGCCCGCGAGGCGGCCAACCTGTGCTGCGATTCGATCGAGCAGTTCACCGAGGCGCGCCTCGACGAGCTGCTCGGCCTGCTCAATCGGCGCGGCGTCGGCGAGCCCTTCCTGGCGCAGATGGCGCAACGTTTGCAGGATCAGCGATCGGCGACCGAGACTGTCGTGCGCGAATGGCTGCTTCGGGTGGCGCCGCATCTTCCCGACATCCAGACCCGGCTTCCCGCGGCCCAGGCGGCCGACAACCTGAGCGTCGGCAACGCCATCACGTCACTGCGCTCCATCGGCGATGCCGACTGGCCGGACATCGTCTGCCAGACCAGCGTCCTGACCGGTCTCATGCTGACGTCGCCGGCCTTTGCCGCCGAGCGCGACGACACCCGGGACCAGACCCTGCATGCCCTCGAAACGCTGGCCAAACGAAGCGGCAAGAGCGAACGATCGGTGGCCGAGACGCTGCTCGGCCTGATGCATGTGGCAGAGCCCCGCGGCGGCGGCGGCGGCGGCGACGACGGACGCGAACGCGAGGGCGAGGGCGAGCCGACGACGGTGGCGAACTACTGGCTGGAAGGACCCGGCCGGACGACCCTGTTCCGGACTCTCGGGGTGCCGGAGAAATACGCCCGAAGGTGGCGGCTGCGGCTCAGGCGTGTCGCCCTGCCCGTCTACCTCGGCGCCCTGGCAGTCGCCACGATGTCGATCGTCGGCTGGATTCTGCTGCACGACAGCGTCGCGGTCACCCTCGATCACCGCTCGATGTGGCTCGCCTGGGGCGCCGCAGCGTTGATGCTGTTTCCGGCTTCGGAGATGGCGGTGGCGGTGATCAACCGGTTGATCAGCGAGTCGTCGCGGCCCAAGCGCCTGCCGCGTCTCGGCCTGGGCAGTGGCATCCCGCCAGAGCACCAGACCATGGTCGTGATTCCGAGCATGCTCACGCACCCGGAGGCAGGCGCCGAGATCGCGCACCAGCTGCGGCTGCACTATCTCGCCAACCCCGAGCCGGCAGCGCAGTTCGCGATGCTCACCGACTGGGCCGACGCACCGACCGAGCGCATGCCCGACGATCTCGCCCTGCTCGCGGCGGCCCGCCGCGAAATCGAGCAACTCAACCGGCTTCACCCGGCAAACGAAGGGGAGGCGCCGCGGTTCATCATCCTGCATCGCGAGCGGCGCTGGTCGGAATCGGAACAGCACTGGATGGGTTGGGAGCGCAAGCGCGGCAAGCTCGAGCAGCTTCTCGCCATGCTCGACGAGGCATCGCCCGGACCCTTCACCGACCTCGGCGAATCGTCTCGAGTGTGCGCCGGCACGCGCCACGTGCTGACGCTCGACAGCGACACGCGCCTGCCGCCGGGACGCCTGCGCGAGCTCGTCGGCATCGCCGCGCATCCGCACAACATGCCGCGCCTTTCGGCCGATGGCCTGCGCGTCGAGCACGGCTACGCCATCCTGCAGCCGCACGTGGCCACGCCACTGCCCGCGCCCGAAGACGTGTCGCTCTACCACTGGCTTTTCTCCGGACACAGCGGCATCGATCCCTACAGCGTCGCCAGCTCCGAGGTCTATCAGGACCTGTTCGGCGAAGGCACGTTCACGGGCAAAGGCCTGCTCGACGTGCACGCGGTTCATGCCGTGCTCGGTGCCCGCCTGCCGCAGGGCCAGATCCTCAGCCACGACCTCCTCGAGGGCTCGATCGCGCGCTGCGCCGCCGTCACCGATGTGACGGTGCTGGAAGACGCGCCGTTCCATGCCGATGTCGCCGCATCACGCGTCCATCGCTGGACGCGTGGCGACTGGCAACTGGTGCCGCTGCTCCTGAACGCGCGCAGCTACGGCATCGGCCCGGTCAACGCCTGGAAGATGATCGACAACCTGCGTCGATCGCTTGTCGCGCCGGCATCGCTGGCGCTCCTGGCGCTGTCGCTCGCCACCGGCGCCGTGGCGCCGTGGGCCGTGCTCGCACTCGTCGCCCTGGCCTTCACGGCCGGGCCGCTGATGGGCGCGCTGGCCGCCTTCGCGCCGAGCCGCGACGACGTCGCCAAGGTTCATTTCTATCGCCAGGGGCTCGCCGATCTCGGTCGCGCCCTCCTGAGCGGCGCCTGGCTCCTGGCACAGCTGCTGCAGCTTGCGCTCATGGCCGCCGACGCCATCTCGCGCGCGCTCTGGCGCACGCTGGTCAGCCGCAGGCACCTGCTCGAGTGGACCACCGCCGCCGCCGCGCAGGCTTCGGCGACGACGCAGCTGGGCGCGCTCGCGAGAAAGCACTGGGGCGTGCCGCTCGCCGCTGCTGCGCTCTGTGCCCTGCTCTTCGCCGCCGCGACGCCTTACCCCGAGACGACGGTCGTGCTCTGCGTCGCCTGGGCCCTTTCAGCGGTGTGGATCTGGTGGGTCAGCCGGCCGCGCCCGGCGCGCCGCGCCGACGCGCTCTCGAGCGCTGACCGCGACTATCTGGCCGGAATCGCGCGCGACACCTGGCGTCTGTTCGAGCGCTGCGTGGTCGGCGGCGACCACCACCTGCCGCCCGACAACCTGCAGACGTCGCCGCACGACATGGTGGCGCATCGCACCTCGCCCACCAATATCGGCCTCTACCTTCTCTCGACGGCCTGTGCCCGCGAGTTCGGCTGGATCGGCCACACCGACATGGCCGAGCGTATGGAGGCGACGCTGGCCTCGCTGCATCGGCTGAGTCGCCACCGCGGCCACTTCCTCAACTGGTACGACACGGCGACGGCGTTGCCCCTCTTTCCGCGCTACGTCTCGACCGTCGACAGCGGCAACCTATGCGTGCATCTGCTGGCGGTGGCGCAGGCCTGCCTCGAAGTCGCCAACGACGCCAACGACGACAGCGCCTTGCGGCGAGGCCTTGAGGCCTCGAAAGCGCGCCTGCGAGGGCTGCGCGCAGCGACCGAAAAAAAGATCGGAGTCGGGGCGCTGGGCCGGCTTCTGGAAGTGCGCGACCCGCTCTCCGAAATCGCCATCGACGCCGCCCACTTCGCGCGGTTGCTCGGCGAGGCGGCGGCCGAGCTCGCCGCCTGGTCGCCAGCCGTCGAGGCCGAGACGCCGCCCACCCTTGTGCACCGGTTCGCGTGGGCCATCGAAGACCACATCGCGACACTGCGCTCGGCCCTTCGCGACGCCGGGTCGACCGCTGACGCGGCCGGCTGCCTGCGATCGATCGCCGCGCGATGCCAGCAACTCGCCCGTGAAGCCGATTTCGAATTCCTGTTCCACCGCAAGCGTCGCCTCTTTCACATCGGCTTTCGCGTCGCCGAGCATCAGCTCGACGCCGGCTTCTACGACCTGCTGGCTTCCGAGGCGCGCTCGACCAGCCTCTGGGCGATCGCCAAGGGCGACGTCCCCGCTGCGCACTGGGCCGCGCTCGGCCGGCCCTTCTATGCCGTGGGCGCGCTGGCCGGCCTGCGTTCATGGTCGGGCTCGATGTTCGAATACCTCATGCCTTCGCTCGTTCTCGACGAGCCCTACGGCAGCGTCCTGCAGAGCGCGGGCCGGGCGGCCGTGAGCGAGCAGATGGCTTTCGCACGCGAGCACCACGTGCCCTGGGGCATCTCGGAATGTGCCTATGCAGGCAGCGATCACACGCTCGCCTACCAATATGCGCCGCAGGGCGTGCCCAAGCTCGCGCTTCGCCGTACGCCCGCCGACGAGCTCGTCGTCGCGCCCTATGCGACGGCGTTGGCGGCCCAGGTCGTGCCGCACCGCGCCGCCAACAACCTGCGCCGCTTCGAGCAGGCACGCGCACGCGGCCGATACGGCTTCATCGAGGCGCTCGACTTCACGCCGGCGCGACAGACGGGCAACGAAGGCGTCGCGAGGGTCTGGACGCTCATGGCCCACCACCAGGGAATGAGCGTCGTCGCCCTGGCCAACGTTCTGCTCGATCGCGCGCCACGCCGCTGGGGCATGGGCGATGCGCGCATCGAGGCGGTGTCGTCGCTGCTGCACGAGCGCGCGCCGCGCGAGGTTCCGGAGTTGCGCGAGCCGCCTTCGAGCCCGGCCCCCGCGGCCAGTGCCCGACGGGGACCGGGCGTGCTGCATGACGTCCATCCCGGAGCTGCGGCCATCGAACCGACGCACCTGCTGTCGAACGGCCGGTATGCCGTCGCCCTGCGCGCCAACGGCGCCGGCACCAGCCGCTGGAGCGCGAACACCATCTCGCGTTCGCGCGACGACGCCTTGCGCGACGCCTACGGCACGTTCTTCCATATCCGCTGGGACCGGCAACCGCGCGCCGTCTCGCTCACCCAGCATCCGGCGCCGGATCGCGGCGCCCACTACGACAGCGTCTTTCACGCAGATCGGGTCGCGTTCAGCGCCACCTGGCCGGAGCTCGACACATCGACGACGGTCTGGGTGAGCCCCGAAGACGACATCGAGTTTCGCCGCGTCGTGCTGCGCAATCTGGGCGATCGCACGCTCGATGTCGAGCTCATGTCGTCGTTCGAGGTGACGCTGGCCGATGCGCGTGCCGACGAGGCGCACCCGGCATTCCAGAACCTGTTCGTCGGCGCCGAATGGCAGGCTGCGCACCAGGCGCTGGTGTTCGAGCGCAAGCCTCGCCTGGCCACCGACAAGAGCCTGCTGGCGGCACACTTCATCGCTGAATCGGAGCCGCCCGCCGGCTCGATCCGCATCCAGGTCGACCGGCAGCGATGGCTGGGCCGCAACCGCGACGCCAGCCAGCCGCTCGCATCGTTCGACATGCCGCCCGAGGCCGCCGATGGCGCCGAGGCGGTCGGTCTCGATACCGGGCTCGACCCGGTCGCGGCCTTCGCCGTACGCGTGCAGATCCCGGGTCGGGCCATGGCGCGCATCACCTTCTGCACTGCGGCCGCCGACAGCCGCACAACGCTGCGCGCGGTGATCGACAAGTACCGTCAGCCGAGCAACATCGAGCGCGCTTCGATGATGTCGGCGACGCTGGCCAGCATTCGCTTGCGCGAGATGCGAATCAATGCCGACGCCCACTCGGCCGTGCAGACGCTCTCGACCCTGCTCTCGATGACGCTGGCTCGCGTACACGCCCGCGGCGCCCCGGCAAGCGAGGGCTGCGACCGGCGCCTGCTCTGGCGCTTCGGCATTTCCGGCGACCGGCCGATCGTGCTCGTCTCGGCCGGTGTGGCCCAGGGCTTCGGGCTGCTCCGTTCGCTGGCGCAGGCGCTGCGCCTGTGGTCATGGGGCGGCATCGCCTGCGACCTGGTCGTCGTCAATCACGAACCGGCCTCGTACCTGATGGCGCTCAAGGGGCAGGTCACGACGCTCAGGCAAACCTATGTTGCCGAGAGCAATGCACAGCCGGGCGCCGCCGAGGCAGGCTTTCACATCCTGCAATCGAGCGACTTGCAGGCCGACGAGATGGCGACGCTTCGCGCGCTCGCGCGCGTCCGCCTCAACGCCGACGGGCGGCCCCTCGCCCATCACGTGCAGGAACTGCTCGAGCTGCACGAGGCCGCACTCGCCGAGCGCCAGGGCGTGTCGTCGACGCCGTTGCCCTCCGACATGGGTGCCGAGATCGAACCACATCGACCGGCCGGCGATTTCGCCGCGACCAGCGGCGAGTTCCGCTTCGACGTGACAGCGCTGACCCGACCCGCGCGCCCCTGGGTGAACGTGCTCGCCAACCCGAACTTCGGGGCCCAGCTGAGCGAGACCGGCGGCGGCTACAGCTGGGCGCTCAACAGCCGGCTCAACATGCTGACACCGTGGTCGAACGACCCGGTGGCCGACCCGGCCGGCGAGCTGATCCTGCTGCAGGACACGCGCACCATGCAGGCATGGAGCGTCACGCCCTCGGCGGCGGGCGACAGGCAATCTGAATACCGTGTCGCGCATGGCCAGGGGTACAGCGTCATCGGCCATCGGCGTGGCCCGCTCGACGTGAGCGTCTCCTGGTGCGTCGATACCGCGAGCTCGGTCAAGCAGGTTCGCGTGCGTCTGGTCAACCGCGGCCACCGCACCGCGCAACTGCGCCTGATCGGCATGGTCGAATGGCTCCTCGGGGCCAACCGTTCCGATCGCGGTTCGACGAGCAGCTGGGTCGCCAGCCAGCGCGCCGCATCGGCGGCGGCAGAGGCAAGCACGAACTCGCCATCACCACGTGAAGGCGACGCCGAAGTTCGCATGACGACGCTCTTCTGCACGCAGCGAGAGCGCTCCGGCGGATTCGGCGGCGGCACGGCGTTCTTCGGCCTTGCCGGCGATGCCGACGAGCTCGTCGACTGGACCTGCGACCGCCGCGAAGCGTTCGATGCGCGAGGCCGCCTGGTCGTTACCGACCACTACGCGCAAGCCAGCGGCGGTGGCCTCGATCCGGCCGCGGTGCTGTCGACGCGGCTGCAGGTTCGCGCCGGCGAGTCGGTCGACCGCATCTTCCTGCTCGGCTGGGCGCCTGCCCCGGAGTCGGCGCTGATGCTGGCCGAGCAGGCGGCGCTGGTGCCACCCCTCAGGCGCATGCACGACGTGCGAAGCCACTGGGACGAGCTCTTGGGCACCACCGTCGTGAGAACGCCCGACCCGCTGTTCGATGCGATGGTCAACCGCTGGCTCCTGTACCAGACGGTCGCCTGCCGCATGTGGGCCCGCGCCGGCTTCTACCAGGCCGGCGGCGCCTACGGCTATCGCGACCAGCTGCAGGATTCCATGGCGCTCGCATGGGCCGCGCCGGCGATGCTGCGCCAGCAGGTCGTGCTGGCGGCCTCGCGCCAGTTCGCCGAAGGCGACGTGCAGCACTGGTGGCATGCGCCGAGCGGTGCCGGCGTGAGAACCCATTTCTCGGACGACCTGCTCTGGCTGCCGTACGCCGCGCTGCACTACACCGATGCCACCGGCGATTCGACGCTCCTCGACGAGGCCGTGCCGTTTCTCGAAGGCATGGCCGTGCCCGACGGCGCCGAGGACGCGTACTACGCGCCGACCCTCAGCGCCGACGGGGTCTCGGTCTACGAGCATTGCGCCCGGGCCATCGACCACAGCCTCACCGCTGGCGCCCACGGCCTGCCGCTCATGGGCACGGGTGACTGGAACGACGGCATGAACCGCGTCGGCCACGAAGGCAAGGGCGAATCGGTGTGGCTCGCCTGGTTCTTATGCGACATCGTCAGCCGCTTCGCGCCGGTCGCCATCGATCGCGGCGAGGCCGAACGCGCCGCCCGCTGGCGGCACGCCGCCGCCGGCTGGGCAATGGCCTTGCAGAACGACGGCTGGGACGGCGAGTGGTTCCGGCGTGCGTTCTTCGACGACGGCACGCCACTCGGATCGGCGGCCAACGACGAGTGCCGCATCGATCTCATCGCCCAGGCCTGGTCGGTGCTGTCGCACGCCGCGCCCGAGTTGCTCGCGCAACGGGCGATGACCGCGATCGACGAGCGGCTCGTCGATCGCGATGCCGGTCTCATCCGCCTTCTCGACCCGCCTTTGCAATTCGCCCAGCCGAGCGCCGGCTACATCCAGTCGTACCCGCCCGGTGTTCGCGAGAACGGCGGCCAGTATTCGCATGCCGCCGTCTGGGCCCTGATGGCGCAGGCCGCGCGCGGCGACGGTGACGCCGCGTACCGATACTTCACGTACCTGAGCCCCGCGCACCGCTCGCGCCATCCCGACCGCGGCGCGGCTTACACCATCGAGCCCTACGTGATGGCCGGCGACGTGTACACGGCAGCGCCGTACGTCGGACGCGGCGGCTGGAGCTGGTACACGGGCTCGGCAGCGTGGTTGCACCGCGCTGCGCTCGAATCGATGTTCGGCCTGCGCCAGCATGGCGACGAAATCTCGTTCGAGCCTTGCCTGCCGAGCACCTGGAGCGACGCGGAGGTCACGCTTTCGCGCGACGGCAAGAAGCTGCGCGTGCTGTTCGCGCGGCGCAGCGACCAGCCGGCCGCGCAACGTGCTGCCGCATTCTCGGCCCGCCTGCTGGCCGCCGGCGAGATGCTGCGCTGGCCCGAACTCGCCCCTGGTGCGTGCGTGCTGGTACTGATCGAAGCGGCGTCGGCGCCGCCTGGCAAGGCCGACACGCCGTCCGCCGCCGCGACGGGCTGACGAGAGCTTCCGGCCCTCTCCTACAGCCTTGCACGCGCGGCTCCGATGGCGGCGGCGAAAGTCGCTGCCTAAAGTGTCTCCAAGGAGCCGGACACGCACTGCATTCGGCAGCCGGCCCGAGTTTCAGGAGAACAGCCATGCTCAAGTGGGCCGTCATATTCGCGATCATCGCGCTTGTCGCCGGCCTCTTCGGATTCACCGGCATCGCCGCCGGTGCCGCAGGCATCGCCAAGATCCTCTTCATCGTCTTTCTCGTTCTCTTCATCGCCATCCTGCTGTTCGCGCTTCTCGGCGCGAAAGCGGTATCCAACCAGTAGCCCCATATGAAAAGCAACCCCAAGACCCGCCCTGCAGCCCGCAACGTCGAGACCCTGCCCTTGCCCGGCGAAAAGCGACTGCGCCTCGACGAAAGTGCGCTCGAGGCGGCCAAGCGCAGCCTCGAGAACGGCGCCGTCACACCGAGCTACGGGCCGTGGCGCGAAGACATCATCAAGCTGCTCAACGACGCGCTGGCCACCGAAATCGTCTGCACGCTGCGCTACAAGCGGCATCACTTCACCGCCAAGGGGCTCGCGTCGCCGAAGATCGCCGAGGAGTTCCTGGTGCATGCCAACGAGGAAACCGCGCACGCCGACCTGCTGGCCGAGCGCATCGTGCAACTCGGCGGCGAGCCCGATTTCGCGCCGGCGACGCTGCTCGAACGCAGCCATGCCGACTATGACGGCTCGCTCGAGCTCAAGGCCATGATCCGAGCCAATCTCGTTGCTGAACGCGTCGCCATCGAGGCCTACAGCCAGATGATCGTTCTCATCGGCGACAAGGATTCGACAACCCGCCGCATCCTGGAATCGATCCTCAGCCAGGAACAGGAGCATGCCGAGGAGCTGAGCGACTGGCTCGTCGACTGAAAAGTCTCGAGAAGATCCCGGCCTACGACGGTGAGGCCGTTTCGTTCACCGCCCGTCCATCCATAACTCGTCCTAACTCTCAGGAGAACTCCATGAAACTTCGTACCAGCCTGGCCGCCCTCGTCGCGGCAGCCGCCATGCTCACCACCGCCGGCTGCGCCGTTTCGCGCGGCCAGGAATCGGTGGGCGCCTACGTCGACGATGCGACCATCACGACCAAGGTCAAGGCGCAGATGGTCGAAGACAAGGCGGTCGACGCCTCGGCCATCAAGGTCGAGACGCTCAACGGCACCGTGATGCTTTCGGGCTTCGCCAAGAACTCGCTCGAGAAGACCACGGCCGAGAGCATCGCCATGAAGGTCAAGGGCGTGAAGCAGGTGAAGAACGAGATCGCCGTCCGGCCCTGATCGCGCTCTTGTCGACTCTCTGTCCGGCCTTGACCGCCGGGCAGGCGGCAATAGGGTGAGCCGCATCGCCGCCCGCCGTCGCAAGACGCCGGGCGGTCGATTTTTTTTGCGGCAGCGTATTGTTGGCCGGACTTTGCTGGCCGGACTCGGCGATCTCAGGGCGTGTCGGATGGCGCGCAGGGCGGTGCGAGCCCTTGCCGCACCGACACGAGCGCGCTGCCGATCGAGCCTGCCAGGCGCGTCACTGCGCGCCGATGCGCGGCCGCCAGCGCATCCATTCCCGGCCCGGCGCTTTCCCGAAAGAGCCAGTCGCATCGCGTTGTCGATGCCGACGCGGCCGTGGCCTTCGCGGCCGCCGCTGCGGCGCCAGCCGGCCCGATCGTCCACGACCCTTCGATCCGCGCCTCACGCCCCGGCATCGAGTCGAAGCGGCGAACATCGACGCCGATGCGAAGCGGCGCGTTCATGCTTCCTGCGGACAGGTGGTCGTGCACTTCGACGGCGTTGTAGCCGACCATGAGCGCTTCGAGCAAAGCCTGGCGCAGCTCGTCGCGCAGGGAAGACGCCCACCTTTCCTGCTCGAGACTGGCGAGCGATTCGTCGGGCAGGCGAACCAGCCACTGCGGCTGATCGACCTGCGCCGGGATGCGAATCGGCTCGAGCGCAATCGCAATCGGCGCCGGGGCGCTCGGAAGTTGCCTTGGCAGCAGCTGCGCCGGCATGAGCGTGTGCAGACGAACCGGCGGCGCCGAGTTGGAACATGCGCAGAGCACGCAGGTCAACGCCGCCAGCAGTGCCGCTGCGCGAGGCCGGTGGCCGAGGGAGTCACGCATCGCCGATCTTTCGCTGGTCATCGCTGAGGCACCACGGGGTCTGCAGGCTTGCCGCGCAGGAGAGCCTCCGGGTGCTGCTGCAGGTAGTCGGAGAGGACGCGCAGCGACCGCGAGGTGCGCTGCAGCTCGAGCAGCGTCTCTTGCAGGCCGTGCTGCACCGGCGCATTCTGATCGGTGACGTTGCGGTCGAGGTTCTCGAGCGACGCCTGCGCCGCGGCCAGCGTCTTCTGAACTTCGGCCATCGCCTTTTGCGCCTCCGGCGTGAGCCGGCCGATCGCGGCGCTCGCCTGGCCGAGCGTCGTGCGCAGGTCCCGGCCGATGGCGTCGAACGGGATCTTGCTCACCTTCTCGACGATCTCGGCGATCTGCGGCTGGATCTCGCTCAGCGTACCGGGAACCGTCGGCAGCGAGACGACGCCGTTGGCGATGCTCGCGCGCGCCGGTTGCTTGCCGACGAAGTCGAGCGCCACGTAGAGCTGCCCGGTGAGCAGGTTGCCGGTTCGCAGCTGTGCCCGCAGGCTGTTCGCCACGAGCTCCTGCAGCACCGCCGCGTCGCCGCCACCGTTGCCTGCCGCAGCCTTCAGCAGCGCCTCGCGAACCGGGCCGAGGCGCGTCGGGTAGACATCGGCAAGAACCTCCACCGGAAAGCGCTTGCGTGCCGCGTCGTACTGGAGCCGGACGCTGCTGACCCTGCCGATGTCGACGCCGAGCAGGTCGACCGCGGCCCCCTCGGCGAGACCGCGTACCGATTGGTCGAACACCATCCGCACCGGCACCGGCGGTCCGTCGGCCGGCGCCAGCGCGCCACGACGATCGCCGTATAGCGTGAAGACCGCCTGGTCGGAAACCGGCGCGCTGGAACCGGCTCCCGGCGGCGTTTCGAATGCCATCCCGCCGGCGAGCACCGAAGCGAGCGTCTGGGTGTTGATCGTCAGGCCGCTGGCATTGATGGTGAGGTCGATGCCGCTTGCATTCCAGAAGCGCGTGCCGGCGGTCACCAGCTTCTGGTAAGGCGCCTCGACGAAGATCTTGATCGAGAGCTGGTCCCGGTCGGCGTCGAGCGTGTAGCCGACGACCCGGCCGACCCGGGTGCGACGATGAAACACCGGCGAGCCGACGTCGAGCGAGCCGAGGTCGTCGGACCGCAACACGAAGATGGCGCCGGGTTCGCCGCGCAACACCAGAGGCGGCACTTCGAGCCCATTGAATTCGCTCCGGCTTTGCGTCGACACACCGGCATCGGCGGCGATGTTGGCGCCCGACAGCAAAGTGCCGAGCCCGCTCACGCCGGCCGCACCGATGCGCGGCCGCACCACCCAGAACAGGGTGTCCTCGACGGCGACCGAGGCGGCGGCGCGGTCGAGCTGCACGCCGACGACGACCCGCTTCCTGTCGTCACGCAACGACACCGAGTGCACCTTGCCGATCACGACTTCCTTGTAGCGAACCTCTGTCTTGCCGGCCTCGACGCCTTCGGCGGACGCGAACTCGATCTCGATCTTCGGCCCGATCAGGAACACCGTTCGCACCAGGAGCGATGCGCCGACGACGACGGCGACGGCCGGCAACAGCCAGACGAGCGAGACGTTCCAGCGCGGCGCCGGCGCGATGCGCGGCTGCGGCAGCTCGCCGACATCCTGCCGCCCGGCCGCCGGAGGCGGTGATGGTGTGCCCGGCTCGGCGGGTTGGTCAGGCATGAGCCGCCTCCGGATGATGCGGCGGCGCCTGCTGGCTGCCCACCGACGCTGCCACCGAGCTGCCGTCGGCCGTATCGATCTCGCTCAAGCGGGCGGGCGCGTCATCCCAGATGAGCTTGGGATCGAAGC
>Ga0066790_10000836_pt1 | contig 12389 bp, 11 predicted proteins | sample OrgsoiDNA2013050_FD_70963 | JGI IMG/M metagenome (GOLD analysis project Ga0066790, IMG submission 70963) | Permafrost soil microbial communities from the Arctic, to analyse light accelerated degradation of dissolved organic matter (DOM) -... | ecosystem: Environmental > Terrestrial > Soil >...
GCTGATATTCTAGAGAAAAAGCAAGAGGGCAAATCGTAGGATGTAGGAAATGAGGCGGGTGCTCGTGGGCACCCGCCTCATTTCCTACATCCTACGAGAGTGAGCTTAGTCTTCGTTCAGTGAGCGTAAGGTCTCCGCCTGGCTCTGAGCCTCAGCGGCCTCATCGGGGCGATTGGTCTCCGTATAGATCTGCGCCAGGGTCTCGTAGGCGAGAACCAGCGAGGGGTCCATAGAGATAGCCTGCTGAACGACATCGAGCGCCTCATCGTAGCGCTTCACCTCGCGCAACGTATCGGCGAGATCGTTGTAGTAGTCAGCATTGAGCGGATCGCTCTCGATCGCGTTCTGGTAGTTCGTAATGGCCTCATCATAATTGGCAAGCCCATCGTAAGCGGCGGCGAGCTGATAGTATCCCTCTGGATCATCCTCGTAGCGCTCCAGCAGCGTCTGCGCGGTCTGAATGGCATCGTGGTAGCGTTCCATAGAGTTGTATGTATCGGCCAATCCGGCATACGCAGCCGCCAGGTCGTCGCTCTGAAGCTGACCGGCCTCGCCGCTCTCGATCAGGCCACGGTAGGTAGAGAGGGCATCATCGAAGCGTTCGGCCTCAAGGTAGGTCTCCGCCAGGCTGAAGCGGGAAGTGATACGTTGTGGATCAAGCTCGATCGCGCGCGCATAGGCATCGATCGCCTCATCGTTGCGCCCTTGTAGCGAGCGCCAGGTGCCAAGATGCTCCCAGGCTTCGGCGTCGTTGGGATCGAGAGAGACGATGCGGGCATAGGTATCGGCGGCCTGATCGCGGTCGTTCATCTGCTCATAGACGGAGGCCAGCATATCATAGCCAGCGCGGCTATCGAGGTCGAGCGTCAACATCTGATTGGCGGTCGAGAGAGCATCGTCGTAGCGGCGCATATCCAGGTACAGGCTGGCAAGCTCCGCATAGCGCGAGGCATCGGCGGGATCATCATCGACGCGGCGCTCCTGGTCCATCACGCGGCGCAGCTGATCGTTGATACGCTCGCGCACATCGCGCAGATTATCGGCGGCCCCTGCATTCTCAGGATTAAGGATAAGCGCCTGGCGATACGCCTGACTGGCATCCTCGAAGAGATTTTGAGCGCGATAGGCATCACCCACGCTCAGGCAGATCTCGTCGTTGTCGGGGGCCAGGTCCTGGGCCATCTGGAAGATCTCAAGAGACTCGCGATTCAATTCAAGCTCACCGTAGACATTGCCCAGGTTGATATACGCATCGAGCAACTGCGGGTCCAGGTCGATCGCGCGCCTGTAGCCCGCCACGGCCCCCTCGGGATCGCCTAGAAATTGGCGTGCCAGTGCCAGATTGTAGCGGGCACGAGCGTCGCCGGCATTTGCCTCCACGGCATGTTCGAAAGCTTCAGCGGCTGACTCGTAGTCCTCGCGTTGAACGGCGGCATTGCCGCGATCGGTCCAGGTCTGTTCGTCATCGCGCGCATTCCGGTCCACGAAATGGACTGGAATGGGGTTCTGGTTATCAGTATTTCTTCCGTCCTGCATTTCATCCATCGATGGTTCTATTCTCCTTTATGGCGGTATATGATAGTTCTTAAAAATACTTAGCAAGTTTTAGTCCTTGCGTAGTATAGCACGCTCTACCATCTTCTTCTACCCATTTGCAGTATCCTCTTGCGGATCGAGAAAGAACACAAGCTCCTACCGCCTTCAGCGAGGAAAGTATACCCGCGAAAACCTGCTCCGTCAAGTAAAAATGTACTAGAAAAATTCCCTCGACTGCTAGCAGTTGAGGGAACCATCCAATGCTACGAGGGCAGGCAAGTATGCTAGCGTGCCACTCGCAAGGTCACGCGGAACTCGAACTGATCACCGGGATAGAAGGCTTCGGTATATTCGATCGGCGCGCCAGTATCATCGAAGACGGTACAGGCCAGGCGCACACCGGCGGTAGAAGGGGAAACCCGCAGCAGTTCAGCCTCGCGGTCGGAAGGCGTGTCGGCTTTGATGCTCTGTTCCGCGATATAGGGATGCAGCCCCTCAGTTGCCATAATAGTGTAGAGAGAGCCATCGGCGGCCTCTTGTGCGCGCTGATAGACGCTGGAGGCGCGGGGATAAGGCAGATAATCAAGCTCGTAAGCGATGGGAGTATCGTCAGCAGTACGCAAGCGTTCAAGACGGACAACCTGTTCTTCATCCGTCAGGCGGAGTTGTTCTCGAACAGTGTGGGAGCCACGGACCAGCTCGCTCTTAAAGAGCATCCCGCCGGGACGCTTGCCACGGCGGCGCAGTTCGTCGCTCAGGCTAGAGAGTTCCGTCAGGGTGCGCTGCTGCACGCGTGGTTCGCAGACAAACGTGCCGCGTCCATGTTGGCGGTAGAGCAGACCCTCGTGGACCAGTTCCGTCAGCGCCTGGCGGACGGTAGCACGGCTCACGTGATACTGTGCGACCAGTTCCGGCTCGGACGGAATAGCGGTATGAGGAGCCAGGTGACCAGCGTGGATCTGCTGCTTGAGCACCTCTTTTAATTGATAGTACAAAGGTAAAGGATTGGAGCGTTCCAAAGTAGGCATATACAGTTCCCCTTATGTCCAGACAACAGAAGTCGAAGAATTTAGAACATGGGAAGAATATATCACAAAATATGGGAAGCGTCGAGAGGAAAAGGGGGCAATATTGTGAATTGGCCTCACTTTCTGAGGCCAATTCACGCACAAACTAGGCAACGGCGATGCCATTGGCCGCGAGCACCCGATCAATCTCAGCCTTCAAGCGGCTGGGCTGTGGGCCGACCAGGCGGGCGATTTCTTTTCCGCCATTGAAGATCATCAGCGTCGGGATGGCCTGAATACCCAGGCTATTGGGGGTATCGCCATTCTCATCGATGTCCATCTTCGCGAAGCCCAGCTTGCCCTGATACTCGTTGCTCAAGCGTTCGAAGACAGGGGCAATATTGCGACAGGGGCCGCACCAGGCTGCCCAGAAATCGACGATTACGGGAGTGGAGGCACCCAGAACCTTGGTACTGAAATCCTGATCTCCGACATGGAACAAATTTGCTTGTGTGCTCATAAGTATCTCTCTTTCACCTTGTAAAATTAAAGCTTCTATCTGTACTTCCAGATAAGACGCGTGACGAGTTCATTTACTACAGAAGAGAACACCCAGGATTGCCAATCTATTCCGATTTTGCTCTCCTCCGCCATATTTTATCATCATTTTTGCTTACCTGCGCCGGTTGCCTTGCAGAATCGAGAGCAGTTCCAGAATGTACAGGAACAGGTTCATGACCGTGATGAATATAGAGACCGTCAGGCCAATCGCGTTCGGCATTGTATCCGCCATATACTTTGCGCGCTGCACATAGTAGAGCACGTAGCCGGAGAAGATCGCGATGCCGACCACCGAGATGATCAGCGCGAAGATTGTCGAATGGAAGAAGATGCCCACGATACCCGCGACGAGCAGCAGGATAATTCCCACAAAGAGGTAATCGCCCAGGCGCGTAAAGTCGCGCTTCGTCGTCCAGGAGTACAGTGCCAGAGACAGCGAGGTAAGCGCTGTAATCAGGAACGCCTCACCCAGGATATAGGGAGCAGAGACAATGTAGTACCCGAGCAGCGGCGCGAGCGATAGACCTTCCAGAAACGTAAACAGGTAGAGCAGAACCAGGTTAAGGCCGGGCTTCTGAATCAGAAAGCGCAACGCGATCAGGACCACCAGACCAGCAATCGCTACGAACAGGTATGTGCTGAACGTCAAATGTAAAAAGAAGATGCCGACGAAAGCGCCCAGGGAGGCAAAGATGAAGGAGAAAGCCAGCAGCCCCATCACCTTGCCGATCAGCGAGCTGGATTGTGCTTCGCTATAGCCGTAAGGAAGCGTCTGATATTGGTAGCGGGAACCAAAGCCGCCGCGACCGCCGCCGAATCCGCCTCCGCCGAATGAATTATTGTTTCCTGGATTATACATAAGCGAACCTCGCTGTAAAGAACTATCGAAGCTGAACGCTCACCGGGAGCCTGTTCAGCATACGGAGCGATTGATAGAAAACCGACCTCTTCCAGTATGTGCGAAGAGGTTCTTCTCATCGATATATACGTTGAGGGATAAACGTGAGTTGCACTCCCTCAAGTACTTTTCCAGGGAATGCACGAAGGCAAAGCGAGGCCAGAGCGCCTATGTAGTCATCCAATTGTCAGTGGGCGCAAAGCTACATCACACTCCACACGCCACAGATCTCGCAGAATGCCACGCCAACGTCACCGAGCGCTTTACTGCGCGTATTCCAACGATCATATACAATCGCCAGGGAGCCGCAATTCCAGCAGCGCGCGCGCCCGCCAGCCTTGCTCTCGGCCTCCAATTTCTGGAGCAGGGCACTACGGGCCTCTTCGGCACCGGTATAGCCGGGATTATATGCCAGATGCAGTGGGTCCCCGAGAGTATCGCCCGGCTCTTTTCCCAGCGGCAGCTTGATCTCATGAGAAGGCGGCTGCAACGGAGGCATAGCTGCCGGAGGTGGGGAAGCAGGCTGCTGTGGAGGGCGGTGGAAGAACTCCCCGCGAGCTGTACGGCGTCCGCCCTCGATGGGGGGATAGTCCGCACGATCGCCACGCTCATTCCGTTCTGCACGCTCGCCACGCTCGCCACGTTCGCCATTGGTAGATGGAGAGAGCGCGGGCGGCGGCATAAAGGTCTGGCCGGAAGGAAGGGTTAATGCAGAAGGGGTATTGTCCTGGCGTGTAGGCGCTGTGGGTGGCGCGGATGCGGCAGAAGCGTCTGTGGCTTGCTCCGTCTCTTTCGACACGGCAGGAGAAGCGGTGGGGCGCTCTGTGGCGAGGCCCTCCGGGTTATTCTCTGGTTGATCAGCGAGATGGTTTGTATTATTTTCTGGCTGATCTGGTGGATTGGCGCGTTTGCGTCGTGTTACTGGCATAGGGGTTGCTCCATAAGAAGTAGTGTGTGTGCATACAGCATCAACGTAGCACATGTATTATATCACAGTGTGTAGAAATAAAGAAAAGGCATTCTACACTGTGGATGGGTGGGCATACACCTTTCACATAGGGCACGCCCACCACAATCGCCCGGAAACGAAATAACAGTGGCCCTGCTTATGCAAAACGCGAGCCGCTTATCATTTAAAGAAATCGGCATTGATCTTGATGAAGCTCTTCCACTCATCAGGAACGGCGGACTCCTCAAAGATAGCGGTCACGGGGCAGGCAGGCTCGCAGGCACCGCAGTCAATGCACTCATCGGGGTTGATGAAGAGCTGCTCCGCTTCTTCGAAACCTTCTTCATTCTGTGAAGGATGAATGCAGTCTACCGGGCAAACATCTACACAAGAGGCATCTTTCACGCCAATACACGGCTGGGTAATTACATAGGTCATCTTTTAGCTATCCTGCCTTTCAAAGGATCTCGTCTCTTGACGAACGTTTTTCACAGTTCCGCTCTTTATGGATTACGGCTGCTGAGCCAGCCGACAAACCGGCACTCGCCAGGTGCCGATGTGGTAACGGCGACCACACGCGCATATCCTCATCAACATTCTCAAGTACACTGACTGGCTCCAACCTCTCTCCGCCTGCAATGCAACGCTTGCGCTTCATAGTGGCGAAGTTCTGCTTCAGCCTGTTTTAGTATAGAGGGTTGTACAGTCAATGTCAATCGCTACACAGCATCCCGGCGTCGCGTACACGACACAAAACATGCTTGACAAACCTCCATACGAATCGGTATAGTTGTTGCTAGTGGTCACAAATATTATAGCACGATCACACACAAGAAAAGGAGGACTCCGGGGTATGAATACTCAGCGTACCATAGAGCTTAGTATACTATGCCCAGGCAAGATGGAGTTCGCCGACCAGCTTATCTCCTCAATAGTGGCCGCACCACCACCATTCAATGTACCCGATCTTCTGGCCCAGGGGACGATTCTGCCCATTTTCAGGAGGGAACGGCTGCCCGTCGCTTGACGACGACCATCTCTCCGCACCGTGGGCAACGCAGACAGTTCCCACGGTTTTTTGTTGCCCTCAGCATCGCGAAAAAAGTAATCAACGTATTCAGCACACTAACCAGGAAACGAGGTATCAATACCCATGCTTACAGAGAAAGATGCTACCAAGCGCCGTGATTTAGGCGACGGACTTCTCGCGCGCTGGTCCAGCGCAGCCGACACTGAGAACATAGCGCACCTGATTGGGATGGTCTTCCGCGAAAAGGCCGAAGAGCCGGAGAACACGTACATGGCAAACAGCGTGCGACGAATGATGTGCGGTGACTATCCGCTGATGGGTCCCAATGACTACGCGGTGATAGAGGACACGCGCAAGGAGGGAAATCCTATCGTTGCGTGCACCTGCCTGTGGCGGCAGACGTGGGAATACGAAGGTATCCCATTCGAGATAGGGCGGCCTGAGTATGTCGCCACTGATCCAAATTATCGTCGCCGTGGACTCGTGCGGGTGCTGTTCGACATAGTACATCAGCGTAGCGCAAACGAGGGGCATCCGGTCACAGCCATCACCGGCATCCCCTACTTCTACCGCCAGTTCGGCTACGAGTACGCGCTGGACCTGGGTGGCAAGCGAACAACGTTTCTTACGCAGATAGCGGAGGCGAAGGATGGCGAGTCAGAGCCGTACACGCTGCGCGAGGCCACGCGCGAGGACATTCCCCTGATACAGGAGAGCTACAGGCGTCGCAGGACCAACAGCATTGTCTGGACGCGCATCCTCGATAGCTATTGGCGCTACGAGTTGGAAGCCTGGCGCATCCAGCCCGAATGGGGCAGGACATCGAACGTACAGATGATTGTAGACAGCACTGGCGTAGCGCAGGGCTACATGTTGCTGGCACCCACGCGTTGGGGCTCAAGTCTCGCCGTGTGGGGCTTCGAGTCCCTGCCCGGCGCGAATCTACGGGCCATGCTATCTCCGGTGTTGCGCGCGCTCAAAGCGTATGGCGAACAGATGCCCACATCGAAGCCTGACACCAAAGCATTCAACGCTATCACCTTTCACCTGGGGCGCTCCCATCCTGTCTACGACGCGCTCGGCGAGCTGGCCCAGGCGAAAGAAGAGCCATATGCCTGGTATGTACGCGTACCCGACCTGCCCGCGTTTCTCAGCCTTATCGCGCCTGTGCTGGAGAAGCGGCTGGCCGACTCCTACATGGCGGGATACACAGGTGAGATCAAGCTCGACTTCTATCGTAGAGGACTGCGCATGGTCTTTGACAAAGGACGGCTCACAACAGCAGAGAACTGGCAGGTTCCCATTTACGACTCCAACGCGGGCGGCGGATTTCCAGAACTCGTCTTCCTGCAGGTCGTCTTTGGGCATCGCAGCATCGACGAACTGCGCCACGCCTTCCCTGACGTGTGGGTAAGCGACGAAACGGGATACGCGCTTAATGTGCTCTTCCCAGCGCGAGAGTCATCCGTCCTGCCGCTATAGCGGGGAGAACGGAAAGCTACTTGCGCGGCACAATGTAGAGGTGCGAGAAAGCCACTTCGCAACCTTGCTCCTCTACATACAGCCCAACCTCGCCTGACTGGAGCGGGGACTTCGCGTGATCGATCGCAGGCTTACGAGAAACGCGCTTCCCATTGAGCGAGAAGGTAAACGCATTGCCGCTCGCACTGATCGTCACGATATTGTTTCTGCCATGACCAGTTACGAGTTGGTGAGCCGGGCCAGACGCAATCGGCGTCCACATCCCCGCGTCAAAGCGCGAAAAAGCGTACTGGCCGCCCCCAGTCGTAACGATCTCGAAGAGATAATAGTGTGACTGATCGCTGCTTGAACGAAACACTACGCCATAGTAATTCGCATTGCGCGCCGTAGCGCGCACTTCGGAGAGAGTTACGGTGAGGAGGAACTTACTAAAGTTGCAGTTATTGCACAGGGCGAGGGCCACTGTTTGCGGCGAATCGTTCAAAACGTGATAGCGACGTGTTACACTATCATAGAAGAACGTCTTACTCTGAGGCCACTCGTTTTGCATAGTCAGATAGTCGACTTGAGCCGGATCGGGCGTCGCAGTAGCCGTCGCCTGCGGCCCATTCCCATGCACAGGGCCTCTACTCGCCAGGCTGGTGATATAGCCCACAGTAAGTAACAGGCATAACAGCAGGCACGCAACAGCAATAAAGCGGCGCTTAGCAAAATTCGATGCCCAGACAGGTTTCACCTGAACAAGCGGATCTAAAGCGACAATGACGGGCTGAGAGTCGCTGAGCGCAGAACCGGAGTAGGTGCCCAGCACAGCCGCGCGTTTTCCACTCAGCGTCGTGGCCTGTGCCTTCTCAGCGGGAGCAACGGCCTGAGCGAACGCGACGCTGAACTCGCCCGCCGTCTGGAAGCGCTGCGCAGGCTCTTTCGCCAGCGCCTTATGCACCACGCGATCGAGGGCAGGCGAGATATCAGCGCGTATCAAAGCCAACGAAGGCGGAGGCTCATGCACATGCAACAGGGCCAGAGCAATCGACGTATCGGCGATAAATGGCAGGCGGTTAGCCAACAGAAAAAACAGCGTCACTCCAAGCGAATACACATCGGAGCGGCCATCGATGGCCTGTCCCAGCGCCTGCTCCGGTGAAATATAATCGGGGGTGCCCATCATCGCCTCAGAATTTTTCGCGGGCACCTGCTTTGCATCATCCGTGGTCAGGCGCGCAATGCCGAAGTCGGAGAGCATCACACGGCCATCGCCATCCAACAAGATATTGGCGGGCTTCACATCGCAATGAATACAGCCGTGGGTGTGCGCGTAATCAAGCGCGGAGGTGATCTGCTCAAGGAACCACTGCGCCTCAGCAAGGGAGATAGGACCATGTTTAGCCACATATTGAGAGAGTGTGCCACCGGGCATATAAGGCATAACGATGTAAGGGAGGCTATCCTGTTCGCCATAGGCATAGATCGGCAGAATGTTGGGATGGTCTAATTTGCTGGCCGCCTCCGCCTCGTGCAGGAAGCGCCGATAGAAGTCCCGCATCATCTTTTTGTTCATATTATCGCGTAGCAAAAAGACCTTTATAGCAACCTTGCGTGTAGGGTTTTGTTGTTGAGCAAGATATACCGCGCTCGATCCTCCATAGCCCAGCAGCCGCTCCAACGTACAAGAACCCAGCACCTTGCCGATGAGATGTTTTCCCCTGCTCATAGTAAAGCGGGCAACTCCTCTCTACATATTCGCTAAGAGAACCAGTGCAGAATATGACACACAACTGTTTACTATATAAACACGAGACCCGCTACAATTTTCATTATTGAGCACATTTAGCATCAACATTCATACGATCCTGACCCATCAATGGTTGCCTCCATACCCATATATGCTTCCATAGAGGCTGCAAGCGGCGGCTACCCCTGAGAAGAGGAGTACGCCGCCGCCTGATAAGGCATTGAAAACAGACAACAATTAGAGGGTGAACTTGCCATCGCGCATAATTTCGCGGCCATCCACCTCGATTGTGCAGGAGGTAGGGATAACATCTACGTGAATTTGCGCGTCCCAATCTGCGCCAGTAAACTCGGGATAGGGATTGCCAAAGGCAACATGCAGGCCCGGCATCTTCTCATCCTGCAAGAGATTGCCACTCAGCTTCGTCAGGCTCGTCAGCGTGCCGATGGCGAACTCGCCGGCGCGATTGCCATTGGGGACGGAGAACAGGTAGTCGCGGACCTCCTGGGCCAGCTCAGTATTCTCACTGGTCACGCTGGTTATGTAGCCATCCTTCACCGCGATCGTCAGCGGCTGCGACAGCACGCCATACTTCTCCGAGAAGTAGTCGCCGAGCACCTCGCAGACAAGCACGCCATCGACGGTCGCCGGTGCCGTAAAGACCTCGCCCTCGGGAAGATTGCCCCACTTGCCCTGCTCGTGATAGCGACCGTGGCAGGGAATCCACTTCCAATCGGGGTGGAACGTCGCGGTCACGTCGCTGCCCTTCGCAGAAGTCACGTGAATGGTCCGCGCGTTATGCACAAGCTCGTAGACCTCGTTTGTCAAGCGAAAGACCTCATTGTAATCGGCGCACATGCCCTCGGCCATCAGCGTCTCGTCGATACCGATCATATGACCGTGGCGCACCTTCAAATCCTGCACCAGGAAGGGCAGCAACGGAATACGGAAGGCAATCTCGCCTGGCTGCGCGGTAGCTATATAGTACGTCACCGTCGGGCGAGCGGCAATAAGATCCTCGCGCAAAGCGTTGGAGAAGGTCGTCAGCGGGCGCTCTCCATAGTGCTCAAGGAAGCGCACAGTGACATCGGCGTGCAGGGCCAGCGCCACGCTGGCGACTTCGCGAGCGATGCTCTCGCGATAATAATCCGTCAGAATAAAGACGCGATCCTGGGCGGTTACGCCCATGCAGCGAATGGCGTTCTCGGCCCCGAGCTGCACGCGTTCCGCGAAACTGAGGGATTGGAGATGCGGACCATCGGCAATAGAACTTTGTGTTGTTGCTGACATAACAAATGCTCCTTCATAACGTAGGTAATAGAGCGGCGTATCAGATTGGCTTAGAAGAAAAGTCCGTTCCCTGAAACTGAGACATTTAGGACACGCCCAAATGATGTTCAGTTCCTGCTTCACCCAGAGCAGTTTCACCCGTACCACTGTACGAGCCAGCGCTCCTCTGTCCACAGGCGTTTTGCGTGTCGATGGAACTCACCGCCACTCTTTTTATGTTTTGCGCGGCGTTGTAGTCGCGATCCTTTACCGCGCCGCAATCCAGGCAGATGAACACCCGATCTGCAAGCGTTAACGCCTCATTCCTCCACTGGCAATGACTACAGAGTTGCGATGAGGGAGAGAAGCGATCTATCACGACGAGGTGTACCCCGTACCACTGTGCCTTGTATTCAAGTTGCCGCCGTATCTCGCCAAAGTTGCTATCTGAGACCGCTTGAGCGAGACAATGGTTTTTGACCATGCCGACCACATGCAAGTCTTCAATGGCTACCAACGCGTGGTTTTTGCACAGGTAGCTTGTCAACTTGTGGCTGGCATCCTTACGGATAGTGGCAACATGGGCGTGCTGCTTTGCTAGTTTCGCAACCGTCTTGGCGCGGTTCTTGCTGCCTTTCTTGCGCCGTGACTTCTGCCGCTCTAAACGCTTCAACCGCTTGAGTGCGTGCTTCAACGGGCGTGGGTTCTCGAAGGGCGTCCCATCAGAGAGGGTTGCCAGTGTCTTTACCCCCAGGTCGACGCCGATAGCCGTGGTCGCGGTCTTCTGATCCGCCAGCCTGAGCCGAAGGCTAGAAGCGGCAGCTTCGTTGGCTGGCGGAATAAGGGTACAGACTGGCTGTTCCTGGCCCTCTTCTACCTGGATGCTGACAAACCAGCGCCCCGCCTGTTCCGAGACGGTGGCACTGAGTATCTTTGCATGCGTTGGGATATACCCGTGTTCATGCAAGCGGAGGCGTCCTAAACGTGGCAACTGCACACTTTCCTCAGAGACTTTGATACTACCGGTCAAGCGGAATGAACCGATGCCTTTGCTCTTCTTCTTAAACTTGGGGAAACCTACCTTCCCTTTCCACTTGCCTTGTTTTTTGAGCGTGGCACGACGGTAGAAGTTCTTGTACGCTCTCTCTAAATCACGTAGCGCCTCTTGCGGAGCGCACTTTGAGACTTCGTACATCCAGGGATAGTCCGTTTGTTTGAGCTTGTTGAGGTCTTTGTGCAAGTCAATAGCGGTCGGACGTTTGCCAGTGGCACGATACGCTTCTTGAGAGCGGGCTAATCCCCAATTGTAGGCGAAACGAGCAGCGCCAGCATGTTTCAAGCACGCGGTTCTTTGCTCGTTATTGAGGTCGAGCTCTGTTTTATAGCCCCGTACCACTTGCATACTCCTCTTCTTCTTTCATCGCGTGTTCTATGCACTTCACCTCATAGGGATAGAATGGCATAAACGTCACTACATGTCAACACTTTGCTTAGCTGTTAATATCCCTCTGCAACATGCGCCACACCACAGAACACGCGAGCGCCATTGGTTAGCGAGCGCGATGATATCTCAATATACGCTCAGGGCAGGGTGATGGTAACATGAGATATGTTCGCTACTACTTTTGGCTGATCGAAAAATGTAGAACTGGCCGCGCCTGGCTGTAGGTAAAGCATGTAGCGAGCGTGCATACTATGCTTATGCAGTAGGGATGGGGCTGGCCCCCATCCGGCTCGGCAAGCGCGATCAGGCACAGGAGCTGCGTTCTAGGGAAGCGGATGGAGGCAAGCTCCATCCCTACTGGAAGGCAACAGAAAGGACATTTTTATGACAAACTCACACCTGTACGATTCTATTCACGCCCAGCCGGAGGTGCTGCGCGAGCTTCTCACCAACTGGACAGGAGCGGAGCAGATAGCGGAGA
>Ga0066790_10000838_pt1 | contig 12385 bp, 11 predicted proteins | sample OrgsoiDNA2013050_FD_70963 | JGI IMG/M metagenome (GOLD analysis project Ga0066790, IMG submission 70963) | Permafrost soil microbial communities from the Arctic, to analyse light accelerated degradation of dissolved organic matter (DOM) -... | ecosystem: Environmental > Terrestrial > Soil >...
GGTGGGTTCAGGTTGATGGCAACGGGACCGTGTCCCGCCATGGCGAGGGTTCTCATTCGGATCCTCCGGGGTTCAGGCCGCGAACCGGCCCGCACGGCACGTGCAATATTCGATCGCTTAAGCGTGCTGGTCTGAAGGCATGCACAAGAAGTGCTAACGGTCCCGAGGTCCGCGGGACCTTAGTCCTTGGAAAATCGGGCCCGCGAGTCGTCAGTAATCCGGCAGGTCCGGGACGGCGGGCAACCTGGTGTCATCGATAGCGTAGCTGAGCTGGCCTTCTACGTCGATGACCCCATCGACCGCGCGGGTCAGCGGCAGGATGAGCGACAGCATGCTCTTACGCTCGAGTTCGCCGGCCAGCCGCACCACGCCGTCGGTCACGTCGACGTGGACCAGGGCGGGATTGGTGCCGAGATAACTCGTCAGCACCTCGCTGACGATCTCCGCCCGGATCTGCTCGTCCGGCCGGAGGAACACCCGGAGCAGGTCCCGCGGGCTGACCATGCCGAGCAGCTTCCTGTTCTCGTCGACGACGAGCAGGCAGGTGACCTGCTGGCGGTCCATCAGCCGGGCCGCCTCCGCCACGGTCGCGCCGGCCCGCACCGTCGCCGGGTGCGTGCTCATGATCTCCCTGGCGGTCTCGGCGGTCGCTATCGCCTGCCGGGACCGGTAGGTCAGGTGCCTGGGGTGCTGGCCATCCGGGTCGGTCTGCAGCTCCTCTTTCCTCAGCAGATCAGCCTCGGTGACGAGACCGGCGACCTGGCCCTGGCGGGTGAGCACCGGCAGCGCGCCGGCCCGCTGCCTGACCAGGATGTCGGCCAGGTCCTTGATCGGAGTAGCCGGAGTGACGGTCACCGGATCAGCCGTCATGACATCTCGTACCTGGTAATGACGCATCATGCGCTCCTTCCGGCCCGAGTTCACCCGCTCAAGGGCCGCCGGGCCTTAGGCCCTCGGCCCCACGTTCAGCTCACCGGTCACGGCGGACCGGCGCTAGGGACGCAATACCCGCATCACGCGGCCGAATGGCCCTTCCCGCGGGACCGTATACGGCTTGGTGCACCGTCCAGATCGCAGCGGTCAGCACGTCGAACCTGCGCAGGTGACCGCGCAGCTGGCCGGAGTCCCCGGCCCCGGCCGCGGCGATCGCGTCGTTGGCCGCGCCCGCGAGCCGGTTCAGCCGGACCCGCAGGAAGGCCGGGGCGCCGGGACCGCTTCCGCTGACGCCGGCCGCGGCTTGCGCCTCGCCGCCCGCGGCTCGCGCGTCGCCGCCCGCGGCTTCCGCCTCGGCGAGGACCATCTCGGTCGCCTGGGTGACCTCGGCCACGGTCAACTGGGTGAGCAGCAGCCCGGGGTCACCACGGGCGATCATCCGCAACGTGAGCAGATACGGCTGGCAACGCACCCGGTGATCTTCGAGGGTGCCGTCGACGGTCATGGCCGGTGGCCCCCTTCCGCCGCTGGGACAGTTCTCATCTCATGACCTCCTGCCCCGATCTGCAGGGCGATGCCGTTGAAGCCGCCTTCCAGCGCGAGCCTGATGATGTGCTGGGGGTCGCCGGAGGAGGGCTGGCCTCCACTAGTTCGCTGGCATTGGCCGCGCCCGCGAGCGCGGCCAATGCAATGGGCGCTGACCCTCAGGCTCAGCGCGATGAGCCCTACTTGGCGCCCTTGACCTCGATCTTCTTGAGGGCTTCCTTCTTCTCCGGGTGCAGGCCGACGGAGATCGTGAGGATGCCATCGGCGTAGCTCGCCGTGACGTCGTCCTCGTTGACGTGCGGCGGCAGCGGCAGGCTCCGGGTGAACGAGCCGTACCGGAACTCCGACCGGTGCTTGCCCTCGGTCTGGTCGTACCGCTCGGCGTGAATGTTCAGGTAGCCGGAGCCGACCGTGACCTCGACATCCTTATCCGGGTCGATCCCGGCCACTTCGGCCCGGACCATGTAGTGGTCACCGGTGAGGTAGTCCTCGACCCGGATCGGCTGGGCCAGGTACGGGCGCAGCGTCATGAACGGCTCCTCGAACCACTCGATCAGGTCCGGGACCATGGTCCTCGGGTCCCTTCGCAGCAGAGTGCTCATCTATCTGCCTTCCTCTCGTGCCAGTACTTCCATCTCGATCGCATAACGGCCCTATCCGGGCCGACAGGGCCGGACGGCACCCCAAGGTGTGACCTTCGTCATAACCATGGGCCGACGGGCCGTCAGCGGCCGGCTCGGTACCTTCTTCCGGTCACCTGCCGGACAGGAGCTCTTGGTCGGCGAGTAATGTCGCCGGGAAAGCCTGACTGAGCGTTTGATAGATACTCCAGGTTCCGGCGGCCTCGATATCGCGCTCTGCGCCCGCTCCCGCGTGCTGGCCTGGTCCCGGGGTGATGTCGGCGTGCGTGGTGGTACGCCAGCGTGCGGTGGTACGCCGGGCTCCGGAAAAGATCGTGGAAGATCGGGCTTCCGCGGAAGATCCGGGCGACGGGGGGGTACCTTTCTTTCCACTGAAGCCGGATCTTCCACGATAATGTTCCTCATGTCGTACTGGTGATCGAATGTGGGTCTGGTGGGGCGGGCTGGTGAGGCAGCACGGGGCGGGGAAGCGGGGGCGGTGACCTCCAGCGCCACCTCCGGAATAGCTGGCCGGTGTCGCCAGTCACCGGCCAGCCTGTGTCAGCGTCGCGGACGGCCGGGCCGTCCGGGCAGGGTCGTCTGGCCTGGCCCGCGGGACCTTGGTCCCGGCTCGGCGGCCGGCGGATCCACGGGACCTGGCGCGGGACCCCCTGCCCGGTCCCGGCCGGAACCGCCGGGACGGTGATCGCCCGCTGACGCCGCGCGCTCCGGGGCCCGGACGCGTCAGCGGGATGCTCAAGCGGAGGGAACCGTGACCACGGTGCCGTGCGCGTGGTTCAGCACGGCGTGCGTGACCGCGCCCGGCCCGGTCAGGCCCGGATGCCTGGCGTGCCTGCCGATGACCACCAGGTCAGCGCGGGCGGACAGGCCGACCAGAGCCCGGCCCGGGTGGCCGTGCACGACGTCCTGGCTGACCGGGACGTCCGGGTACTTCGCCCGCCAGCTGTCAAGCAGCTCGGCCAGCTCGAAGGTGGCTTCGGCTTCCATGGCAGGCACACCCGGTGCGGTGAACGCCTGCCCGGCCCGGGAGATGTCCGATTGCGGTGCGTGCCAGGCGTGGATGGCCACCAGGCTGGCCTCGCGCAGGCTGGCCTCCTCGAACGCGAACCTGAGCGCGTCCGCGCAGTGGTCCAGGTCACCGAGGCCGACGCCGACTTGCCGGTGCGGGACCGCGGTCTCGTCGCGGACGACCACGACCGGGCAGCACGCGTGGGTGGCGACGTAGCGGCTGACCGACCCGAGCATCATCGCGGTGAACGCGCCGGCCCCACGAGAACCGACGACAAGCAGCTGCGCGCCTGAACCGCTCTGCGTCACCGCCCGGGCGGGCGCCCCGTCCAGCCGGCCGGTGTCGATGAGCAGGTCCAGGGCCAGCTGAGTGGCCCGGGTCGCCGCCGCGGCCAGGGCCCGGTCCCGGTCCTTGGCGATGGCGTCGGCCACGGTGTCGAGGCCAGGGCCGCCCGGCCGGCCCATCATCCGGGGCAGCAGCCCGATCGCGGACACGATCCGCAGCGGGGCGCCGCGCAGGTCGGCCTCCCGGGCGGCCCATTCGACCGCTCGGGTGGATTCTTCAGAGCCGTCGGTAGCGGCCACGACGGGTGGTGTGGCCATGGCTGGCCTCCTTTGTTGTCACGTTCTGGCGGGCAGCGGGTAGCTGAAGCGGTCGCGGACGCCGACCACGCCCTCGAGGTGCCGGACCTGATCGACGATGTTGCGGCCGAGGATGACGCTGCCCAGGTCACCGGCCAGCGTGACGATCCCGTCCGTGACCGTCACCGTGAACGGGCCCGGGTCGAGGAAATACCCGTCCATGATCACGTCCTGGGTGACCTCCCGGCGGATCTCCTCGTCGGGCCGGGTGAAGACGCTGAGCACGTCGGCCCGGCTGAGGATGCCGACCAGGCGCCCGTCGTGATCGACGACCGGGAGCCGCCTGAGCTTGCGGGCGGACATCAGCTGAGCGGCCCGGCGGACGGGCTCGTCCGGGCCGATCGTCACGGCCGGCCGGGTCATCAGGCCCGCAGCGGACGGCGCGGCGGACGGCGGCTGGTGATGGTGCCGAAAGGCCGGGTGTCCGTGGTGACCGGCGAAACCGGAGGTCTCGGCCGCCAGCAGGTCCGCCCCGGACACCACGCCGACGACCTTCCCTTCGTCATCGACGACGGGAAAGCCGCTGACCCGCCGGCTGCGGAGCTGGGCGGCCAGGTCCTGGTAGGACGCGTCCGCGCGAACCGCCACCACGTCGGCGGTCATGATGTCCTTCACGTATGCGTGCGCCATGGTCTCAGCGTCGCCGGGGCGCACCCCGCCCGGAAGAGACGTAGTTCACTTCACCAGGTGCCGAAGGTCCCGTGCCTTGGACCCTTTTTGACCCTGCCAGGCGGCCGCGGGTCGCGGTTGGCTTAAGCCATTCGCCGCATCCCTGAAGGAGGAGCAGATGGTGGCAGCCGCGGACCGGCGGGCGGCCGAGCCGGAGCTGCCGCCCGCGGTCAGACCGGTACTGCACCGGGTGGGCGAGCTGCCGGACGGGTTCTGGTACTCGGTGAAGCGCCGTGCGCTCGGGCCGCCGCTGGTGACCGAGCAGCTGAAGGACGAGCGCCTGTCCAAGCCGCTGGCCCTGGGCGTACTGTCCTGCGACGGGCTCTCCTCCGCCGCGTACGGCACAGAAGAAATCCTCTACGCACTGCTCCCGTTCTTCGGCCTGGCCGCGTTCACGCTGGTGCTGCCGATGACGTTGCTTGTCCTGTTCGGCGTCGTCCTGGTGGTGCTGTCCTACCGGGAGGTGGTGTCGGTCTACACCCGGGCGGGCGGCTCGTACGTGGTGGCACGGGAGAACTTCGGCCCGCGGGTGGCCCAGGTGGCCGCGGTCGCGCTGCTGATCGACTACGTGGTCACGGTCGCGGTGCAGACCGCCGCGGGCAGCGCGGCGATCGTGTCCGCGTTCCCGGCGCTGTCCGCGATCCCGTTCATCGGGCCCAAGATCCTGCTGGTCATCTCGGTCACCGCGATCGGTGTCATGTGCCTGGCCAACCTGCGCGGCCTGCGTGAGGCCGGCCGGATCTTCGCGCTCCCGACGTACCTGTTCGCAGGCTCGGTCGTGCTGATGATCGTCACCGGGGTGACCCGGGAGCTGACTGGCGGCCTGCCGCACGTGGTGACCGGATCCGGCACGGTCCACATCGGATCGCATTCGGGGCTGATCGCCTTCGGCGCCCTCTACATCATGGCCCGGGCCTTCGCCAACGGCGGCTCGTCGCTGACCGGGATCGAGGCGGTGTCGAACGCGGTCAGCGCGCTGCGGCCGCCGGAAGGGCGCAACGCCCGGCAGATCCTGGCCATGCAGGGATCGATCGTCGCGGTGCTGATCGCGGGGATCTCCTGGCTCGCGCACGCCACCCACGCCACGCCCTACGCGGCCGGGTTCCCGACCGTGCTCGCGCAGGAAGCCAAGCTCGTCTTCGGGTCTACGCCGGCCGGGCAGATTATGTTCCTCACCCTCCAGGCGGCCACCGCCGCGGTCTTGTTCACCGGTGGCAACACCAGCTTCACCGGGTTCCCGTTCCTGGCCAGTTTCGTGGCCGAGGACTCGTTCCTGCCCCGCTGGCTGACCCGGCGCGGCCACCGGCTGGTGTTCTCCAACGGGATCATCCTGCTGGCCGTGCTGTCGCTGACGCTGATGCTGGTGGCGGGCGCGACCGTGGACGCGCTGATCCCGTTCTACGCGATCGGCGTGTTCACCGGGTTCGCCATGGCCGGGTTCGGCATGGCCAGGTACCACCGGCGGACCCGGGAGCGGGGCTGGCGGCGGCGGCTGGTGATCAATACGGCCGGCGGGATCTACACCGCGCTCGTCGTGCTGCTGTTCGCGGTGGTGAAGTTCACCGAGGGCGCGTGGCTGATCGTGATCTTGTTCCCGGTGCTGGTGTACGCGCTCATCCGGCTCAACCGGCAGTACCGGACCGAGACCGCGATCCTGGACCACCCCGGAGGCAGCGACCTGCGGCCGCACCCGCCGAACTACTCACGCCGCGTCGTGCTGCTACTGGTGGACAGCTACGACCTGGCCACCATCGCCGCGCTCAAGTACGCCAAGAGCCTGCGGCCGCAGGTGCTGCGCGCGGTGCACTTCAGCCTGGACAGCGCCCGGGCGGACAAGCTCAGGCAGCAATGGCTGGCGGCCGGCACGGGAACCGCGCTTGAGCTGGCGGACTGCCCGGACCGCCGGCTGGCCCACGCCGCCGCCCGGCTGGCCGCCGCCGAGGCGGCCGCACCCGGCACGCACGTGACCATCGTGCTGCCGCGCCGCAGCTACCCGCCGCTGGCCGGGCGGCTGCTGCACGATCACACCGCCGACCGGATCGCCCGGGTGGTCAGCCACATCCCGGGCGCGACCGCCACCATCATCCCGTTCGACGTGCAGCACAAGGTCGAGACCATCCACGCCAAGCGGGCCAGGGCGGCCCACGAAGGCGGCCTGCACGACTACGAGTGGCCGGTCCCGCCGCCTGGCACCGACCCGATCGGGTCGCTGCGGCCGCCCGGCCACGCCACCGTGCAGGGCCGCCTGCACACCGCGCAGGTCCGGCCGGTCCCCGGCACCAGCGTGCTGGCCTGCGAGATCGCCGACTCCACCGGTGACCTGACGGCGCTGTTCTACGGACGCACGCAAATCGCGGGCCTCGAGCCTGGCTGCCGGATCCGGCTGCACGGCATGGTCGGCACCGGCGGCGACGGCCGCCCGGCGATGATCAACCCCGGCTACGAGCTGCTACGGTAACGCGCGGAAGCCGCTGCGCTGGCCTCCCTAGCCCGCCGGGCGGCCCGCCCGATAGTCTTGAGCGGGCTTTGTCACCGGGGAAGGATCTGCTGGTGGAACCGGATGCTGGGAATCGCCCAGGGTTCCTTCCGCAACTGCAGCTTGATGACCTGCTGGCCGAGTTGCAGGCCCGGCTGCAGGCCGTGGCGACGACCAGGGACCGGATGCGCGCCCTGCTCGAGGCGGTCGTGGCCATCGGCTCCGGCCTGGACCTGGAGTCCACGCTCAGACGGATCGTGCAGACCGCGGTCGGGCTGGTCGACGCGACCTACGGGGCGCTCGGCGTCATCGGCGAGGGCAAGCGGCTGACCGAGTTCATCCCGGTCGGCCTGAGCCAGGACGAGATCGGGCGGATCCACCACTGGCCGCAGGGGCAGGGCCTGCTCGGCCTGCTGATCGATGATCCCCGGCCGCTGCGGCTGGCCGCCATCGCCGCCCATCCCGAATCGTCCGGATTCCCCGACGGGCACCCGCCGATGCACGGCTTCCTCGGCGTCCCTGTGCGGATCAGGGACGAGGTGTTCGGCAACCTGTACCTGACCAACAAGCGCGGCGGCGACGAGTTCACCGAGGACGACGAGACGGTGCTTGTCGCGCTGGGGGCCGCGGCCGCGGTGGCGGTCGAGAACGCCCGGCTGTACGAGGCGGCCCGCCGCCAGCAACGCTGGATCCAGGCCAGCGCCGAGGTCACCACCCGGCTGCTGTCCGGCTCCGAGCCCGGCGAGGTGATGACCGGCGTCACCCGGCAGGCCCGGGAGCTGTCCGGCGCCGACCTGGCCGTGCTCGCGCTGCCCGACGAGGGCGGCCGCCGGCTGACGATCACCTACGCCGACGGCGACGGCGCCGCCGCCACCCGCGGCCTGGTGCTGCCGGCCGGCCAGTCGCTGTCCGGCCGGGTGCTGGCCACCGGCGAGCGGGTGGCCTCCGCCGACTTTGCCGCCGACGAGCGAGCCGACCACGCGGCCCGCAGCGCGATGACCCACATCGGGCCCGCGGTGGTGTTCCCGCTCGGCGTGCCGGGCAACGTCCGCGGCGTGCTCACCGTCGGGCGCCGCCACGGCGCCGCGGCGTTCCCCCAGGCCCTGGTCGACGTGGTGGCCTCGTTCGCCGCGCAGGCTGGCGTCGCGCTCGAGCTCGCGGCCAGCCGGGCCGAAGCCGAACGGGTCTCGCTCTATGAGGACAGGGACCGGATCGCCCGCGACCTGCACGACCTGGTCATCCAGCGGCTCTACGCCACCGGCATGTCGCTGGAGGGAACGATGCCGATGATCACCCGGCCGGAGGTCGCGAGCCGGATCACCAACGCGGTGGACGCGATGGACGACACCATCAAGGACATCCGCGCCACCATCTTCGCGCTGCAGGCCCGTGGCGTCGTCGACCGGCCGGACCTGCGCGGCGACATCGTCACCCTGGTCGAGGAGATGACGCCGATGCTGGGCTTCGCCCCGTCGCTGCGGCTGGGCGCGGGCCTGGCCGCGCCGGTCCGGCCGGAACTAGCCGAGCAGGTGCTCGCCGCGCTGCGCGAGGCGCTGTCCAACGCGGCCAGGCACGCTCAGGCCATCGAGGTCGACGTGACCGTGGACGTGGATCCGGACGAGATGCTCACCGTCCTGGTCACCGACGACGGGATCGGAATCCCAGCCGACGTCAAGCGCAGCGGGCTGCGCAACCTGACCACCCGGGCCCAGGACCTCGGCGGCGAGCTGCGGCTCAGCCCGGCCGATCCGGGGGCCGCCACACCGGGGACCCGGCTGGAGTGGCGCGTCCCGCGCGGCTAAGACCCGGAAGCCGAGCTCGCGGCCGGCCGCCCGGTAGAAACGATCCGCACCAGGTCAATCCTTCCGGACGGCCAGCAGCGGGCTATCCGGTGCCTGCGGGGCGCAGGCCAGGAGCCGACGGCCGTTCAGGATCTCCGGCGAAATCCGGATGAAGTGATCCCGCGCCCCGGCGGCCCAGGAGCTGAGGCCCATCGCCTGCAGCCGGGCGAGGTCGCCGGAATCGGTGACTTCCTGCGACTGGCCGATGGCGGTGACGCTCCAGCCGGTCTGCTGGGCCGCGTCCAGGCGATCGACCTCGAACGCGACGACGGAATGCTGGGTCGCGGCGGCGAGCTTGCCGCCGCCCTCGGTCCTGATGATGATGTCGCCGTGGTCAAACGCGAAGTTGACGAGCTCGACGGCCGGCAGCGCGCGCCGGGTATAGATGATCCGGCCCACGGATACCGATGCCATCAGCTGCAGGCATTCGTCCTTGGACAGTTGCTCGAGGGCCGAGCCGTCGGAGTACATGTCACGAGCGTGCCGGGGATCAGCCGGCCGGAACAGGGAACAAAGTCCTTAGTCGGCGGGTCCTGAGTGCCGTTCGCCGCGGCCGGGGTCGTGCTGGTGATGCTGGTCGCCGAAGGCGCGCACCGCGTAGGCGGCGGCCTGGGTGCGGCGTTCCATGCCCAGCTTGGCGAACAACGCCGACACGTAATTCTTCACCGTCTTCTCCGCCAGGAACATCCGCTCCCCGATCTGCCGGTTCGTCAGCCCCTCCCCGATCAGCTCCAGGATCCGCCGCTCCTGCCCGCTCAACCCCGCCAGCGGATCCTTACGCGCCGACACATCCCGCAACCGCGCCATCAGCTGACTCGCCGCCCGCGGATCCAGCATCGACTGCCCCGCCGCCACCGTCCGCACCGCCCCCACCAGATCCGTCCCCCGGATCTGCTTCAGCACATACCCCGCCGCCCCCGCCATGATCGCATCAAACAACGCCTCATCATCCCCGAACGACGTCAGCATCAGGCACGCCACCCCCGGCATCTTCGACCGGATCTCCCGGCACACCGACACCCCGTCCCCATCCGGCAACCGCACATCAAGCACCGCCACATCCGGCCGCAACGCCGGAATCCGGGCCAGCGCCGAGGACACCGTCCCCGCCTCCCCGACCACCTCGATATCCGGCTCCGCCTCCAGCAGGTCACGGACCCCGCGGCGGACCACCTCGTGATCATCAAGGAGGAACACCGTGATCGGCTTCGGCGTCTCCTCGCCGGACGGAGAACCGCTGGCCGGATTTGTCACCATAACTCCTGACGTTCGCGTGGTTACCCGGCAGGCCGGGGTGGTGTCAGGTCAACTCTAGGCAGTTCGCAGGCCCATGGTAAGGACCAAAGTCCCTGGCGAGCGGCCCTGATGCCTCTGTTTGGCAACGGCCGGCCGAGCTACCGTCAGTAGTAAAGGTTCAACGAGGAATCACGAGCAGCAGGAGGCTGACATGCCTGGGATCCTTGTCGGAGTGGACGGTTCCGGCCATTCGCAGCGGGCCCTGGAATGGGCCATGAAGGAAGCAGGGCTCCGGCACGCGCTGCTAACCGTGCTGACCGTGCACCAGGCCGTCGCGGGCTACTACGGCGGCGTGTCCACGTACACCGATGACCCGGCGCACACCGAGCAGGTCCGCGAGGCGGCCCAGGCCGAAACCGACAAGGCGCTGGCCTCGCTGGCCGACCCCCGGCCGACCTCGGTTACGGTGACGGCGGTCCACGGTTTCCCGGTTGAGGAGCTCATCAAGGCCGGCGCCGACGCCGACATCATCGTGCTCGGCTCGCGCGGGGCAGGCGGATTCACCCGGCTGCTGATGGGGTCGGTGGCCGGCCAGGTGGCCCAGCACGCGCCGTGCCCGGTCCTCATCGTCCCGCCGGAGAACGCTAGCTGAGCGGTTCAGGGCAGCGGTATCCCCGGGATAGTTGCGCCAGGCCGGGGCGATGTGCCACGTTGACCGCATAAGCAGAAAATGGCATAGCCGAAGGAGGCTGACATGCCTGGGATCATTGTCGGAGTTGACGGTTCCGCCCATTCCAAGCTCGCCCTGGTCCGGGCGGCGAAGGAAGCCAGGCTCCACCACGAGCCGCTCACGGTGCTCACCGTGCACCAGGCCGTCATGGGTTACTCGGGTGGCGCCATGGTCTACCCGGGAGACCTGGCCGAGACCGAGAAGTGCCGCGAGGCGGCCCAGGCGGAAACCGACAAGGTGCTCGCCGAGCTGGACGGACCCCGGCCGGAGTCGGTCACAATCAAGGCGGTCCACGGTTTCCCGGCCGAAGAGCTCATCAACGCGAGCGGGGCCGCGGACATGGTGGTCCTGGGCTCGCGCGGAGCGGGCGGTTTCAAGCACCTGCTGATGGGCTCGGTCTCGAGCCAGGTCGCCCACCACGCGCACTGCCCGGTCCTCATTGTCCCCGCCGAGCCGGACGACTGAAGCCGTTAGCGATACGGTCCGCTGCCCCGGCGTTCGCCGGGGCAGCGGACCGTACATGCCAGGCGACCGCTCATGCCATCAGGCCGTGCAGCGGGAAGACCGCCTTCCTGGTGGCCAGGATGGCCTGGTCCACCGGATCGGACGGGTTGTAGCCGGTCTCGAAGGAGACGAATTCCCCCCCGCCGCCCTCGGTCATCCGGTCAGGAGCGGTCCGGCCGGTGGCCTGCGCCACGTACTTGCGCCATGACTCCGGCGTCGCCGACGCCGGGTCCAGCGGCCGCCCCGCCGCCTCGAACAGCAGGTGGGTCCAGGTCCGGGGGACGACATCGACGTGCTCGTATCCGCCGCCGCCGGTCAGCAGCCAGCGGCCGCCTGCCACCTCGTGCGCGAGCGCGTGAAGCGCGGCGTGCGCGGCCCGCTGCCCGTCGATGGTCAGCCCCAGGCTGGCCAGCGGGTCGCTCCAGTGGGTGTCACAGCCGTGCTGGCTGACCAGCAGCTGCGGGCTGAACTCCCGCAGCAGCGGCGGCACCACGGCGTCAAAGGCCCGCAGCCACCCGGCATCCTCGGTACCCGCGGGCAGCGCCACGTTGACCGCCAGTCCCTGCGCGTCCGGCCCGCCGAACTCGGCGGCCCGCCCGGTGCCGGGAAACAGCGAGTCCGGGTGCTCGTGCAGGCTGATGGTCAGCACCCGCGGGTCGTTCCAGAACGCCGCCTGCACCCCGTCGCCGTGATGCACGTCCACGTCGACGTAGGCGATCCGCTCCGCGCCCTGGCCCAGCAGCCAGGCGATCGCGACCGCCGGGTCGTTGTAGATGCAGAACCCGCTGGCGTTCCTGGCCATCGCGTGGTGCAGGCCGCCCGCGATGCTGGCCCCGTGCTGCGCGGCCTGCGTCCAGACCGCCCGCGCCGCGGCCAGCGTGGCTCCGGTCACCATCGCGGCCGCCTCGTGCATCCCGGCGAACACCGGATCGTCGGCGGTGCCGAGCCCGTGCATGAGCAGCGCGCGTTCGGTTGTGTCCCGGGCCGACGGGCCGCCCCGGGACAGCAGCGCCGGATCGCTGGCCAGCCGCACCATGGCGATGTAGGCCGGGTTGTGGACCAGTTCGAGGTCGGCGTCGGTGGCCGTGGCCGGGACCACGACCCGGACCCCGTCCTGGTCGCCCAGGCCAAAGGCCTGCGCCAGCTCCATCGTCAGCTT
>Ga0066790_10000840_pt1 | contig 12381 bp, 12 predicted proteins | sample OrgsoiDNA2013050_FD_70963 | JGI IMG/M metagenome (GOLD analysis project Ga0066790, IMG submission 70963) | Permafrost soil microbial communities from the Arctic, to analyse light accelerated degradation of dissolved organic matter (DOM) -... | ecosystem: Environmental > Terrestrial > Soil >...
GCATAGACGCCCAGACCGACCAGCACCACCGGACGCCGGCCGAGAGCGTCGGAAAGCGCGCCATGCCACAGCATCATGAATGCGTACGCGAACAGAAACGAGGAAAGCGTCTGCTGGACCGCGAGGGGCGCGACATCGAGATCGCGCCCGATGTCGTGGAATGCCGGAAGGTAGACGTCGATCGAGAACGGACCGAGCATGGACAGCGATGCGAGCAGAACGGCAAGCGGCCATGCGCCGGCGCGCCCCGATGTCACGCGAATCTCTGTCGGCCGGCCCGTCCTGCGTTCGCATTGCGTTCCGTCCTACAGCTCATAGCTTTCCGCTTCGCCCCGCAAGGCCGCCTCGACGGCGGATTGATCGAACTGCGGCGCGAACATGGTGATGAAGTCGTAGACGAAACCGCGCAGAAACACGCCGCGCCGCAGGCCCAGACGCGCGGTGCTCGGCGCAAACAGGTGATTTGCGTCGATCTTGTCGAACTGCGTGTCGCGCTCCGGGTCGTAGGCCAGCCCGGAGACGATGCCGACGCCGAAGCCGATCTCGACGTAGGTCTTGATGACATCGGAATCGAGCGCGGTCAGGACCACGTTGGGCTCCAGGCCTTTGGCGTCGAAGGCGGCGTCGATTTTGGTGCGACCGGTAAAGGCGGCGTGGTAGGTCACGATCGGATAGCGCACCAATGCCTCGAGCGTCAGCGGCCGCACCTTGGTCAGCGGATGTCCCTTGGGCACCAGCACGCACCGGTTCCAGGAATAGCACGGCAGCGTGATCAGCTCGGAGAATTCGTTGAGCGCTTCGGTGGCGATGCCCAGATCGGCTTCACCGCGCGCGGTTTGCTTTCCGACCTGCATCGGATCGCCCTGGTGCAACAGCACGCGCACTTTCGGGTAGCGTTCGATGAAGCGCTTGAGCACGGGCGGCAGGACGTAGCGCGCCTGAAGGTGCGTGGTGGCGATGGCGAGCGTTCCCGTGTCCTCGCTCTTGAACTCGGCGCCGATGCGGCGAAGGTTGTTAAGCTCCTGCAGCGCGCGCCGCGCCGAGGCGACGATGACTTCGCCGCCGGCGGTCAGCGTCGTGAGGCGCTTTCCCTGGCGAATGAAAATCGGTACGCCGAGCTCATCCTCGAGCTGACGAATCTGCTTGCTGATCCCCGGCTGAGACGTGAACAGCGACTCGGCTGCGGCGGAGACGTTCAGTCGATGATCGACGATCGCGCAAAGATAGCGCAGTTGCTGCAGGTTCAAGGTAGGTTAGGATATGACTGGGTGTCCAGGCGAGTATAAATTATATAGCGAAACGCGCTGCGATTGCTCCGAACTCCGAATCCGGCAGAATGGTTTTTATCTTTCATGGCTCAATACTTTTCCATCCATCCAGCGAATCCGCAGCCGCGACTCGTGCGCCAGTCGGCCGAGATCGTGCGCGCGGGCGGCGTGATCGCCTATCCGACCGACTCGAGCTATGCATTCGGATGTCAATTCGGAAACGCCGACGCCGTGGAGCGCATTCGCGCGTTGCGCGCGATAGACGACAAGCATCATCTGACGCTGGTCTGCCGGGATCTGGCCGAGATCGGGCACTACGCGCAGCTCGACAACTGGCAATTCCGGATCGTGAAGCAGGGCGTTCCGGGGAGCTACACTTTCCTGCTCCCGGCAACGCGCGAAGTGCCGAGGCGGCTCAAGCATCCGCGACGAAGCACCATCGGCGTCCGGGTCCCGGAGCACGCGGTAGTGCAGGCGCTGCTCGCCGAGCTTGGCGCGCCGTTGCTTTCGTCAACGCTTATCCCCGCCGGCGCGTCGGACCCGCTCAACGATCCCGAGGAGATTCGTGTGCGCTACGAGCACCTTCTCGACCTGATCATCGACAGCGGTGCCTGTCATCTCGAGCCGACGACGGTCATCGACCTCGCGGTGTCGCCGCCGGTCGTCACCCGTCTCGGCCGCGGCGATCCGGCGCGGCTGGGGCTGCGGACGGAAGCGGCTTCGCTCGAGCAGTGATCGAGGCGGATTGCGACAAGCAAGCATCACCGGTCGGCTACTGGTAGAATCCTGCCCCAATGGATTTGTCTCTCGCGACCATCGTCCTTTGGGCGGTGCCGGTGGTCTTCGCGATAACCTTGCACGAAGCGGCACACGGCTACGTCGCCAGGCGATTTGGCGATCAAACCGCATACATGCTGGGCCGGGTGACCTTGAATCCGCTCAAGCATATCGATCCGATCGGCACCATCGCGGTCCCGGGATTCTTGATCGCGATGTCGATGCTGACCAAAGCGCCATTGTTCGTCTTCGGTTGGGCGAAGCCGGTTCCGGTCCAGTTTGCGAACCTGCGAAATCCGAAGCGCGACATGCTCTGGGTCGCCGCGGCTGGGCCGATGGCCAATTTCGTCATGGCCATCGGATGGGGATTTCTGCTCAAGTTCGTCTCGCCCGAGGGAACCACGGGCGAGACCGGCTTCGCCGAAATGGCTTACGCCGGTGTAGAGGTCAATTTGATGTTGATGGCTTTGAACCTGCTTCCTATTCTTCCGCTCGACGGCGGCCGCATCGCCGTGAGCCTCCTGCCGCTGCGCATCGCGTCCGCGTACGCGCGCCTTGAGCGCTACGGCTTCGTGGTGGTGATCATCCTGCTCGCGACCGGCGTCCTCGGCCAGCTGATGTCGCCGCTGCTGCGTCTCGGCACCTACGCGGTCGCCTCGATTACCGGCCTTTGATTCCTCCATGTCGCAATTGATCTGATGTTCGCTGATCGTGTCCTCTCCGGCATGCGGCCCACCGGGCGCATGCACATCGGCCATTATCACGGCGCGTTGAAGAACTGGCTTCGGCTGCAGGAAGAGCACGAGTGCCTCTACTTCGCCGCCGACTGGCATGCGCTGACTACTCACTACGAAACGCCGGAGAAAATCGAAGACAGCGTTTGGGAAATGTTCATCGACTGGCTCGCGGTCGGCATCAACCCCAACCGGGCGACGATCTTCATCCAGTCGCGCGTGATCGAGCATGCGGAGCTGACGCTGCTGCTGGGCATGATCGCACCGGTGGGTTGGCTCGAGCGCGTTCCGACGTACAAGGACCAGCAGGAGAAATTGTCCGATCGCGATCTATCGACGTTCGGCTTTCTCGGCTATCCGGTGATGCAGGCAGCGGACATCCTGATTTATCGCGCCAACATGGTCCCGGTCGGCGAAGACCAGGTCTCGCACCTCGAGCTGGTGCGCGAGCTTGCGCGCCGTTTCAATCACATCTATGGCAAGGAAGTCGGATTCGAGGAAAAGGCCAAGGCCGCGATCAAGAAGCTCGGCACCAAGCGCGCCAAGCGCTATGATTCATTGCGCACCGCGTTCCAGGAGCAGGGCGACGACGCAGCTCTGGAAGCGGCGCGCGAGATGCTCGACGAGGCGCAGAATCTCGCGCTCGGCGATCGCGAGCGCCTGTTCGGCTACCTCGAAGGCTCGCGCCGCATGATCCTGCCGGAGCCGCAGCCGCTGCTCACGGCGGCGTCGAAAGTGCCGGGCCTCGACGGGCAGAAGATGTCCAAGTCCTACGACAACGCGATTTTCCTGCGCGAGGATCCGGTGTCGATCACGACCAAGATCCGCACCATGCAGACCGATCCGGCGCGGGTGCGGCGCTCCGATCCCGGCAACCCGGCGAATTGTCCGGTCTGGCCGCTGCACCAGATGTATTCCGACCAGCCGACGCGCGACTGGGTGCAGAAAGGCTGCACCACCGCCGGCATCGGCTGCCTCGAATGCAAGCAGCCGGTGATCGACGCCATCATCGCCGAGCAGCTGCCGTTCCACGAGCGCGCGCAGAAGTACCTCGACGATCCATCGCTGGTGCGGGCGATCGTCGCCGACGGCTGTGAGAAGGCGCGCAAGCTCGCCGAGGAAACCATGCGCGACGTGCGCGACGCCATGGGCCTCAGTTACTCGTGAGCTACTCGTGAGCAAGGTCGTCGCGATTGCACCGGTGATCGATCTCGCGCAGGCCGCGGGTGCGCCGGTCGCGCGCATCTACGGCGAGCCGATGCTGGAGATGCCGCACGATCTCTACATTCCTCCGGAAGCGCTGGAAATCTTCCTCGACACCTTCGAAGGCCCGCTCGACCTGCTGCTGTATCTGATCCGCAAGCAGAACATCAACGTGCTCGACATCCCGATGGCGGAGCTCACGCGCCAATATCTCGGCTATGTCGAGATGATGCGCCGCACCCAGCTCGAGCTCGCGGCGGAATACCTGCTGATGGCCGCGGTGCTGATCGAGATCAAGTCGCGACTGCTGCTGCCCAAACCGCCTGCGCTGGCCGGCGAAGACGTAAAAGATCCGCGCGCGGAGCTGGTCCGCCGCCTGCTGGAATACGAGCGCATGAAGGCTGGCGCCCGGGCGCTCGACGAGCTGCCTCTGGCCGAGCGCGATTTTTCGCTGGTGCGGGTCTGGTTCGACCGCGTGGCCGCGGCGCGCCTGCCCGACGTCAATCCGGACGACCTGAAGGCCGCCTGGGCGGGGCTGGTTGCGCGCGCGCGCGTGAATCGTCATCATCTGGTTTCCCGCGAGCAATTGTCGGTCCGAAGCCAGATGAGCCGACTGCTGAAATTGCTCGAGCCGGGACGCTTTGTCGAGTTCCTCTCGCTGTTCGAGGAGCGTGTCGACGTGCCGCGCCTGGTGGTGACGTTTCTGGCGATCCTCGAGCTGGCGCGTGAGCGTTTGCTCGATATCGCGCAGGCGGCGCCGTACGCGCCGATTTATGTACAACGCAAGGGCGACCCCGCGTTCAACCTGGAAGCGTATGTCGCAGCCTAAACCGACATGAGCCGACATGAGCCGATGATTGCAGCCGTTCTTCACCGCCATGCGATGAACCGATGACCGACGACCTGACCCGCACCAAGGGCATCCTCGAGGCAGCTCTTCTGGTCGCCGGCGAGCCGGTAGCCATCGCGCAGCTCTCGAAGCTGTTCGATCCGCCGCTGGAGGCGGACGTCATCCGCAAGCTGCTCGAGGATCTGCGGATGTCGTGGGCCGATCGAAGCGTCGAGCTGGCGCAGGTGGCGAGTGGATGGCGTTTCCAGGCGCGACCGGAGATTCAGCCGTATCTCGAGCGCCTGTCTCCGGAAAAGCCGCCGCGCTATTCGCGCGCGGCAATGGAGACGCTGGCGATCATCGCCTATCAGCAGCCGGTGACGCGCGGCGACATCGAAGCCATACGCGGCGTCGCGGTGTCGACCAATGTCATCAAGACCCTCGAAGACCGTCAGTGGATCGAAGCAGTAGGCCATCGCGAGACGCCGGGACGTCCGGCGCTCTATGCGACGACCAAGAATTTCCTGGACGACCTCGGCTTGCGCTCGCTCGCCGAATTGCCGCCGTTGGCGGAGCTTGATACATCCCACCTCCTGGAGTTACCCGATGCCCCAGCAAAGGCCGCCGAGGTCGAACTCGCGCTCGCGAGTCCGCTCCTCGACACACCGGCAGCCGCATCCGTCGACCTCGGCGCACCCGACGCGTCCGACGGACAGCCGCTCCCGCCAGAATCAACCCAGACGCTCCACTGAGCCGGTCTTTACCGAGCCGCAGCGCCTGCACAAAGTGTTGGCGCAATGCGGCTATGGATCGCTGCGCGGGCTCGAAGAGCTGATTGTCGCAGGACGCATCACGGTCAATCGCCTGCCGGCGGAGGTTGGCCAGAAGGTGGGACCGAACGACCAGGTGCGCATCAATGGTGAGCTGGTGCGGCTGCGCTTCGCCGCGCCGCGCGTTCGCGTGCTCCTGTATCACAAGCCTGCGGGCGAGATCGTCAGCCGGGCCGATCCCGAGGGGCGTCCCACGGTATTCGACAAGCTGCCGCGACTGGGCAGCGCGAAGTGGATCGCGGTCGGCCGCCTCGATTTCAACAGCGAGGGTCTGCTGATGTTCACGACGCTGGGTGAGCTCGCGAATCGGCTGATGCATCCGCGCTACGAAGTCGAGCGCGAGTACTCGGTGCGCGTCATGGGCACGCTGACGCCGGAGCAGGAGGTGCAGCTGCTCGAGGGTGTCCAGCTCGACGACGGTCCGGCCAAAGTGCTCGCGCTCGCCGACGGCGGCGGCGAGGGCGCGAACCACTGGTACAAGATCGTTCTGCCCGAAGGGCGCAACAAGGAAGTGCGGCGAATGTTCGAGGCGCTGGGCCTGATGGTCAGCCGGCTGATTCGCACGCGCTACGGCGTGGTCAACATGCCGCCGCAGCTCAAGCGCGGGCAGACGCAGGAGCTCGAGCGCGAGGAGCTGGACATTTTGTTGAAGGCGGTCGGGATGCCATTGGGTGACGGACGCGACGATACGTCGTCGGGCGACCGGGAGCCCGGCAACGACGTCGAGCGGGATGCGATCCAGGATGACGAGGTTGATGGCAATCGAGGCAGCTATGGTCCGCAAGCAGAGGCACCGATAAGCGAAGTCGACGGCAATCGAGCGCCACCGGCGGGCAATCATCCGCCGCGCGACGCAAACCGTGATCGCCAGCCGGGGTCGGGCGCGGCCGGCGGTGGTCGCCGAGGTGGCCGTGGCGCCGGCAACGTCGGTGGGCAGGGTGCTGGCGCAGGGGGCGGTCGCGGTGGCTCAGGCGGCGGTCGCGGCGGCCCAGGTGCCGGAAATGATCGCGGCGGACCGGGGGGAACGAGCGATCGTGGCGGGCGAGGCCCGGGTGGCGGACCCGCTGCGGGCGGACGCGGTGGCAGAGGTGGCTCAGGTGGCTCAGGTGGACGGGGCGGCAGGGGCGGACCCGGTGGCCCCGCAGGTGGTCACGGCGGCGGCGGAAGACGCGGCGGCCGCGGCGGACCCAGAGGCGGCGGAGCCGGGGGAACAGGCGGCGGAGCCGGGGGAACAGGCGGCGGCAATACCGGTGGACCTGCCGGTGGCAACACAGGAGGCTCGGGAGGCGGGACCAGCGGCGAAACATAGCGCTATCAAATCGGCCACGTCGCAGCGAAGCTTTCCCCGGCTCTAACTGCCGCCGAAGCGCGGCTTCCTTTTTTCGAGGAAGGCGCGCACGCCTTCGGCAAAGTCTTCGCTGGTCGCGCACGCGCCGAAGCTCTCCGCTTCCGACAAGAGCTGCGCCGACAGCGACTGCGACATGGACTGATTGACCAGCCGCTTGGCCCTGCGCAGCGCCAGCGCCGGCCCGGTCGCCAGCATCGACGCGAGCTCGTGTGTCGCCGCATGGAGCTCGGATTCCGGCACCACCCGATTGACGAGCCCGAGTCGGAGCGCTTCCGCGGCGTCGAATCGCTCGCCGAGCAGAATAATTTCCATCGCCTTCTTCAGCCCGATCAAACGAGGCAAGGTGTACGACATGCCGCCGTCCGGCGTCAGGCCGAGGTGGCGATACGCCGAAGTGAAATAACTCGACTCGGCGGCAAGCGCGAGATCGCACGCGCACATCAACGACAAGCCGAAACCCGCCACCGCACCATGCACGCTGGCGAGCACCGGATGAGGCATGCGCTGCAGGTTCTCGATCGCCGTATGCATGTGCTCGACCATGTGCGTGAAATGGCGCTGGCGATCGGATGGCACTCCTGCGAGTTGCTCACCGAAGCTGCGGATGTCACCGCCGGCCATGAAATGCTTTCCCGCGCCCTTGATAATGACGCAGCGAACGCTGTCATCGGCCGCGAGCTCCGTACTATGCGCAATTAGCGCATGGATCATCTCCGAGTCGAGCGTGTTGAGCGACGCGGGCCGATTGAGCGTCAGGGTAGCGATCGCGCCGTCGCGATCGAGCAGCACGGTAGTGTTCATCGACGGACCCGGAGGGCAGAAAAGTCTAGCACGCGCCGTCAGGCCTCCTGCCGGAACGGGCTCGCGCGCTCCAGCTCATCGACCGTGCGCGCGACTTCGCTTCTTTCGTCGGCCAGAAATGCGCCGATGGCACGCGCGAAGTCGGCATCGGAGATGGCATGCGCCGAAAGCGTCGCGACCGGCATCAGCCCGCGCGCGAGCTTGTGCACACCCTGCGCGCCGCCCTCGAAGAGCGTGATTCCCCGCTCGATGCAGAATTCGATCGCCTGGTAATAGCAGGCTTCGAAGTGCAATCCGGGAACGTACATTTCCGTTCCCCAATAGCGTCCCCAGAGCGTGGAAGCGCTGAAAATATCGAGCGCAGCGCAGATCGGCTCGCCGCCGCTTTCCCCCAGGACCAGCAGGACATTGTCCGCCATCGTCTCGCCGATTCGCCGAAAAAAGTCCAGCGTGAGATAGGGCGTGGAGTGGTGCTCGCTGTAGGTCTTGGCGTAGCAATGAAAAAAGAACTCCCAGTGCGCCGGCCTGATCTCGCTTCCCACCAGCCGGCGAAACGATATCCCGGCGGAGCCGAGCTTGCGCCGTTCCTGGCGGATGTTCTTGCGCTTGGCGTGATTCATCGCCGCCAGGAAGTCGTCGAAATTGCCGAATCCCGGATTGGTCCAGTGGAATTGCACGCTCTCGCGCATCAGGAGCCCCGCACGCTCGCACAGCGACGATTCCTGCGCTTCGGGAAAGAGAATATGCAGCGATGACAGGCGTCGATCCTCGAGCAGCGCAAGCGCGCCGTCGAGGAGCTGTGCTCGAAGGCCCGGCGTGCCCGCAATCAGACGAGGGCCGGTTGCGGGTGTAAACGGCACCGCGCAGACGAGCTTCGGATAGTAGCGCCGGCCGTGGCGGCGATAGGCATCGGCCCACGACCAATCGAATACATATTCGCCGTACGAGTGTGCTTTGACATAGAGCGGCATCGCGCCCACCAGTGCGTCGGATTGCCATGCGGTCAGGTAACGCGGCGTCCACCCGGTCTCGGGCGACGCGCATCCGGTCTCGTGCAACGCGTGCAAAAAAGCATGCGACAGGAGCGGCGCGTCGCCGACGAGCTCGTCCCACGCGGCAGCGGGAACGGCTGAAAGCGAATCGATGACGCGTAATGTGGCGGCAGGCATGCGGGGATTGGGCGCGAGTCGCGATTGTCGCGTGCGCGAGTGCCGGCAGCAAGTTTTCGCCTGCTGCTCGCATGGTAATATTTACCCATGCGGGTTGCGATCGCTCAGCTCAACCAGGTGGTCGGCGATCTCTCGGGCAATGCCGCGCGCATCCTCGACGCGATGGCCGAATCGACGCGCGGCGGGGCGCAGCTGCTGATCACGCCCGAGCTCTCGCTTTGTGGCTACCCGCCCGAGGACCTGCTGCTGCGCCCGGCGTTTATTTCCGCGTGCGCGGAGGAACTGGCGCGGCTCGCCTCGCAGGTCGACGGCATCACCGTCCTGGTCGGCTTTCCCGAGCTCGCGCATGGCAGTCGCTACAACGCGGTCGCCGTCTTGCGCGAGCGAAAGGTCGCGGCGATCTATCGTAAGCGCTGCCTTCCGAATTACACCGTTTTCGACGAACAGCGCTACTTCAGCGCCGGCGGCGATTCGTGCGTGGTCGACATCGCCGGCATCCGTGTGGGCATCATCATCTGCGAAGACGTATGGTGCGCGGGCCCCGCCGCCGCGGCGCGCGATTCCGGTGCGCAGCTCATCGTCGTTCCCAACGGGTCGCCTTATCACACGCACCAGCAGGCGCTCAGGAGAGAAGTCGTCGCGGCGCGCGCTCGGGAGACGGGCCTGGCGATCGTCTATGTCAATCGCACCGGCGGACAGGACGAGCTGGTATTCGACGGCGCATCGTTCATCGTCGATGCCGCGGGCGCGGTGGCGCAGCAATTGCCGGCGTGGCACGACACTCTGGCATTCGCGGAATTCGACGGAGCGATACCGAAGCATGTACGGGGCGCGCTCGACGAAAGGCTCGAGCCGCACGTCTATTCCGCGCTGGTCATGGGTGTGCGCGACTACGTCGAAAAGAACGGCTTTCCCGGCGTGCTGCTGGGGCTTTCGGGAGGAATCGATTCGGCGCTGACGCTTGCGGTCGCCGTCGACGCGCTTGGACGCGACCGCGTCCGTGCGCTCATGCTGCCCTCGGTCTACAACGCGGCTATCAGTCTCGAAGACGCGCGGACGATGGCCGGGATGCTCGGTGTTCGCTACGACGAGATACCGATCGACTCGGTGTTCCAGGCGTTCAGGAGCACGCTGTCCGACGAGTTCAAGGGCCTGCCCGAAGACTCGACCGAGGAAAACATCCAGGCGCGCATCCGCGGGACGCTGCTCATGGCGCTGTCGAACAAGTACCGCTCGATCGTGCTCACCACGGGCAACAAGTCGGAAATGGCGGTGGGATACGCCACGCTTTACGGCGACATGGCCGGCGGCTTCGCGGTGCTCAAAGACATCGACAAGACGCTGGTGTACCGGCTCGCGAATTACCGCAATACTCTCGGACGGGTGATCCCGGAACGCATCATCACCCGGCCGCCGTCGGCGGAGCTGCGGGCCGACCAGACCGACCAGGACAGCTTGCCTCCCTATGATGTTCTCGACGCGATCCTGGAAGCCTACGTCGAGGAGCACCTGAGTCCGGCCGAGATCGTGGGCAGAGGCTACGCTGCGGCCGACGTGGCGCAGGTTGTGCGCTTGATCAAGATCAACGAACACAAGCGGCGACAGGCCGCCGTCGGCATCCGGATCACCCCACGAGGCTTCGGCAAGGACTGGCGCTATCCGATCACTTCCGCGTGGTCGGAGTGGAAGGATCTGCCGTAGAGCCGATTCGCTCGGTCCGCGCGCTCATGGGCCGGGGCGAAGTCCGGTGGTGTAATCTTCAGCATGTCGACGTACGCCGCGAGGAGCGATCATGAAAAAAGTCGAAGCGATCATCAAGCCGTTCAAGCTCGATGAGGTGCGCGAAGCGCTGTCCGAAATCGGAGTGACTGGCCTCACCGTCACCGAAGTGAAGGGATTCGGACGGCAGAAGGGCCACACCGAGCTCTACCGCGGCGCCGAATACGTCGTCGATTTTCTGCCCAAGGTGAAGGTCGAAGTGATCATCAGCGATACGCTGGTCGAGCGCGCGATCGAGGCGGTGATCAAGGCGGCCCGGACCGGAAAGATAGGCGACGGCAAGATATTCGTCACCACGGTGGAACAAGTGGTGCGCATTCGCACCGGCGAGTCCGGCGAAGCGGCTGTCTGAGCCGCCGGCTTTTGTATCGTTAAGGAGGGATCGCCGTGGCGATCACGAACGAGTTTCGCGAATTTGCGATCAAGGGCAACGTGATCGATCTCGCCGTTGGCGTGATCATCGGCGCCGCCTTTGGCCGCCTTGTCGATTCGCTGGTCAAGGATCTGATCATGCCGGTGGTCGGCCGCCTCGTCGGAGGATTGGACTTCAGTAACTGGTTTTTCATTCTCGGCTCCCCGCCGGCGGGATACAGCGGGCCGATGACCTACGAAGCACTGAGCAAAGCCGGCGTGCCGCTTTTCGCGTACGGCAATTTCCTGACGGTCATGATCAATTTTTTCATACTGGCGTTTATCATTTTCATCATGGTCAAGGAAATCAACGCGCTGAAGCGCGCCCATCCACCTCTGCCGCCGCCTCCTCCGGAGCAGATCGAGCTTTTGCGGGAAATCCGGGACGCGCTGATCAAGCGCTGACCGCCGAGACTTCGACCATTCTTACGGGGTAGAACGATGAGAACACAAAAAACCGTGCTTGCCTTGGCGGCGCTGCTGACCGCGGGCTTCGCCATGGCCGACATCAATATCGGCGTGACGCTTTCGGCGACCGGGCCCGCCGCATCGCTGGGCATCCCGGAGAAGAATACGATCGGCATGATCGGCTCGCCGACGATCGGCGGCCAGAAGCTCAACTTCATCGTCCTCGACGACAAGTCGGACACGACCGAAGCGGTGAAGAACACGCGCAAATTGCTGAGCGAGGACAAAGTCGACGTGATCATCGGCTCGACGGTCACGCCGAATTCCCTTGCGATGCGCGACGTCGTGGTCGAGGCCGAAGTGCCGATGATTTCGCTCGCCGCATCGGCCGGGATCATTCTCCCCACGGATGCGAGAACGAAGTGGGTGTTCAAGACCCCGCAGAACGATTCGTTGATGGCCGACGCCGTCGCCATCCATATGCGCGCCAGCGGCGTGCGGACGATGGGATTCATCGGCTTTGCCGACGCTTACGGCGACAGCTGGCTCGCGGAAATGAAGCGGTCGGCGCAGACCGCGGGGATCAAGATCGTCGCCGAGGAAAAATATAACCGGAACGATCCCAGCGTCACCGGCCAGGTGCTCAAGATCCTCTCCACGCAACCCGATGCGGTGCTGATCGCCGGCGCCGGGACGCCCGCGGCGACGCCGCACAAGGAATTGGTCTCGCGCGGCTACAAAGGAAAGATCTATCAGACCCACGGCGTCGCCAACGCCGATTTTCTCCGGGTCGTCGGTGCCGACGGCAACGGCGCGGTCCTTCC
>Ga0066790_10000841_pt1 | contig 12378 bp, 11 predicted proteins | sample OrgsoiDNA2013050_FD_70963 | JGI IMG/M metagenome (GOLD analysis project Ga0066790, IMG submission 70963) | Permafrost soil microbial communities from the Arctic, to analyse light accelerated degradation of dissolved organic matter (DOM) -... | ecosystem: Environmental > Terrestrial > Soil >...
GAGCTATTCCCGGTCGTAGCGGAACGGTATTCCGCCAGGGCCGCGAGTTTCTCGGCGATGTGGATTTGGCCGCCGCGGCATAGCAGCGCCCCATCGCGCGCTGCGTCGGTCGCGCGGCGTTTGTAGAGCTTGAGCGAGACTTTTCGTCACCGTTATCGGAAACGCCTTCCCGATCATCAATCACGGAGCAAGCCATGGCAGGAGAAAAATTCGTCGATTTCGCGTCGCCCGGCACCGGCGGCGAGTTCAAACTCTCGGGGCAAAAGGGCCATCCGGTGGTCCTTTACTTCTACCCCAAGGACAACACCCCCGGCTGCACCGTCGAAGGCACGCAGTTCCGGGATTTGCACAAGCAATTCGCGAAGCTCGACGCGGTGGTCGCGGGCGTTTCGCGCGACAGCCTCAAGTCGCATGAGAACTTCAAAGCGAAGATGGCTTTCCCGTTCGAGCTGCTCTCCGACGCCGACGAGGCGCTCTGCGCACGCTTCGGCGTCATAAAGATGAAGAACATGTACGGAAAGAAAGTGCGCGGCATCGAGCGCAGCACCTTCGTCTTCGATGGATCCGGCAAGATGGTGAAGGAATGGCGCGGGGTCAAGGTGCCTGGGCATGCGCAGGCAGTGCTCGACTTCGTCAAGACGCTGTAACGCGTTGCGTCGGAACGCTTTTCTGCCGGGACCGTTGGCGAGCGCGGTTTTGCCGGAGCGTACTGTGCCCTTTCCACCACAACCACTGGCGCTCCGGGCAGGCCGCACACACAATACCTTGTGTTCGAGCGGTACCGTCGCTTAGCATCGGGTTGACACCCAACCGACGCCCGCAGGAGGCCCATGGTCGAGCGCAAAGTAAAGTCCGCGCTTCACGACGACGCACCCGTCAAGACATCCTCGCCGAAACTCTTCGTGCTCGATACCAACGTATTGATGCATGACCCCACCAGTCTGTTCCGCTTCGAGGAACACGACATCTTTCTCCCGATGCTCACGCTCGAGGAGCTCGACAACAATAAAAAAGGCACCACCGAGGTCGCGCGCAACGCGCGCCAGGCTTCGCGCTATCTGGACGAGCTGGTGACCGCGGCCAGCGCGATCAGTGCCGGCAACATCAGCGCCGGTATCCCGTTGAAGCCGCGCAGCGGCGGCGCCGCAAGCGGGCGCCTGTTCGTCCAGACCGAGGCCATCACGACGTCGCTGCCGCCTTCGCTCGCCGGCGGCAAGGCCGACAATCAGATCATCGCCGTCGTCATGCACCTGCAGAAGGTGCACCCCAGCCGCAGTGTCATCCTGGTGTCCAAGGACATCAACATGCGCATCAAGTCGCATGCGCTGGGAATCGCCGCCGAGGATTACTTCAACGACAAGGTGCTCGAGGACACCGACCTCCTCTACAGCGGGATGCGCGAGCTGCCGGCGGATTTCTGGGACCGCCACGCCAAGGGCATGGAGTCGTGGCAACAGGGCGGGCATACGTTTTACCGCGTTACCGGGCCCTTGAGCGCGAGCCTGCTGGTCAACGAATTTCTCTACCTCGAAGGCAAGGGGCCGGGAGAAACGCCGCTGTACGCGATGGTGAAGGAGGTTTCCGGCCGCACCGCGCTGTTGCAGACGCTGAAGGACTACACCCATCAGAAGAACAACGTCTGGGGCATTATCGCGCGCAACCGCGAGCAGAATTTCGCGCTCAATCTGCTGATGAATCCGGAGCTGGACTTTGTCACCCTCCTCGGCCAGGCGGGAACCGGCAAGACGCTGCTGACGCTGGCCGCCGGACTGATGCAGACGCTGGAATTCAAGGTCTATTCCGAAATCATCATGACCCGCGTCACCGTTCCGGTAGGCGAAGACATCGGATTTCTTCCGGGAACCGAGGAAGAGAAGATGAATCCGTGGATGGGTGCGCTCGAGGACAACCTCGATGTGCTCAACAAGACCGACGACGAGGCCGGCGAGTGGGGACGCGCCGCGACGCGCGACCTTATCCGATCGCGCATCAAGGTGAAGTCGCTCAATTTCATGCGTGGCCGCACGTTCATCAACAAGTACCTGATCATCGACGAGGCGCAGAACCTGACGCCGAAGCAGATGAAGACGCTGATCACGCGCGCGGGACCGGGGACCAAGGTCGTCTGTCTCGGAAACATCGCGCAGATCGACACGCCTTATCTGACCGAAGGCAGTTCCGGGCTCACCTATGTCGTCGATCGCTTCAAGGGCTGGTCGCACAGCGGCCACGTCACCTTGCAGCGCGGCGAGCGCTCGCGCCTCGCCGACCACGCGGCCGAGGTGTTGTAGCAAGGAATTTACTTCGGCGCTGCATGCCGTCGCTGCGCCCGCAATTCATTCCGTGCGCACGGCGCCGCGCTAGAATGCGCGCGATGAACCCGCTTTCGCGCGCGTTTCGACAACTTGAGGCCATCATGCTGTGCGCCGCGCTTGCCGCGTGCAGCCAGGAGCCGACGCGTCCCGACCTGGCGAGGCTCTACCGTGTCGGCAGCGAAGGCGCCGACACCACTCCTGTCATCGTCATCCCTGGCCTGTTCGGCTCGCGCTTGCGCAACCGCACCACCGGCGCCGAGATCTGGCCCGGCTCGGCGCAGATGATCCTGTTCGAGGACTACCATTCGATCGGCCTCGACTTCGACCGCGCCACGCTGCAGGTCCGTCCCGACGACAACGAGGCCTTCGGCATCACCGACGCCGCGCTGGGCAAGGATTTTTACGGCCAGATCATCGAATCGCTGCAGCGCTTCGGCGGCTACGTCAAGGCAACGCCGGGTACGCCGAGCGTTCCGGGCGAGCGCCGCTACTACATCTATCCATACGACTGGCGGCAGGACAACGTCGATGCGGCGCGCGGTCTCGACCGGCTGATCGAGACGCTACGCCGCGACTACAACGATCCGACGCTGCGCGTGGACATCATCGCCCACAGCATGGGCGGGCTGGTCGCGCGCTACTACCTGCGCTACGGCCCGGTCGATGTCCTCGACGGCAGCGAGCAGCTGGTCACGCTCTATGGCACCACGCGGGTGCGCAAGCTCATCCTGCTCGGAACACCGAACATGGGCGCTGCGTCGGCGCTGCACGCGTTCCTGGTCGGCGAGCCGATCGGTTTCAAGCGCATTCCGCAGGAGGTTCTCGCCACGCTCCCGTCCGGATACGAACTGTTCCCGCACCCTTTGGTCACGTGGCTGATCGATTCGTCCGGTGCGGCGCGGAACGACGATCTTTTCGACGGAGAGGTATGGCGGCGCTACCGTTGGTCGATCTACGATCCGGCGGTCGAAGCACGAATACGCGCGCAGCGCGGCACCGAGGCCGACGCGTATCTCGAGGCGCTGCATCGATACTTCGACTTCCGCCTCGAACGGGCGCGCCGCTTTCTCTGGGCGCTGTCGACCCCAGAGCCCGCGACGCCGATCCGCTACGTCCTGTTCGGAGGCGATTGCACGCTGACCCCCGCACGGCTCGCCCTCGAAGAAGATGCGGGCACGCCCGTCGCCCGGCTGTATCCCACCGATATCCGGCACCGCGTGGCCGGGGTACGGTACGATGAGCTGATGCTCGAACCCGGCGACGGCAAAGTGACCAAGCCATCGCTCCTCGCTCGTGAAACGCTCGATCCAAGCGCGCCGCAAAACGAAGACAGCTTCATTCCCATCGCCTACTGGTTCTTTCTGTGCGAGCGCCACGATCGATTGACCGGCAACATCAACTTCCAGGACAATCTGCTCAATGTGCTGCTTACGCGAAGCTTGCCGTGGGAAATGACCGCTCCGCCGCGGTGATCGGCGCCGCCGTGCGCCGTATTGCGAACGCTCCGCTTGCGAGTCGTGCGAAGACCGTTGCGGTCCAGCGTGTATCGATCCTCGCCGTCGCGTTTGTTTCTCTTTTGGTGGCTGGAGCCGCGTCCGCGCAACCGACAGTCACTATCTCGCCGCCAGTCACCAAGGGCCAGCAGAGCGCCGGAGCGGTTCCATCGGTCGTGACGGATCAAAGCACCGCCAAGCGGATCGAAGAGGATCGCGCGTTCCGAATGAACCGCATCATCATCGAGGGCTTCCGCGATCCGGACGATCGAACGCCGAAGCAGGAGATTCTCGAGCAGCGTTTCGGGACATCGCTCAATCGTGCGAATCCGGAGCTCATCGCGGGCAGGGTCTACGATGGCTGCCACTTCGACGGATCGTATTTCAGCTGCGCCGATCCGCTGAGCTCGGCGTTGAGGAATTTGAGGCACGCACTGCGCTGATCTCCTGCTTCATCCCTAGGGCCTGAGCCAATTGCGCACCTGTTGTTTGAATGCGCTTTCGTGGGCACCGGTCGCCAGCGAATGATCGCCTTTGGATTTCCGCAACACGTGCGTCGGGTGATTCGCGGTCCATGATCGTGGCGTGTTATTCAAGTAGAGCGTCTCCCAGTTAGCCGGTATGTTCCATTGCCCCTTGAAGACATAGTCTTTGGCGTTGGATAGATAGATCTCGCCGCCGTAAACCGCCAGCCTATCGAACATCGCCAGGTAGAAATCGACGTGGTGCTGCTGCATTTCCTGCATGCTCTCGATGTTCAAGCATATGTCGAAAGAAGCCTCCTGCAGCATATCGGCACGCCACGACGGAAGTATGTAAGCCTGATAGCTGTCGTCGTACGGATCGCCCGCGTAATAGGACCCGATTTTCAGTTCCGGATACTGCGCTCTAAGGTACAAATGCGCGTACATCAACGATGCGGGAACGGCGTCGATCATCACATAATGTATTGGCTCGGCATGCTTCTGGAGGAACACTTCCGCGAGTCTTCCGTAACCGCCGCCGACCTCGCATATGGCCAATTTCCGTCTTGGCGCAGCGGCCAGGAATGTCGTCGTTAGACTGAAGTCGAGAACGCTTCCCAAATCCGTCTCTCTCCATCCATTGCTCTTCCCGTGCGCCAGGATATCCGTCGGCAAAAGCTGCTTGTGATCGATGGGGCGCAGGAAGTTTTCATACCTTGTGACGGCCTCCAGAGTCAAAGGCTTCATGCCGGTGACGCCGACCCAGGGGTCCAGCAGCTTGGTCAGATGGTCGTATTTCCTCTGAAACAACTCGCTGGAATAGCCGCCGGTATTATTGCCTCCTTCGCCGAGGTTCCAGTTCCAATGATCCGAAGGGGCCAGGGTTCCTCCGTGATCGCCCATGTCTTTCACGATGAGATTGAATTGCGTTTCATCCCCGGCGATTTCAAATCGGGTATTGCCGTTCCGGAAGATAAGCACGACGTGGCGTCCTAAGTGCGCGGCGGCATTGCAGGAACTGCTATTGTCGCCACGATATGTTCGGGAACGCGAACGCCTTCTGCGGCGATGGCGCGAGATACGACTTTTCGAACAGAAAGACCTGCATTGCCTCGATGTCGATCGCGCGCCGCGGCGGTGGGCGGCATGGCTCCCCCGCCAAGGCTTTGGCGAGCAGCCGCGGATGGTGGAAGGATTCGTAGCGTTCCCGCGACGCCGCGGAAAGCGCCCGAAGCGTTTCCCGATCCAGCGACTTCAGGATCGCGAGGAGCTCGCGCATATCGGACCAGACCGGCGAGACGGTCGGCAACAAATCGGCGCCGCTCAACACGTTGCTGTGGTGGTGGAAATGGCCGACGATCGGGACCGCCGCCGACATCGCCTCGATCATCGCGCGGCCTCCGCCGATCGGAAATGAAACGATGTAGGCGTCGACCTTGAGTTCCACCAACGCCGCCCTCAGGTCCGGTACATGGGGAATATGCCGGAAACGATCGGCACCCACGCCGCTTGCCGCCAGCACCTCGAGCAAGCGGTGCTTTCGCAAGTCGTCGATCGGACCGATATGGACGTGCGTGCCCGAGCCCGTCTTGAGTATCTCGGCGACCGCATCGAAATAGTCGACCGGGTAGCGCCCGCTGAATTTGTGTTCGCTGCCACAGCAGCACGTGACCAGCCGGTCCCCGTCTAGAAATTCGCCTGATCGCACCGTTTTGCTGTCATCACAGGTGAGCGGCCAGTAGATATTCGCGTCAATCCCGAGCGCGGTTCGACAATCGTGAAATCCCATGCCGTGAAGATCGACATGGACGACGCCAGGGAGAAACACGCCAAGGCAGAACAGATAGTCGCTGTGATGGATGAAGAAACGCTCATGGCGGGCATTTGCGCCGACCGCGGCGACCGCGACCGAATCCTGGTGGTGATTCAAGAGGAAGACACGCGCCCGCTCAAAGCCATCGAGAAAGCTCGTGAGAAGGCGGAGCTTCTCCAGAATCGGCGCCTTGGGGAGGATCGTAGTCTTCGCTCCGAGCGATTCGAATTCCTCCACGAAATGATTGGGACGCTCCCACAGATTGGTCAGGACGACGTGATGCGTGAAGTCTGGCGCCGCGCGGATCAGGTCGCTTACGACGCGCGCATGACCCCCGCTGTTGCGCGTCTCCGTGCAGACATAGATCGCATGCGCGCCCGCGCCGACCCTGTGCGCGCCGGGGGGAGACTTAGCCGCTTCAAAGACCGCGGCGCCCATCTCGGCACACAAAACATCGAGCGTCGGCGAGCCAAGGATGCGGGAAGATGCGAGCGGGTCGTTTTTTATCGCTTCGGCGCGAAGCGCGACATCACCCAGCGCCAGCTCGAGATTGCCGAGCGCAATTTGCTCGCGAACGGTTTTTGCGTAAGCGCTGAGCGCGAAATAGCCTTCATTCATGAAGAGCCCGCTTCACGGATTGCCACATCGATGCTGGAGCCCAGCCGCGACAAATTGTCGAAATAAAGATCGGGATGCGCGGGATGGGGTGAAGCCCCTGCCGCATGCCCGAACAGATATTGCAGGTGATGGCCGGCCGCATGAGCCATGTTCAACCAGTAGTGGAAAGGCCAGTGCCGATTGATCGCAGCCAGCACCAGGAGCCGGCACCCAGGCGCCGCAAAAACCAGATTCGCGATCGCCGCGCCAGTGGGACCCGCGATCACCCTCGCGCGGGAAAACAGCGCAATCTGCTCCCGCACGCTGAGCTTTTCCGGGACGATAATCTCAAACCCTCGTGCACGAAAGACCTCTTCCACCTCGTCCTGATTGAGGAAGCGGCGGTTCGATCCGGTGCGCCGCAGATATAGAAAAGCCGGTGTGGCACTGGCCGCAGCAGATACCAATCGCCGCGCCGCGTTGCGAACGAGGCCCAACGCGTCCGGAGAAAAAACGCAGTCGGTCGGACGGATCCTTGGAAAATCGGTCTTCCAGTCGTACGCATATTCGAGCGGACAAAAGCCGACCGACGACACATACCCGGCGCGGTCGACGACGATACGGCCACAGGCCTTGATAATGCGCCGATCGGCCGCGACCAGAAGCCGCAACAATTCCTGCGCGTTCGCGAGTCCGGCAGAGCTGATTAACATCGGCCAGTCGCGCCAGTCCGCGCGTCGATCGGCGATCAGCGCTTTGGGGAGGACCTCGGTCAGGAAGTGCGCCCAGTTGGCCCAGTAAGTGGAGGTCAGCACGATGGCGGCAGGCAAGCGTGAATGCTTGAAATCACTCACGCCCAGCGTCCTGGCCATCTCGTTTTCTTGCGCGCCGCGCCGGTAGAGGCCATAGCGCCACTCGGGCGGTTGATGCCGGTCCAGATCGACGTGGCTATCGACGACCAACATGGTTGCGGTCGCCGGAACGGCCGATTCCGCATCGATTACGGCGTTTTCCAGCACAAAAGTCTTGATTGAAGGAAAAAGCGCTTGCTGTTCCGGGGTGCCGGCCAAGCCGGCGGTATCGGTCGCACCCTCCGAAGAAAGCGCCGGCAGGGTGATCTCCTGAGCGGCGCGCACCTCCTCGACATGTGTGGCGGGACTGTCCGGCGATTCGATCCGGACCGCTGCCAACGGTTCCGTCGGTCGATTTGAAACCGCGATTTTTTCACGCAGCATCATAAGGTTGTGTTGAATGATCTGAACCGGCGCCGGACAAAGGCTCTCCGCGTATCGAATCAATCGCTCCGCCTCATCGAGATCGTTCTCCGCAAAGTGAATCACCCCGAGCATGTGCAGCGCGTTGATGTTCTCGGGCTCCGCCAGCAGCACCTGGCGGTAGAGATTTGCGGCGCGGGTCAAGTCTCCGCGCTGCTGCGCCTCGAGCGCGAGATTCATGGTGGGGATGGTCGGAATCGCCGGCGACGGTGACGCCCCGGCGCTTGCGCTTTCGATAGCCGATCCGGTCGAGGCGCCGCAACAATGCTTGTAGCGCTTTCCGCTGCCGCAAGAGCACATGGCGTTGCGGGAATGCGTCGCCGCGCGGACCGCCATGCCGGTATCGTCGCCGGTCATTGCCCGCGCGGAGACGGACCGGTGGCGCGGAACGAGCGAAGACCATCGACGACAAGCGCGATCTCCTGCCCGGTCATGCATGGCGACATGGGGAGGCTGATCACCTCGTTCGCCAAACCCTCGGCAATCGGAAGGCCGAGTCCCGAAAACTCCGCATAACACGCTTGGCGATGCGGCGGGACCGGATAGTGGATCAGCGTTGAGATGCCTCGTTGCTCGAGATGCGCACGCAAGGCATCCCGCTGCCGGCTCCGCACGACGTAAAGGTGCCAAACCGGCTCGGCGCCTTCCGATACAGCAGGCAAGTCAAGGTCCAGATCCTGAAGCTCCGTCGTATAGCGGCTGGCAAGCTCGCACCGGCGTACGTTCCAGTCATCGAGGCGCGCAAGCTTGACTCGCAGAAACGCAGCCTGCAATTCATCGAGCCGACTGTTGCAGCCTTTCACTTCGTGTCGATACTTGAACTTCGAACCATAGTTGTGCAGCAGGCGAACCTTTTCTGCGATCGCCGAATCGTTGGTCAGCACCGCGCCCGCATCGCCAAGCGCGCCCAGGTTTTTTGCCGGATAGAAGCTGGTCGCCGCGGCATTCCCAAGACTGCCCGTGCGACTTTTCCTGTACGTCGCGCCTTGGGCCTGTGCGGCGTCTTCGATGACGATCAGGCCGCGTGCCTGCGCGATTGCGTTGATGGGATCCATGTCGGCCGGCTGGCCGTAGAGGTGCACTGGGATGATCGCGCGCGTCTTTGGCGTGATCGCCGCCACCAGCGCGTCGGGATCCATGTTGTAGGTCGCGGGAAGCGGCTCGACCGGAACCGGTATCGCGCCGCATTGCGTCACCGCCAGCCAGGTGGCGATAAAAGTGTTTGAGGGAACAAGTACTTCGTCCCCGGCCCCGATGCCGTAAGCGCGCAACAGCAGATGCAGCGCATCGAGGCCATTGCCGACACCGACGCAATGCTTCACGCCGCAATACTGTGCGAACTCGGATTCGAATGCGTCGACTTCGGGCCCCATGATGAACCAGCCTGAATCCAACACCCGCTGGAACGCGCTTGCCAGCGGCGCCCTTATCTCATGATGCATTCGCCCGAGATCGAGGAACGGCACGTTCATCGAGAACCGCCGGCTGCATCGTTCTGGAACTGGACGTAATCGCGATAGTAATCATCGTCGTCGTAGAAATTCGACGCCAGCACGAGACACACCGCGCCGGATGAGAAATTCGAGATCTCGCGCCAGATCATCGGGCACACAAAGAGGCCGTTGTAGCTGCGGTTCAGGTGAAACATCTTTTTTGCCCGGCCATCGTCGAGATGAACGTCGAACGAGCCGGACATGGCGACAATCAACTGCCGCAAATTCTTGTGCGCATGTCCTCCACGCTCGGCGCCTCCGGGAACGTCGTAGAGGTAATAGACCCGCTTGATTTCGAATGGCACATGCCGGCCGCCCTCGACAAAGGTCAGGTTTCCGCGCGGATCGTTGACGCGAGGCAGATCGATCATCTGGCATTCTTCAATCACGATTTTGTGGCCTGATCGTCATTTTTCGTCGCGCCTGATTTCCTCGAAGGATGCCTGCCACATGGCGACAACCTCCTTCGGATATCCTCGATGGAAATGCGCGGTCCATGGATAGGCGGGCTCGCCGCTGCCGTCTCTTCTCTTGATCGCTTTCGTTTCGCCAACCACGCGTGCCGGAATCCCGGCGACGACCCGGTGCGCCGGGACGTCCCTGGTTACGCACGCGTGTGCCGCCACCAGCGAGTGCCGGCCTACGGTCACGCCGGGGAGAACGACCGCCATCGCCGCGATGCTTGCGTAGTCTTCGATGCAGCACCCGATCAGGACGTTGCTCGGGGGCGTGGGGTCATTGGTCAACACGACGTTCGGAAGAAGCCAGACAAAATTGCCGATCCTTGATTTCTTCCCGACAAAAACGTTCGATTGGAAGCGGACATGATCGCCGATGCTGCAATCGCCCTGGATCTCCGATAGCGTTCCAAACTGGAAATTGACGCCGGCGGCTATCCCCGCCAGTGCGGTCACCCGATGTCCCGTAACCAGGCCGCTCCCGAACGACGAGCCCTCGTAAAATACCGCGTGGGAGCGGACGTGTGAACCCTCGCCCAGAGTCAACGGGCTTCCATCCGCCAATGGCGTGGCGACACCGAGCTCGCAGTGGGACTCGATGACCGTGTTTTCAGCCAACACGACGTTCGCGTGCACGATCGAGAATGCGCCGACACGAACGCCATCGGCGAGCCGTGCCTCGGGAGAAATCAGCGCGGTCGGGTGAACGCTCGCCGTATCGTTTCGCAATTCGGCACGCTTCAGTAGGATCCCGCCGACGCGAGATTCTCGAACCGCGTATTCTCGCCCAGGAACGCAAGCCGGACCATGCCGATCGGTCCGTTGCGCTGCTTGCTGATGATGATTTCGGCGACGCCTTTATCCTGCGTGTCTTCGTTGTAGACCTCGTCGCGATAGATGAACAGGATCACGTCGGCATCCTGCTCGATCGCTCCCGACTCGCGAAGGTCCGACATGACCGGCCGCTTGTTCGGGCGCTGCTCCAGGCTTCGGTTCAATTGCGACAGCGCGAGCACCGGCACCTTGAGCTCCTTGGCAAGCGCCTTCATCGAGCGCGAGATTTCGGAAATTTCGGTGGCGCGGTTTTCGCCGTCGCTGACCGCCTGCATCAGCTGCAGGTAGTCGACGATGATCGCGCCGAGCTTGCCGCCGTATTGGCGGGCGAGCCGGCGGGCGCGTGCGCGCAGCTCGAGCGCGTTGAGCGCCGGCGTCTCGTCGATGTGGATCGGTGCGTCGTTGAGCTTGCCCAGGGCGCCCGAGAGGCGCTCCCAGTCGTCGTTGGTCAGGCGGCCGGTGCGGATCTTCTGCTGGTCCAGGCGGCCGACCGAGCCCATGAGGCGCATGGCGAGCTGCGTCGCGCCCATTTCCATGCTGAAAATCGCCACCGGCATCTTGAGGTTCAGCGCAATGTGCTCGGCCATGTTCAGCGCCAGCGAGGTCTTGCCCATGCTGGGGCGGCCCGCGATGACGATCAGGTCGCCCTCCTGAAGGCCGGAGGTCATGCGGTCCAGATCCGTGAATCCGGTCGCGATGCCGGTCACGTCGGATGGATTGTCGCGGTTGTACAGAAACTCGATGCGCTCCACGACTTGCGTCAGCAGCGGCCGGATCTCCTGAAATCCCTGCTGTCCGCGGGCGCCGTGCTCGGCGATTTCGAAAACCGTGGTTTCGGCATGATCGAGGATCTCGCGGACGCTTCGCCCCAGCGGATGAAACGCGCTTTCGGCAATCTCTCCGCCGGCCGCAGCGAGCCGCCGCAATATTGCGCGCTCATGCACGATCTCCGCGTAGCGCCGGATGTTGGCGGCCGTCGGAACGTTCTCGACCAGCGCCGCGAGATAGGTCATGCCGCCGACGTAGTCGAGCTTGTTCAGCGATCCCAGCGCTTCGGCAACGGTCACCACGTCCGCGGGCTTATTGTCCGCGATGAGCTGCATGATCGCGCTATAGAGCAGGCGATGCGCGTCGCTGTAGAAATGCTCGCCGCTGAGAAAGTCGGCGATGCGGTCGGCGGCGCCATTGTCGAGCAGCAATCCGCCGAGGACCGATTGTTCGGCCTCCGTCGAATGCGGCGGGACTTTCAGGGCTTCGAGTTGGGTATCGTTGGGCATGCGGAAGAAGCTCGGACGCGTAGCAGTCGCATCTTATCAGGTGAAAAGCGCGTCATGCCTGCTGCACGTCGAGCCCGAGACGACGATTCGCCGCCACCGTGGCATCGATCGCCTTCGGCTTCGGAAGCAGCAGCTCTTCCATGATGCGAATGAAGTCGGCGCGGCTCTTTCCCGCAAGGCGCGGGTTGGTGCGCCGCTCCTCGTCGATCGTCGATGCGGTGCGGTCGTGGTAGTCGTGCGCGGGGCAGACGATCGTCGCGCCAGGGAGCGTGAACAAGCTCCGGGTGATGCTGTCGTAGAGCGCGCCGGCGTCGCCATCCTGAAAATCGGTGCGTCCGCAGCCGCCGATGAGCAGCGTAT
>Ga0066790_10000844_pt1 | contig 12373 bp, 10 predicted proteins | sample OrgsoiDNA2013050_FD_70963 | JGI IMG/M metagenome (GOLD analysis project Ga0066790, IMG submission 70963) | Permafrost soil microbial communities from the Arctic, to analyse light accelerated degradation of dissolved organic matter (DOM) -... | ecosystem: Environmental > Terrestrial > Soil >...
GACGAACTGAACGCCCGCTATCAGGCGATCCGCCACCAGCACGGCGAGCTCGGCACCGACAAGATCGCGGCGCCCGGCCGCCCGTACAGCCTCCACCCGGGCGACGAGGTCCAAATCCGTCGCACCATCAACCACCCCGATCACGGACCGCTGCGCAACGGCACCACCGCGCTGATCCGCGACATCGACCCCGATGCCCAGACGATCGAGCTCGCGCTCCCCACCGGGCAGCACGTCAACCTGACCATCGACCAGGGGGACGCCGCGCAGCTCCGCCTCGCCTACGTCCAGCACCCATTTCCCGCCCAAGGCCTCACGACCGACACCGCCCACCTGATCGTCTCCACCCACGCCACACGCGAGGGCACCTACGTCGCGCTCACCCGCGCCCGCGACGAGACACACCTCTACGCCGCCGAGGCCGTCGAATCTGATCGGGACGGCGATCGCCTTCAAGCAGTTGCCGAACGGATCAGCCGGACCGAGCCCTACCTCCCGTCGATCGCCATACCGCTCGAGCACGAGCCGACGATCACCGCTACGCCTAACCGCGGCGAGTCGGTCATCGAGCCCAGCAGGCCAATCTCGCTGCCGCCTGACGACGATCATCCAGGTGCCCGTGAGCGCACCTCAATCAACGAGGAGACCGCGTTCAACGGTGTGATCGAACGCGACACCAGACATGCGCCGGTCGCGCGCGACGCGGCCCTCCCACGCGAAGGCGGGACTGATCGGAGCACTCCCGGCAACGTCGATAAGGACACGCGCCGCCGGCGATGGCCCCGTCGGCCTTCGATGGAGCTGGGACGCCACCAGCGCGAACTCATCCGCGACAAAGCCCAAACCACCCGTACGCCGGGCTGGGACCCGTGACGAGTGCGCCCGGACGTGTGAGTCGCGTTGGCGGACGCGGGACGACCTCATGAACATGTGGCTGCTGCATCATCGGCCCGAAGCGCAGGCGAATACGAAGTCGTCGGTTATGACGAATCAGATCGTGCGCCCGTGCTGGCCGGAGCCCTGGTCATCGCCGGAGGGAGGGCTCACAGCGCGCGGCGCGTGATCGGGGCTTGCATATGCAGAGCCGGTCCGGCACGCCGCGACGGGATCTCGCTGGCCGAGCCGGATGGCCGGTGGTGGGCAATAGGAACGTCGCCCGAGGAGGCGTCAGCGTGGGGCCGTTCGGACGAGCGGACGCACGGCAGAGCCGTACGCGGCCTCGACGTTCGGCAGGATGTTCGGACTGCCCGGCGAACCCAGGCGCGATGGCCGACACGCGTGCCCCGACCCTGTTTCTGCAGTGCGAAGACGCAATCCGCAAGGGCGTATTCATCACGCGCGAGTCAGCGCGCGACAAGGAGTTCGCGGCCCAGGACTGGGTTCAAGACCGACTAGACGACGCTGGCCTGGGCTATGAGGAGAGCGGTCGCAATACCTACCCTGACTTTCCGCTGACGGGTGAGCCGTCGGAAGGCTTCGAGGTCAAGAGCTTGGCCCACCCGGGCCGCGATGCGTCCTACGACGCCAACAGCCAGCCGCCCTGTGGCGTTCACGGCGGCCGAACCGTCTTCTATGTCTTCGTGCGGTACCCGAAGGCGGGCGGAACCTCGTACCCCGTCTACGACCTGGTGGTTTGCCACGGAGACTTCCTCAATCCGGCACGGGATTACGAGCACCTCAACGACAACGTGCCGAACTTCGGGGCGTACGGCGACATCATGATTAGAGACCGCAAGATGTATGTGGTTCGGACGCCATACGCCATCGCTGACGGACTTGCGGGCCAGCGAACCCTCGTTTTGCCGTCGGGCTGGAGCGTGCCCGGTGGCTTCAAGGCGGTCGGAGAGGCCGAGCGACGCGAGGCCGACGTGGTCGCCGTCGGCTACGAGTTCGACCTGAAAGCGAGTGAGCTGCGCGTCATCAGCGAGCCGAACCCGAATGCGGGCAGGGCGCATACGTTCACGGCCTATCGCCCTGATGATGGGGACGACACCGAGGTGACGCTCGCCAGCGTGTCGGTTCGTCGTCGCCGACGGCGCTGACGGACGCCACATTAGGAGGTCCGGTGAACGGGGCCACTACCTAGGCGGCCCCTCTGTCGAGCGCTGGGAACGCACGTTCGGTCCGGTCCGAGCCGTAATGTTCAGGCCCGATGACGAGTCGCACCCCTTACGTTGACCTGTCGGTGATGGCCCGGGTGGAGGCCCATCGGAAGAACATCTACCGGCCCCCGTACTACGTGCACAAGTGGTGGGCACGCCGCATCGGGAGCGTGTTCCGAGGCATCGCGCTCGACATGCTGCTGCTCGAAGGCTACGACGTGATGGACGCCTTCTACCGCGCGCACGACTTCTCCGACGTGGTCGTGCTAGATCCTTTCATGGGCGGCGGCACCACGGTCGGCGAGACACTTCGGCTTGGATGCAAGGTCGTCGGCTGCGACCTTAACCCGGTGGCTTGGTACCTCGTCAGCCAAGCGATGCGACGCGCCGATGCGCCAAAGCTCGTCGAATCGTTCCAGCGGGTCGCCGATGCTGTGGCCGAGCCCATCAGCGATATGTATCGCACGACGTGTGATAGCTGCGACGGCGACGCTACGACGCAGTACACGTCTTGGATAAAGCAGGTCCCTTGCGGTCAGTGTGGGGCTCCAGCGGACCTGCACCTGTCGAACGTAATCATGGCCGACATGGCGACGAAGGGCGCAGGGCTGGTGGACTGTCCCTGCTGTGGATACCCGTGGTGGGTACCCGCCGTCAAGGATGAGACGGAGTGCCCCGCGTGTGCATACCACTTTGTTCCCGCTGCGAAGCGCACGAAGAACACGCACTACCGCTGCGACAGCTGCGGACACTCTGACCGCATCCTCTCGGTGCTCGGCGAGGACAAGGACCCCCCCTCGCACCGTATGCGGTCCCTAACGGTGTGGTGCGACGCCTGCGGCAAGCGGCACCAGAAGCCAACGGCAGCGGACCGGATGAAGTATGACGCGATTGCGTCCGATGTCGCCGCGGGGTTCGACGACCTTCGTGTGCCGCGCGAGGTGATTCCGACCGGCTTCAACACAAATCAGATGCGGAAGTACGGCTACCGGCATTGGCACCAGATGTTCAACCCGCGTCAGCTTCGCGGACTTGACCTGCTCTTCGCCGCCGTGCGCCGTGTCGATGATGTTCCCTCTCGCGAGCTCCTAACGCTGCTCGCGTCGGCAAGCTTGGAGTTCAACTCGATGTTCTGCGGCGCCAAAGGGTTGGGAACCGGCGCTGTCCGACACGTCTTCGCACACCACGCGTTCATCCCAGCCAAGGAGCCGCTGGAGGCAAATCTTTGGGGAGTTCACCGGTCATCGGGCGGCTACTCGACCCTGTTCAAGGAGCGGCTCCTTCGGGGTCGCGCCTGGGCCGATGCGCCCATCGAACGACGCTTTACCGGCAGCAAGGCGGAGAAGGTTCCTATCCCCGGCGAACGGCTGGCGGGACGCCCGGCAGACCGGTTTGAGCAGTTGCTGGACGGGACGGCCGACATGCTGCTGCTCAACCAGTCGTCGGAAACTCTGGACGAAGTGCCGGACGGGTCAGTCGACGTGGTCATCACCGACCCCCCGTTCGCGGACAGCGTCATGTACTCGGAGCTATCGGACTACTTCTATGTCTGGCTCCGGCAAGCGCTGGCCGACGACCACGACAACTTTGCCACGCCGCTGGTTGACGACACTCGCGAGGCCGTCCACAACCCTGGCCGAGGACGGGACGGGGCGTTCTACACGACTGTTCTCGGCAACGTGTTCGCGGAAGCCGGGCGCAAACTGAAGTCGGGTGGTCGGATGGTGTTCACCTTCCATCACTCCGGGGAGAACGCTTGGCGCCACATCGAGGACGCGCTGGTTTTCGCCGGCTTCGTCGTCGCGCGCTGGTGGCCGGTCTTCGCGGAGATGGAGTCCGGGGTACCACTGCGCGGCAAGGAAAACAATGGCCACCTCGACATCGTGTTCGTCTGCGCGAAAACTGGGGAGGTCACGGAGGCCGCGGAGCAGGACGGCGTCGAAGAGATGGGCCGAAACCTTGCCGAGCGAGTGACGCTTGTCGCCGCCGACCACCGCGCGCTAGTCGAGGCAGCGAAGGTCCAGGCAGATACGTGGCGGCGAGTTCCAGTTCCGCAGGCGGCCTAACGACAGGGGCGGCACCTCCCAGCCGGGACGGAGTGCCGCACAGGTACACCGGCCGACCGTGGCCCGGCTGCGCCGAAGGTGGACCACGACCCACGCTAGATGCTCGGCGCTGCAGCGTCGCCCGATATGGCAGAACTGTTACGCACTCGTGACTCTTCTGTGAGGCTTAGCGCGGGTTGCGAAGCGAACTCCCGTCGACGGCGTCGCCCAGCGGATCGCGCGCGGGACTTGCTGTCTTGCCAACCACGGGCACGTCTGCCTATCGATCGGCGAGAAGACGATCGACGATCTCATATACGCCGCGGGAATCGAGCACACCAAGGAGCCGTCGTGTCCCGAAGGCCGAATGCGCGCCGACTTCAAGGTCGGCTCGACGCTGGTCGAGTACTTCGGACTCGCCGGCGACGCCAACTACGACGCCAAGATCGAACTCAAACGCTCAATGGCCGCGAAGCACAGATTCACAATCACCGAGGTGTACCCCGCCGACTTGGCAGACACGACCGAGCTCGTCATCCGCCTGGCGGGCGACTGCCGGAAGGCCCTTCACCCAGCGCTCAGGTCGCGAGCTCGAGATAGCGGCACGCGCCGTCGACGAGCGCCATCGTTTCCAGTGAGTTGCAGTCGGTGTCCAGCAGCCGCGGGCTGTGGACGAGGACGGCGAGGCACTGCGCGCGGGAGATCGCGACGTTGAAGCGATGCGCGTCGAAAAGGAAGTCGATGCCGCGGGGCACGTCCTCGCCCGCAGAGCAGGTCATCGCGTAGAAGACCACGGGTGCCTGTTGGCCTTGGAAGCGATCGACGGTGCCGACGCGCACGCCGGCAGGGATGTGCTCGCGGATGCAGTGCACCGCGAGGTTGTAAGGCGCGACGATGAGGATGTCGGGCTCGACGAGCGGTCGAGTGTTGCCTTCGTCGTCGGTGACGGTCGCACCGGTGAGGAGGTCGACGCACGCTGCGGCTATTGCGGCTGCCTCCTCGGGGCTGGCTTGGCTTCGCCCCGCGTGCGCGACGGGAATTGAGCGTAGGCCGCTGCCCATGATCGCGCCGATGGGGGCGGTGATGTGCCGGCTGGCGCAAGCGGCGCGCGAGTGCAGGCGGGAGTCGTAGCTGCGCTCGGAGACGAACTGGCAGACGTCGGGGTGCATGCGCCAGGTTTCGGTGAGGAGGACACCGCGGCCCGGCTGGATCGTCTGCTCGCCGTCGAGGATGTGCTCGAGGACCGAGCCGCCCGAGCCGCCAGGGTGGTCGGACTGGGTGACCTGCGGCAGTTGCTGGGGGTCGCCGAGCAGGACGAGGTTCGTGGCGGCCAGCGCGACAGCGGCGGCGTCCGCGAGCGCGAACTGGCCGGCTTCGTCGATGAAGAGCAGATCGAACTGTTCGCGGTGCTGGTCGCGCGCAAACAGCCACGCGGTGCCGGCGACGAGCTGGTGCTCGTCGGTCACGTCGTCGTTTTCGTCGCACTCCTCGATCAGGCCGTGCGGGCTGTCATAGCCCTCGCCTTTGTAGATCCCGGTGAACGTTTCGCCCTGCTCGTGTGCGCACCGCTCGACGTCGGCGAGCATGTTCTGGACCGCGGCGTGGCTGGGGGCCGTGATGCCGACGCGACGGCCCGCCTCGAGCGCGGCGACGATCATGCGTGCGCCGCGGAAGGTCTTGCCGGTGCCGGGCGGTCCCTGAACTGGCAGGACCGAGTGGTCGAGACCGATCGTCGCCGAGACCAGCGCGTCGACGTCCTCTCCCAGCGCGCCTGAAGCCAGCGTTGGCGGGTCGCGGCGCAGCAAGGCTCGTGCGGCACGAAACCGATCCTCGTTGGCGAGTAGCGAGGAGGCCAGGGTCATCAGGGCCTCGCGTAGCACGGCGACCGGGATGACGGTGGCATCCACAAGGGCGACCGGTGTCGGAGCCGGACGTGTCGCCCCGCGGCGAACGACGACGCGGTTCTCCTCAACGGCGACGACGCTGTAGCTCTCATCGGTCGTGGGATCATCGGCCTCGCCGGGCTTGAGCCGGAACTCCTGAACAGGGAAGGTGAAGCTGTAGTCCAGCGATCGCTTGAACGCGACCGGTGGGTGGGCCAGGTCGGGCTCGAGGTAGGCGATCGCGTCACGGTCGTCGAGCAGGTCGTCCAGCGGCTTCTTGCGCAGGTCGAAGTACCGCCACCACGTCGGCTTGCCCTCGCGCCAGTGGTAGAGAAGCAGGTGCGAGAGCAGCCTGCGCTCGGCCTCGTCGGCGTCGTCTGCCTCGCCGTGTGCCGACAGCCCGAGCGTCAAGGGCTCGACGAGCGCCAGCGCATCGGGCATCCACTTGGGCGGCCCGTGCTCTTTTTTGGGCTCAGGCTCGCGAAGCTCGCTGAAGTCGACCTCGAACTGCGCCGCGGCGGCCGGACGCATCGTGCCGAGTAGCCAGTCGCGCAGCGAGAGTGTGGATGTGCAGTCCTCTTCGTTGTAGGCGCGGATGGATTCGAGCAGATCGTCGTCGCCGGTCTCCAGCCAGGTCTCGTAGGCGATGATCGATCCGCCGCCTTCGCGCACGCCCTTCTCGAGGCGGACGAAGTCGTGGTGGCGTTCGAGCTTCTTGAGCGAGTAGCTGTCCTCGCCGACCTGCAGGCTCTGACGGACGACGGCGTAGAGGTCGACGAGCACGTCGTCGCGCAGGAGGTCATCGACTTCGGCTTCGCGTGTGGCGTACTTGACCGACAGCGACCCCAGCTTGGACAGCTCATGCGGCGCGTAGTGGAAGATGTGCATCCCAGGGTGGACGGCGCGAAGCTCGACGACGCGGTCGATGAACAGCTCAAACGCGGCCTTCTCGGCATCGAGGTCGTGCGCCCACGCGCACTCGTAGCCGGCGTCCGCGCTCCACCAGCCCCAGAGGTATTCGATCCCTTCGTCGCCGACGTAGGGGTCGCCCTCGAGGTCGAAGAAGACATCGCCGTCACTCGGTTCGGGCAGCAGCGCGTAGCCGGCCGCGCGCTTGGGCGGGAGGTGTCGATGCAGCGGCTGGCCGCTGTCGCGCGAGCGCACCTGGAGGTCGGCCTGGTGGTGCAGGAGGTCGTAGCGCTCGGCACCGAGCGGTACCGGGTCCACATGTTCGGTGGTCGCCAGGGCGGTCATCGTCGCGATGCCGCCTTCGATAAGGCGCTCGCGCTGATCGCGTCGCGCGCCGGCGACGAGGCTGAGGTGATCGTCGGCGATGAGGCGCTGGCGGCACTCATCGGCGAGCGCGCAGATCGCACAGTGCGACACGGGTTCGGGGTAGGTCGCGACCGCGGGCGCGGCGGCTACCGTCTCGAGACGCTGGGTCACCCGGCGGTGAAGCGCTGCGTAGCGCGACAGGTCGACAGTCTCGATCTCGCCGGTGCCGAGGACGACGTGGGCGTAGCGCGGGTCGAGTTCCTGGATCTCGGCGAGCATCCGGTTGTAGAGGCTCAGTTGATGCACGACGGCGGGCTTGATCTGCTTGGCTAGCTTGGTGTCCAGCACCTCGTAGGCGTGAGCGCCGAGCACGGACTGGGTGTCGATGCGGCGCAGGAAGTCGGCACGGCCCTGCCAGCGGCCGTCGAAGAACTGGGCCTGATAGATCAGCGGCGCCCCTTCGCGCATCGCCCCCGCCGTCGCGGCCGCGGCGGCCTCCAGCTCCTCGCGGGAATAGGGAGCGGTCTCGGTCGACAGGTCGACATGCCCGCCGCACTCTGCGCTGAGGCGAGCGAGCTGTTCGTCCTCGTGCCGCTGGCCTCGCTCGCGGACCAGCTCGGCGTGTGGATCCTCGGCCGGACCGGGCTTGCTGCGCTCTCCGCGGACGACGCCAAGCCGCTGCTGCGTCAGGTGCGCGCAAGCGAGGTGGTTGGTGAGATCGGTGGCCGCGAGGACCAGTGTGCCGTTGGCGAGGGCAAGCATCAGCAGCTGAGTCGCCCACGCGTGGGGCGCATCTGACACCGTGACGGCGTTGACGCAGTCACGACGAGCGTGATCCCGCTGTTTCCTTGGGTCGTTCATAGGCCCATTGCGCTTGGGCGTGAAGCTGACCCGCATCTAGCTGGGTCAGCAAGCACGCGATGCGCCGGACATGATGGCTGACGGACGGCTGCGCGAGCAGCAGTGCCCCCAAGCGCTCGGCCTCAGCACCCAGCTCCGGGAGGTGGGTGCCCTGAGGCCGGTTGTGCAGGACAACGTAGATGTCGAAGACGGGCGGATCGCAAGCCGCGATGTTGGCCTCGGCCGGGTAGTCCTTCTGGCCACGCGTCTCCGTCCGGCCCCAGCGAGTAAGACGCGCGTATTGGGCTGGCGTCGCGAGCTGAGCGGCACAGGCGAGCGCTTGGACGAGCGCGGAGAACGGATCCTGATCAGTCGCGGGCTTGTAGTGGTGCTTGAGCGGGTTGACGTCAGACGTGCGCTTGACCTCGGCGATGATCGGCGTGCCATCGGAGCTGTTGCATAGGAGCAGATCGAGTCGAACCGCAGTGCCTTCATGTGTCACGCCACCCGTCGTGCGTGTCGCGACGAGCTCTCGGTCGAGGAAGTCGCACGCCAGCGAGGACGCCGGTACACCTGTCACACCAGGCGCCTTAAGGGATTCTGTGTCGAGGAGCTGCGCTTCTCCGCAAGGAGCAGGGCTGAGTCCGTCGGCGTCGCGAATCCTCAGTGCCAGGTCGGTGGTGCTCGACGACATAACGTCGCCGACCTCGTAGTGCGTGCGCGACTTGTAGTAGCCCTCGCTGGCTGGCCTGTATGCCGACATCTTCGTGACGCTGTCGCGAAACAGCGCGGCGAGCAATCCCGGATTCGCGACGAACTGTTGGGCACGTGCGAGCTTCTGGTGGCGGCTGATGCCCCTCTGGTGCAACTCGTCATAAAGGCGGATGATCGGGGTGCTCGGGACTACGGGGCTCATACGTTCCACCGTTCTCCTTCGAGGTGGGCCTCAACGCGAGGAAACAAATCGACAAAGCGCTCGGGCGCGTTGGTGTGAATCGGTACCACGCGTCCGCCATGCGCCACGGCGAGTCGCTGAAGATCGGCGATGCTGCGTGGCCGGAGCTGTGGAGATGGTGGAGCCGCAGGTCGTTGCGGGTAAGCCAGCCACGCAGTCGAGTGCGGGACGGCTGGTCGAGATACCCGTGCCACATGGACTAAGCGAGGGTCGCACCAGGCAGGCACCTGGCGCGTTCCAGCTCGGCGGCCATCGACCCGCGCAACGTCGGGACGACCTTGCTCGGTGGACTAGCGAGTTTTGTTGCGGAGGATTCGGTTGTCGCGCACGGCGGCGACGCGGTCGAACTCGTCCGCTTGCCTGACCTTGCTGCGCTGGACTTGTGGCACGTAGACGCGCACGCCGTCCCAACCGGCTTGCTGGATCGTCTCGCGCACGGTCGCGCGAGCCATCGTTGCCGCGTAGAGGTTCATGCCGAACAAGGGTCCGCTGCGCTTTGCGCGCGATAGATCGTTACGAGGCGATCGATGTTCTGCGGCGAGTACGCGGCAAGGACATGCCTCGGTGGTTCACATGAGGTCCGCGAACTTCTCTTCGAGCAGGATGCGGCCGGCGCTCCCTCACCCCGTACGCTCGCGCACGAGTCGCAGACGCGCCACGCTCGCTTTCACACGCGACGCCGACGCCCGCTATCAACGGAGAGGGCTCGCCCGAACGGCTCCCCTCTGACGCCTCAGGCGACATTCCAAGCGTCCAGACGTGGCTCGGTATCGCCGGTTGCAGGGCGCGGGCGAGCGGCGACAGGCTCCCGTCCGTGCATATGCAAACCACCAGGATCGGGCTCAGCTCGGCAAGCGCAGTGCTATCCGTTCGCGAACCACAGCGGTGTCTCTCGGACAAGCCGACCTCGAATAGCGGGTCCTCTAATTCGATCTTTGCGCGAGGCATCGCGCTAAGCTCAGACAATGCGATCTGCCTTCGACACCAATCATCCGGCGGCGCTTGCGGCACGTCTGGACGAGTTGCGGTCGACGCTCGCTACCAAGCGTGAGGAGCGCGACGTGCTCGATAAAGACATAATCCAGCTTCAGCAGCTGATCCAACTCGGAGGCGGGGTCTCGCGCGGCGCGGCCGCGCAGCCAGCCGCGGCAGGGCGTGCACGTCGCCGCCGGGCTTCACCCGCGCAGGATCGAGCCGTGAAAGCGCTCATCCAGGCATCAGAAGATTTGGGGGGCACCGCCGTAGGCCCCACCTCGCTGTACCGGTACATGTGCGATCACAACATGGAGGTGCCCAAGGACGCGACCGCGCTCGGCACGAGTGTCTGGGACGCGTGGCGTGCCGGCAGGATTCGGCGGGCGACCAACGGTGTGTACGCGCCGCTTGATCACAGCGGTGAGACGACGGTTGACTATCCGCTAACCGACTACTACTTCGCAGCGGAGCGGGGCCTTCCCGTACCTCAGTCGCCCCAGCGCCGCTGACTGGGAAAATGGAGCCGTGGCTCGCGCGCCGTTGGGAAGGTCCCCCGGCCACCCTAGGGGACAAGCTGGTCGATCCCGCCGTCAACGTCTTCGGCGACGATGATTCGGACCCCGAGGTGTCCATCAGCTCCGGCCACGGCGGTGGTGGCCGGCCTTCGAGCAGGAGTATCGGCATGATGTCGGTCTCCGGCTCGCGCAGAAGATGGGCGTATTCATGAACCTGCCCGATGCCGAGCCTGACCTGCTGGGTGGTCACGGGAAGCCCGCTCTTGACCTCGACGACGAACCGCTTCCCGGCGTGCCCGAAAGCGAGGTCGAACGTCGGCTGGGATGGCGCCGGCGAGCGCGGCTCGATGCCCCGCTGACGCAGGCGACCCGCCAGGAGATCCTGGAGCTTCATGTGCCGGGCGGTCGCCCTCTCCAGCTTGTCGAGATCGAACCGGTGCGGCGCCTCATCTGACTGCGTCGGCGTGCGGTCGCCGGCAGGACGGTAGGTCGCTCCGAACCCGTTGGCTGGCGGCTGATAGTCGACGCGAAGGTGGAACGGGCCGCTGCCGTAGTTGCGACCGATCCGTCCCGTCATGTTCTGCTCCAGGCGGATCGCCTGGCCGACCGTCGCCTTGATGTGCGATGACTCGTCCCCGCCCGTGTACCAGGCCCGTGCCGCAAGCTCCTCCTCGGTCCATTCGCCGATCTCGATCGTTCGCGCAAACACGTCGGCCCACAGCGCCCCGGTTCCCAGCTCGAAGACCGCCTGGACGACGTCGTCGCCGAGATCCGTCCATTCGACTTCCTGGACACGCTGCTCGACCGTTTTGGGTCCCGGTGGCGGTGGGCTGTCGGCCACTGCCGCGTACAGCTGCGGCCACGCTTCCTCGTCATATACATACACCGGTGTCGGGTTGCGCGGTCCCTGCTGGCCGGGCACCTGCTCCGCCTGTGGCGGTGGGATGGCTGCGAGCGGTCGAACTCCGAGCGCCCATGGCCAACGTTCGACATCGGGGGAGTCCGGCAGCCTCTGCGCGCCGGCGGACACGGTTTCGAATAGCCCGACGACCCGCTCCTCCAGGTGTCGACCGCGAAGATGAACAGATGGTCGCCACTGGAGATGCTCTGCGGAGCGTCGCCGAACCATTGGAAGCGCTGGTTAAAGGCCGACCATGTCGAGTCGACTGGGTGACCAGTCACCCCGACCGAGCAGCGGAAGATCCGACCTGACTTGGGTTGGATCCGCGCCCGGCCGGTCTCATCGACCACGACCTCGCCGCTCTCGATTAGTGCATTGAAGTCGGCGTCGGAGGGGGCGTCCCCCAGCGGGTAGCCAATCCGGCGCAGCCGCGCCCGGGCCATGTGCTGGTCGGCTCGGCGCGAGGCATCGACAGTCGGCAGCAGCTCGCGGATCTCGGCCGCCTCGAGGTGCGAGATCGTGAGCGGTGAGGATCCTCCTGGCATTAGCGTTCAGCCTACGCACAACCCGGAGACTTCTCATAAGCGCGCGGGCCTCGGACATCGCCGATTGCGGGACTGACGCAAATGCCTACCGTGAGGTCCTACGCATAGGCAGCGTCGCCCGGCCGCGCCGACCCAGCGGTTCGGTTAGCTATGCGCTCGGGCCGTCCTCACGCGTCGCGCGCAGGTACTCGGGTACCGTAAGCCCGCGCCGGTGGTCGTCGGTGCTGGGCAGGTCTCCCGGGGCTGCGAGGGCCCGAGCTGAGCGGCGATAGAGTCGGATCGATGAGTATTTCCACGGCCCCCATCGCCGGCGGCTCCCTGATCGGCGGATACGTCG
>Ga0066790_10000845_pt1 | contig 12372 bp, 11 predicted proteins | sample OrgsoiDNA2013050_FD_70963 | JGI IMG/M metagenome (GOLD analysis project Ga0066790, IMG submission 70963) | Permafrost soil microbial communities from the Arctic, to analyse light accelerated degradation of dissolved organic matter (DOM) -... | ecosystem: Environmental > Terrestrial > Soil >...
GCGCGACTGCCGACGCCGCAGCCTCGGAAGCTGCCGACAGCGGCCTGCGAAAAGCTCTCGGACTCCCACCAGCGCCGACCCAGTCACCGCCTACGGCGTGATCGTGGCGAAAGCCCGCGGTGAGCAGGCGACCGGAACGTCGCGGCGGTCATCAGGGTGTCGAGCGCTGTTATAGCGCCGCCATGCTGCTCATGGGAGAGGGTGAGCCCGGCCATCCAACCGGATCGTCCAGGGCGTGATCGACTCGATCTGCAGGTGCGTTTCGCTCCACGGGTCACGAGCCAGAGTGGCCCGGACCGTCCCTACCGATTCCGCGTCGATCGCCTCGACGACGCGGAACTCGTCGGCAAGTGGGCCGCCGAGCACAATGAAGCCGTCCGCGACGAGGCCATCCATGAAGGCCGCGTGCGCGGAAAAATCCGATTGTTGCTCAAGTGGTAGTGAAGAGTCCCAACGCGGACCCGAACGGTGCAGCTCAACAAGGAACATCGCCATCCGACTGTTCTACCCCGCACGGCCGACAAGGACGCGCGCCGCGACATGACAGATCTTTGCTGCTGAGGCGCCCCACGGGGCCGCGCCGACGAGGCGCCGGAGACACCGGCCGCGAACCGGACGCCACTGAACTGGCGCTATCCGGTGCTGCTCATCAAGCACCACCAGCCGAGCGGTTCGACTCCCTGGGCAGACGGCATGCACCGAGTGACGGCTTACGAATTGGGTTGGTCCAGATCGGTCCGGAGTTGCGAGGCTATCGGGTGCCCTGTTCGATATTTGGTCATGTCGTGCTCCTGACTGTGTCAGATATGACCTAGAGTGATACAATATATCTATTGAATGCTAGTCAAGAACTTGATATGCTGCACCCGTGCCCAATCGAGACAAGAGTGTGATGAGGCGGCCCAAGCCGCCCGCATCCAAGGCCGATCTGGCCCAGGGTCGGCGCGTGAGCCGCCAGCAAGAAGCAGGCGAGGCCACCCGACGTGAGACCCGGCGGCAGTTGTTGGTTGCGGCGAGGACCGAGTTCGCCGGCCGAGGCTATGCCGCGGCCACCGTCGTCCGGATCGCCGAGCGTGCGGAGATGTCCGTGCAGACCCTGTACTCGAACTGGGGTAACAAGCGGAACCTCCTGCGAGCTGTCATGGAGAGTGCCGTGACCGGCGATCACGACATTCCACTGGTGGCCGGCCAGCCCCCGGGTATTTTCGTCGCCACCCTCGACCCCGCAGACGCCAAAGACCCACGCCGGCTCCTGGGCCACCTCAGCCACCAATACCGGCTGCTCGCCGAGCGCGCCGCGGTCGGCTGGCAGGCCTACCGAGAAGGGGCCGCCGTCGACTCCGAGATCGCCGAAGACTGGCAGCAACTCAACAACCTGCGTCGACACGCGATGAGGGCGATGCTTACCCGGATACCCCTCGAGACTCTCCGTACGGGGCGCACCCACGCTGACGCCGCCGACACCGCCTGGATCATAGCCAGCCCCGACACCCACGCCCAGCTGGTCACGCACGGCGGCTACGACTACGACCAGCTCGAGGACTGGGTCCGTACCACCCTCATCGCCGCGCTCCTCCCCGACAAGTAACGGGGGCATCAGTGCTCCGACGCAGCGGACGAAGAGCCGCCGGCCACGCGGACACGGCGCCGGTCCTCGACAGGCCCTGGCATCGGCCGGGAGCTGCCCGTTATGCCCTCTCGAGGCTGCGCGGTCTGGCGAAACCGCCGACGAGGGTGTACGAGCCTGGACCAACGGCGCTGACCTTCGACCACGACGTGGCCGTCGCCGTTCGAGACGGCACCGTGTTGCGGGTGAACGTGTACCGCCCTTCCGGTGAGGGGAGGTTCCCGGTCCTTCTGTCCGCCCACCCGTACGGCAAGGACGAGTTGCCCGTCAAGACGAGGTTCGGATACCGCGTGTCGTTCCTGTACCGGGTACTGCGGCAAACAGGTCCGGTCATATTTTCGACGCTGACGGGCTGGGAGGCACCCGATCCGGTCTGGTGGACCGAGCGCGGCTATGCAGTCGTCAACTGTGATCTCCGTGGAGCCGGAACGTCCGAGGGCCGAGGCGCCCCGCTGTCCGACCAGGAGGGAGAGGACGTCTACGACCTCATCGAGTGGGCGGGCGCCCAACGCTGGAGCACCCGTGCAGTGGGTCTTCTCGGTGTGTCGTACCTGGCGATGTCGCAATGGAAGGCAGCAGCGTTGCGACCCGCGAGCCTAAGGGCACTGTGCCCCTGGGAGGGCTTGACCGACATGTACAGGGACTTGGTCTGTCCCGGGGGCATCCGAGAAGCCGGCTTCGTGAAGCTGTGGACCAAGAGTTTGAAGAAGGTCCGGCTCACCTACGACCTGTCCGAGGAGCAGCGCCGACGGCCGCTGCGGGACGAGTGGTGGCGGTCACTCGTGCCAGACCTTGAGCGGATCGAGGTGCCAATCCTCATCTGCGGAAGCTTCTCCGATAACAACTTGCACAGCCGCGGCTCGGTACGCGCCTTCCAGCACGTGAGTTCCTCCGAGCGGTTTCTCTACACCCACCGTGGCGGCAAGTGGGCAACCTTCTATGACTCCTCCGCATTGAAGGCGCAGCTCGGATTCTTCGACCGGTATCTCCGAGCACAAGACGTCGCACCGCCGCCGCGTGTTCGATTGGAGGTCCGCGAGAGCCGTGATCAGGTGACGGAGGTCCGAGCGGAATCCGGCTGGCCGCTCGAGCGGACTCGGTGGACACAGCTGTACTTGACTCATAGCGGACTTTCGACCGACCCTGCCGCAGACCGAGGATCGATCCACTTCGGCACCGCGTCACACGGTGTGCGGTTTGGCTGGAACGTCCTCACCGACACTGAGCTGACGGGCCCGATGGCGTTACGGCTCTTTGTCGAGGCTACTGGCGTCGACGATATAGACCTGATTGTCGGCGTGGAAAAGTGGCGCGGCAAGAACTATGTTCCGTTCGAAGGCTCATATGGATTCGGTCGGGACCGGGTGACGACCGGATGGCAAAAGGCGTCGCTCCGCGCCCTCGACCCCATCCATTCTCGACCATTCGAGCCGGTGCCGGCGTTCGAGAGGCGACAGCCCCTTCGTCCGGGCGAGGTCGTCCCCGTCGACATCGCGCTCGGACCCTCGGCGACGCTCTTTCGAGCTGGCGAGCAACTGCGCTTGGTGATCGCCGCGCGATGGCTCTGGCCGCACAATCCACTCACGGGGCAGTACCCGGCGACATATGAGCGGGGCCCCCGTGGCCGTTGCACTCTTCATTGGGGTCCTGACTGTGGCGCCCGACTACTCGTCCCCGTCATCCCCACCCAGCCCTGAAGTTGGTCCGGATCGCCACGGATCAACCACGCCGTTAGGCTCGCGTCATGCCTCCTGTGGGTCATCTGTTGACATTTTCCCTGGCGTCGCTGGTGATAATCGCGATCCCCGGTCCGAGCGTGTTGTTCACGATCAGCCGGGCGTTGACCATCGGCCGGCGCGGGGCGTTGCTTACTGAAGTCGGCAACGCCGTTGGCGAGTATTTGCAGGTGGCGGCAGTGGCTTTTGGGGTCGGCGTGCTCGTCGAACGCTCGATCGTTGCCTTCACCGTGATTAAGCTGATAGGCGCGGCCTACCTTATTTACTTAGGGGTGCAGGCCGTTCGGCACCGGCATTCGCTGAGCCATGCAATGGCTGCCCGACTGGTTCCTTTGCGAACGCGACGCCGTGTTCTTGCGGATGGCTTCCTGGTTGGGGCGGCCAACCCGAAGTCCGTCGTGTTTTTCGTGGCCGTTCTGCCGCAGTTTGTTGACCGCGCAACTGGTCATCTCACCACACAGCTCCTCCTCCTCGGGGCGGTATTCACGGGCATAGCGCTCATCTCCGACAGCGTCTGGGCGATTCTTGCCGGTGCGGCGCGGAAATGGTTCGCAAGGTCGCCGCGCCGCATGGCGACGGTTGGAGGCGTGGGCGGCCTTGCCATGATTGGAATTGGAGCCACCATCGCCATTACCGGCCGCAAGGAATAATCTGTCGCGGTCGCGGCCTGAGTATGCGCGCCCAACGACATCGACGACGCGACGGACGGTCGAGACCTCGTCGACACCCATCACGCGACCGTCAGGTCGATGCCCAGCGCGGCGTCGTAGTCAGACAGCGCTCTGATCTCGACGTCGGTGTCGGTAGCTGGCCGGACCACACGCAACCGTTCCCGGCGGGCCAGTTTGCCCGCCGCAACATGCTCGGGGTCGCTGATGGTTTGGTGCTTGGCCCAGACCCGCTCATGGTCGGCGACCGTCTTGCCATCACAAAGGACGCGCACTCGGGCCAGGTCCGCGACGACCTCGATCCGTCGCGCGGCCACACCCGGATGCACCGAGTAGTCGTTGCCGTCCAACCGAATGTTGTGATCGCGTGGCAGCCGGGTCGAGCGGCGCCAGCCCGTCGCGGGTGGCACTGGGTGGCAAGGTGAGCATCGCGTGGCGGTCCGCATCGATCCGGTCCGCTGGAGCGCATCCCAACGCCCGACGGTTGCGCGTGTTGACCACCGCGAGCCACTCACCGAGCTGGACGTCGAAATCAACCGGGGAGGTAAACGACCAGCCCGGCAAGAAGCCGGCGGATCTCAGCCCAGTCCTCCACAGTTCGGCGGTGCGCGGTGATTACGTATCCGGGGCTATGTGCTGCGCGATCCGACTGCGGCGGGACCGGGGCGGCTGAGTGTTCGACCGCTGTTGTGGAACAGCAGGACCACGGCGCTGAGCTGGATGAGCCAGAGCAGGCTTCCGGCGGCGAGGTCGGCGCGTGCGTAGGTCGCAGAACCGTTGACGAGCCCGTTGAGCAGGCTGTACGTGGTGATCGCGAAGAAGAACACGAATGCGATTCGGGCCCAGCGGTGTCGTCGACCGTTCGCCCACGCCATCCAGAGACAGAAGGCTGTCGCGATCACGGCCGAGACGACGAGCGGCCGCAGAGTGCTCGTGACCTCGGCATGCCATTGCCCGCTGCTATACGTCGGGTTGGTGGCGACCACACGGGACCGCAGGTTGGTCATGGTGGCCATGACGGTGATCCCGACGAGCAGTTCCACCGCTGCGCCGAGGTACATCAGTTTCACCGCCGCGAGCCTTGCCCAGTCTGAGTGGGCGATGCGGGGACGGAGCCGGATGGCGAGCGCGCCGCGGAGTAGAGCCAAGCATTCCTGCCGGCTTGCCTGACGCTGATTTTCTTCGGTTGTCGCGATCAGGACGGTGAGGATCTCCATTTCATGTTCGCGACGAAACGATCTCGGGTAGCACCGCAGACACCGACGGTATCCGCGCTCGGCCGCGGCGATCTGGGTCATCAGGCCGTCCCGCTCGCTACGCCGAGGCGGCTAAAGGCAATGGTTGCGTTTGATCGGATCCGGTCGGCTTCTGCGGCGAGCTGCTGGGAGCCGTCGGGCGTGAGGCTGTAGTACCGGCGCAGCCGACCGTCGACGATCTCCTCATGGTCGAGCGTGATCAGCCCGTCGACACGCAGTCGGTCCAGTGCGGAGTACAGCGTTCCGGCTCGCAGCCTGACGCGTCCGGCGGAGATTTCCTCGACGTCGGTGATGATCCCGTAGCCATGTTGGCTACGGGCGGCGAGAGCGGTGAGGATCAGAAACGTGGCCTCTTGCATCGTCCGCTTTGCCATGTCAACAGGATATACCGGTGAACGGCCTGTGGCAGCCGCTTCGTGCGCGCCGCTGGCCCGACCTGCGAGGCACCGGCTTGACCCGCGTGCGGTGCTGGGCTACTCGGTGGTGATCGCGGTGAGGATGTCGAGTCGGGCGGCTCGGCGAGCGGGCCAGCTGGCGGCGAGCAGACCGAGCACGGCCGCGAGGATCAGGAAGACCACCAAGTTGGTCGTCGGGACGACGGTGGTGGTGATGCCCTGCGAGCGCAACGCTGACACGAGCGCGACACCCAGGCCGGCACCGAGCGCGACGCCGATGATCGCCCCGAAGACGGCGAGGATCACGGCTTCGGAGCGGATCATGGTGCGGACCTGGCGTCGTTTCATGCCGACTGCGCGCAGTAGCCCGATCTCCTGGGTCCGTTCGAAGACCGAGAGCATCAGGGTGTTGACGATTCCGATCAGCGCGATGATGACGGCAAGACCGAGCAGCGCGTAGACCAGGCCGAGCAGCTGGTTCACCTTGGCGGTCTGGGATTTGTCGAACTGGGCGCGGGACTGCACCTGCACGTTCGGGTACGGCGCCAACGCCTGCGTCACCGCGTTCTCGACGGCCGGGTTGCCGGTCGTGGTGAGTAGGACTGCACCGGGTTGGGGATCTTGGAAGTGGGAGCGGTAGAACGCATCGCTGGCGAGGTAGCTCGTGATGAGCGCGTTCGACTTGAAGATGCCACCGATCCGCATGGTTGTCGCGCCGGTGAGCGCGAACGTCACCGGTACGGTGTCGCCGACGGCGAGCCGATCGGAATGTGCGGTGGTTGTGTCGATGAGTAAGTCTCCGTCGGCGAGGGAGCTCGGATTTCCGGCGGTCATCCGCAGGATGACGGTCTTCGCCAGGCCCGCGAGCGAGAGTGCTCTGAGGGTCTGCAGTGATCCACGGACCTCGAATTGGCCGCCGTACACGGTTGAGGACGCTGTCACGCCGGGAACCGAGGAGAGGATCGAGGGTATCGAGTTGCTGAACGCCCCAGACGCGTTGCTGCCACTGGAGCTGACGATCAGGTCGGCGGTGACCGCGTTCTTGACGCTGCTGGTCGCCGACCGCGACGCCGATGCGCCGAACACCGACATCGCCGAGACCAGCGCCAGACCCACCATCAGCGCCGACGCGGTCTGCGCGGTGCGCCGAGGGCTACGCATGGAGTTCTCCCTCCCGAGCCCGCCGGCCACTCCCAGTACACGTGCGAGTGGCCTTCCGATCACACTCGATAGTGGACGAGCCAACCCGGGTGCCAGCATCGCGACACCGACGAACAAGGCGACGGCACCCAGCCCGACGAGACTGATCACGGGCTTGGCCAGTCCTACCCCGAGGACAACCGCGCCGACCACGCCCAGCAACGCCCCCCCGGTGAGCCGGCGCCGCAGCGAGACCGCGGTGTCGACCTGCTGGCCGCTGATCGCCTCGATCGGTGAGATCCGGACAGCGCGCCGCGCTGGGCCAATCGCCGCGATCACCGTGACCCCGACCCCGACAGCAAGCGCGACGATTACGGTGCGGGCCTCGATGACCAGCGGCCCGGACGGCAGGTCGATGTTGAACCCGCGCAGAAGCGCACGCAGACCCACGGCGGCCAGCACTCCGAGTCCCGCGCCGATCACCGAAGAGGCGAGGCCCACGATGGCGGCCTCGCCGAGCACGGACGCGAATACCTGCCGGCGGCTGGCGCCGACGATACGCAGCAACGCCAGTTCTCGGGTGCGTTGCCCGACGATGATCGAAAAGGTGTTGAAGATGGTGAACGCGCCGACGAACAGTGAGATGAACGCGAAGACGAGCAGCGCGGTCGAGAAGAACGACAGCGCCTGGTCGACCGCGCTGGTCTGTTCATTAATGACCGTCTGACCGGTCACGACCTCGACACCGCGCGGCAGGACGCGGGCGATAGCGCGCTGTACCGCCGCCTTTTCCGCGCCCGGCGCGGCGACCACGTTGACGGTGTCGAGCTGACCGGGTTCGTCGAGGACCGCTTGCGCGGTGGGCAAGCTGAATGCCGCCAGGGTTGCCCCGGCGATGTTGTCGGCGGTGCCGATACGGGCGATGCCGGTGATCGTGAAGGTCTGCGACGGACCATTGAGCAGGACGCGAACATCCTGGCCGACCCGGAAGTCGTATTTCTTCGCCGTGCCCGCGTCCATGACGACGTCATCGGGAGTGGTCGGTGCGGTGCCGGCCGTGAGGTGAAGTTCGGAGATCCGGGTGTCGGAATCGAAGACGAGTCCTTCGGTCGGAGCGCTGCCGGTGGAGATCGCTTTGCCGTCACGCGCGACGAACTGCGCGTAGCCACCGACCGATCCGCTGGCGGCCTCCACGCCGGGCACGTCACGGACGGTGGGCAGGACCGATTCGGGGATCGGGTTACGGGTCGCGTTGCCGCCGCTGGTCGAGAGCTGAGCGACGCCGCGTACCTGGAAGTCGATGTTCTGGTAGACCGTCCCGAACAAGCTGGTGAAGGTGTTGTGCAGTGTGTCGGTCAGTACGAACGTCCCGGAGATGAACGTCACGCCGAGCACGATCGCCATCGCGGTCAGCACTAGCCGCAGCTTGTGTGCGAGAAGCCCTTTGATCGTGACTCGCCACATCTCAGCTGCCCAACGCCCGCATGTGCGCCAGCACCGAATCCGCGGTCGGTGCTTCGAGTTCGCCGACCAGCTGACCGTCACCGAGGAACACCACCCGGTCCGCGTATGCCGCGCTGTGCGGATCGTGGGTCACCATCACGATCGACTGCCCCAGCTCGGTCACCGAGCGGCGCAGGAACGTCAGCAGCTCCGCCGAGGAGTTCGAATCCAGACTCCCGGTCGGTTCGTCCGCGAACACCAGCTCCGGCCGATTGATCAGCGCACGCGCGCACGCAACCCGCTGCTGCTGCCCACCCGACATCTCGCTCGGCCGGTGTCCCAACCTGCCCGCGATACCCAACTCGCCCACCAGATTGTCGAACCATTCCTGGTCCACCCGCTTGCCAGCGAGAGCCAACGGCAGCGTGATGTTCTCGGCCGCGGTCAACGTTGGCACCAGGTTGAAGGACTGGAACACAAACCCGAGACGGTCGCGGCGCAACTCGGTCAGCCCAGCGTCGTCGAGAAACCCGACATCAACTCCACCGACATATGAATGACCCGACGTCGGCCGGTCCAACCCGGCCATACAGTGCATCAACGTCGACTTGCCTGATCCCGACGGACCCATCACCGCGGTGAACCGGCCCCGCTCGAAGGTCACGCTGACCCCCGCCAACGCCTCCACCGCTGCCAAGCCCGCTCCGTACGTCTTGCGCAAGTCGGCAGCATGCGCTGCAGACGTCGCGGACGCCTGGTCTGCTTGCGCCGCCATCGACCCAGTCGTATCCCGCAGTCGAAATCGCTTCAGAATCCGCTTAGCCACCTGGTCAGCACCCGATCTCCTCGAAGGCGTCCACCACTGAAAAGGTAGCCCTTCCAGACAGCATATACCGTACGACTATCTATTGATACGAACCTCGACTACGGTGTGGTTCTGGCGCTCGCGGTGAGGGCCGTTCACGTTCGAATATGAGCGAAGGATGCGCATGGTTGCCGAGGTCGGGGGACTGCTCGAACTGAAGGGGCTGACTCGTCGCTACGGGCCGGTCACTGCCCTCGATGGTCTGACGTTCTCAGTGCAGGCGGGTCAGGTCGTCGGTTTCTTGGGTCCGAACGGTGCCGGCAAGACGACCACGATGCGCGCCGTTTTCGGACTCACCGACTTAGATTCCGGTGAGGTGAGGTGGAACGGCACGCGGGTCGACCAGCCCGCCCGACGCAGGTTCGGTTACATGCCTGAGGAGCGCGGACTGTATCCCGGCATGCTCGTGGGGGAGCAGGTCGCGTACATGGGGCGGTTGCACGGGTTGAGCGCCGCGAAAGCTGTGACGGCGACGAACATGTGGCTTGAGCGCCTCGGCGTCGCTGATCGGTGGGACAGCAAAGTCGACGTGCTCTCCCACGGTAATCAGCAGCGCGTCCAACTGGCGGCGGCGCTCGTTCACGAGCCGGAGTTGATCGTGCTCGACGAGCCGCTGTCTGGACTTGATCCCGGCGGGATCGATGACATCGGCAAGGTATTGGTTGAGCGAGCGGTTGCAGGCTGTTGTGTGGTGTTCTCCAGCCACCAACTCGATCTCGTCGAGGATCTGTGCGAGTCGGTGACGATCATCGACCACGGCAAGCTGGTGGCAAGTGGTCGCGTCGACGACTTGGCCACCAGCGGGCCGCGCCGGTTGGTCGTGCGTGTGGACGGCGATCGAGACGCGACGTGGGCGCGTGACCTCGCTGGCGTTGCGGTGTCGGAGATCAACGGTGGCGCGGTGCGCCTGGTGCTGGATGAATCGGTCGACAGCGATGTCGTGCTCAGGGCGGCGATGGCGGCCGGCCGGGTCAGCGAGTTCAATTTCGCGCGGCGGCGTCTGTCGGAAGTGTTCCGGGAGGCGCTGGCGTGACGCCGTTCATTGTCTTGGCGGCGGTGGCGGTGTTCGTCACGATCAGATTGACGCTTCGCCACCGGAGCGGTCGGACGAGAGCTGGCGCATCATCGCCGAAGTCGCTCGAGGCGCCCAGGCGCTCAGTGTTGGCGAGTGTATTTGGTGACATTGGTCTGGTGGCGCAAAGGGAGGTGCGCGAGCGGATCAGAGGACGCGTCTTCCAGGTCGGCACAATCATCATCTTGCTCGTGGTGGTCGCGGCGATCGTCATCCCGACTCTGACCCGAAGCAAGGCACAACCAGATCGGGTAGGTGTCGTCGGTGCATTGTCCGCGCCGGTGAAGACGGCGCTAGTCGCCAGTGACTCCAGCATTGGAGACACGATGGCGCTCGTGCCGGAACCCGACATTGCCGCAGCCGACGCTGATCTTCGGTCCGGCCGCGTCGACATCGTGATCGTCGACGCCAAGGAACTCGTCGTGAAAGCGGCGGTCTCCGCGAACGACGTCTCGACGGCGGCGCAGCTCTCGCGTGTCTTTGCCACGACACTCGGCACGATCGCCGCGTTCGAGGCTGCCGGGTTGTCCGCTGCTCAGGTCGGCACTCTTAGCCATGCACAACCACTGCCTGTCACAAGCCTTCAACCGGCGACCACCCGGCGCAAACCGTCGCCCGGATCTGTGGTCAGCCTCATCTTGGTGTTCGTGATGCTGACGCAGTACAGCACCTGGATCTTGACCGGCGTCGCCGAGGAGAAGTCCAGCCGAGTCGTCGAGGTGCTGTTGGGGGCCCTGCGCCCCGCGCAACTACTTGCGGGGAAGGTGCTCGGAATAGGACTGGTCGCTTTAGCCCAAGCCACCCTCATCGTTGGGGTCGCACTCGGTGTCTCCAGTGGGGTGGGGTCGAACCTGTTGCACGGCAGCGGACCGATGACGGTGCTCGCCGCCTTGGTCTGGCTCATACTCGGCTACGGCTTTTACTGCTGGCTATACGCCGCAGCCGGCTCGACGGTCGAACGCCAGGAGCAGATACAAAGTCTTGCGTTCCCATTGAGCCTCCCGCTGATCATCGGCTACGTCGTCTCACTCATCACGGCGACCACGGGCAAGCCGAGCACATTCCTTGAGGTCCTTGCCTACCTGCCACCGACCGCACCGTTTGCCATGCCGACCCTTGTCAGCCTCGGCAGCGCAACCTGGTGGCAGTTCGCCATCTCCGTAGCCTTGAGCATCGCCAGCACGATCGCCGTGGCGCGCCTCGCGACGTCCATCTACCGTCGAGCCATCCTTCGGACCGGTCGGCGAGTCCGCATCCGTGAACTCATATCAGCGAGGCCTGCCGGTCCAAGAGATCAAGACGGCCGCGGTTTCGCGACGGGCGCTGATCGACGAAGCCAACGCTGACGTCGGCAGCTTGCCGCCGTTACTTTCGTCATCCCAGGAATCCTCAACGACCTGCCCCAACCGTGGAACCACCAAATCGGTAGCTACCCCTTCTTCGGCGTCGCCACTCAACTCGTCAAAACCAAACCCGCTCACGACCTGCTCCGCCGGTACGATCAGGTGTTGTCCTCCTCGGCTACATGGCTGCAGGCCTTCTCCTGGTTGCTGTGCTCACGATCCGCTACGCCCAGGGCCGGGCCACCTCGCCAGCGCATCGCGGCATTGTGTCGGGACCCAAACGTTGAGGTTCTTCGCCGTCCATCGTCCATGCGCGATGCCCGGCGCCTCACTCGTCCGCCGGTGAGGACTCACGTGCGCAGGACGCACCAACTCGGATGCCTGAGCCGATGCGGGTGTTAGGTCGCGGACCTGTTGTCCCTGGGCGGTGTGCGGCCGCGCAGGGCGTGGGCGGTCAGCGTGGTGAGCCAGCCGAATCCGCTCACGATGGCGGCGCGTTGGAACAGTCCCGCGGTGTTGACGAGCCTGGGTGATTGGTTGAAGCCCGCCCCAGCCAGCCCGATGTTCGCCAGCATCGATGCCCCGGTGCCTGCGCAGTAGAGCGCCCACGCTCGCCGGCCACGTCGCCGGAATCGGTACGCATAGGCGAACGCAGCGCACGGCAGCCCGAGAAAGATCGGGACTGCGGCGATGCCGTGCATCCTCATGGAGGCGCTGTTCTGTATACCTACGTCGGGTGTTCCGGGCGGGTAGCCGCTGACCGGGTCGGTGCTGAACACGGCCGAACCGACTAACCCAAGGCCTGCCGCGCCGACAATCACCGGGTC
>Ga0066790_10000846_pt1 | contig 12369 bp, 7 predicted proteins | sample OrgsoiDNA2013050_FD_70963 | JGI IMG/M metagenome (GOLD analysis project Ga0066790, IMG submission 70963) | Permafrost soil microbial communities from the Arctic, to analyse light accelerated degradation of dissolved organic matter (DOM) -... | ecosystem: Environmental > Terrestrial > Soil >...
TCCCCTGGCTCGGATCCTTCACCCCGGAGTTAAAACCAACCCGAAACCACAATCTGTAGGGGTTGGGTGAGTGAAGCAGATACCCATCTAAATTAATTCGCGATGTTAGTGCTTCACTGTGCAATGGGCAACTGTGTCGGCGGTGATTGCGGTGGATCCGAGTGGAGCGCCAGGCCCGGTGCCAATCGTCCCTTGGTCGACTCCCTCGTCTCCGTTGCAGTTGCTGACTGGATTCAGCGAGAAAGACCCAGCCGTTTGCGAGATACTGGTGAACTGCTGGTAGAAAATATCTCCCTGAGCCGCCGAGTTATTCCCCACGGAGGTCGTTCCATTGTTGCATACCCAGCCAGCCAGGGAGGTCTTGGGATAGGAAAAACTCGGCATCGCGGTGCCATTCACAATCGACATTGCCTTCCAGTTCGCGTTTGACTGTGACGATGTCGGAGTGGTGCCGCCACTGCCACCGCACGTCGCGTCCCCTGTGATTCCGCCCACCCCCAACGCCGTCCCGGGGGTATATGACGGTGAGTCCTGAAACTGGCCTCCCGAGGGACAGCCAAACTGTCCCGGCCCGCATATCGTAAGCAGCGGCGGCTGCGGAAATTCGCAGCCTTGCTGGATATCACTGAAGACTGGCCCTGAGACCAGTTCAGCATTGTCCAGATAGCTGCCCGCGCCATACCATGCGAGCGCATACCCTACCGCCGCCGAGCCCGCGCTGAATCCCTGCGCACACTTTGCCGCTCCAGATGGAGTGGCGACGTTCTGGAAAATGTAATTCATCAGAGTCGCGGGGCGGCAGGCGGCGGCGCCGATATTCTTGGTCGTCAAGCCTGTATCCTCCCATGTCGAAACCCATGCCATCTGAACCAACGCGTATCCCGCGCCCAGGTAGGCAGCAGAAAAATCCGAAATATCCTGGGGGACCATGCCGTCGCCTCCGCCATGGAAAAATACTGTTCCTTTGATGGAGGCGGGCGCCAGATAGCCGTAGGTCACGCCGATGTCGGCCGTGTTAGGACAGCTTACCGTCGCCTGGGAGCAACTCATCCCGGTAGCATAATTGGATGGGCAAGACGAAAGTAGCGAAACGCTGCTGACGGTTCCCAGTGCGGCCGGCGTGCCGCAGTCGGTGGTACAGCCCGGCGGCGGTGTCGTATTCGCGGTACTCGACGAGCCACCACAACCGCCCAGACTCAATAAGAGCGCCAGCACGAAAATTGGAACTGCTATTTTTATCAGGAAGCGATTTTCCATTGCTTGCTTATCGTTTTCTTCAGAGCCCGCAACGAAGCGCGTTACTTCCGCCTGAGTGTACCGCACGCCAAGAATTCCTGTGGAATCAGTCTGAAGGCGCGAATGTGTCCTCACGGTTTGTTAGGAAACAACCCGGGATCAGTCAAAAAGTTTCGGAGGGCTAGTGGTGACTTGGCGAAGCTTCCAGCAGGATAGGTATCTCGCCAACGTCGACCTGCCCCGCACTGCAGGCAGATCGCTCCCCAGAAAGCTTGGTACAAGTCTGTATCTGCCAGGATTTAGGTATCTCGAACCTGGAACTGTGATCTTCGTTCCATAAAATCCAGGCGGCCGGGGACGATTCGCGGCTCAGCTTGCAGACCCATGTTCCGCCATCGTCACTCTCACAGGAATCCACGCGTGAACCGATCATCCACTTTTGGATTTCCGCATAAGCGTGGGCCGAGATTGTTGCGGTAGACTCATCTTCTTCCGTGAAAGGGATGCTGTCGCCACCGTCATCATCCCACGCGTACCAGTAAAAGCGCTGCACTCCGGCGGCCCAGTTCAAGATGTAGGCTCGCGCGGCCCACCCCGGAGCCTGCTGCACGGGATCAATGTGGTCCGTCAGTGGATTGCGAATCCAGCCGGATTCCGTGTTCCAGAGCGGCTTGTCCGCCATGCCATGCTTGCGCATCACTTCCTTCACCGGCAGGATCAGCTTCAGCATACTTTCCGGCCGGGTACGAACATAGAAGTGATAACCGATGATATCCGCGTACTGCCCGCCTCCCAGTTCCAGATAACGGTCGAGCCAGTCGATGCCGTTCGCGTTTACCGGAGACGGAGAAATCAATTTAATGTTCGGGTCCACTTGCTTTAGCGTCACATACGCTTCCTTTGCCAAAACCAGCATCCGCTCCGGCGTTCCAATGATGCGGTTCTCGGGAAGGTTGGGCTCGTTCCATAGTTCGTAATAAAGGATTCGGCCTTTGTATCGCAGGGCCTGAGTGCGTATGTAGTTTCGCCAATCGTCGAGATTGGCGATGTCTCCCACAACTTCTCCGCGGGCCCGTCGGCCCGGATGGAATCGCCCCTCAGCGGGTGTCCCGCTGGCGGTGGCCCAATCCGGAGTAAAGCCAAATGGCATTAAAAGATTAACGTGATGCTTTTCGGCAAGATCCACTTCACGATCAAGGATCCGCCAGTCGTATCGGTCCTTTTCAATCTCCACCTGCGGCCAGTGGACTTTCGCATCCCACAACCGCCAGCTTCCGAAGGGAACCGATGGCCACGGGGTTGTCGAGAACGCGCGGTGAATGTGGAGTCCAAAATACTCAGCCGGGACCGGAGCAGCAGGTGGATTCAGGCTGAGGCGGCCCGACGCCGGCGACGGAGACGGTCGCCCAAACAGATAGGACGCCGAAACGCAGAGCAGGGAAGCGATAACAATTCCAATGAGCCACGGCAGCTTGGGCAGAAGTGATTTGAATCGCATATAGGTTGGGCAAATCTTTGATCAGCGGCCACTGTTCGGCTGGCTCTTTACGGCTCGCTCGTAGATCTCCATCAGCTGAGGATAATTCTTTTCCGCTGTGTACTTGGATTCGTACTCTGCACGGGCTGCGATTCCCATGGTTCGCAGTTCGTCAGGGTGGGTCCACGCCCATTCTACCTTGCGCGCCAGGTCTTCGGAATCAGCCGGAGTGAAATGAATCCCGGTGCGCTGATCTTCGACGAGTTCTTGCATGACCCCCATGCGGCTGCAGATGACTGGCGTACTGCAGGCGAAAGACTCAGCAATCGCCATGCAGAAGGTTTCATACCATTCGCTGGGAATAATTACGAAGCGTGCATTGTTTATGGCCGCGAGGGTTTGCTCGCGCGGCAACTGACCCTTGAACTCAACGTTGCTGAGGTTCTCGCTGGTGGCCTGAGCCTTGAGTCTGTCGTATTCCGGGCCGCCGCCAATGATGACCAGAGGCACTGGCTGTTGGAGGCGTTTCCACGCGGCCAAAATGGTTCCCACGCCCTTTTCCGGAGAGAGCCTTCCCGCAAACAAAGCGTAATCTCCTATGCCAGCGCGAGCGCCCGGATCCGGCGAAACAAAGTTCGGTTTCACAAAAATCTTTTCCCCCGGCAGCCCGCCTTCTATAAATTTATTGCGGGCGAACCGAGTCAGGGCTACAAAGCATGCAATTTCCTGCTTCCACGTCTTGCGGAGCCGATGAAACTCCAACATGGAGGCCACCACTGCAGAAGCCGAATAGGAATCGTGGTAACACGAATGTTCCACGCTTCTCAACAGCGAATGTTTCAGGCACTCTTCACAAAGCTTGCCGTCGCGAAAGAATGTACCGGCGGGACAAAGCAGGCGGTAGTTATGCAACGTCTGGACGACAGGCACCCCGGCCTCGACGCATGCCGAGTAGATAGAAGGAGAAATCATCACAAACGTGTTATGCACGTGGACGAGATCAGGCTTTTCCCGTCGCAGCAAGTCTGAGAAATCCCGCCGCGTATCCGAAGCCCAGACAGTTCTCTTGGCTAAGTTGATGCGCGCGAGGCCGCGATAACCGTCTGTGTCCCAATTGGTGCGGCAGTAGGTCAACACCTTGTTCCCGGCGTTTTCAAGCATCTTGCACTCCTGCTCAAAAACCGCATCTTCGCCTCCAGGCTGCTGATAGGCGTTATGAACAAGTGCAATCTTCACAGAGTCCCCCGGGTTCTTTCCCACCCTTGCTGCAGGGCGTGGTACTTTTCAAAAACTTAGTCCAGCCTGATTCACATCAGCTCAGATCGAAGATTACGCAAAGGCACGAAGCGTTTATGTTTTTGCCGCCTCTGCTTTTGCTCCGAGCCCGGTGTGATTCTGCAGGGCTCTGTTGTAGATCTCCATAAGCTGAGGATAGTTTTCCTCAGCCGTGTACTTGGCTTCATATTCCGCACGGGCTCGAATTCCCATGGCGCGCAGCTGGTCAGGATGGTTCCAGCACCATTCCACCTTGGCGGCCAAATCTTCCGCGTCGGCGGGCGCGAAATGCAGGCCCGTGCGCCCGTCGCCGACGATTTCTTCCATTGCTCCGAGACGACTGCAGATCACCGGCGTCCCACAAGCAAAAGATTCGGCGATCGTGACCGGAAAATTCTCATACCATTCGCTGGCAAACACCAGAAACCGCGCGCCATTAATGGCGGCCACCGTTTCTTCGTGCGGCAACTGTCCCTTGAATTGAACGTTAGTCAGCCCGTCGCGCGCTGCTTCCGCCTGCAATTGCTCGCGCTCCGGACTATCTCCGATGATGTGGAGAGGAATCGAGCGGGGAAGCCGTTTCCACGCCGTGAGTACAGTATCGACGCGCTTGCGGGGCGAAAGGCGGCCCACAAACAAAGCGTAATCTCCAAGAGTGGTGCGGGCACCCGGGTCCGGAGAAACAAAATTGGGCTTGACGAAGATTTTTTCCGCTGGCAAGCCTCCCTCCACGAACTTCTTGCGCGCAAATTCACTGAGCGCGATGAAGCATGCGACTTCCCGGTCCCAGGTGTGGCGCAGGCGATGGGAGGTCAACATCACCGCAACCACGGCGGATGCGGAATAGGAATGGCGGTAACAGGCGTGCTCCACTCCGGGCAATAACGAACCGCCCAGACATTTCTCGCAAACCTTGCCATCACGAAAGAAATTGGCCGCCAGGCAAAGCAGGCGATAGTTATGGAGCGTCTGCACCACTGGCACGTTCGCCTGGGAGCAGGCTGAATAGATCGAGGGAGAGATCATCACAAAGGTATTGTGAACGTGAACCAGGTCAGGTTTTTCCAGGCGCAGCAGTTGCAGGAAGTCGCGCCGCGAGTCCGAGGCCCAAACTGTTCTTTTGGCTAGTCCGATTAGGCGGACCCGGTGATACGCCTCTGCGTCCCAGTTGCTGCGATGGTAGGCGACCACTTGGTGGCCGGCCTTTTCCAGCATCGCGCATTCCTGTTCAAAGACAACATCTTCGCCTCCAGGTTGCTGATACGCGTTATGCACCAGAATGATTTTCACAGAGGGTTAGGGCCGACGATAATTCCTGTTGCGCTAGCGTGGATGCTAGTATTGCGTGCCCAGCCTCTGAAAGTGCAACTATTGTCAGGCGAGACGATCGTTCCAGTGTTACTAGAAAATGCTATGGTGCAGAAACAGTTCAGTCAAGTCAATTGCCGCGTGAAGCGCCGGCTAGACTGGACCGGATCACAGCACCGGTGCAGGAGAGATACGCTCCTCCCCCCGCGAAACGATCTCGTCAGCGGGGAACTGGCAAGATCATTCAACTCTTAGCAGCCCGACCCTTTTTGGCACGTGAAGACTCTCGTCGCCCATGTGCAACCGGGTCGCTGCTGTCCTGCCGAGGAACAATTACTGGACTGATCGCCCTTCATGTACTCGTCCGCAGCCCAGAATGTGACGTCGTCATTCGGGTCCGAGGCCACGCTGACATATTCGCCCCAGTACGTATCGGTCTTATCTTGCCCACTGCTCCCGCTATCCGAGAGGATCGTCACGGGAGTTCCCAGAACTCCGCCCGGGTTCACCGTGACGAAGTAAGGCGAGGGATCGTAATCGGTGGCGCTGCCGTGGGCATGGCTTCCGGTCACGGTGTAGGTGATGCCGAGGTCCCCGTCCGCATCCATCGCTACGCTTGGGACGGACAGGAAATAGTGATTCGTAGTGTCTTGCACGTCCCCAATAAACACAGTGGAAGGAGTTTTTCCGGCCAGGATTTTGTAGTACCGAATTCCGGTGCGGCGGTTAGCGGCAGCTTCCTGCACCGTGCTCGCCACTGCAAGATATTCTCCCGGAACTCCAGAGCTAACGTAGCGATACGCTAAGCGAGACATCAACCGGTCCCCGACGCTGTCGATGTTTCCACCCCATGGTTCGGGGATGCAATACGTGTTCGCAGGAGTTTTTGGACTGTAACAACCCGGCGTGTAGGCGTGGAACTTGAGAATGACAGATGTGGGTCCAGCTCCATTGGTTAATCCGGACCAGGTCCAGAACGCCAGCTGATTGGATGTGCATGGCGAGACCGAGCAGGGATTGTCCGTTCCCGCGTTGCTCGGGTTAACCTGGGCGAGGAAATATTCCCCCGCGGTGTTTGAGGGAATCGGGTTGTTGCCTTCGAAGTCGGCCGGCAAAATGGTGTGAATCAAACTCTTATCAGTCCCAGTGGCGCCAACGACATAGCTGGGGATGTAGGTGTAGCATTGCGGCGCGTTTGACGAAAGACCAGACAGGATGTCTGTCTTGTCGAGCTTGCACACTTCAAAGCCCACGATGTTGTAGCTGTGGGCCGGATCTTCCAGATCCCAGCTCACATAAAATCCATCCGACCATGTGCCGAACCGCGCGTAATCTGGGAAGTAAGAAGTGCCAGCGCTGTTCTTGGGCAGGGCGGAAGCAATGTTGTACGCGTAGGCGTTCCAGTAGCTCTTACCGTTAATCCCTTGGAGGTTACTCGCAGAAATCGAACCGGCCGCGGCGCTCACGCCGAAACAGAGGTAGTACACGGTTGCTCCGCCTGTTCCCGGAGCTTTGAAGAGATTGCCGAGGACGAAAGTTCCGTCCATTCGGTCGTAGCTGGCGAAACCATCAAAAGAAGGGTTATTGCAGTACGAGGAAGCACCCGGTGCGAACAAGGTGCTGAGAAGTTGAGGCGCGGCGGTCCCGTTCGCCGTCTTGGAAAAGATGCCGCTACCGGTGGCTCGGTCGAAAGCTTGTACGTAACTGCCCGCGAACTGTAAGTACTGGCCTACGCCATTTTCGTTGGTCGGTCCAACTCCTCCCACGGGATCTGCCTGGGGCCCGGGATTCGTACCGTCCGCCAAGATGCCGCTCGCGTCGATCCCCTCGAACTGGCCAGACCATGAACTAGCCGAAGGAGTCGTTGTGTCGAAACCGACCCACATCGTCCCGCCGGGGCAGGTAGTCCCACTGTTGTTCCCAGCGCACCAAACTTGAACCGGAGCTGCTGGAGCCGCGCAGGTTCCGTACGCGGGCGAGCCACTGCAGTTGTTTTGGGCGGTGGAAGCCAGACTAAGAATGGCAACCACTGGAACTAGCGACAACAGTTTTCCGATTCGCATGTTTTCTCTCTTTGAAGATAGGCGGGGGCTGTTTATGCTCGTGCACGTCCGCCGCCATTCTCTCCTGCTACAGTTATTGCCGTGCCTTTATTTTCAACAACTTGAAATAAGATGACGCCTTGTCTTCCGGGTTGAGATGCATTCTTTTGCAGACGCCGTGCAAAATGGGGGGGATGGCGTCAGTAGAACTGGAATGACAGATTACACTGCGGCTTGGCCATGGGCAAGGGGTCCAAAGACCATATATTTGAGGCGATTCGCCTGGCGGCGAGTGCAAGACCTTTCATCTTGACAATCGTTGGTAGTAGATACAAACTACACCGCGATGTACCAGTCATTTGCAGTTTCGTGATGCGGATGACTTGATCGGGTTTAGGGTAAATCCGCGAATTCCAAGTAAGAACGCCATCACCTGCGCCGAGCTGGGAGAGTACTTTCGGCGCTGGAGTGAGCACCTTCCCCGCACGCACAACTTTAACGACAGTGAGACTCCGGGCCAGGTTCGAAAGCTGTCCTCGGCTCCAAAAAATAAAGGATCAATAAATGCTCTCTCGACCTAAGTGGCCTGTGGTGACGGTGTGCCGTTTAGCTTTCTTTTTCGCTCTTTCCGGTGGACTGAATTCCGCGGCGGCGCAAAGCTGCCTCGCTATTATTCCCGCCAACTATACGATTAACTTCGGCAAGATCGCGGTTGGAACGACCACCCTTACCCAAGATGTTGAAGTCACAAATCTCTGCACCCCAACCGTACAGGTGAGCAGTTTTTCCATGTCATCGACGGAATTCAAACTGCAAGGCGGCTGGGCGCCTATCACCTTGGCGCAGGGACAAAATATGATTTTTCTGATCCGGTTTGCCCCAGATGCCCCTCAAACGTTCACCGGTACGGCCACGGTAAACGTTGACGGTTACAGCCCGATCGTCGTCACGATGAGCGGCTCCGGTTTTCTGGCGGATGCAACTCCGAGCTGGAGCAGTTCTGCGCTCGCCTTCAGTAGTGTTCCTCTCGGAACCACCAGCGCTGCCCAGACCGTGACTTTGACAAATACGGGGACGAAAGGTGTAACCGTCACGAACGTTTATACGGACGCTCCGTTTTCGGTGACCGGCTTCACCGTAAATCAGAATTTACGAGCCGGAGGCTCTCTGCCTCTTCAGGTGACGTTCGCCCCATCGGCTACGGGATCGTTCAACGGAACGCTGGTCGTGACCACAAACAATCTACCTCCGACCGGTGTAACTTTGTCCGGAACCGCCATCACGCCCACTTTGTTGGCAATCACAAATTTCCCGACGCTGCCGGTGGTGACCCAAGGCGCCGCGTACCTTGCTGCTCTGCATTCCATCAACGGAGTCGGCACGGTTACCTGGAGCGTGGCACCAGGATCGACGCTTCCTTCCGGCCTCCGGCTCTCTGCCGCCGGGGGGATCAGCGGGACGCTGGGTGCGACCGTTCCTGTCGGAAATTATCTTTTCAGCGTAAAGGCGACGGACTCGAGCGCGAACACGATAACGCAGCAGTTCACGCTGCCAATTCAAAAACCGACCGGCGCCAATTGCAACAACATCGATTGGGACGTCACCGGGACAAAGATTCCAATGGTGCCCTTGACGGATCTCGGAACGGGAACTTATCAGGGTTCTGAAGGCGGCCTTTACCCGAACGGCAGCAACGTAATGCCAGACAGTCATGATGCGGACGGCGTGGCCTTCGCTCAATCCATCCAGCCGCTCGATGCGAACGGGAATGTCGATCCGAACGGCAAATACGGACTCATATCCATGGGTATGTCCGTCACCTTCGACACTTTCCTCAAGTTCATGGCAGACGCCGGAGCCGATCCATCAACCAATAAGAGCCTGGTATTTGTTCCTGCGGCGCAGCCGCGGCTGGGGGCGGTGGATTGGGCGGACATTACCGGTCCGGCCTGGACGGATACATTCAACTACTTCCTCCCGCAGTCCGGACTAACGCCCCAGCAGGTTGTGGCCGCGTGGGTGGAATCCGTTGACGCGAATCCGCACGGATCCTTTCCCGGAGACATGGCAGTTCTTCAATCCGAGTATGAGACCGCAGCGCAACTGCTGCACACCGAGTTTCCTAACTTGAAACTGGTGTTCTTCAGCAGCAGAGAATACGGCGCCTACGAAAATGGCTTACCGCACGGCGGCGACAAGGAACCGTTTGCCTACGAGTCTGCCTTTGCCGTCAGAGGCATGATTCAGGACCAACTCAACGGCCTTCCCGCAATGAACTACGACGCGGCCAACGGTCCGGTCGTGGCACCATGGGTTGCGTGGGGACCTTACATCTGGGCTGACGGCCTGATCCAGCGTGGAGACGGATTGGTTTGGCCCTGCTACTACTTCGAGCCCGATGGACAACACCCCTCTTCGAAGACTGGCGGCTCCGAGCAGGACGCGAACATGCTCCTGAACTTCATGAAGACGAATGACGCGACGGCGCCTTGGTTCTTGGCCCACTAGAGAGCTGAAGAAGTCGTCCGACTGAATCACGATCGTGGCACGCGCAGGTGCCACGATCCTGAACTCCACTTATTAATTGTGATCGGCACGGGAGCCGGACTTTTGCGGGATCGGATGCGGTTCGAGCGCGACGATTCTACCGTCCATGCGAACGCCGATGAGAGTGACCTTCTTCGAATTTTCAGCGCAAACCGGTAGCAGGCTGGACATTGCGGGACCCACAGATTTTTCGCTGGTCTTCCGGTCTTTCACGGCCGCCATTTGCAACTTCACCTCGCCAAGGGCGAATTGTCCGTGATGGTTGGCTACGTAGTGCCACTCGCCATTGTTATCGACCATTAACAAATCGTCGTAACCGTCGCCGTTAAGATCGGCGGTGGCCCCGTGAAACCCGAACGCTCGATTTGCCGCGAAGACAATTGGCAGTGTTTTTTCCTGTTCAAACTTACCGTCGCCTTGGTTCATCAAAACTTCGTTACCGATGGTGGACCACAAAGCTAGATCCATTCGGCCGTCATGATCAAAGTCTGCCATCTGACCATCAACGTAGGCATATTTCCAATTCTCTCCGCCAGCTTGCCAAGTCTCATCTTCAAAGACGCCTTTACCTTTATTCCTGAAAAGGACCGGTGGCTTGTTGTCCCGGAGCAGGAGCAGATCGATGTGGCCGCTGTGGCCGAAATCGGCAGCCAACGCCTTGCGCGTTCGGCCCGGATTCTCAGCCAGGCCATCCACGGTGCTCATCTCACGGAAAGTGCCGTCGCCCTGATTGTGATAAAGATGGCTCTTGGCGCTCGCGAAATCGTTAGGGAAGATAAAGCTGGGCTTGGCCGGGTGGGCGTTCAAATCTGTATAAACGGTGACCAACAGATCCGGAACTCCAATACCTTCTGCATCAAAGAGTACAGCCGATGTCGCAAGTTCTCCCGGAATGCGTTGAATTCCGGTCTTTTCCGTGACGTCGGTAAAGGTCCCGTCTCCGTTGTTGCGATAAACGGTCACGCCACCGAGGCCGGCAACAAATAGACTTGCATGCCCGGAATGGTCGTAATCAGAGAAGGTGGCCGAGAGGTCGCCGCCGGTGCCAGGCACTCCGGCCTTGGCTGTGAGGTCAGTGAATGTCCCGTTCTTCAGGTTCTTGAGAAAATGATTTGAAGCTCCGGGGACAACCACATAGAGATCGGGATATCCACTTCCATCTAAGTCGGCTGCCGCAATGGAGCCGCCAATCGCTGGAATCAATATTTTGCGCGCGAAGTCGAGAGAGTATTCTCCCGACGCAATCGGCTTGTGGAATGTTTCCGTGCTCGGAGGATTGCTAGGCGCCGGCAACGTCAAATGCATCTTCGACGTGACGTCTACCAGCGTGATTGCGTCCTTCGTTTTTTCCGCTGTGCGCTGTGACCAGCAGGGAAGAGTAGCGAACCCCACTCCAAATACGAGCAGCAAGCTTGGAACAACAGTACGTGCAAGAGCTGCCAGGATTTCAGAGTGCGCAGACCGAACCGCGCGAGGACCGAATGATTTCCCAGCCGAACCCTTCACTTTCCCGTGCCTATCACTTGAAGAGTGAGCGCGCCGCCAATCGCGTTATCGTCAATTTGCACGTAAGCCTGTTGGGGAGTCTTGGCCACGCTGGGAGTGAACGTGATGCTGATTTTGCAGCTCGCGCCTTGCGCTACCGAGCTGCCGCATGTGTTGGTCTGAGAAAATTCGCTGGGGTTAATCCCTTGGATCGTAACCCCACTGATCGCCAGCGCGCCTGGACCAAGATTGGTCAGCACGGTCGATTGCGCCGCGCTGGTTGTTCCTACCGTCTGGCCGGTGAAGGTAAAACATGGAACTGACACCGTCGGCAAAGGAGCAGTTGGCTTGTCTGCGAGCAATCCGAAAACATCGATCTCATTCTCTGTTCCGACATACACCTTGCCGTTGGCGACGGTCGGCGTTTGAAATTTTGTAGCGCAGCCCATCTGATCGCGCAGCTGGTTGTCTTGCTTGGTTTGCGCGCTGGTATACAAAGTTCTCGCCACGTTCGTAGCCAGATAGGAATAGAGAACCGCGGGCTGATTGCCCGGAGAGCCGGAAAGCAGGTCCTTGCGCTGCATCGCCCACACGATACCGTTCTTCGTGCCACTGGCCGAAATGGACGGCGTGCTGCCGATCGGAAATAGGTTTGAAGTTTGCGCCGTTGGCGTGGCAGCAACCACGCCGTTGGTGACGGCATACTGCTTCAGATAGTCGCCGCCGCCATTCCCTTCACTATTAATCCCGGAGTAATAGATGAATCCCGAGGTAGGTCCCTGCCAATAGGCGGGATTGCTCCAGTAGCCGTGCGCTGTGCCTTCCACGGTCTGGATGTCCGTATCCTGGTTGGGATTGTATCCACCCATGCTGTCGCGGTTTACCAGGTAGATGGGAACCGCCCATTTGCCGTCAGGAAATTGATCACAAGGCATGCCGCCCTTGCCGGCCACGATGATTTCATTCGGATAAGTTCCGCCCTGCGTCGGCAGAATCATG
>Ga0066790_10000847_pt1 | contig 12364 bp, 9 predicted proteins | sample OrgsoiDNA2013050_FD_70963 | JGI IMG/M metagenome (GOLD analysis project Ga0066790, IMG submission 70963) | Permafrost soil microbial communities from the Arctic, to analyse light accelerated degradation of dissolved organic matter (DOM) -... | ecosystem: Environmental > Terrestrial > Soil >...
GCGTCGATCCGAACGCGCTGCGCGCCCTGCGCGCGGCGGCACGATCGGCGCGCGAGGAGCTGGTTCGGGACGCCGGCGAGCAGGATGACGAGCATCGAGAGCGGCAGGCCGCAGCGGCCCAGCGGCTCGCCGACTCGGTGCTGCGTCCGCTCGATGACCTGGTGAGCGGCGAACCCGAAACCGGTCAAGCCCCAGGGCTCGGCCCCGCGACCGTGGCCGAGCTGGCCGTGCGTGCGACCACGCTCTGTGCCGTCCCCGACGCGCCGGCCGGATTGGTGGAGGCGACGGCGGCGCTTCAGGATCTCGCCTGCGGCTCGGCCGCACTCGAGGGGACCGATGCGCGCGACGCCCTGCTCGCGGAGCTCGGCGCGCTGCAAGCCGAGCTCGAGCGCAGCATCAGGACCGCCGCGAACGGTCCCTACCTGGTCACGAACGTCGAGCGGCTCCGCGACTGGCTCGGCCGCGATCTGCCGGTGCGGCCGCAGCTCGCACTATGCCGATGCGGCGCCTCGGCGATCAAGCCCTATTGCGACGGCAGCCACGCGCGGGTTGGCTTCTCCGATCAGAAGAGCCCCGACCGAGTGCCCGACCGGCGCGACACGTACGTCGGCCTCCAGGTCACGGTCTATGACAACCGCGGCATCTGCCAGCACTCGGGCTTCTGCACCGACCGCCTGGCGACGGCCTTCCGGACCGATCAGGAGCCGTTCGTGGCGCCCAGCGCGGGGCGCATGGACGAGATCATCCGTGCGGTGCGTGACTGTCCCTCGGGTGCGCTCAGCTACGGCGTCGACGGCGTCGAGGCACCCGAGGCGGTCGATTGGCACGACCAGCGGGAGCCGGCGATCGAGGTTTCCAAGGACGGTCCCTATCGGGTCACCGGTTCCCTGCCGCTGCGCGACGCGGACCTCCGTGACGCGCCACGGGCCGAGGGGTCATCCCGCGAGCACTATGCGCTGTGCCGCTGCGGGCAGTCGCAGAACAAGCCGTTCTGCAGCGGCATGCACTGGTATGTCGACTTTCACGATCCGGCCCTCGATCCCGATGCCACCCCAACCGTGTTCGAGTGGGCGGGTGGACTGCCGGCCCTGACGCGCATGACGCGGTTGTTCTATGAGAAGTACGTGCCTCAGGATCCGCTGCTGGCGAAGCTGTTCGGGAACATGGCCGCGGATCATCCGCAGCGCGTCGCGAAGTGGCTGGCGGAGGTGTTCGGAGGCCCGACGTACTACAGCGGGCAGTACGGCGGATACGAGCGGATGATCTCCCAGCACCTGGGCAAGCAGATCTCCGAGGAGCAGCGTACCCGCTGGGCGGCGGCGCTGCTCGAGTCCGCCCGTGACGCCGGCCTGCCCAACGATGCCGAGTTCCGCTCCGCGTTTCAGTCCTACATCGAGTGGGGCTCGCGGCTCGCGGTCGAGAACTCCCAGACGGAGTCGCACCCGCCGGCGCACATGCCCATGCCCCACTGGGAGTGGAACACCGCCGCCGGCCCACCCGGCAGCCGGGTCTCGGCGCTGGCCCCACAAGCCGAGGAGCCCGAGCAGCAGGTCCTGCTTCCCGGGCCGGGCGAGCCGGTGACGTTCGATGGTACGTCAAGTCGCTGTTCCGGCCTCGCGACCGCCGCTCGATGCAGTTCGCCTTCGACCTCTGGTCCTATGACGACGTGCGGGCCAACGCCGAGGCGATCCGGAACCGTCTGCGCGCCGGCACGATGCCGTGCGACGGACGGTGGCCGGCGGAGTGGCTCGAGGCGTATGAGCGTTGGGTCGATACCGGGATGAGCCCGTAGCGCGACGGCGATGGAGCGAACTTCGAGCGGCGGGACGACGCTTCCGCAGGGCATCCTGGTCGGGCACTTCACCGACGCCGTGGGGCGCACCGGATGCACGGTCGTGCTCGCTCCCGAAGGCGCCGTCGGGGGCGTCGACGTTCGCGGCGCCGCGCCGGCGACCCTGTGCACGGACACGCTGCGGCCGGGAACGCTCGTCGACCGGGTGCATGCGGTGCTGCTGACCGGCGGGAGCGCGTTTGGCCTCGAGGCGGCCGGGGGCGTGATGCGCTACCTCGAGGAGCACGGGGTCGGCCACGAGCTCGCCTCGGCGCGGGTCCCGATCGTCGCCGGGGCGGTGATCTTCGACCTCCCGATCGGGGATCCGAGAGCGCGTCCGGATCGCGAGGCCGGGTACGCGGCCTGCGCGGCCGCGAACCGCGATCCGGCCGTCGGGGCGGTCGGGGCGGGCACCGGGGCCAGCGTCGCCAAGGGCGCCGATGCCTCGCAGCTGCGGCCCGGAGGGCTCGGGATCGCCGCCGCCAGAGCGGGGGCGGCCACCGTGGCTGCGGTGATGGTCATCAACAGCGTGGGTGGCATCTGGGACGACGAGCGTCACGAGTGGATCGCCGAGTTCACCGCTTGGGACCGGGCATCGCAGCTGGTGCCCGGTGCGAACACGACGATCGGCGTGGTGCTCACCGATGCCGAGCTGACCAAGGAGCAGGCCAACCGAGTGGCCACGGTTGCCCACGACGGAATCGCCCGAGCGATCCGCCCGTCTCACACCATGTATGATGGCGACACGCTGTTCTGCCTGGCCGCCGGCGCCGTGCCGGCGCCGTATGACGCGGTGGAAGTGGTGGCGGCCGAACTCGTGGCGAGGGCGATCGCGGACGGGGTACGCGCGGCCTTGGCATAACCGCTGGTCAGCCGCTGGCGGCGACCGGCTGGGATTACCGATCCGAGACATCGAGCTCGAACCAGACGCAGAAGCGCTGGTCGCTGTCCGGCTCCCGCGCGGTGCCCCAGCGACTCGACAGGTGGTCGACGAGACCAATCCGCACTTCCGAGCTCATCGAGACCTGAGCCGGCCACCAGCCGGGCCACCGCCTGCTCACATGCCCGGACAGGAACCGGCGCAGTCGCGGCAGCCCGAAGCGCTCGCTCTCGCCCTTGGTGTCGGTCACGCCGTCGGTGTAGATGACCAGCGTCTCGTCGTGCGCCATCGGCGCTCGCCGGTCGCGGGCGCCGCTGGCGCTCTTCGAGCGTGCCGAAGACCATGCTTGCGACGGCGGCCCGATTCGCATAGAGGATGTGATCGTGAGGATCGCGGATCGTCACCGCTTCCGCCAGCGAGTCGACGATCTCACGGAACCCCAGCTCAGTCCTCACAACGCAACCTCCTCTCGGCTGTGCGGTTGACTCCCCGCAAGAGATCGCACAGCTTGCACACGGGCGGGCTACACGTTAGCTCTCCGCGGCCGCGCGCGAGGGCATGGGCAGAATGTGAGCGTGGAGCACGACCACGCACCCGGAAGCGGCACCCCGGTCGCGTCGCTGCCCGCCAGGGGCGAGCCCTCCGGCCTGAGTGAGGCCGAGGCGCAGCGGCGGCTGGCCGCCGCGGGTCGACCACGGCCGCAGAGCACCAGCCGCTCCTATGCCAGCATCGTGCGGGCGAATGTGCTCACCGTGTTCAACGCGATCCTGGCCGGGTTCGGCGCGGTGACCTTGATCTTCGGCGACGCACGCGATGCGCTGTTCCTGGGCATCATCGTCGCCAACGCGGCCATCGGGATCACGCAGGAGGTGCGGGCCAAGCGCTCTCTCGACCGTCTCTCGCTGCTCGTCGCTCCGCAGGCGCGGGTCAGGCGTGACGGGTCGGTGAGGCAGGTCGCGGTCGAGGAGGTCGTCGTCGGCGACGCGGTCATGCTGGAGACCGGAGATCAGGTGATCGCCGACGGGCGCCTGCTGGCAGCCCGCGACCTGCGTCTCGACGAGTCGATCCTCACGGGCGAGTCCGAGCTCGCCGGTCGCGACGTGGGCGATGCGGTGCGATCGGGAGCATTCGTGGTCGAGGGCACCGGTACCTACGAGGTGACCGCCGTCGGCGCCGACAGCTTTGCAGCACGGCTGACCGGGGAGGCGCGGTCGTTTCGCCATCCACGGTCGCCGCTGGAGCTGGCGATCAACCGCCTCCTCTACGTGCTCATCGGCCTGGTCATCGGACTGGGAGCGGTGCTCGGCTTTTCGCTCTATCACCGCCACGCCCCCCTTCACACGGCGGTCGCGACCTCCGCGGCCGGGGTCGTCAGCCTGATCCCCGAGGGGCTCGTGCTGCTGGTCGGGCTCACCTACGCGGCCGCGGCCGTGCGCATGTCCCGCCGGGGGGTGCTGGCCCAGCAGCTGAACGCGATCGAGTCGCTCGCCTCGGTGAACACGATCTGCGTCGACAAGACAGGAACGCTGACCGAGGCGTCGCTGCGAGTGGTGGAGGTGGTGCCCGCGACCGGAGTGGCCGAGGAGCACGTCCGCGCGGTCCTCGGTCAGGTGGCGGCGAGTGCTTCGCCACGCAATCTGACGCTGCAGGCGATCGCGGACGCGTATCCCGCCGAGGCCCGCCCGACGTCGGGCGAAGTGCCGTTCGCCAGCCGCCGGCGCTGGAGTGCGGTGTCGTTCCCGGACGCGAGCTTCTATCTCGGGGCGCCCGGGCGCCTGCCGCTCGGCGCTCTGGACGAGCTGGCAGATCGGCGCCAGCGCGAGGGCCGGCGCGTCCTGGCCCTGGCTCGCGGCGACGCGCCTGCGCCCGAGCACCCGGATGACCAGCCCCCGGCGGGTCTGGAGACGCTCGGACTGGTCGTGCTCGCGGAGCAGCTGCGTCCCAACGTGAGGGACACGATCGCCTTTCTCCAGGAGCAGGGGGTGGAGGTCAAGGTGCTCTCCGGCGATGCTCCGCAGACCGTGGCGGCGATCGCCCGTGACGTCGGGATCGCGGTGGTCGGCGTCCAGGAGGGAGACGCGATCCCGGACGATCCGCAGGCTCGGCGCCGGTTCGCGCTGTCGGCGACGATCGTGGGACGCATCTCACCCGAGGGCAAGCAGGCCATCGTCCGGGCGCTCACCGACGAGGGGCGCTACGTGGCGATGGTCGGGGACGGTGTCAACGACGTACCCGCCCTGAAGAGCTCACGGCTCGCGATCGCGCAGGGCAGCGGCACGCAGATGGCCCGCAGCGTGTCCGATCTGGTGCTGGTCTCCGGCGATTTCGCCACCGTCCCCGTGCTCGTGGCCGAGGGCCGGCGAGCGCTGCGCAACCTTCAGCGCGTGACCAAGCTGTACGTCACCAAGTCCGCCTTCGCGGCTTTTCTGATCCTCACCATCGGCACCAGCTCCGACGCGTACCCGTTGCTGCCGCGCCACCTGACGCTGGCCGCGAGCCTGACGATCGGTATCCCCACGTTCTTCCTCGCGCTCGCGCCGAGCACCGGGCCCTGGCAGCCCGAGAACTTCGTACGGGGCGTGGCGCGTTTCGCCGTCCCGGCCGGCGCCCTGCTCGGCGCCGGCGTTGTGGCCGGCTACCTGTTCGCGCTACACGATCTGGATCTCTCTGTGGCCGACTCCCGCACCGTGGCCGTGACGATCCTCGTCGCCTGCGGCCTGTACCTCGTGCTGGCGCTCGAGGCCCAGGGCTCGCGGCGCCGCTCGACGCTGGTGGCCGTCATGTGCGCCCTGCTCGCGGGCCTCTACGTCGCCGCGCTGCTGCTCCCGGCGAGCAGCAGCTTCTTCGAGCTGACCGCGATCGACCCGGGCATGATCGTGACCGCATTGCTCGCCAGCGCGACCTCGATCGTCGCACTCTTCCTGTCGGGCTACACGGTCGGCATCGACGCCGGGGCCGGCGACCACGGGCCCTGATGGCGGGCTCGGTTGCCGTCACCGCGCGGCAGGCTAATCGGAGCTGACGCTTCCGCGCCCCACTCCGCCGGGCCACTCCACCGGAGCGGAGGAGTGCCTCGTTGGCGAAATCGACTGGCGGCACATCGCACACCCCAAGACATCCAGCGACGATTGCCCTCGCACCGCAGGAAGTAGCCTAGGTGTGCGCGCAGCGAAGCCTGGGTGAAGTCCCGGAGCGACGATAGGAGATTGGTATGGAGGGTAGGTCGAAGGTCGGGAATCGCGCGCCAGGAGGCGCAAAGACTTCTCATCCGCAACCTCGGACGAGCGGCGGGCGAGGGCGTCGCCGAGCGGCTCGGTCAAAGGTGCCCCTCACGCTGCAGGACCGGGTTGCCCGGGGCAAGATCGCCCGCGCGAAGACTCCGCGCGCCAGTCACGCCGCGTGGGAGCCATCGGCCCGTCGAACCAGCCCGATCGATCTGTTGGAGGAGCAGGCGCATGCTCGCGTTGCTGAGCTCGTGCCCATCCGTCATGGGCGCATGCTCGTCTCGCCCTTTGCCTACTTTCGCGGCGCCGCGCTCCCGATGGCAGCGGACCTGGCGACCACGCCACATTCCGAACTGAGCGTCCAGCTCTGCGGCGACGCGCATCTATCGAACTTCGGAATGTTCGGCTCGCCCGAGCGTCACCTGTTCTTCGACGTCAACGATTTCGACGAGACCGCGCCAGGCCCGTGGGAGTGGGATGTGAAGCGGTTGGCGGCCAGCCTCGAGATCGCCGGCCGCGACAATGAGTTCGATCAGAAGGAGCGAAAGCGGATCGTCCTGCTGGCGGTCGGCTCCTACCGGCAGACGATGCGAGAGCTGTCGAGAAGGTCCATGCTCGACGTCTGGTACGCGCACCTGGACATGAACGAGCTCCTGCCGCGGTTCCAGTCGCTGCTGGATCCGAAGAGGACGCCCAGCGTTTGGCGGGCTATCAACAAGGCGCGGGCACACGACAGTCACCAGGCGTTCGAGAAGCTGTGCCACACGCCGGACAACGAACCGAGGATCGTCAGCGATCCTCCACTGATCCTGCCGGTCGAGGACATCGCGGGGCATGTCCACGGGGACGATCTCTTGCAGGCCATGCATGGGTTCATCGGCGCCTACCACCGCACGCTGGCGCCCGATCGGCGGCAGCTGCTCGACCAGTATCGGCTTGTTCATCTTGCTCGCAAGGTGGTCGGGGTCGGCAGCGTCGGCACCGAGGCCTGGATCTTGCTGCTGCTCGACGAGCATGGTTCCCCTCTGTTCCTGCAGGTCAAGGAAGCCGACATGTCCGTGCTCGAGCGGTTCACATCCAAGAGCAGATTCTCAAACCACGGAGAGCGAGTCGTGGCGGGCCAGCACCTGATGCAGACGGCCAGCGACATCATGCTGGGATGGGAGCGGTTTGACTTCGAGAGCTACCAGCACGACTACTACGTCCGCCAACTGCGCGATTGGAAGGGATCCGCTGACCTCGCCGGCATGACCCCGGCGGGCATGGAGCTGTGGGGCCAGATGTGCGGCTGGACCCTCGCCCGGGGACATGCGAGGTCGGGCGACCGGATCGCGATCGCAGCGTACCTGGGCAAGTCCGATGCATTCGACCGCGCCCTGGTCGACTTCTCGATTGCCTATGCCGACCAGAACGAGCTCGACCATCGGATGCTCCAAGAGGCCGTGGCGAGCACAAGACTTGCCGCTGAGACCGGCGTCTGACCAGCGGTCACGAAGCCGGAGGACCAGGTATGCCTGAAGGCCTGTCAGCGGAGGAGGTCGCAAAGGAGATCAAGGAGCACGCTCAGCACGCGACCCGTGAAGCCGCCCATGACGCGGCCCAGGATCGCCACGATCGGCTCCTGTCGATAACCGAGGCTGTGCTGCTCTCGCTGGTCGCCGTGCTCGCCGCGTACTCGGGGTTTGCCGCCGCAAAGTGGGGGACGGAGTCCTCCGTGTCGCTCGCGCGCGCCTCGACGGCCCGGACCAGGGCCAGTCGCGACGACATTCAGGGGCTGCAGGTGCGCACGCTGGACTCGGTGTCGTTCAACGCCTGGTTCTCCGCGTTCAGCGCCGGAAACGTGGCGGCCGGGCGGCTGGCCGTGGGTCGCATGCGCCCCGCGTATCAGGTGGTGTTCAAGGCCTGGCTGGCCACCGATCCCGCGCACAATCCGCACGCGCCGCCCGGACCCGCATTCATGCCTGGGTACGTGATCCCTCAAGAGACCTCGGCGCGCGCGTATGACGTCCAAGCAGACGCTGCCTTCACTCGGGGCTCTGACGCGGGTGGTAGGGCCGACGAATACGTTCGCGACACGGTCTTCCTGGCTACGGTGCTGTTCCTGGTCGGGATCAGCGGCCACTTTCCGTTGCGCAGGGCCCGGTATGGGTTGGTCGCCATCGGCGGCCTGATCCTCGTGTTCGCCGTGATCCAGCTGCTCGGCCTGCCGGCACCGCCGTAGAGACGCTCATCGCTTGTGGAAGAGTCGATCGGCGACGCCATCGCGCCGACTCGCCGGGGTCTCGGGAGATGGCCGCCCGACGGGCGCTCGAGATCTCAATTCAGTTAGGTTTCAGGGCGCCCAGGCAGTCGACCAACCGAGAAGAACGACATGGCCCAACGCACCTATGAGCGTCATCGACCCGTCGGTGTGTGACGATCCTGATCGTACTCATGTGGATCCAGGCGATCCTGGGGCCTTCGGCGCTGTACGTCCTGTTCGCCGAACGCGGAAGCCAGGAGTTCTTTTCAGCTTGAGGGGCGAACGATGCGTTCGTTAGTGCTCTCGGATACACACCTCGGGGCGTGGACGGGCGATGATCTGCTTGCCTATGGGTGGGCCCGAGAGGTGCTGCGTCCCGAGCTCGAGCGGGCGGATGAGGTGGTGTTGCTGGGTGATTTCGTGGATCTGTTGTTCGCGAGCACCGAGCATGCGTTCGCGCGTGCTGATGGGCTGGTCGAATTGTTCGCCCAGACGCTGGCCGGCAAGCACTTGACGTGGCTCGCGGGCAATCACGATCACCACGTCCTCGTTCGCCGGCTCGAGGCCCTGATCGAGTTGCGGATCGCGACGGGCAAGCCTGACGAGGAGCTGCTCGAACAATGGCGCGGGAGCTTCTTCTTCGAGGCGTTCTTGCGGCGGCGGCTTCCCGACACCGCGATCGAGATCGCCTATCCGCGCTGTCGGGTTGGCGAGGTGATGCTCAGCCACGGCCACTATCTCGACGGCGAGGTGCGCGGCTCGGTGCCGAACCGGTTGTTGCAGGGCGGGTTCTGGCGGCTGACAGGTGGGCGTACGACCACACCGGCGATCGAGGACTACGAGGCTGCGCTGGTTCCGTTGACCGAGCTGCTGTTCATCGAGGCGCAGCTGCCGAAGGGCGCTGCCGCCGAGCAGCGCATACAAGCCGAGTTGCGCCGCATCGGTCGCCTCGCGGCGGTGGTTGCCGCACCGGGACGGGAGCTGGAGCGCCTGGGTCGCTCGCTCGCGCGGCGCTTGCGCGGCGGCACCGAGCCGCAGGCGCCGGCGGCGGATTACGTGCTCGCTCGGGTGGTCGCGCCCGGGTCCTCGGTGCTGCCCTCGGTGCGCGCATATGCGCGCGTGTGCCGCAACCTAGGCTGGGACCAGGGTGCGCGGTGGTTCGTGTTCGCCCACACGCACCAGCCACTCGACGGAGTCCGCGCCGGCGACACGAGCGCCGGGCCGCGGTTCTGGAACACGGGGTCCTGGATCTACGAGCCGCCGGCGGGCTCGGTCTCAGACTACCTCCGGTACCTGGAACACAACTGGCCCGGAAGCGCCGTCGTGATCGACACAGAGGAGCGCAGCGGCGAGCCCCAGCTGCTCGAGCTGCTCGCCGCCGACCGCACCGCGCTGCGGGCGCGGCTCCAGGCACCGAACCCTCCCGCCCCCGAGCGGTTACGCCGCTACAAAGATGTACGACGCCTGCTCGGCCGGTCGGCGATCGATGATGGCCACGCATAGGCGCCGTCGGCGGCCGGTTACGCGCAGTCTTTCCATCGGCGGCCTGCACGAGATCTTCCTGGTCTCATCGATCGGGATGATCCTCATCATCCGGTTGCAGCTGTGGGCGACGAACTACCCCAAGCTCAGCAGCGGCAGGCTGCACTTCGCCCACTTGCTATGGGGCGGTTTGCTGATGCTCGTGGCGATCGGGATCCTGCTGTCCTTTGTCGACCGGCGCCTCCGCGTGCCTGCCGCGGTTCTGGCCGGGGCCGGCTTCGGCTTCTTCATCGATGAGGTCGGCAAGTTCGTGACCTCCAACCATGACTACTTCTTCAAGCCGACGGGGGGCGATCATCTACCTGACGTTCATCGTCGTCTACTTCGTCCTCCGATTCATCCGCCCGGGGACCATCCGCTCGTACCCCAGCTGCAAGCGCTGATCCAGGGCGCGCCCACGGTGCCCGGACCTCCGCCGTCGCCCGCCAGACGCCTTGTCGCATGGGCCGAGCGCGGCTACGACCCGGTCTCAGGCGAAGTGTGGCTACAGAGAACGATCGTTGGCATCTTCTTCGCTTATGCCGTACTCAACCTGTCGTCGATCCTGGTAATCGTGTTTCTGATCGCCAGGTACGACCTGCCGTCACGATCGGTTCGGCAGCCGGCCAGGTCACGACCTCGTCCGTCACTGCCCGGCAGGTCCGGCCGCCGTGCCGAGCTCCGCCAGGCGCCGCTCGAGCAGGCGCCGCTCGACATCGTCGTGGACCAGAGCCAGCGCCCGGCGGTAGGCGTCGCGCGCGTCCTGCATTCGCCCGAGGCGCCGCAGCAGTTCCCCCCGCGTCGCGTGCAGGTAGCGGTAATCCTCCAGGCCGAGGCGATCGACGATCTCCAGGCCCGCCTGAGGCCCCTGCTCCTCGGCCACCGCGACGGCCCGGCTCAGCTGGACGACGGGTGAGCCGGTGAGGCGGACCAGCTCGCCGTACAACGCCGCGATCTGGGGCCAGTCGCGCGGCTCGTCGGCGTGCAGGGACGCGATCGCCGCCTGCACCACGTACGGACCGCCGCCGCGCAGGGCCAGGGCCCGGTCGAGCACGACCCGGCCGGCGTCGATCTGCGACCGGTCCCAGAGCGAGCGGTCCTGGTCGGCGAGCAGAACCAGGTCGCCATCCCGGAATCGCGCCTCGCGGCGGGCGTCGTGCAGCAGCATCATCGCCCGCAAGCCATGGACCTCCGGCTCGTCCGGCATCAGCTCGGCGAGCGCTCGCGCGAGCCGAATCGCCTCGGCCGCCAGTGCGCCCCGGGTGGGCGGGACCGAATATCCCTCGTTGAAGATCAGATATAGGATCGCGAGCACGGCGGCGAGGCGATCGGGCAGGAGGTGGTCGGGCGGCACCCGGAACGGGATTCCGGCCGCTTTGATCTTGCGCTTGGCCCGCACCAGCCGCTGGGCCATCGTCGCCTCGCCAACGAGGAATGCACGGGCGATCTCGTCCGTGCTCAGGCCGCCGAGCGTGCGCAGGGTGAGGGCGACCTGAGCGTCGGTGGCCAGTGCCGGGTGACAGCAGGTGAAGATGAGCTCGAGGCGCTCGTCGGGGAAGATCGTCGCGTCGTCCATTGCGTCCTCCACTGCCTCGGGCATCTCGAGCAGCCGGGTCTTCGCGGCCAGCGTGCGGTCGCGGCGGACCCGGTCGATGGCGCGGTTGCGCGCCGTCGTGATCAGCCAGCCGCTCGGGGAGGCGGGAGCTCCATCCTGCGGCCAGCGCTCCGCCGCGATCGCGAACGCCTCCTGCGCGGCTTCCTCGGCGAGCTCGAAGTCGCCGAGGAAGCCGATCAGGGCCGCGAGGACCTGACCCCAGTGGTCGCGGAAGGCCTGCTCCAGAATCGCTACCACTCCGCAATCGGGCGCACCTCGATCGCGCCGCCCATGCGGGCCGCCGGGATCCGCGCGGCCAGCTCGATCGCGGCGTCGAGGTCATCGGCCTCGAAGAACAGATAGCCGCCGATCGCTTCCTTGATCTCCACGAACGGGCCATCGGTGCTCAGCGTCCTGCCGTCCTGGACCCGCACCGTGGTCGCCATCTCGGGGGGCTGCATCTGCACACCGGAGGTGACGCCTGGGGTTTCGTTGATCGCCTGGTAGTCGGCGAACACCGCGGCCTTCTCATCCTCCGAGAGGCGCGCCCACGCGTCCGGATCGTGCGGCGTGGGGGTCGTGCCCTGGTGGATCAACAGCATGTACTTCATCGCTTCCTCCTGTTCGGGATGGTCGCCGTTGAGACGAACGGGCAGCGACGAAATCGACAGCTCCCGGACAACGAGCGCACCATAGCTTGAGATCCGCCGCGCCGATCCCGGATCACGGCGGCAGCGCCCCCGCGCCCACTCCGGCTCGAGCCCGCGATCGACGCCGCCCCGCGGGATCCCGAGGTGGTCGCGCAGATCCTGGCTCGCCGGCGCTCGAGCGCGATCGAGGAGGCGCGGGCCGGCGTTCCCTGGCGGCGATGGGGGCCGTACCTGAGCGAGCGTCAGCGGGCCGAGTTCCCGTATGCCGATCTCGCGGCGGTGAACCGCTCGCGCTCGCGCGAGACCAACACGGCGCGGCTGTGGGGTAAGGAGAGCACGACGCGATTCGCCAAGGACGGGATCGGTGACTGCGTGCTGCACGGCGCCGACACGGTCAACCCCGCCGGCGAAGGAACCAAGGG
>Ga0066790_10000851_pt1 | contig 12339 bp, 11 predicted proteins | sample OrgsoiDNA2013050_FD_70963 | JGI IMG/M metagenome (GOLD analysis project Ga0066790, IMG submission 70963) | Permafrost soil microbial communities from the Arctic, to analyse light accelerated degradation of dissolved organic matter (DOM) -... | ecosystem: Environmental > Terrestrial > Soil >...
CGCTTGAGCGATCTGCTCCTGCTGACCGGGACGCTCGAACCGTCCACGGAAGTGCTGCCTGCTCTCGGCTTGCTGCTGCATTCGGTCCGCGTCATGCCGCCGGAGGCCTCGGCCCTGATCGACGCTCCCCCGGGAGAAGTCGTCCTGGTCGACGCGCGGCGTGACCTGGCCCATGGTAAGAGCACCTGCAAGCTGCTGCTCACTACCGGCCTTGACTGCCCACTGCTCATCATCGTCACCGAGGGCGGCCTCGCGGCGGTAAGCGCCGACTGGGGCGCCGACGACGTGATCTTGAACACTGCGGGCCCGGCCGAGGTGGAAGCCCGGCTGAGGCTGGCGCTCGGCCGCCGGGCCCGGAACGCGGCCGCGGACGCACCCGATGAGATCAGGTCGGGTGACCTCACCATCGATGAGGCTACCTACTCCGCCCGGCTGCGCGGGCGGGCCCTCGACCTGACGTTCAAGGAATTCGAGCTGCTGAAGTTCCTCGCCCAGCATCCGGGCCGCGTCTTCACCCGCGCGCACCTGCTCCAGGAGGTCTGGGGATATGACTACTTCGGCGGCACCCGGACGGTCGATGTGCACGTCCGGCGGCTGCGCGCCAAACTAGGCACCGAGCATGAGGCACTGATCGGCACCGTCCGGAACGTCGGCTACCGCTTCGTGCCATTCAAGGGCGGCAGCGACGACCAGCGGGACAGTCAGCCGCACGTGGGAGACGATGAACACGACACCGGACCCGAGGACGTATCCGGGCTCGCGGACGCGGCCATCCTCCCAGCCGCCGGCGCCAGCGAATCAGGTGTCGGAGCCTCCACCGGCGGGTGATCAGGCGACCGGCGGGGTATCCGATGATGCGCTGAGCCACGCGCGGCGGGACGAGGTGCTCCGGCTGACCGCCGCAGCCACCGCCGAGGACGGGGTAGCACCGCTGTCCGAGCACGTTATGTTGCAGCTGCGGCACGGCGGCACGGCCGGTCTTGACCTGACGACGGTGACGGGCGGGCACGTCACCGGTTACGCCCACCTGGAACCGGAAGACCCCGGCGTGGCCAGCGGTGAGCTGGTGGTCGATCCGGCTCACCGCTGCCACGGGGCTGGCCGGCTGCTGCTCGCGGCGATGGCCGCCCTGGCCGGAGAGCGGGCCCTGCGCGTGTGGGCGCACGGCGACCTCCCGGCCGCGGCGGCCCTGGCGCAGGCCGCCGGGCTGCACCGGGTCCGCGCGCTAGGGCAGATGCGGCGGTCGCTGCGGGACCCGCTGCCGGAGCCGTCGGTACCCGCGGACGTCCTGGTGCGGACGTTCGTTCCGGGACGTGACGACGATGAGTGGCTCCGGCTCAACGCCGCGGCGTTCGCGCACCATCCCGAGCAGGGCGCGTGGACCCGCGCCGACCTGGACGTGCGCGAGCGGGAAGGGTGGTTCGACCCGGCCGGGTTCTTCCTGGCCGAGCGCGACGGGCAGCTCGTCGGCTTCCACTGGACCAAGGTTCACGACGGCACGACGGGTGAGGTCTACGTGGTCGGGGTCGATCCCGCGGCGCACGGCGCCGGCCTGGGCCGGGCCCTGACCCTGACCGGGTTGCGCTACCTGAGGGACGCGAGAAGCCTGACCGAGGTCATGCTCTACGTCGACGAATCCAACCGTGCCGCAGTCCGGATGTACCGGGCTCTGGGCTTCAGCCTGGCGTCCACCGACGTCATGTACGGGACCAGCTGACGGGGACCTCCGCCCGCACCCGGGTCACGGGGTCACGGGCCCCCCCTCATCAGGCATGCCGCTCGGTTGAGCTGGGCGATCCCGGTGGAGCGACGCGGTTCAGGCGATCCGGCCGAGCACCTTGACCTCGGGAAGCACCCCGAGGACCTCGTCCAGCTCCTCGTTGGTCAGCGGGCCGTCGCTGGCGGCCACCGCACCCAGAACCTCGGCGTACAGGTCGATCTCGTCGAGAGCTACCCGGTCGTGAACACGCAGATCAACGTACTCTGGCACTGCGTTCACCTCCGTCGCCGCTGACGCTCTTCGCCTACGTCTGTCAGGCTACGCCGCACCGCGCCGCGCGCCCATGGCCCATCAGGACCATTCTGGGACCACCCTCTCGTGTGGTTTTACCTACCCCATGGGTAACAATTGCGCGAAGGGGTAATATCACAGTCGCCGATCCGGTAGAGAACCTTCATATGGGGCTCCTGCGGCCCTTTGTGCATGCACGGATCAGGTCAGGATCCGCGCCCCGGCGAGGGCGCGGCCGACCGTGGCCTGCTGGCGGCTCGCCACGCAACGTGACCGCATCATCCTCATCCCGGCGCCGAGCTGGCAACTCTCTGCAAGCGGAGCAATCCGGAACGTATACGCGCGACAGCCTTCCGGGCGCTCAACAGGGCGCATAACGGGGCACTTGGACGTTTCGGTTGCGCGCGAGGGCGCATCAGGACGAGAGTCGTGACATATCGATCTCAGCACACCCATACAAGGTTCCCGTAGCTATCCCGCGCTGATGAGCTGGCCCGCGATAACGTCCCCTACAGGATTACTTTCCAGCATGCTCCCGGATATAAGGTCTTCGTGAAGCCATGAACGAAAATAGCGATCTCCTTCCCAATCTCGCCAGCCAAGAAGACGCTTTCGAAGTGCAACTGCGCGGTTACAGCCGCAGGCAGGTAGACGAGTTCGTCGCCCGCTGCCGCAGCCAGGTGCGCGAGCTAGAGGAACGGCTGGGCCGTTCTCTTGACGATGGCGAGCAGCTCCGCCAGGAGGTCAATGCGCTCCGCCAGCAGGCCCTGGGCCACCGGCCGGCCCACGAGGAGGTCAGCGAGCGGATCTCCCAGATCCTCAAGCTTGCCGACGACGAGGCCAAGGCGCAGAAGACCCGGGCCAGCGACGACATAAAGAAGCAGTTGTCGGACGCGCAGGCGGAAACCGACCGGACCAAAAAAGAGGCCAGGGATCAGGCCGAGCACATGCTCACCGCCGCCCAGGAACAGGCCGAGCGGGCGATCTCCACCGCACGCGCGGAAGCCGATAAGACCCGGAACGCGGCCCGCGCGGAAGCCGAGCACGCCACAGGGGACGCGCGCAAGAAGGCAGACAGCGTGCTGTCAAACGCCAAGTCGCAGGCCAAGCAGACCCTGGACGAGGCCACGGCGCGCGCCACGGCCATCCACGACGGCGCGGAGCGCAGGCTCAACCTGCTGAGCACGCGGCACGGGGAGACGATACGGCGGCTCACCGAGATCCTGGAAGGCGTATCGGGCCTGGTCGCAGCGGAGACGACACGGCTTTCGCTCGAGGACGAGGTCGACCAGAACGTGGCCAAGGCCCTCGCGCAGAAGGCGGCCGAGGGTGCGGGCACCGACCCGAACGGCGGGCCCGGCGTCCCGGCCAGGAACTCCGGCCCCGGAGCTCCGGTAGGTGACATGACCGGAAACCAGCGCGGCATTCCCGGGAACGCGATGGCGGGCCAGGGCGCACCGCGGCCGGCCAATGGAGCCCGCGGAGAGAACTCTCCGGCTGGGCCCGGCCGCCCCGCCACCGCGATGCCCCCCGCAGCGGCGCACACCGGGCCGTCGGGCCCGTCGGGCCCAGCGATCCAGCCGGGGATGCCCGGCCGGGGAGCACACGAGGCTCCCCGGGGCGGCGCTCACGTCGCCCCGCGGGGCACCCGCCCGCCCGCGCCGGGAGGAAACCCGCCCGGTGGCCCGGTCTCGCCGGCCGGCGAACGGCCGTCTGAGCCGTCCCGAGCCGCCGGTCCCGTGCCCGGGAACGAGGGACCGGGCGGGCACCGGACGGCCTCCGAGGACCTCACCGGGAACCGGCGGCCAGGGAACGGCCACGGCGCTACCCAGGCGGACGGCAGCCTGACGGGCAGCATCGACTCGGACGAGACGACGGAAGGCGTCCGCATCGTCCGGGAGCAGCGGCAGCACTAGGCGTACTACCCAGCTGGGGCCTGGCCGGGGATTCCGGCCGGGCCCCAGTTGCGTGACCGGCCCCCGTTACGGGAGCGTGTCGAGGCGGCGGAGAATGACGCCCTCCCGCAGCGCCCACGGGCAGATCACCAGTTCGGGGACGCCGAAAAGATCCATCACGGCGTCGGCCACAATGACCCCGGCGGACAGCTGCGGGGCCCGGTTCGCCGATACGCCCTGCAGCTTGGTCCGTTCGGCCAGCGTCATCGTGGGCAGTCTGGCCGCCCACGTGGTCGCGTCCGCACTGCACAGGAGGCGCCGCGTGTATGGCCCCTCGCTGGACGGCGCCGCGCCCGCGATCCTGGCCAGCTGCCGGAACGTCTTCGAGGTGGCAACCGCGCGGTCGGGCCGGCCGTAGCGCATGACGCCGCCGACGGTCCTGGCTATTTCGGTACGCACGTGCTTGCGCAGGTCCCGCGTCTGCGCGGCGGTCGGAGGATCCGCCCGGAGCCAGTCCCGGGTCAGCCGGCCCGCGCCGAGCGGCAGGGATACCGCGACATCCGGATCCTCGTCGACTCCGGACGCGATCTCCAGCGATCCGCCGCCAATGTCCAGGACCAGCAGTCGCCCCGACGACCACCCGAACCAGCGGCGCGCGGCGAGAAACGTCAGACGCGCTTCATCCTCCCCGGCCAGCACCGTAATCCGGACACCGGTCTGCTTGGTGATCCGGGTGAGCACGGCGTCCCCGTTGACCGCGTCCCGCACCGCGGAGGTGGCGAATCCGACGAAGTCCTCGACACCCTTGTCCTCCGCGATCCGGATGGCCTCGGCCACGAACGCGCCCAGCAGGCCCTCACCCTTCGCGGACAGGCGGCCGCCCTCTTCAAGATGGTCGGCAAGGTGGATGTCGGCCTTGTGGGAGAACGCCGGGAGGGGACGTGCGCCCGGATACGCATCCACAACAAGCAGGTGAACGGTATTGGATCCCACGTCGAGCACCCCAAGTCGCATACCCCGACGCTACTAACTCCGGGACCGGCCGCCCAGCCAGTCCAGCTAAAGGCGCCAAGGTCACCCCCGGAGGCATGCCGTTCGGTGATGCCCGGCTCGCCCGGACGGGACGGCCAGTTGCGGCGAATCGGCGTTAGTCGGCGCGCAGGCGGCGGCCATACCCCATCATTGACCGAATGGACCGCCCGGCAGACATGACGCTGCGCGGCACGGAACGGGCGGGCAGCACCGATGCGCCCGCGCCGAATCGTTCCGTGCCTGCCGCGCGGCCGGGCGCCGCCGGGCCCGTTCGTGGCGCGGAGCGGGACGGCACGGCCGGCCCGGTCAGTAACGCGGAGCCGGACGGCAAGCCGGATCTGGCCGCGGCCGTAGCCGCCGCGCAACGGGGTGACGAGCACGCCTTCCGTACCATCTACCGCGACGTGCAGCCCCGCCTGCTGCGCTATCTGCGCGCCATGGTGGGCGACGACGCGGAAGACGTGGCGTCGGAGGCTTGGCTGCAGATAACACGGGACCTGGCCGGTTTCCGCGGTGATTCAGACGGATTCCGTGGCTGGGCCGCGACCATCGCCCGGCATCGGGCGATGGACCACCAGCGCCGCCACCGCCGCCGGCCACAATCGTCGGGTACGTCCATCGACGACCTGGCCGGCCTGGCCGCCGGCCACGACACGGCCGAAAGCGCGCTGGAAACGGTATCCACGGAGGCGGCCATCGCGATGATCTCCGAGTTGCCACGCGACCAGGCCGAGGCGGTCATGTTGCGCGTGGTGATGGGGCTGGACGCAGAGAGCGCCGGCCGGATTCTCGGCAAGAAAGCCGGCGCCGTCCGGACGGCCGCGTACCGGGGACTGCGGCGGCTGGCCACTCGCCTCGAACGCCCACACGGCGGAACGGCCCTCCCGCGGAACACCCCCGAAACAGCCCGCGTTCAGAGCAGCGGAAGAGCAGTGCAGCGGAACGGCAGTGAGGAGTGATCCACAGGGTGTAGTGACGCGAACGAGGACGCTGACGCTGAAGGACATGAGATGAACGCAAGCCAGACTCGCAGGGCCCGCGGGGCCTACCGGGGACGCCGGGCGCGCCGGATCGACCGGGCCAGCGCCGAGGAGCTGCTCAATGGCGCCCCGGCCGGCTCGGTCGCGCGCGACGACCGGCTGGGCCGACTGCTGACGGCCGCGGCTGCCCCCGGTCGCGCGGGCGAACTGGGCGGCGAAGAGGCGGCAGTGGCGGCGTTCACGGCCCAGCACTTCTTCCCTGGCGCGGAGCCGGCGGGAACAGTCCCTGCGGGAACAGCGCCGCGCGGATCTCGCCTGGGCAGGCTCCGCGGTCTCAGAGTCCTCGGCCTGGCGGCCGCGTGCGGCGGGGTCGGGGTGGCGCTCGCGGCGGCCACCGGCGTTTTCAGCGGCAGCTCACCGGCCCGGTCCGGCGCACCGGCCACCCGGCCATCCGTCACCGCGGCCGGTCCGGGCGCGTCACAGCCCGCCGCGCGCTCCGGGACGTCACCGGGGGCGCGGGCGGCCTCGCCGGGTGCGTCCGCAGCGGCCCCGGGGGAAAGCGCGGTCCCGGCGGGTACCACCCTGTTGTCCGGGCTGTGCGCAGAGGTGGCGGGGAAGATCACGGCGCCGAACGGCAACGCCGGCGCGGTCGGGTCCTCCCTCAGTGTCAGCGGGCTTGAGCAGGCACTGGCTAGTCCCGCCGTGGCGGGCGTTCTGGGCCGCCCGGCGTTCGCGCCCCTGACGTCCATAGCGGGGGGAGCGGGAGGAGTGCCGGACTATTGCGCGATCCTGCTCGGCTTGCCGCAGCTGCCCGAGCCCGCCCTGTTGCCCAGCCTGCCCGCGGCCGCCCTGGCCCGGGTGCCAACCGCCGTGCTCGGCAAGCTCAGCGTTCCCGTCCTGTCCGAGCTCCCCCGGTCGGTGCTGGCCACGCTGCCCCCGTCGGTACTAGCCAAACTCCCGTCGTCGGTGCTGGCTACCCTGCCGTCCTCGGCGCTGTCCGGGCTGCCGGCCTCGGTGCTGGCCACGCTGCCCTCGTCGGTACTGGCCAAGCTGCCGCCCTCGGTACTGGCCCAGTTGCCGCCAGCCGTCCTGGCGCAGCTGCCGGCCTCGGTACTGGCCAAGCTGCCCTCGTCGGTACTGGCCAAGCTGCCCTCGTCGGTACTGGCCAAGCTGCCGCCCTCGATACTGTCGAAACTACCGACCTCGGTGCTGTCTGGCCTGCCGCTCTCCACCCTCTCCCGGCTCCCGTCCGCGGTGCAGTCCAGCCTGCCGGCGCCGCTGCAGTCCGAGCTGGGCCTGGGCTAAGTTGTATGGGCCATGGACGTTGGTGACGGTGACACAAAGCTCCTGACGGCGGAGCACAACGGCGACGTATCCTACTGGTGGCGCGCCCGGGGTGGCTTCCCGCCACGGCGGCCTTCCCTGCCCGGACCGGTCACCGCCGACGTGTGCGTCGTCGGTGCCGGGTATACCGGGTTGTGGACCGCCTACTATCTGAAGCGGGCCGAGCCGTCACTGCGGATCGTGGTGCTGGAGGCCGCCTTCGCCGGTTTCGGCGCGTCCGGCCGCAACGGCGGCTGGCTGACCAGCGCGCTGCCCGGCTCGCGGGAGCGTTACGCGCGGGGCCCGGGCGGCCGGGACGCCGTGCTGGACCTGCAGCGCCAGCTCCGGGACACGGTCGACGAGGTCGCACGGGTCTGCGACGCGGAGAGCATCGACGCCGATCTCGTCAAGGGCGGCGAACTGGCGGTGGCGACCACGCCCGCCCAGCAGGAGCGCCTGCGTGCCGAGCTGGCCACCGACCGGGAGTGGGGGCTGGGCGAGGAAGACGTCCGCTACCTCGGGGCGGCCGACTTGGCCGGGCACGTCCGTATCACCGGCGGCCTGGGCGCTCTCTACTCTCCGCACTGTGCGCGTATCCAGCCGGCCAAGCTCGTCACGGGTCTCGCGCGGGCGGTCGAGCGGGCCGGCGTCGAGATCTATGAGGCGACCCCCGTGACCCGGATCGTCCCCGGTTCCGCCGCCAGGGGGACGGCCGGCCCACGTCACGCCATGGCCCGGGCGTGCACGGTCTTCGGCGACGTCACGGCGCGGTTTGTGCTGCGCGCCACGGAGGGCTTTACCGCCCGTCTGCCCGGGCAGCGCCGCACCCTGCTGCCCATGAACAGCTCCATGATCGTGACCGAACCGCTGGATGACGACGCCTGGCGGGAGATCGGCTGGACCGGCTACGAGACCATCGGCGACAGCGCGCACGTGTACATGTACGCCCAGCGGACCGCCGATGGCCGGATCGCGATCGGCGGCCGCGGTGTCCCCTACCGATTCGGTTCCGGCGTCGACCACCGGGGCGTGACCCAGCCCGCGGCCATCGAGACCCTGGCGCACGTCCTGCGGGCGCTGTTCCCGGCCGCCGGACGCTCCAGGATCGATCACGCCTGGTGCGGGGTCCTGGGAGTGCCCCGCGACTGGTGCGCGACGGTCACCGCCGACCCGGCGTCCGGGCTGGGCTGGGCCGGGGGATACACCGGCCACGGCGTCGCGGCCTCCAACCTGGCCGGGCACACGCTGGCCGACCTGGTCGCAGGGCGTACCACCGGGCGGACCACGCTGCCCTGGGTCAGCCATCGCGCTCACCGCTGGGAACCGGAACCACTGCGCTGGGCCGGCGTCCACAGCCTCTATGCGCTGTACCGGGCGGCTGATCACGCCGAGGGCAGCGGCTCAGCCCGGACGTCCCCGCTGGCGCGCATCGGGGACCGGATCTCCGGTATCCCCTAGGAGCGACGGGACCTCCTGAACGATGGCGATCCCCTGACGGCGGCGCGCGGGCCCGCTCACGTCCAGCCCAGGCTCGCCTCGGCCGCCCCCATCTGGCGATCCAGCTCCGCCGGGTCCGCGGCCCCGACGTAGTGCCCGGCCCGCGCGGTGAACAGCGGGAAAGCCCAGAACATCTGGCTGTACGTGCCGTACATGATCATCCAGTCGGGGTGCCGTCGCCGCAGGTTCTCGACCATCTGGCGGTACCGCAGGGCGGCTTCACCACGGTCCCCATCGGTCACGGCCATCCGCCCTTTCTGCCGGGAGATCCGGCGATGCTCGCCGTGGCCGCGCTCATGCTATGGCTTCGTCTGAGGGATCTGCGGTGTTGTTGTGGGATACGTGACATAACGGGCGGGAGGGACACCGATCGTCGCGGTGAAGTCGCGGGTGAGATGCGCCTGATCCGCGTAGCCCAGGTCAGCGGCCAATACGGCCCAGTCGACGGGACCGCCCTGCTCGGCTCGGATGGCCGCCACACCCGGTCCCAGCGCGGTATCCCCCGTCACCTTCGCCGGGCGGGCCGCGCTACCTGCCATTCGACCAGAATAGACGTCGCGTTTCTTCAAGACGAAGGGCTCCGGCCGGCCTAGGTTCGATGGGTGCCACACGAGAAGGCCAGATGAGAGGAATACCGGTGATCTTGCACGAAGAGATGGCGTCGGCCGCCACCGAGACCGCACGGGTGGTCGGCGGCGTGCGAACAGGCCAGTTCACCTCGCCCACACCGTGCCCGGACTGGGACCTGCATGCCCTGCTCAACCACACGATTCTCTGGACCGCGTTCTCAGCGGAACGCCGGGCGCGAGATGAGCCGCTGCCGGACGACCTGATGAACCGGGACTTCGCCGCCGAGCCCGGCTTCGCGGCCACGTACGCGGCCCAGATCGACAAGGCCGTCACGGCCTGGTCGGATCCGGCGGCCTGGACCCGTGACCTCAACGTCATGGGCTCCCCGACACCCGCCGCCGACGTCGGCGCGCTGCTGCTCGCCGAGATGGTCCTGCATGGCTGGGACGTCGCCCGGGCCAGCGGCCAGGAATACTCCTGCACAGACGCGGTGGTGACCGCCACGGCGGCCGCCGTGGACGCCAATGCCGAACTGTTCCGCCAGTACGGCGGGTTCGCCGCGCCGGTGCCGCTCACCGGGCCGGCCTCGGCCCTGGACCGCGTCCTCGCCGCATCCGGCCGGGATCCGCACTGGAAGCCCGCGCGCTGACGGCCACACCTCGGGCTTACCCTCCGACCGCGTCCGCGATGGCCCGGACACCGGAATGGGTGCCGAGATCCTCGAGGAATATGGGCTTGCCCTCACCATCGGCGAGCGGGATCCGCCAGTTCGGGTATTCGTCCGTCGTGCCGGGCACGTTCTGCGGTTGCCGCTGGCCCACCGCGTCGGGTAGTGATACCCCGATCAGGAGGGCCGGCGTCCGGGCCAGATAGGCGTACAGGGCGACCACCTGATCGGTGAGCGAGGGATGTCCGCCCGGCGGGAGCAGGCCCTCTGCGGCCAGCGCGGCACGCCACGCCGACCGTGACGCTTCCGTCTCGGCCCGCTCCTCTTCCACTGAACGGGCCAGTACCCCCAGGCCGTCCCGGAGTTCGACATGCTCGCCGGTGAGGAACGCGGCGGCCGGGGGCATGTCGTGGGTGCCGACAGTCGCCAGGCTGTGGCGCCGCCACTCCCCCGGCGGCAACGGCGTACCGTCGCCACGGCGCTCGAACCAGAGCATGGACGTGCCGAGTACGCCGTGCCCGGCCAGGTAGTCACGGATCCACGGATCCACTGTGCCGAGGTCCTCCCCGATCGCCAGTACGCCGGCCCCGATGGCCGCCCGCGCCAGGACCCCTACGGTCGAGACGTGGTCGTAATGGACGTAGGTGCCCTGGTCCGGGGTCATGCCCGGCGGTACCCACCACAGCCGGAACAGGCCCATCACATGATCCATCCGGAGTGCGCCGCCGTGCCGCACCGCCGCCGTGATCAGGCCGGCGAGCGGCTCGTAGCGCTGTTCGGCCAGCCGCTCGGGATGCCACGGCTGCGACCCCCAGTCCTGGCCGCGCTGGTTGAACTCGTCGGGAGGTGCGCCGACGGTGACACCCGGGACGAAGACATCCTGCTCCGACCAGGCGTCCGCGCCGCCGGGATGCGCGCCGACCGCCAGGTCCTGGATGATCCCGATACTCATGCCGGCGGTCCGCGCCGCGTCCTGCGCCGCGGCCAGCTGGCCGTCGGCGAGCCACTGCAGCCAGGCGTGGAAATCAGCCTCCCGGAGCAGCCTGCTGCGTTCCATGGCCACCGCGTCGGTGCCAGGCCGCGCCAGCGATGCGGGCCAGGCCCGCCAGTCGGGACCGTAGGCCTCGGCCAGCACGCACCAGGTGGCCCAATCCGTGAGCGCCTGGCCCTCACGTTCGGTGTATGCGTCGTACTCGGCGGCGCGCTGGGGGCTCAGCGGCACCTGGTGCAGGATCTTCAGCGCGGCTCGCTTCGCGGCCCAGACGGCGTCCCGGTCCAGCAGGGAACCGGCTTCGCTGGCGGCCTTCAGCGGCTTGGCGAGCACCGCGATATGACCGCGCTCACGGTCGTCGAGGGCGGTGTACTCCGGGATGTCCTCGATCCTCAGATACAGGGGGCTGATGAACCGCCTGCTCATCGGCAGATACGGGGATGTGCTCACCGGGGGCACCGGCTCGGCCGCGTGCAGCGGGTTGATGAGCACGAATCCGGCGCCCAGGTCACGCGCGCTCCAGGACGCCAGGTCGGCCAGGTCACGGAAGTCGCCGTGTCCCCAGGACGCGTGCGAGCGGACCGCGTAGAGCTGGAGGATCAGGCCCCAGGACCGGTCCTGGGGGACCGGCGCGGTCAGAGCGGCCACATCCGCACCGGCCGCCGCCGGGGACGCCGCCGGGGGATCGCCGAGCGCGGCCAGAACCGTCTCGATCGTCTCGGCCGACACCATGACCTCACGGTCCGGCGACGGACGGTAGGACGTCGCCACTCCCCTGGCCTCGGCTGAGCGCATCAATTCCGGCGAATTCATGGTCCCATCGTTCCAGGCCCGCAGATTCTCGCCGCATGACGGGGCCGTATCGGCCACCGATTCCCCGCTGATTTGATGAGGTTTGTTTGCTTTGCGCGATTACGGGCATCTCCGGCGGTGTCCAAGGGAGGTACACAGTGGTCACCTCGGCAGCAGGCCGGCAGGCCCGCACCGTCAGGAACTCGGGCCGGCGCGCGGCGAACAGTCCGGTCATGCGGTTCCTGGCCCGGGCCGGCCTGACCGCCCGCGGTGTTATGTACATGATCATCGGCTGGATCGCGGTCCAGATTGCCTTCGGCCATTCCAGCCAGCAGGCCGACCGCACAGGAGCGCTGCACGTCCTCGGCGGTAACCGGTTCGGCGAGGTCGCGCTGTGGCTGCTGGTCATCGGATTCGCCGGGATGACGCTGTGGCGCCTGACCGAGGCCGTGTACGGATCCCCGGGCCCGGATGGACGGAAAGCGAGCACACGGCTGGCCGCGCTGGGCCGCGCGATTCTCTATGGCTTCATCGCCTACGGTGTCCTGAAGTACGCACTGGGAGTGGGCGGACCGCCGTCG
>Ga0066790_10000852_pt1 | contig 12331 bp, 10 predicted proteins | sample OrgsoiDNA2013050_FD_70963 | JGI IMG/M metagenome (GOLD analysis project Ga0066790, IMG submission 70963) | Permafrost soil microbial communities from the Arctic, to analyse light accelerated degradation of dissolved organic matter (DOM) -... | ecosystem: Environmental > Terrestrial > Soil >...
CCTCTGCCGGGCGGCACGAACAGATGGTGAAGGCGACACGGATGTCACGGGCCTCACCTCCGATGCCGGGGAGGTCGAGATGGAGCTGGACCTCCGAACCGACTTCGATGGGGGCAGCGCCGACTATGCCGGCCCCACCCGGGGTCAGGTCGACGACCCGCACCAGCGCTCCATTCACCACGCCGGCAACCCCCACAGGCACCCGGTAGTGATGGCGTGCCTGCCGGCGACGGCCCACCTTGACGAGCGCAGCGCCGACCAGGGTCAGCTCCCACGCGGCGAAGGTCAGACCGGCGACCACGGCCAGCCCGTGGAGTGGAGGCACCGCGAGCAAGCCGGCCAGCCCGAGGACGCGAACGACAATGGCCGCCACCAGCACCGCGGCCATGGTCATCACCAGGCGGAGCTGGCTCACCGCCGACCAACCCCCGTCATCGATCCCGTCCTTGGGCGTGACCCTGAAAGAACTCCGGAAGGGATGGATGAGCGCAAAGGCCGCCCTGGCGAAGATCCCTGTGGTCAAAAGGGTCGAGTAGGAACCGTCCCACAGCGTGGCCCGGCCCCGGCAGAGCATCGCCGAGGCCGTCAGGTTCAAGGCCATCCAGGGCAGCCAGAACAGCGCGAACTGCCACAAGGTGGCGTGGAGTGGAAGTCGGCCGGTCATCAGCATGGCCGCCAGCACGGCCACCATGGCCACTCGCTGGAGCGGCACGAAGTACGCCAGCAGCGACGAGAGGTAGCTGGCCCGCTGCTTGAGGGTCAGGCCGGCGGCGATGGCCGGGTTCTCCGGAGTGCGCAGCACGGCCAGGTTGCCCCGGGCCCACCGGTCGCGCTGCAAGAGGTACGACGCCAGGTCGTGGGGGGCAAGACCCTGGACCAGCGTCTCGTTGTGATAGCGGGAGTGCCATCCCTGTCCGTGCAGCCGTATGGTGGTGTGGAAGTCCTCGGCGATGGTCTCGGTGGCGATGCCGCCGATGCCTTCGAGGGCCTGGCGCAGAATCAACGCCGCCGAGCCGCACCAGAACGCCCCGTTGTGGCGATCTTTGCCGGGCATGATCGTCTCGAAGAACATGCTCTGGTCGTGGCGACCGGTCTCGAAGTGCTGGAACGAGTCGTGGTTGCCGAAGTCATGGGGGGTCTGGACCACGGCCACCGAAGGGTTGTCGAAGTAACCGATGGTGGCATCGAGGATGTCGGGCTGCGGCACATGGTCGGCGTCCAGAATCAACAACACTTGTCCCTGCGTGTGGGCGAGCGCGTTGTTGATGTTTCCTGCCTTGGCATGCTCGTTGGTAGGCCGGGTCAGGTAGCGGGCCCCGAATCGCTCGGCCAACTCGCGCACGTCCTGCCGGCGCCCGTCGTCCAGCACCCAGGTGATGTGTGGATAGGTGATCCGGTCGCATCCCACCAGGGTGCCGGCCAGCACGTCCAGACCCTCGTCATACGTGCAGACGAAGACGTCGACGGTCGGTCGCCACCCGATCTCCGGGCGCGTCGGCGAGGGAATCCGCCATGCCAGAAAGGCGAACGACGCCAGTGCGGCCAGACCGAACACCTCGCACGCGTAGAGGACGGCGAACATCACCGGCTGCGAACCCGGTCCGGTGTCCAGCGCCCGCCACACCAGGTACGCCGTACCCCACGCCAGTGCCGCGACCACGACGATGTGGAGCAGGCGGTCGCGGCCTTGGTAGCGCGGATGGACCTTCTGTTCTGTCTGGGCGGGGATCGTCATCACGGTGACCATAAATACCGGCAGTAGCAGTTAGGTCGAATGTGGGTTGCCATATCGTTGCGCCCGAAGTGATCCACAAAGGCAGCGGTCACGCACAGTTATTTGCAAAGCCCCCGAAAGCGAGTCCGAGCAGGTCGAGACCGCGGCTTTTGGGGGCCTCCGCCTTCGTACAGACGAAAGACCTCGAAGCTCCAACGGATAAACTGTCGGTACCGGAACTCTTCACGGACCCGAAACGAAGGAGGAGGTGGCCCAATGAGCGGCAGCACGGAGAAGGCGATCCTGGCCGGAGGCTGTTTTTGGGGGATGCAGGACCTGATCCGCAAGCGACCGGGCGTGCTCTCGACCCGGGTCGGTTACACCGGCGGCGACGTGGCGAACGCCACCTATCGAAACCACGGCACCCACGCCGAGGCGATCGAGATCACCTTTGACCCCGAGCGCACCTCTTACCGAGAGATCCTCGAGTTCTTCTTCCAGATCCATGACCCGACGACCCTCAACCGCCAGGGGAACGACGTGGGCATGAGCTATCGATCGGCCATCTTCTACGTCGACGACGAGCAGCGACGGGTCGCCGAGGACACCATCGCCGACGTCGAGGCCTCCGGACTGTGGCCCGGCAAGGTCGTCACCGAGGTCACCGAGGCGGGGCCTTTCTGGGAGGCCGAGCCTGAGCACCAGGACTACCTGGAGCACTACCCGAACGGGTACACGTGCCACTTCCCGCGTCCGGGCTGGGTCTTGCCACGTCGGAGCGACGCCGTCGCCTGAAATGAGCTAGCGAGCAGATCGGCCCAACGTGCATGCGGCACCGGCCCTCAGCGGCAGCCCAACGACTCGCCGAGACGTTGTCCAGGTGCCCTTCCTCTGCTGAGTTTTGCTTCGTCGGGCCCGACACGGGCGAAGACAAGCGGTTGGAGCAGGATGAGCAGAGCGGTGTCCACCCATTCAATCCGCTTGACGAGCCTCCTCGACGGTCAGTTCAGCGGCGGGATCGGCCTCAAGACGATCGTCGGGAATGGGCAGACCGCTTCGAACCGAGTAGCCGTAGCGGCCGGCGTCGAGACGCGTCTCCGCACGATCGATTGCAGCCAAATGCTCTTGTAGTTCAACAACCACGGAATCATCGGTACCTTGGCCCGTCAGCGGTTCCGCTGAATCGAACATGTCCCCCGACTGATTGGCCGCGGTCCGGTCATCTCGGCGATTCCCAGCCATCTCCTCCAGCAGTCGTTCCGTGCGGACCCGATCGGTGCGAAGTAGCTTTCTGGCCCTTGCGATCTCCATGATTTGCTCCTCGTTCATGATCCGTCCACCCAGCGGCATGCTATCGAGCCATGCGCCCCGACCAGCGATGGGGCCGACCTCGGTTCGTCGTCAAAAGGGGTGGGTACAGCTGGGTATGCACAAAGGTGTGCTCGCCGCACCGTCCGTGTTCCAGATGGCGGGCTTCACGGCGCTTGCCCCGATCCGATGGGAGCCGAATCCGATCGGCTCTGTGTTCCAGAGCGCCGATCTGGGCCGAGTCACCCAGCAGCGGCCACCTTCCTCATGAATCTCCGGAAGTGCGGATCGAATTCCTCCCCGCTCGCCGCCACGACTTCATCGAATGACCACCAGCGAGCACCTCGGAACTCGACCTCGTCGATAGTCATTCTCATATCTCTCTCTCCTTCACACACGAACCACAAACTGACATCGGTGTGGCCCGCATCCGGCCCAATGATTGTAGTCACGGTCACGAACCATGGTTGTTCGCGCCGGTCAGCGAAGTTCGCTTCGATTCCAAGTTCTTCGCGACACTCCCGCCGAGCGGCCGCGGCCGGATGCTCGTCGGGCTCCACGTGCCCACCAGGTGGAAGCTTCAGTCCAGAAAGAACGTGGTCAACAAGCAAAACGTCATAGTTGTGTCGATCCAGCACGACGACATACGAGACCAAATGTCGAGGCGGAAGTGCTGGCTTCGATCGTCGGTACACGTCATCGGTACTTTCAAGCCACCGCAACGTGTCGGAAAGGTGTTCGGCCTCTAGGGCATCCACGGGAGAAATTCGAGCCACCAACCTGTGGACAACCGCAACCGAATCGCGCACCGACGTCAGTCTGCCTTATTGCGGACTTCTTGCCGCCGCCGAATCAGGGGCGTCCGGGGCAGGTGGAAACAACGGAAGTTGGGAGTGGACAGGTCTCGTTCGCCGACCAGTCCCGGCCGGGGTATCGCAATCCCCGCGAAGGCGCACGGTGTGCATCCTTGGGCGATCTTCGCCCTGTCGGTCAGCCTGGAGGCCGGGTGAACGGCAACCGGGATGCAACCTGAATGCCCCGGGCCTGCACCATGGGGCTCCCATGATGCAGGTGGACGACTTACGAGTCCGGGTTGCGTTCGCGCCTATCGGCGCAGCGTCGCGCCCGGGCGGGGGTCAAGGGACGAGGGAGGGAATCGAAGTCATGGCAGTGTTCGTTCACGAGGTCTCGAATCCCCGCGGAGTATGTGCCCGCCCGGCTCGCCAACGGCCCAGGGCGGCCCGGTGAGGGAGATGGCGCAAGAGGCCGACCGTTCGGATGGTCGAGTGCGAGCCACCGGAAGGTTGCCGCAGCCATCCATCTCGCGGAGTTGTGGCGCCATCTTTGTGGTGGCTTCCGGAGAATGAGACCGTGGCATGCCATAAGGGTCTTCGCCCCGGCCGTTGCCCTCATTCTGCTGGGTGTCTTCGTACCGGCATCGGCCAGCTCGGCGGCGACGAGCGCGCACAGCACACCGTTCTCCCCATCTGTTCCCAACCCAACCACCGCGACGGCGGCCGAACTCCAGGCCGCTGGCCAACAGAACGCGCCCGGTCCTCGGGTAAGTGGCACTCTGTACGGTCCCGCCATCGCGCCGTCCACCATTCTCGCCCGCGCCCAAAGTTGGGTCAATGAGGGTGTTCCATACAGCCAGACCAACTACTGGACCGACGGCAATGGCACCTACCGGCAGGATTGCTCGGGGTACGTGTCGATGGCCTTGGGTCTCAATACCGGGAGTGCGAACAACTACGGCTTAACCACCGAGACCCTTCCAGAAGTTGCCACGGTCACGGGCGGCACGGAACTGGCGAGCCTGGAGGCACTTCAGCCCGGTGACATCGTGGACCTGACGACCACGCACGTCGTCTTGTTTGCCAGTTGGGCCAGTCCGGGGTCGATCGCCAATGTCTATGAAGAGTCAAGTCCTGGCACCGCGGCCCAATACACGACGATCTCCGTGAGTTACTTCATGTCCCAGGGGTTCTGGGGTTACCAGTACAACAACATGGTCGCTGGTCCCTCCGCACCGTCATCGCTGATGAACGTGTTCTTCCGGACCCCGACCGGACAGGTCGGCAACGACTGGTGGACACCGACCAGTGGTTGGGTCAGTCAGACCCTGCCGGGCCCGGCCGACGTGGCCAGTGCCCCGACGGCCATCGTCAATTCGCCTTCGCTGATGAACGTGTTCTTCCAGACCACGAGCGGACAGATGGGCAACGACTGGTGGACACCGACCAGTGGTTGGATCAGTCAGACGCTGCCCGGCCCGGCCGACGTGGCCAGTGCCCCCACGGCCATCGCCAATTCGCCTTCGCTGATGAACGTGTTCTTCCAGACCACGAGCGGACAGATGGGCAACGACTGGTGGGCGCCGACGAGTAATTGGATCAGCCAGACCTTGCCCGGGTCGACCAACGTGGCTGGCGCTCCCACGGCCATCGCCAATTCGCCTTCGCTGATGAACGTGTTCTTCCAGACCACGAGCGGACAGATGGGCAACGACTGGTGGGCGCCGACGAGCAATTGGATCAGCCAGACCCTGCCCGGGTCGGCCAACGTCAATGGCACTCCGACGGCCTTCGTCATTTCGCCCTCGTCGATGAACGTGTACTACAAGACCAGCAGTGGACAGATGGCCAACGACCGATGGGCTCTCACGGGTGGTTGGATCAGTCAGACGTTGCCCGGGCCGACCAATGTCAACAGTGCCCCGACGGCCATCGCCAATTCGTTTTCGTTGATGAACGTGTTCTTCCAGACGCCGGGCGGACAGATGGGCAACGACTGGTGGGCTGCGAGTGCTGGCTGGGTTAGCCAGACCCTGCCCGGTCCGACCAATGTCGCCGGCGGCCCCACGGCCATAGTGAACTCGCCTTCGTTGATGAACGTGTTCTTTCAGACCCCGAGCGGACAGATGGGCAACGACTGGTGGGCGCCGACGAGTAATTGGATCAGCCAGACCCTGCCCGGGCCGGCCGACGTGGCCAGCGCCCCGACGGCCATCGTCAACTCGCCATAACGATCAATCAGTCTGCCCGGGCCCGAAGGCAACAGCCTGGCCACGAAAGTTGGAGAACCCGCCTGTCGCCCGCCTCAACGACGGCGAGAGCTATGAGTCGAACTCACATCCCCCGATCTTGGGCTCGTGATACGAACACGATCGTGAGGGAGTCTCAGCCGACCGCGCCGAACTTCATGCGGCGCAGGCGTTTCGGGGTCACGTACCCGTTGTCGGCGAACCATCGAGCCGAGTCAACCATGGCCTCGGACGCCGGCCGCGAGGAGTAGCCCAGCTCGTGGCGCGCTCTTTTGTCATCGAACATCATGTTCGTGGTCGACATGCGAGCCGCTTCAAGGGCGGCAAAGGGCTCCCGTTTGAGCATCCGCCCCTCCACCAGTTGCGAGAGGGCGCCGACGCTCAGTGCCACGGACCGCGGTACCTGCCATTTGGGTGCCGGCAGGTTGGTGGCTTCGGCCAGCGCGCCGAGGAAGGATCCCATCCCCATATTTTCTCCTCCGACGATGTAACTCCGGCCGACGGAACCGTGTTCGAGGGCCAGGAGGTGCCCCGTAGCCAGGTCGTCCACGTGGACCACGTTGAGTGTGGTGTCGACGTACGCCGGAATCCGTCCATTGAGGAAATCGAGCACGAGTTTACCGGTTGGTGTCGGCCTGATATCGCCCGGACCAATCGGGAAGGTGGGGAGGACCAAGGAGACCGGCACTCCCTGGGCTGCGGCGCGAAGCACCTCGTGCTCGGCGACGTACTTCGTCCTCTTGTAAAGCCCGAAGAGATGGGCGACGTCCGCGTAGCAGGTCTCATCAGCCGCTTCGCCGTGAGCGGCGCCATCGAGGCCGAGCACACCCACGGTGCTGGTGTAGATCACTCGCTCACAATCGTTCCGGCGGGCGGCGTCGAGCACGTTGAGCACACCACCGACGTTGACGTCGTAGAAGTCCTTGGGACGGGGAGCCCAGAATCGGTACATGGCGGCCAGATGGAAGATGAACCGTGCCTTGCGGCAGGCGTCCGCAATGGCATCGCGCTCGCGCACATCGACGGTGACGCGTTCGACGTCCAGACCGTGCAGGTTCTGGTCGTCGCCCCCGGGCTCGATCAGCGCTACCACCCGCACTCCTCGCAACAGGAGAGCCCGGACGACGGCCGAACCAATGAAGCCGGCCGCCCCCGTCACGACCGCCCGATCGCCCGATGCGATCGCCACACCCGTGCCCCGTCCTTCTCCACTCATCGAGTCACCGTTCACGGGTTCACGTTCGCGGTGGACCGCTGTCGGCCCGGACCGACCGGCGGCCGTGGTGGGGACCCACTGCCGTTGCCATTGCCGTTGGCTGAAGGGGGTACATAGGGGGCTCCGGGTCGCGCCTTTCCGGTCCTTCGAAGGGTGCCTCGGGCCATGGTGCGGCCGAACTCGAGGAGGAGCCCCGAGCCACTGTGCGCGTCCTGCAGAACATCGTCCAGCGCGCCGACGAAATAGTCGATCTCTTCCTGGCCACAAATGAGAGGAGGGAGGAGTTTGATGATGTTGACGTTGTCGGCCGCCACTTGGGTGAGGATCCGATGGCGATGGAAGAGGGGCACCACCATCATCTGGGAGAAAATGGCGGGGCGAAGCCGCTCGAGCGCATTGAACCGCCGCCGTAGTGTTTTTGATTGCGGGGGACCGAACTGCAGTCCGATCATGAGGCCCTTCCCCCGCACCTCGTGGAACATCTCGTATCGCTCAACCAGCGGGGTCAGGGCCGCTTCGAAGGCCAGACCGGTGCGACGCGCCCGCTCGACGATGTCTTCATCGTCGAAGGCGGCCAGAGTGGCCAGGCCGGCCACCATGGCCAACTGATTCCGGCCGAACGTGGTCGAGTGCTTCAAGGCCTTTTCGAGGGAGCTGTACACCGATGAGAAGACTCGGTCCGAGGTGAGCATCGCTCCGAGCGGGATATATCCGCCCGATAGCGCCTTGGAAACGGTGATGATGTCGGGGGTGAGACCCCAGTGCTCGAAACAGAAGAACTTGCCGGTCCGCCCGAGACCCGTCTGCACCTCGTCGAGGACCAGCAGCGTTTTGTGCTTGCGGCAGAGTTCCTGGGCCTCTCGCCAGTACTCCGCCGGGGCCATGTAGACGCCCTTCCCTTGAATGGGTTCGACGATAAACGCGGCTACGTCCCCCTTTTGCAGCTCCTGGCGCAGGGCAGAGATATTCCCGAAGGGGACGGCACGGGTGCCGGGGAGCAATGCGCCAAAGCCCTCCCGGAACTCGGCACCACCATTGAGCGAAAGTGCCCCCGTGCTCAACCCGTGAAAGGCATGATCGGCGAAGAGAATCCTCGGTCGACCGGTTGCCTGTCGGGAAAATTTGATGGCCGATTCAATGGCCTCGGCCCCTGAGTTGCAGAAGAACACCCGATTGATGTCGCCCCCGCATCGCGCCACCAGTTGCTCGGCCAAAAGTCCGGGCAAGAGGGCGCAATCCATCTGCACCATGTTCGGCAGATCGAGGTCGATCGCTTGATGGAGTGCGGCCTTGATGGCGGCGTGGCTCCGTCCGAGTGCATAGACGCCGAATCCGGACAGGAAATCGAGATACCGGTCGCCCTCAGCATCGAAAAGGTAGGACCCTTCGCCCCGCACGTAGAAGCGATCGAAGCCAATCGTCTTGAGGACTCCCGCGAGCTCGCTGTTGAGGTGCTGGTCATGCAGTGCGAAGTTCTCACCGTGCCGCGCTCGAAGGAGTTCGGCCACATCGATTGTCATCCTTCTCCTTCTCGAATCGTGACGCGACGTTTCATCGTAATGGCGCGGCCCGCCCCCGCCGCGCCCCAACCCGTCTTGAGGCCCCTTCCAAGCGTACGTTCGGTTGCGGCCCAGTCATCACCCAGATTCGCGCCTTCGAGCCAGGGCCACTCACCGGTGGGACCGTCGTCGTCAGAGTGGTGCGCGGTCGCCGGTGGCTTTGAGTACCGGTCACCGGCGACGGAGGGAAGAGCCTACGACCGGCGGACTTCATCGGGCAAAGGAGTGCCAGCCGAGCCAGGCCCAGCCCACAGCGAGGAGCACCCGTCCGATCGAGCTCGCCTTGAGACGGAGGAGGACGGCCCCGAGGGTCGGAAGTCTTCCACCCGACAGCCACGTGGCCACCAACCAGACCGTGACGGCCAATCCGAGCACCGCCCAAATGAGAAAGCTCCACTGTCGGCCGGTCATTGGATGACCAGAACCCAACCGAGGGCGAGCCACAGGGAAAAGGCCACGAATTTTCCGATTGGCCTGGCGTCGAGCATGTCGATCAGCCCGCTCAACGTGGGGTGCGATGATCGTGGCGTGTTGAGATAGCAGTACAGCTCCCAACCGACGGTGGCGACGACCAGGCCCAGCCACACCAGGGCCCACCGATGCGGCGGTTCGGGTGGGGCAACGTCGTGTTGGGATCGATCTGTCCCGCAGGAGCGCTGGGCCGGTCGAAGCCGAAGCACGAGGGCGGCCAGTCCGGCAGAGAGCGGGAGAGCCGTGATGGCTTCCGCGCCCAGGGTGAACGGGCTGGTGAAGGAGGCCAGCACGGTCAGCACGGCCGCCGCCAGGCCCAGGACCACCGGACCGATGGGCCCTCGGCGGTCGGTCACGACGCTACGTGGCGGCTTCGGAAGGCCAGAACCACTCGGGTTCGTGTCCACGGGTTTCGGGGAGCAGATAAATCAGACTGCTCAATGCCATGGCCGGAAGAAAGGTGAACACGGCGGCCGGGGCGAAACGGTTTCCCACGTCGGCGATGGCCCCGAAGACCACCAATCCGATCACGGCGCCCATCACGGAGCTGGCCACGCTCCATCCCGCCACCGAGGAACGCACCGACGTCGGAAACAGCTCATTCACGAAGGCGCCACCGGCCGGAGCGAAAATTGCCCCGCCGGTGGTGCCGATGACATACCCAACCAGCAGTGCGGATGTGCCGCCGCTGTAGCAAAGAATGCTGGCCGCACCGATCAAGAGGATCGCCCCGGCCGCCGTCGGTCGGCGGCCCACTCGATCGGCCAGCCACCGGCCGGCGAGGAGGCCGCCGAAGGCGAGAATCCCGGCTCCGACGACCATGCCGGATATGGCGGTTCCCGGGAAGTGTTCAATATTCTGGGCGTAAATGAAGAGGAAGCTGGTGGCCGGCCCGGTGATCAGCGCGAGGGAGAAGGCCACTCCGCTGACAATGGCCAACCGGCTGCGGTAGGGGCGGGCCACCGGCCCGATGATCGGGAGGCGACGTTCTTTGGACGCCACCGCGACCACGAAGCGGTCGGGCTCGGACACCTTTCGAGCCACCCACGGCAGGGCAATGAGCGGCACCAGGGCCAACAACAGAATCCCCTGAAAGTTCAGTGCCTTCCCGAACAGCCCGTAGATCACCGCAGTCGCTCCCGCCCCGACGGCGTAGCCGGCGGCCACCAGGGCCACCGCCGCCGCACGCTGGCTCGAGCCCGTCTGTTCGGCGGCCTGAACTTGCGCCACCGCCGCCGCGGCCGACAAGAAGGGTCGTCCGAGAGCGAACAAGAGGACAAACCACCAATAGCCGGGGCTGGCGGCGGACGCTGCCGTGATGGCCAAACCGATCCCGCACGCGACCAGCATCACCCGTCGTCGGCCGATCCGGTCGGCCAGCCCGGCCAACGGGAGGCCTCCGAGTGAGGCGAGCCTGACCACGGCCAGGCCGAGCCCCAGCTCGGTGCCCGAGAGCCCGGCGCGATCGGCCACCGTGGAACCTTGAACGACGTGGCCGAAATGACGGGACACGTCGCCGAGGGTGGCGGTGAGTCCGAACTGTCCGAACCCGGCGGCGAGTGCCACGATCGCCACCGCCACGACGGCCGGGTCCGACCAACCATGGAGCCGCAGCGCTCGACCGGGAGCACCATCGGTCGGGCCGACGTTCTCCACCGGCCTAGGGTCGTTCTGGCTCACGGTGAGCGCCAGGAGTGGGAGATCCGGGTGGTGGTCTGGATTTCCGAACTGTAGGCATCTCGGCCGGTACCTGCCCGCCGCCCCGGGCGCCGGAGTTTCTCGGTGCGATTCTGCCGTCAGGGACGAGGTTGGCGCTCGATGTGTTGGAGTTCGATCATGAGCGGCAGCAGGAAGCCGACGTAGGCATTGGTGAGCGTGTAGTCGTCGGTCGGTCCGTGGGTGGTCATGGTGCCGATATCGATGATGCGGACTCGATCATCCTTGCGTTGGTACGTCTTGGCCCGTCCGAGGATGGCCACGAGCTCACCGCGGGACGAGACCTCCATCCCAAAATGGTCGAGCGGAGCGGTCACCAGAAATTGCTCCTCCGCCGGAAGCAGGTAAAGGAACTGGCGCAAAGCCCCGATGTAGAGAATGAGTGGGTTGCCCTTCTCGGTGCTGTTGTCTCCTTCGGTCCATCCGAACACCTCCGAGAAGAAGTCGAGCAGTGCGGCTCGCCCCGCTGCGTCCATTAGGCCGGCCTGGACGCTGATGGCCACGTGGTTGATCCGGGGAGGAAACGCTTCGTCCTTCATGCGGAAACCTCGGGTCGCACCAGGACCTTCCGGGGTATCTCGCCGCGCGAGAGGCGCTCCATCGCCGACATCACGCCGTCGAGTGGGATGTCGTCGGGCTCGATGAGGAGCTCGAGGGGCAGCAACCCACTGTCGAGCAGGGCCACAGCGGGACCGAATCCTTCGGCGTTGTAGTTGTAGGCCCCGACGATCTCGAGCTCGAAGATGATCATGCGGTTCTGATTCACCCGCGGCGGCTCAAACCCGGTACCGACGATCACCAGCGAGCCGGCATAGTCCAACTGGTTGAGGGCCCTTTCGGCGGCACTGGCCTGGCCGGAGCATTCGAAGGCCACGGCATACGGTTCGCTCACCGTGGCTCCCATCGGCGGATCCACCAGGGCATCGGGTGTCACGGTCCGGGTGGCCCCGACGGCCAGGGCCTGGTCGCGACGGATGAGCGAGGGCTCGCTCACCGTGATGTCCGTCACTCCCTGCGCGCGCAAGACGGCGACGATCAGCAGCCCCACCGGACCTCCCCCGGTGACCAGGACACGATCGTCGGGTCCGACGTCGCCCGCTCGCACCGCATGCAACGCGATCGCCGTCGGCTCGGCCAGGGCGGCCGCTCTGATGGAGAGTGAATCGGGGATCAGCAGGACGTTGTCCACCGCCACCGTCTTGTAACGGCAGAACGCTCCGCGAGAGTCCAGGAAGTTGCCCGGCGGGCGGCGCAGGCACACCGAAGGCCGGCCGCGTCGGCAGGGCCGGCACGTGCCGCACCCC
>Ga0066790_10000854_pt1 | contig 12324 bp, 7 predicted proteins | sample OrgsoiDNA2013050_FD_70963 | JGI IMG/M metagenome (GOLD analysis project Ga0066790, IMG submission 70963) | Permafrost soil microbial communities from the Arctic, to analyse light accelerated degradation of dissolved organic matter (DOM) -... | ecosystem: Environmental > Terrestrial > Soil >...
GGCTGCGTGGATGAAGGCATTCGCATCATCGATGTGCGCCACGAGCAAGTCGCCGCCCATGCCGCAGATGGTTATGCGCGTCAAACCGGGAGGTTGGGTTGCGTAGTCACCACGGCCGGCCCCGGCTGCACGAACGCCGTCACCGGCGTCGCCACGGCGTTTCGTTCCGAAAGCCCGATTCTGCACATTGGCGGGCAGGGCTCGTTGTCGCAGCACAAAATGGGTTCGCTGCAGGATTTGCCCCATGTCGACATCATGACCCCGATCACCAAATTTGCGGCGACGGTGCCGTCCACGGAACGCGTCGCGGATATGGTTTCGATGGCCTGCCGTGAAGCATTCAACGGCGCGCCGGGACCCGCGTACTTGGAAATTCCTCGAGACGTGCTGGATCGTGAGGTGGATATCACCAAAGCAGTGATACCGCAACCCGGCCACTATCGCGCGTCCACTCGCTCCATGGGCGATCCGCGCGCCATCGAAAAATTGGCGGATATCCTCGTCAATGCCGAGCGGCCAGCCATCCTGTACGGGCAACAGGTGTGGCAGGCGCGAGGCCACGTCGAGGCCGTAGCGCTACTGCGCGGCCTGGATATTCCCGGTTACTTCAACGGCGCCAGCCGTGGTTTGCTGCCGCCCGGAGATCCGCATCACTTCGATCGCACCCGCACTCAAGCGTTTGCAAATGCGGACGTCATCGTGATCGTGGGGACGCCGTTCGATTTCCGCATGGGCTACGGCAAGCGCATCAGCAAGGATCTGAAGCTGGTGCAAATCGACATGGACTATCGAACGGTCGGCAAGAATCGCGACATCAGTTTGGGATTGGTCGGCGACCCCGGCGCCATCTTGGGAGCGGTATTGCAGGCTGCCTCGGGTCGCATCAAGGGCGACAAGCGGCAGGCTCGGCAGCAGTGGTTGAAGACGTTGAGCGACGCCGAGACCGTCGCCTCTGAAAAGCTGATGCCGCTGTTCAAATCCAACAGCGTGCCCATTCATCCGTATCGGGTGGCATGGGAACTGAACGAGTTTCTGGGGGAGGACACGATTTACATCGGAGATGGCGGCGACGTCGTCACGATTTCCGCGCAGGCGGTTCGGCCGCGCAACCCCGGCCAATGGATGGATCCCGGTGCGTTGGGCTCGCTGGGCGTCGGCACGGGTTTCGCCATTGCTGCGGGACTCGTGAACCCATCCAAGGAAGTTCTGTGCTACTACGGCGACGGTTCGTTCGGCATGACCGCTTTCGACATGGAGACGGCCAATCGTTTCGGCGTCCCCTACCTCGCGGTCATCGGCAATAACTCCGCGATGAATCAGATCCGATACGGCCAGCTCGCGAAATACGGCGAACAGCGCGGCAGTGTCGGCAATCTGCTCGGTGATGTGCCCTTCGGTAAGTTCGCAGAGATGCTCGGTGGTTACGGGGAAGAAGTGCGAGATCCTGTGCAGATCGCGGCGGCGCTGCAGCGGGGTCGCGAATCGGTGCAGAAGCTTCGCCGGTGCGCGGTCATCAATATCTGGGTCGATCCACGCGAGTATGCCCCGGGTACTAAAAATCAAACGATGTACAAGTGATCGGACGTCGGGAGTCATTGCATGGGTAAGGCATTAGACGGGGTTCGTATTCTCGACTTCACGCACGTGCAGTCGGGACCGACGTGTACTCAGTTGTTGGCTTGGTTCGGTGCGGACGTCATCAAGGTCGAGAGGGCGGGCGCCGGCGACGTCACTCGGGAACAATTGCGCGACATACCGGGCGTGGACAGTCTCTATTTCACGATGCTGAACCACAACAAGCGTTCGGTGACCCTCGACACGAAGAGTGCGCCGGGCAGGGAAGTGCTCGAACGACTGGTCAAGCACTGCGACGTCTTGGTGGAAAACTTCGCTCCGGGTGCGCTCGACCGCATGGGCTTCACCTGGGAGCGAATCCAAGCATTGAATCCGCGGATGATCGTTGCATCGATCAAGGGCTTCGGCGCCGGTCCCTACGAGGACTACAAAGTGTACGAGAACGTCGCGCAATGCGCCGGTGGCTCAGCGTCCACCACGGGATTCGACGACGGTCCGCCGCTCGTCACCGGGGCGCAGATCGGCGACAGCGGCACCGGACTGCATTTGGCGCTCGGCATCGTGGCCGCTCTTTATCAGCGCAACACGACCGGGCGAGGACAAAGGGTGCTGGCGGCCATGCAGGACGGTGTGCTCAATCTCTGCCGCGTCAAGCTGCGGGACCAGCAGCGTCTGGCGCGCACCGGCGTCATGAAGGAATACCCGCAGTATCCGCACGGCAAGTTCGGCACGGCGGTGCCTCGCGCTGCCAACGCCTCGGGCGGTGGGCAGCCGGGAACCATCATCAAGTGCAAGGGTTGGGAAACGGATCCGAATGCGTATCTCTATTTCATTGCGCAGGCGCCGGTTTGGAAGGCCATCTGCCAGGTGATAGGCAAGGAAGACTGGCTCACCAATCCGGACTTCGCCACACCGGACGCGCGTCTGCCGAGGCTCGAGGAGGTATTCGCGGCGGTGGAGGAATGGACCGTCACCAAAAACAAGTTCGAGGCCATGGCGCTGCTCAATGAGCACGACATTCCCTGCGGTCCGATCCTGTCCATGGAAGAACTGATGAACGAGCCGTCGCTGCGTTCCACGGGGACGATCGTCGAAGTCGATCATCCCACGCGCGGCAAATATCTCACGGTGGGAAACCCGATCAAGTTGAGCGACAGCCCGACCGACGTCACGCGTTCGCCGCTGCTGGGCGAGCATACCGATGAGGTGTTGGCCGAACTCGGGTATGCGGCAGCGGAGCTCGCGGCGATGCGTTCGAACAAAGTCATTTAATCCGCGCACGACCAGTGGCCTGCGCACCGTATTCGAGGAATTTAAGATGGTGGACAATGTCAAGACGTCGGAGAAAGCAGCGGTTCGTAAAATTTTGCAGGCAGCCAAGGCTGCGGGCCGCGAATCCCTGACGGCGCCCGAGGCGCGCGGCGTTTGCGAGGCTTATGGAATCACCATTCCGAAGGAAGGCGTGGCGAAAACAGCCGACGAGGCGACCAAGCTCGCGTCGGATATCGGCTTCCCCGTGGTCATGAAAATCGTCTCGCCGCAGATTCTGCACAAGACCGAAGCGGGCGGCGTCATCGTCGGCGTGAAGTCGGCGGAGCACGCCAAAGATGCGTTCAACAGCATCGTCGGTAATGCCAAGAAGTACGACGCGAAGGCGGAAATTCACGGCGTACAAGTTCAACAGATGATAACCTTCGGCCAGGAAGTCATCATCGGCGCGGTGACCGATCCGGCGTTCGGCAAGCTCGTTGCGTTCGGTCTTGGCGGCATCCTGGTCGAAGTGTTGAAGGACATTACCTTCCGCCTCGCTCCTGCGACCAATGAGGAAGCGCTGTCGATGCTGGACGGCATCCAAGCGGCTGAAATCTTGCGCGGCGTACGCGGTGCGAAGCCTGTCGATCGCGCGGCCTTGTCCGGCATGATCGAGCGCGTCTCGACGCTGGTCGCGGATTTTCCCGAGATAGCGGAAATGGATTTGAATCCTGTATTCGCCACCGATCGCGGCGCCACCGCCGCGGACGTGCGCATCGTGCTCAACTTCAATCCGGCGCCGGCGCGCGATCGGCCGAGCCAGGCTGAAATCGTCGAGCAGATGACTCGCATCATGAAGCCGAAAGCGTTGGCCGTGATCGGCGCCTCGGCCGAGAACGGCAAGATCGGCAATTCCGTGATGAAGAATCTCATCAACGGCGGCTACAAGGGGGAGATCTATCCGATCCATCCCAGCGCCGACACCATCATGGGCAAGAAGGTCTACAAGAGCGTCAAAGACGTTCCCGGCAACATCGACGTCGCCGTGTTCGCCATTCCCGCGAAATTCGTCGCCACCGCATTGCAAGAGGTCGGTGAGAAGAAGATCGCCGGCGCGATTCTCATCCCGTCCGGGTTTGCCGAGACCGGCAATGTCGAGGGGCAGAACGAGCTCATCGAAATCGGCCGCAAATACGGCGTGCGCTTGATGGGCCCGAACATTTACGGCTTTTATTACACGCCCAGCGATCTGTGCGCGACTTTCTGCACGGCGTACGACGTCAAAGGGCACGCGGCGCTGTCCTCGCAGTCGGGCGGCATCGGCATGGCCATCATCGGCTTTTCGCGCTCCGCCAAGATGGGCGTGTCGGCCATCGTCGGTTTGGGCAACAAGTCGGACATCGATGAAGACGATCTGTTGACGTTCTTCGAACAGGACGACAACACCACCATCATCGCGCAGCATTTGGAGGATTTGAAGGACGGCCGCTCGTTCGCCGAGGTCGCGAAGCGCGTTTCCAAGAAGAAACCTATCGTGGTTTTGAAGGCGGGGCGCACCAACATGGGCGCGCGCGCCGCGAGTTCGCATACCGGGGCGCTGGCCGGCAACGATAAAATCTACGAGGACGTGTTCAAGCAGTCCGGCGTGATTCGCGCGCGCAGCTTGCGCGATTTGCTCGATTTTGCGCGCGGCATTCCGGTGCTGCCGACGCCCAAAGGCAACAACGTGGTGATCATCACCGGTGCCGGCGGTTCCGGGGTGCTGCTATCGGACGCCTGTGTGGATAACGGCTTGTCGTTGATGGCCATGCCCGCGGATCTCGACGCGGCGTTCCGCAAGTTCATCCCGCCGTTCGGCGCTGCCGGAAACCCGGTCGACATCACCGGTGGCGAACCGCCGTCGACGTATCAGAATACGGTGCGGCTGGGGCTCGAGGATCCACGTATCCACGCGCTCATTCTGGGCTATTGGCACACCATCATCACGCCGCCGATGGTGTTCGCCAAGTTGATGGTCGAAGTCGTTGCGGAAATGCGCGCCAAGGGTATCGAGAAGCCCGTCGTCGCATCGTTGGCCGGAGACGTGGAAGTCGAAGAAGCGGCAGAGTACTTGTATCAGCATGGGATACCGGCCTACGCGTATTCGACGGAAATTCCGGTGGCAGTCCTCGGCGCCAAGTACAAGTGGGCGCGCGGCGCGGGCCTGATTCCGGAACTCGAGCGAGCGGGATAGGTCAGGATTCGGGCGAGTCAGTATAGACTCGTCGATCGGGATGACATGAGAGTGACCACATCAAAACATACGCGCACACGCGTTTCATGAGGACCATACAATGCTTAATTTGAAGTTGGCTAGACCGGTGGTGGTGGCACTGATGGCTTGCGCCGCTACGTGCACCATCGGCAGCGTCGTCCATGCGGACGATGCCCAGGATACTCAGGCGCTGAAGGAACAGATGCGCATGATGCGCCAGCAAATGGACGCGTTGCAGAAGCAAATCGACACGATGTCTTCCAAGCAAGCGAAGCCGTCGGCCGCGCCGAGTGCTTCGGCCGGAAAGGAAGGGCCTGCGAAACCGGCAGAGGTGTCTGAACCCAAGTTCGAGAAGTTTGCGAAAGGATTCTACGGCACATTGGACGTGTCGCTGGACGATGCTACCAAGGGCATTCGGGGTTTGACCGCGTACGCGTACCCCGGGTCGGGCGCGCCGCCCTACGTCTCGACGGGGCCGAAGGGCACGCAGATCACGGGCAGCGTGGGCTGGCTCGGCGACCTGTCGACCAACAAGTCGGTGCTGGGGTACCGCGGCTCGCACAAGATCGACGGCAGCAACATCGATTTCATTTATCAGATCGAGACTCAGCCGTCCATTACGGCGGCGCCCGGTGCGTCGACCTCATACACGGCTCAGGGTAATCTCACCAAGGCCGGCATCGGCTACGGCGACACCTTCATCGGCCTCTCGAACAACAGCTGGGGCAAGCTCAAGATCGGCACCACGTACTCGCCGTACAAGCGGTCGACCGATCGCATGAACCCGTTCTCTGGGATGCTCGGCGACTACGCCGTCATGATGGGCAACACCGGCGGCGACAACCGCGTCGAGTTCGGCACCCGTCTCGACCACTCCATTTGGTACGAGTCGCCGAAGTTCGCGAATATGGTGAGCTTCGACTTGTTGCTCTCCCCGGGCGCGAACCGCACCTACGACAACGTCGTGCAATCCGCAGGTTCACCGGATTGCAACGGCGGAAACACGCCGGGCAGCGGCAACCTCCCGCTCAAATGCGACGACGGCGGCTTCGGTACGGCATACAGCGCCGACCTCAAGTTCGAGACCGGAGGCTTCTATTCCACGGTCGCCTGGGAACTGCACCACCACGTCAATCGCAACAGCGACGGCATCGGCGCCAACGCCCCGGGCTACGGGAATCTGGTCAATCTAGGCCAGGACGTGTCGCCACTGCTCGATTGGAATCAGTACGATTTGTACGCCGCCCAGTATCCGACCATCGTGACCGCAGGCAACGGCTTCACTCCGCCGTATCTCACCGACATCGGCGACGAATGGGCGCTGAAGGCCGGTGTGCAGTACACCTTCGACTTCGGGCTTGCGATCAGCGGCATCTACGAATGGATGAAGCGCGACCTGCCGCCGGAACTGCAGTTCCAGAACGAGCGTACGAGAATGGGTACCTGGTTCGCGGCATCGTATGATTTCTCGCCGAAGGACAATTTCAGCATTGGCTGGGCACATGCCGGGGCGACGCCGGGCGATCCGGGCGGGCAGCACAATTACAACCCGAACAGCAGCCAGAACCAGGCGAACATGTATACGATTGCGTGGAAGCATCACTTCGACAAGAACCTGTACGGCTACTTGGATGCGGCCGATACGGTCAACGACGGTAATTCGCATTACGACCTCGGCGCCGGCGGCCGCGGCGTGACGACCGACTGCCACGACGGCACGAATACCGTGTTCAACGACTACAGTAGCGCGGGACCGACGACGTGGGGCGGCTGTCATGAAATCGGAGTCTCCATGGGCATGAACTACAAGTTCTGACCCGGCAATGGGTTTGCGTGCTCTGCAGTGAAGGACTACGGCCAGGCCAGGGGCGCTTTGCGTCCCTGGCCATCCGCTGTAGGCTTCAGGGCCTGAGGCGCGATGTTTCGCGCTGCATGAGTGGAAGTCATTGAAAATAGCGATCATCGGTGTCGGTGCCATTGGCGGCTATGTGGGGACCCGGCTCGCACATGGCGGCGATGAGGTGACTTTCATCGCGCGCGGATCGAAACTGGATGCGCTGCGCACGCGCGGCATTCGCCTCATCATGGACGACGGTAGCGAGCAGGCCGTGCCCCACGTTCGGGCAACCGACGACTACGCGGAAGCCGGCCTGCAGGACCTGGTCATTGTCGCGCTGAAAGCGCATCAGCTCGAGGCGGTGGCACCGCAGGTGCCCAAATTATTCGGACCCGATACGGTGGTCGTGCCGATGCAGAACGGCATTCCGTATTGGTATTTCCATCGCTATCCGGGTGAACTGGCAAATTCCCGCGTCAAGAGCGTCGATCCGCACGGGCTGATTTGGCAGCACATTCCCTGCGAGCGGGTCATCGGCTGTGTCGTCTATCCGGCCGCCGAGTTGGTGGCGCCCGGCGTCATCAAGCACGTCGAGGGCAACCGGTTTCCGGTGGGTGAGCCGGATGGCAGCATTAGCGAACGCGTGACTCGGGTCTCGCAGTGTTTCATCAAAGCGGGGTTGCAGGCGCCGGTGCTCGAGGATATCCGCGCCGAAATCTGGTTGAAATTGTGGGGCAACCTCACCTTCAATCCGATCAGCGCATTGTCGCGCGCGACGCTGGCGAGCATCTGCCAATACCCGCTGAGCCGCACGCTTGCGACCGACATGATGACCGAGGCACAGACCATCGCCAACAAGCTCGGGGTCACGTTCCGTGTGCCGCTCGAGAAGCGCATCGCCGGCGCGGAGCGCGTGGGTCACCACAAGACTTCCATGCTGCAGGACGTCGAGGCCGCCCGCGAGCTCGAAGTCGACGCACTGCTCGGTTCCGTGATCGAGCTTGCGCGATTGACCGAGACGCCGACCCCGCACTTGGACACGGTATACGCGTTGACCAAACTGCTGGCGAAGAGCCTCGAGGAAAGCAAGCCGCTGCTGAGCGGGCTGCGATAACGCTTGGCGCCCGATTGAGCGGGCCCTGGCGGAGCGCGGGGACTTTGCACATTTTGCAGAAAAATTCTTGGGTGGCGCTGGCATGAAGCAGTGCCTACTGACGTCCAGTGACGGCGCTCGCGCGCCTCGCAGCAACAATTTCACACACGAGGCCCACGGTTATGAATGTTCACGAGTATCAGGGCAAAGAAATTTTACGCAAGTTTGGGGTGGCTACCCCCCGTGGCGTCCCGTGTTTTTCGCTGGCCGACGCGGACGCCGCGGCGCGAGAGCTGGGGGGCAAGGTGTGGGTGGTCAAAGCCCAGATTCACGCCGGCGGCCGTGGCAAAGGCGGCGGCGTGAAGGTGGCCAAGTCGCTCGAGGAAGTCCATCAATTCGCTGCCGCGATTCTGGGAATGACGCTCGTAACCCATCAAACCGGGCCCGAGGGCCGCGTCGTGAAGCGCTTGCTCGTGGAGGAGGGCGCCGATATCCAGAAGGAGCTCTACGTCGGCATGGTGGTGGACCGCGCCTCGCAACGCGTTACATTAATGGCGAGTTCCGAAGGCGGCATGGAAATCGAAGAAGTCGCGGTGCATTCGCCCGAAAAGATTCACAAGGTGGCCATCGATCCGGTGGCCGGTCTGACCGATGCGCAGGCGGACGACATCGCGCGCAAGATCGGAGTGCCCGCGGGCGCGGTTGCCGAAGCGCGCAAGTTCATGCACGGCCTGTACAAGGCCTTCGTGGAATGCGATGCGTCGCTCGCGGAAATCAATCCTTTGATCCTCACCGGCGACGGCAAGGTATTGGCTCTCGACGCGAAGCTCAACTTCGATGAAAATTCGCTTTTCCGCCACCCGGAGATCGTCGCCATGCGCGATCTCGATGAGGAAGACCCGGCCGAAATCGAGGCCTCCAAGTTCGATCTGTCGTACATCTCGCTCAACGGCAACATCGGGTGCCTGGTGAACGGCGCGGGATTGGCGATGGCGACCATGGACACGATCAAGCTGTTCGGCGCGGAACCCGCCAACTTCCTCGATGTGGGCGGAGGAGCGACCACGCAGAAGGTGACGGAAGCGTTCAAACTGATGCTGAAAAACCCCGCGGTCAAGGGCATTCTGGTCAATATATTCGGCGGCATCATGCGCTGCGACACCATTGCCGAGGGTGTGATCGCCGCGGCGCATGAGGTCAAGCTCAGTGTGCCGTTGGTGGTTCGCATGAAAGGCACGAACGAAGAGATCGGTAAACAGATGCTGAAGGCCTCGGGGCTGCCGATTATTTCCGCCGACAATATGGCGGAAGCGGCGCAGAAGATCGTCGCTGCCGTCGCCGGAAAGTAGGGAGCTACTTTATGAGTATTTTGATCGACAAGAACACGCAGGTGATGACGCAAGGCATCACCGGCAAGACCGGCGCTTTTCATACCCGGCTGTGCCGTGATTACGCCAACGGCGCGGCGTGTTTCGTGGCCGGCGTGAATCCGAACAAAGCCGGAGAGAATTTCGAAGGCATACCGATCTTCGGCAACGTCAAGGAAGCGCAGGAACGTACCGGAGCCACGGTCTCGGTCATCTACGTGCCGCCGCCCTTCGCCGCGAGCGCCATCGATGAAGCGGTGGATGCGGACCTGGATTTGGTCATTTGCATCACCGAAGGAGTTCCGGTGCGCGACATGATCGCGACGCGTAATCGGATGGCGGGCAAGAAGACTCTGCTCATCGGGCCGAATTGCCCGGGCGTCATTACTCCGGACGAGATCAAGATCGGCATCATGCCGGGCCACATTCACAAGAAGGGGCGAATCGGCGTGGTGTCGCGGTCGGGGACGCTCACCTACGAGGCCGTCGGTCAGTTGATGGAGCTTGGGCTGGGGCAATCGACCTGCGTCGGCATCGGCGGCGATCCGGTGAACGGGATGAAGCATATCGACGTCATGAAACTGTTCAATGCGGATCCCGACACCGATGCGGTGATCATGGTGGGAGAGATCGGCGGCGACGACGAGGAGACCTGCGCCTATTGGATCAAGGATCATATGAAGAAACCCGTGGTCGGCTTCATCGCCGGCGTTACGGCGCCGCCGGGAAAGCGCATGGGCCACGCCGGTGCGATCATCTCCGGGGGCAAGGGGACGGCGCAGGAGAAGCTTGCCGTCATGGAAGAGTGCGGGATCAAGGTCACACGCAATCCGGCCGAGATGGGCAAATTGCTGAAGTCGGTCCTGTAGCATGAGTCTCCCGAGCCGCTGGGCGCGTTTTCGATCGCAACAGGGCCGCATCGGCTTCGGCCTATTCGCGGACGATCGTATCGTGGAATACGAGGGCGATCTGTTCGATTCGCCGCGGGCGACGGGGACCACCCTCGAACGAGGTTCATTCACGCTGCTTGCTCCGTGCACACCGTCGAAGATGGTGGCGCTGTGGAACAACTTTCGTGCGTTGGCCGCGAAGCTCGGCAAACAGGCGCCCTCGCATCCGCTGTTTCTCATCAAGCCCGGGACTTCCATCATCGGCCCGGACGAGGCGATACAGCGGCCGACCGGCTATGCGGGCAAGATCGCGTACGAAGGCGAATTGGGCATCGTCGTCGGCCGGCGCTGCAAGGATGTCCCGGTCGGCGAGGCAAGCAGCTACGTATTTGGGTACACCTGCGTCAACGACGTGACGGCCGCCGACGTGCTCAACGAAACTCCGGACTTCGCGCAGTGGTGCCGCTCGAAAGGCTACGATACGTTCGGCTGCATCGGGCCCGTCATCGCAACGGACGTGGACATTGCACAGGCGCGGATCATCACGCGGCTCGGCGACATCGAGCGCCAAAACTACCTGCTGTCCGACATGATCATGTCGCCGGCGGAGCTGGTCAGCCATATCTCGCACGACATGACGCTGCTTCCCGGCGATGTGATCGCGTGTGGGACGTCGCTGGGAGTCGGATCGATTCGGGATGGCGCCACCGTCGAGGTCAAGATCGATGGCATCGGCTCATTGACGAATGTGCTGGCGCCGGCATCGAGTAGAACCGCCCTAACGGTATGACCGACACCACACGGACTGCGATTCCCCGGGAGCTGTTGCGACAGATGTTCGATGCCGCCATCGCGTCGGCACAACCGTCGCTCTGTATTCCGCCGCACCTCCCGGCAGCGCCGCGCGGCCGATTGATCGTCATCGGTGCGGGCAAGGCTTCTGCGGCCATGGCGCGATCCGTGGAAGAGCATTGGCTGGGGCCTCTGTCGGGCTTGGTGGTCACGCGCTACGGCTACGCAGTTCCCTGTCGACATATCGAGATCGCGGAATCCGCGCACCCCGTTCCCGATGCCGCAGGTGTTCGGTCCGCGGAGCGAATGCTCGACGTGGTCAAGAATTTGCATGAGGACGATCTCGTCCTGTGCTTGATCTCCGGCGGCGGCTCGGCGCTGTTGCCGCTGCCGGCGTCCGGGCTCACGCTGGATATCAAGCAAACGGTGAATCGTATGCTGCTGGCCTCCGGCGCCACGATCAGCGAGGTCAACTGCGTGCGGCGGCACTTGTCGGCCATCAAGGGCGGCCGGTTGGCTGCCGCGTGCCATCCGGCCCGAGTGCTCACGCTGCTGATTTCCGATGTGCCCGGCGACCGGCCGGTCGATATTGCATCGGGTCCCACGGTGGCGGACCCTACCACCTGTGCGGACGCGCTCAACATCGTACGGCGTTACGGCATCGAGTTACCCGCAGCCGCGCGCGACGTGCTGGAAAGCGGGCGCGGCGAATCGGTGAAACCCGGTGACCCGCGGCTTGCGCGGGCTACCGTGCGCATCATCGCCACGCCGCAGATGGCGCTGGAAGCCGCAGCGGGGGTAGCGCGCGCTGCCGGGCTCGAGACGCATATTTTGAGTGATGCCATCGAAGGCGAGGCGCGCGACGTGGGCAAAGTATTGGCTGCGATTGCCCTACAGGTCGCCGAACGCAATCAACCCGTGAAGGCACCCTGCGTGTTGCTTTCCGGAGGCGAAACGACGGTTACGGTGCGCGGCACCGGACGCGGCGGACGAAACGTGGAATACTTGCTGTCGCTGGCCATCGCACTCGACGGGCACGCGCGCATTCACGCGTTGGCGGGCGACACGGACGGCGTCGACGGACAGGAGGAAATTGCCGGCGCCCACATCGCGCCGGATTCGATCGCGCGGGCGCGGGCCTGCGGTTTGCGCCCGCGGGACGCGCTTGCCGATAACGATGCGCACAGTCTGTTCACGGCTCTCGGCGATTCGATCATTACCGGACCCACCCTCACCAACGTGAACGATTTTCGCGCCATACTCAT
>Ga0066790_10000857_pt1 | contig 12304 bp, 10 predicted proteins | sample OrgsoiDNA2013050_FD_70963 | JGI IMG/M metagenome (GOLD analysis project Ga0066790, IMG submission 70963) | Permafrost soil microbial communities from the Arctic, to analyse light accelerated degradation of dissolved organic matter (DOM) -... | ecosystem: Environmental > Terrestrial > Soil >...
TGGTCACGCAAAACCCGAACAAGGCCACCGTCGACAACGGCTGGTCGTCGGCGGCACCGCCCCATTTGATGTACGCAAGCAGCGCTAGAGAGGAAACGAAGACGATGCAGACCGAGGCGAGGTTCTCAGCCGAGGGATCAATCACACACTGAAGCGGAAACGCCAGCAGCGTGAGCCACATCAACGCGTTCAGAATGGCGTACTTGACGCTCATGGGCGATTCTCTTGGGTTTCATAATTCGCGAAAGCCCTTGTAAGTATCTCACTTATAACGGTTTCATTGCGAATCCGGTTCGCAATATTCCGCACTTGGCCGGCCGCTGCGATCTTAAGGCGCTGCTCCTCATGGCCAAGCGCCCAACGGCACGCCGCCGCGCATTCCGCGGCATCATCCCAAAACAACGCCTCTTTCCCTTCAATGTACATGCCGAGATGTTCGCTGGTTCGTTCGGCGCACAGCAGGCCGCCCAGTGCCGGGATTTCCAGCGACCGGGTCGTGTGCAAATCTCGGTTACCCTTGGAGAGCAAGCCTAGGTTCACCTTTGCGCACTGGATGGCCTTCGCATAGTCGTCCCCCCGCACGGGACCGCCCTTCCAAGCCGACTGTAAATCAGGCCATTCGGGTGCCTTTTTCCAGTTCGTCCCGCGAATGGTCACGGGTACCCCGAGTTTGATCAATTGCAGCAAAAAAGGTCCGCGCTCCGGAAACCAGGTGCCCAGGAACAAAACGTCGGTTCCCCACCGAATTGTATCTTCCTCGGTCAACAGGCGCGGCGCGTGGGTAACCTCGTCGGACGACATGAACACTCTGAGTACCCGCTTCGCGCCTGCGTTCTTCGCCTCGATGACGTTATCGGGACGAACGACCGCACATAAATCGTAGAACGGAAGGCTGCGGCGGTAGGCTTTGAATCGCGCCACGTCCCTCACGCCGAAAGGATCGTCGATACAGTAATTCACCACCTTGTCGGTGTATCGGCGTAGCAACGAAATGATCCGGGGCGTCACCCATTCTCCGCTATCAACGAAGCAAATATCATAGCGCTGGCCTGCCAACGCCTTGGGCAAGGCACGCAAAATCCACGGCGCAAAGACTTGCCCCCCCAGTTTCCACGTCACCCGATACATCCATGCCGTCTGGGGCATCAAACGGCGCAGATCGATATGATGGACGTGATGCCCCAGCCTCAGCATGGCGTTCGCACGATCCAGGCTGGTGCCGTCGCGCGTGCCCAGGTACAGAATGGATAACGATGCAAGACTCACGGGGTCTACCTGTTGCAATTCAGATCCGTCAGCGTCGAGGAGTGTGGCGCCCATGGGTTTGGAAGCAAGCCCAGTATCGCGGCGCGGCTTCCGGCGCACTGTCGGTAGGCGGATACCCTAGAAAATGCTGGATGACGGCAAGCAGTCAAAACTCGTTGAAAACGCTGCCGACCACATTCACGCCGGTTTGCACCAGCGTTTGGGTGGCCGCAGTGAGATGCGCCTGGCGCGTAACGCCGCGCCGCGCCAGCATGACGGCGCCACCGACGCGTTTCGCAACGATCTGGGCATCGGCTGTCTCGGAGGCGGCCGGCGTATCGATGATGATGATGTCAAACTGATCGGTAAAGCGCTCGATGACCAAATCGAACACCGGCCGCCCGAGCAACTCCTGCGGGTTCGGGGGTATGATGCCGGCCGGCAACACGAACAGCCGCAATTGCGGGTGTACGCGACACGCGGCTTCCTTTCCAGCTCTGCCGGTCAGCAACGCCGACAAACCCACTGAATTATTGAGATTGAAGAGCGAGTGCTGACGCGGATGCCGCATGTCGGCGTCGATCAACAATGTGCGTTCGCCGATTTGGGCAAAGACGGTCGCCAGGTTTGCCGCAAGCCAACTCCGGCCCTCGCCACGTCCGGGGCTGGTGACGGCCAGCGCTTTATGGCCCACGTCGGTAAACCACCGGTGCGTGAGTTGACTGCGCAAGGCCCGCAGCGGTTCTACCATGTCGCTCTGCGGCATGTATGCAGCCACCACGTCATCCGATACGCCGTTGGCGCCCCCGCGGGGCAGAATCGGATAGTTGTATTGTTGGGCCAAGGCAAAATCGATGTCTTCTTGAGTCAGAAGTTTCAGTCGAATTGCCGCATCGCCGAACCTCAGACCATTGGCACCTGCGAAGCGCTGGATCTCCTCCGCGTCGGCGGGGTTTAAGCGCCCTTGTTCGACGAGGATTGCGCCGAAGGCACGGCTTCGGTCACGGGAAGGCATCGGGATCTCGCCCACGGCGGAAGCTACCTGTTTCATATCGCCGACGGCTCGACTCTCGCCAACATGGGCGACGGGCTTCGATCGGCGCGGTTTTCGGCCTTGATCTTAGGAATTTTCACCAGCAGCGGAATTCCGCCCAGCGCCGCCAGATCGATGTCTTCGCGAACGCGCCGGTCGCTGAATTCCTTCAGCAGCGCTCCGGTCGCGCCGAACATGCAACCCAAGAACAAACTAATCGCAAGATTGAGAAAGAGACGCGGGCTCGAGCGTTTTTCCGGCTCGACCGCTGGTGTCAGCAGCGCGATATTCGTTTGCTGGGTCTGACTTTCCAGGCTACTTTGAGCCAAACGTTGGGAGACCGCATCGAGGTTCCGCTGCGCCGTGGTGACGTCATTTTGAAATACTGCCGCCTGGTCGCGTTCATGCTGAAGCTCCAAGATTCGCTTTTTCTGGGCCTCCAGCGCCTGTCGAATATCGTTTTCCCGCCGTACATTCACCTGCGTCGTATTGCCCAAGGATTCGGCTATCCTCGCGCTCTCCATCGCGATGCGCTGCCGTAGGCTCGCAATCTCCGCGGCGGTGGTTTGATAATCGGGGTGATTCTTGCCGAGCGTCGTCGCGATGTCCTGCAGCTTGGCTTCCTGGCGGGAAAGATCACCTTTCAGGCTCGCAACCAGCGGACTTTGCAACACCTCAGGCAGGGATCCGTTGTCGCCACCCGACTGGTGCTGTCTCGATTGGCTGTCCTGCCGCAACGCTTGGATCGTGACCAACTGGGATGACAGTTCAACCAACCGGGCATTTTCGATATCCAACTGACCGGTGGTAGCAACGATCCCCGTCGCCGATTGAAAATCCGACAACCGCCTTTGCGCCGCCTGCAGATCGGCCCGCAATTGCTGAGACTGTTCGTTGAAATAGGCAGCGTAATGCTTCGCCGTATCGACTTTCAATTGAATGGTCACATCCACGTAGCCTTGGGCGAACGCGTTCGCCAGCACGGCGGCCGTTTTCGGGTCCGTCCATTCCACCGATATTTCGATCACGCTACTGTCTCTGGACGGCGTGACGGCAACGGTCTTCTGAAGCTTACGACCCAGCCAAACGACCAGGTCGGTGTTTCCGTCGGTGGCCTCGCGCCACTTCTGAATAAATTCGGGCGACTGATCGAGCTTCAACAGCTTCACCACGCGCTCAGCGACACGCTCGCTGCTGATGATGTCCACCTGGGTAGCGATATAGCCGCTCTGCAGCTGGGTCTGATAAACCACTCCGGCGACCGGATCCGCCTTCTCGTCGACCACTACCGTCGCCGACGCGGTCCATAGCTTGGTTGCGAACATCGTATACAGAGTACCGACGGCGACCACCCCGAAAAAGAGTCCCGCAGCGATCTTCCAACGGGCCAAAAGTACAAGGACGAATTGCTTAAGAGTCATAAAACCGAGTTTGCTCGCCTGAAGTGGTAGGGGCTATATCAACGAATACGCATCGCAAATGGGAATCAAAACATGCTTTCTTTCACGTCCAGTACGTCCTGATCGTGCAGCTCGGCGTCGAGACTCACCCGCGAGTCTTTCACCTTGCCACTGGCATCTCGTCGATGCAGGACGATGCCACGAGTCGTGCCCTTGCCCGTGATACCGCCGCCCGTCGCAACAGCTTGCATCACTGTCATGCCTTTCTCCAAACGATAACCACCCGGCTTTTGGACTTGGCCATATATGTAAAATTGCGGTGCGCGATTGACGAACAGCGTATCGCCACCCGCTAATTCCGGGTCATCCGCCGCATTTCCGCTTTGCGACATTTTGGCAACATCGATCTCACGACGGAATGGCTTGCCACCGCGTGTGCCGGTAAGTACCACGCTGTCAGCCCCGTTCGCAGATATGCCGCCGGCTGTGGCGAGCATGCCAGAGACGTGCCCACCGGCCCCCTCGATGGGATATCGACCGGGCTTGTTGACCTCGCCAAGGACGGCGACTTGATTGCCGACCGACAAGGTGAGCAAGACGTTGACTTGCGGGTTGAGAACAAACCCGCCGTCTTTCAGCATTTGCGAAATCTTCCGCTCGACGCCGGTGAGAGTAAGACCGCTGACGGGAACCGCGCCAATGAGCGGAAAGCCAATCGTTCCCGTCTCGGAAACCCGCGCTTCGACGCTCAGATCGGGGTTCTTGAAAACCGTAATCTTGACGATGTCGCCCGGATTGAGGAGGTACTCTTCCACGGCGCGCGCACGATCCATCCCGCTAGCCGCGAGCAGCAAGATCAGCACCAACAGGTGTTTGTAAAAACTCTTGACACTAAACGCGGTCGGACTCACGACACTGCGCGCTCCATGCTCGTCATTCTCATCGTTGATTCTCGCTAAGTCGACGTATCTCAATGCTCTAATCCATGCGTTGCAGCAAAGCAACGCCCATCTTGACCCATTTGTCGAGGTTTTCGTTAGCTATTTCACCTAACGCAATATATTTTATCGAAATCTACGAGTTCCAAGCGTGCACAAGTGGCCGTCGATGTATCACGCCGAACCCGCGCCGGTCGCGACCACCCGACGCTACGCAATCGCATCGACGCGCGATGCCTCATTGCCGGCCGGTCCGAACAAACGGCCTAAGATCGCATCACGCTCGAAGTTGGTTTCCGCATAGTTACGGGCTCGCCGCCCCAGTTCACCCCTAACGGCCAAATTGTCCGCCAAGCTGCAGACCGCAGCCGCAAAAGCGGCATCATCGTTAGGAGGCACCACCATGCCACACTTCGACACGACCGTTTCCAGCTCGGTTCCCGGGCGGCAAGTGGAAATAACGGGTCGGCCGCTCGCCAACATTCCCGACAGTTTCGAGGGCAGTACCAGATCAGCCGCTCCGGGACTTTGGGGAAGTACGTGAATGTCAGCCGTACACAGCAGCTCTCCGAGTCGCTCGAAGGGCTGGAGCGGTAAGAACCGGACGTTCGACAGTCCCTCGGCGGCGGCTTCCAGTCGCGGTTTCATGACACCATCACCGCAAATCACGAAGACGATGTCCTTACGGGAAGCCAGCAGCCGCGCAACCGTGGGAAGGACCATCAAGCCCTGTTTCCCGCCCAACGATCCCGAGAACAACACGACCACATCGCTTTTGGCGATGCCCAATTCTTCGCGATACTTCGAGTTGGCAGCCGTGGGTTTGATATGAGTGATGTCCACCCAATTCGGAAAATACCGGGTGCGCCCCATCTGCACGCCCTTCTTGAGAAGCTGTTCGACCATTCGACTGGAAATGGATGAGACGTTATCGAAGCGCCGCAATAGGCCGCGTTCCATGCGAAGAATGAACCTCTGCAATAGATTGCCTTTCAACAGACCCATGCGGAACGCGAGGTCAACTTCGAAATCCTGTAAATGCAGCCAGCTTTGAGCGCCCGCGAGCCGAGCGACCAGAAGCCCGGCAGGCGCACAGAGAAACGCGGGCGCCACGGTAATGACCAGGTCAGGCCGCCAAAACACCTGGCGCAACATGACCGGAAAGGAAGTAATGGCGAACGATAGTAGATGGATGACCCGCGCGACACCGCCCGGTGTGGAAGGCACCCAAAGAGGCGCTCGCCAAATCTCGACGCCATTCCACAATTCCCGCCGATACGGCGGCCAAACGTAGGCCGGGTCTACCTTCCACATGGGATAGTAGGGAGGAGCAGCCACGACCCTCACCGAATGCCCGTGCTCGACCAACCACTTGGCCATCTCGCCGGAATACTTACCGATCCCGGTGGGCTCCGGCGCAAAGTTCGCGCTGTAAAGAAGTATCCTCATTCGCTTTACCATCAGAGCCAGCTAATAGGCAAGATTCAAGCAGTCCGCGCACGTCAAAGGCATACGCACCCGAAAGATGCAATAAATATGCCTAAACATGACTAACGGCTCCCATTGCAACGCCCACTACCCCATAACACGGTTGCAGCCCCACACTCAAGTCTCCACCATCTCAATCTCAGCGACAAACCCATTTATGTCGGTGACAAGCGACAAGCAGCCGGCGCTGACTCGTAGCAATTGGCGCGGTAATATTTACACGACCATCCCGGTAAGGATGACAAATCACCCAACCTTGTGCGCTTACTCGACCAATCGAGCTCGCTTGAGCGCAGCCCCCAAGCGCTCCGCCAACGAGCGATGCCAGAACGGGCCTGCATGATCGTCGATCGACACCAAATCGATCGCGTCGGGATCGCTCTTGTCCATTCGCAGATCCGCAATTAGGACGCCCTTGGATCTAAAATGTTCCACCACCGGATCTGAATCACTGCCGCTCAGCAGCGCGATGACAACATGCCCCGGTTGCGCGGCGAGAATTGCATCGAAAGCTCGCTCCGTCACTTGATTCGCCTCGTCAGTACTCAACTGACGAGACGGGCATTCGCCGGCCGGTTCGCCGCCTTTGGCGCAGGCCACGACCGCGTAATGCTCGATACGCAATCGGCCGTGGTCATCAACGGAGCCAAAAGGGATGACCATATCGTGCACGAGGTCGGAATCGCCGAGCTGATGCTCGAAACCCGTCCTAAGAAACGCCAGCATTTCATCGGAAGCGACGTTGAAACCGTTGGTAATCGGATGATAGGTGAGCACGACGATATCGTCGGCAGTCACCTTGGGATACGCATGTTGAAGCTCGATCAGCGCTTGCACCGTGGAATAGCTGGTCAGCGACATATTCACCACATTGAACTTCGGGAATCGCGTCTGCAGCAGCCATGGCGCGGTCTGTTCGTCGTCCAGTCCCCAGCCGAACATCCCAGAGTCGCCTGATATGTACAGGTGCTTCGAGGAAGTGTTTGCCGTTTCCGCCGTAACGCGCCGGCCGAAATCATCCACCGTCAAATCGAACGCATGGCTCTGAGCATAGCGCCTTTCCGTGATCCGGAATTTTCCGGGATACATGGAGTAACCCAGCGTGTTGTCAGCCCGGAATAGCGGCCCGTGATCGATGGTCACGACCACTTCATCACTGTGCCGCCCTTTCGATTTGGCGATGACATTGCGCGCCAATGCAAGCGTCGCCGACCCGACCGGATAAAAGCTGCGGTTCAATCGGGCAAAGTGCCGGTAGAGAACATAAGACGAAATGGACTCGACAGCCAGCGCCGCTACCGAAGCCAGCAAAACAAGTCCAACGATTTTCCAAATGTCTCTCAATGCTACCCAGCGCATGAGTTGACTTATTCTTGGCCCCCGCCAACTTTGTTTTCTAAAGCTTACCGAATTTTCAATCTCACTCATGAAAGTTCCCAAGAATTCCGTCAAAACAGTGCGCTTTCGATCGTTTCGACGACCCTCGCGGCGAATCGTTCCCAGGTCAGCTTGGCTTCGAACTGCTCACGCGCGGCCCAAGCCATAGACCGATACTGATTTCGATCGTGAAGCAACGCAAGGATCCGTTTGCTATAAGACGACGCGGGCGCGGCCAGAGGCTGCAAAATCCCCGTGGTTCCGTCGATGACTATCGAGGGCACGGCTTGAACCGCGCGGGAAACCGGCGGCAGGCCAAAAGCTTGCGCTTCCGCGAAGACCACGCCGAAACATTCAGCTCGGGTGGGCACGACCAAGAAATGCGAATGCAGGAACAGATGCTTCAAACGGCCCGACTCTTCCGGTACCCGAACGTTCAAGAACCCATGCAATTGCACGAGATTCCGATCGGTCGATGCGATGTCGGGGGTGCAACCGACGATATGTAACTTAACGTTCGGCACCCCGCTCTTCTGAAGCGTACGAGCAATCTCCAACGCAAGCGGTCCGCCCTTTCTCTGCCAATCCTTTCCGACGTACAAAAGATCGAGACGGTCCGTGGGTCGCGCATCGATGATTGAGCGCAATTCGTCGGCATTCACGTCCGGCGTCCAGATCGCTCCAAAGGGAATACTGTGCAACTTCTCGTTCGGTGCTCCGTAAAGCCGGCGCGCCTCCGCGCAAGCCCAGTCCGATGAAAAAATCAATCCGCTATAGCGCTGCGACGCAGCCGCCTCGAGGCGAGCAAATCGCGGTCCGAGCAGCGGCATGGGGTGGTATTTCCCATAAGTCTCCTTCCAGGACAGCCATGGCGCGTCGCTAACCATGAATGTCGGTACCGGCGGCGTGGCCATGCGCACCACGCAATGGCTCGAGATGGTCAGAACCGCATCAGGCTTCAATTCACGAACGGCTTGCAACGTCTGCCGTGCGAACTCCTGCTGGGCCGGGGCGGTCAGGAACAAGGGATACCGCGGCGGTTTTCCCCCGAAAAGTCCGCGCAATGCTGCGTTGACGAGCGTCCGCTTCGGCTTGAGATTTGCAAGCACCGATACTTTCTCGATTCTTTTTTCAAGCGCGATCCGCATATTGAATGGCGTGCCGCTCCACGAGCGCGGGTTGTACGGATCTTCCAGAGTCGCCAGTAACAGGTGGCGAAGCTTTTGCGTCACGATTGAGGTCTCGGCGAGAGTCGCTGCCGGATCTTCGACAGCAGCAGCAACCTGACTTCATCCAAACCAAACGCGAAATACGATCCTGTCGAGATAACCAGCATCAGCACCGCTGCCGCCGCCACGACGGCCGGCAAAGGCCACTGCACCGATGCAAAAACCGGCCACACGGCAAGGCCGAATGCGATGACGAGGACCGCTACGAGCCGGACGACCGGTGCCATGGAGATGGTCATGTCCGGGGGAAACAGTTGAACGTTCAATCGCAAAATGTAGATAGTCTGCGCAATCTCGGCCGCAAGCCAACTAAACATAAAGCCGAAAATTCCATACCGCTTCATCAGTAATGCGGCAACCACCAACATCACGGCGTAAGCGCCCAACGTGAATCTGGACAGCCGCTCATGTTCATTGCTCGACGATTGGAATTGGTACTTATGTTCTTTGATTCCCATAACCGCAGAGACCACCGCCATTATGAAGCACAAGGATGGATCATAAAGATTACGACGATGTAACCAGACGGCGAACAGGAACGGTGACAAAAGTAAAACCCCTACACTGAAGATGGGCACCAACAGCAAGACCAACCGTTCCGACAGGTCGTACAGCCGTTTCAATTGAGGCCAATTACGCTGCCCGATGAGAAGCGTAATTTCCTGCCCGATGGAGAAGCTGAGGATTGCCAATGCCTGACGGCCCATCGAAAACACCGTTCTCGCCAGTGAAAAGACGGTCACGCTCGAAGACCCTAGAAAGGTCTGTATCAGCAGCACCGGACCCTGCCACGTCAAAAAACTGGACAGGGACAAAAGACCGAAATGCGCGCTGGGGCGTAACACGGGTCCTACGTCCCGCCACTGACCATAACGCAGCGAGGGCACCAAGATAGGCGCCGTTCGCTGCACATCGATGACGACCAAGGCGCTGAATACCACAACCGAAACCAGCTGCACGAGCGCGAGCATGGGGAAGGAAGCGCGAAACCAGGCGCACGCGGCGATGGCGAGCGTCGCCGCCAGGCGCTGAAAGATCAGCCAATTCGCGCCGCGGTGCATCCTGCCTATCATCATGTAGCTATTGGCGAACAGCGCAAACAGCATGTTGAGCAGCACTTGCAAGATCAACAGGTACAGCGTGAGTGATGCCGCCTGCGAACTCGCATGATGCAGATTGAGCCAGCGTCCGACCGGCATGAGAAATACGCTCGCCCCTGCAACACCGAAGACGCCGACCACCAACAAGAGCAGCCGCAAAGCGCTGGCCTGAAGCGTCTTGGCCACTTCCACCTCGCCGCGGTTGTAGTTGATCGTCATCTGATTGTTGGCATAGGTCTGGATGCCGTAATTCAAAGTGCTCAGATACGTGGCAGCCGCACTCAACGCCACCCATTCTCCATAGACTCCAACACCGTCTGCGTAGCGAAGCAGAAAAAAAGGTGGCACCAGAAGTTGGGAAACGATTGACACGCCTTGGCCCGTAAGAAACGATGCCAGCATCCGTAGAATTCGTTGAAGACTCATGAAGGCGTCGCTTTGATGTCCCGAGCCAAAATCACGGGAAAACAAGGCGCACGAAACGGTCCATTCGACATATATCCGGCCGTTCGTGACCAAGTGTCCGGACCGCGAATTTGCATCAACGATAGACGTCGAGCCGCATCAAGTATTGCCGGACGTAATCGGCGACACCTTCTTCCAAACTGTAGAAAGCATCCGGATAGCCGGCGTGCTTCAGCTTGTTCATTTGCGCCTGGGTGAAGTACTGGTAATTCGCGCGAATCGATTCCGGCATATCGATGAAATCGATGCTCACCGGTTTATGCAAAGCGCTGCCGATGGCCCGCATCAGATCCACGAACGAACGCGCGACGCCGGTGCCGAGATTGAAGATGCCGCTGATTTGGGGCCGGCCTGCCAACCACAACATGACCTTCGTGCAATCTTTTACATAAACGAAATCGCGCAATTGTTGACCGTCCGCAAACTCGGGGCGATATGATTTGAACAGGTTGATGGTCCTTCCCAGGGCCACGGTTGGCGTGTTTTTGGACACCAAGCTGCGCATGTCATCCTTGTGGTTTTCATTGGGCCCATACACGTTGAAGAATTTCAACCCGCACCACTGCGGCGGTGCGCTTCCTGCGCTGATTTGCCCGACGGCCCATTTGTCGAACGCGTGCTTCGACCATCCATACAGATTCAGGGGACGCAACCGATCGAGCGCATCCAACGCTTGATCGTCGCCGAACCCCTCGGCGCCGTCGCCGTAAGTTGCCGCGGAGGACGCATAGATGAGGGGCGTTCTCGTCGCCGAACACCACTCCCACAATTTCTTCGACGCGCGGAAATTACTGATAAGGATGGCGTCCCCATCCGTCGACGTTGTCGAAGAGTTCGCCCCCATGTGATAAACCACATCCGCGCCCGGTAACTTGCCGAGCAGCGAGTCCATTTCGGACGGCAGGACAATATCTTGGAACCTTCGCTTGGCGATGTTCTTCCACTTCGACTGCGTACCGAGTACGTCCACCAAAATGATGTCGCTTCGGCCTGCCGCATTCAAGTCAGCCACGATATTCGAGCCGATGAACCCGGTAGCTCCGGTTACGATGATCACCGCGCGCTCCGTCTTAAGCTGATTTTATCGGGGATGACGCGGACCTTCTCTGGAGATCGCGCTCGGCAATGTAGTCGGCCGCGCTCCGCATGCTGTCGAATACCGGCCGTGCGTGATCTTTGGCCCATCCCACGGAGTCCGCACCGTGTCCGGTCGTGACCAAAATGCCGGTTGCGCCGATGGCCTCGGCAAGTTCCAAGTCCACTTGTTTGTCTCCAATCACATAACTTCCCGAGAGTTCAAGATTCCAATCACTGGCTGCGGTGAGTGCCATACCCGCCAACGGTTTACGGCAGGTGCACAAAGCCTCCGGTGCGTGCGGGCAAATGTACCATGCCAATACATCGATGCCGTACCCACGCAAGATATCGGCAACCCTGGCATTGACTCGGTGCGCGTCGCTTTCCTTGAACATGCCGCGGCCGATGCCGGATTGATTCGACAGCACGATCAAAGCATGTCCGCATTGTTTCAGCGTCGTCAATCCCTCCAAGACACCTTTTTCCAAGCAGACCTCTTCGGGGTCACTCAGGTAGTTTTTCTCGACGATCAGAGTACCGTCACGATCAAGAAATACCGGCGGCGCGGCCACCCTCATGCGTACTCTTGACGAAGCGGCACGATGTCGTGGACGGCGTCGAGCACCTCGGCAACGGTGATGGTGTGAAGACCGCTCATGCGATGAATGATGCGATGGTGGCGTCCACGAGGGTGCCAGCGCTTGGGCTGATTGAAGTTGCCGAACAAACCGACACAACGGACCCCGGTAGCGGCGGCAAGATGAAGCGGACCCGAATCATGGCCGATGAATGCCATCGCAAGGCGCATGGCGGCGGCACTCTCACGAGGGCTGACCTTGCCGCATGCATCGACGACCGGGCCGCTCCATGCGGGCGAAATATGCTGCGCGCGTTCCGAATCCTCCGCGGCGCCGATAATCAGTAAGCCAGTGTCGGGATACTCGTCGCTGAG
>Ga0066790_10000858_pt1 | contig 12297 bp, 10 predicted proteins | sample OrgsoiDNA2013050_FD_70963 | JGI IMG/M metagenome (GOLD analysis project Ga0066790, IMG submission 70963) | Permafrost soil microbial communities from the Arctic, to analyse light accelerated degradation of dissolved organic matter (DOM) -... | ecosystem: Environmental > Terrestrial > Soil >...
CAGCGCCAGCGCCGGGTCCGGGGTACGGGTCAGCGCCAGCGCCGGGTCCGGGGTACGGGTCAGCGCCAGCGCCGGGTCCGGGGTACGGGTCAGCGCCAGCGCCGGATAACGGTCGCGCACCGGCCGGTTCACGGGCTCTCGGATCCTCTCGTGCCGGCCGTGGTGCGTCGGCGGGCGCCGGCCCACGGGACGGGGACGACGGGCGGTCTGGGGGCGGTTCGCGGGGCCGGGGTGACGGGCGGTCCGGGGACGGTTCGCGGGGCCGGGGTGACGGGCGGTCCGGGGACGGTTCGCGGGACTGGGGTGACGGGCGCCCGGCAGACGGGCCGCCGGATTTGCGTGACAGGAGGCCCAACGGTGGCGCGCGGATGGGTAACGACGGCCGCACCGCGGGCGGCAGGCGCGGCGCGGGCGGCAGACGCGGCCGCGGTCAGATCCCGCCCCCCGTGCCGCCGGGCCCGTACGGTGGGATCTGACCGGTATGACGGCACCTGACGGTCCCAGCCCGGACCCGGTAGCTGAACACAGCACCGCGGGCACCGGGCACCGGATCACGCTCCTCGGCAAGCCCGGCTGTCACCTGTGCGAGGAGGCCCGTGCGGTGATTGCCCGGGTGGCCGCGGACCTCGGGATCGGGTGGGAAGAGCGCGACATCACGGCGTCCAGCGAGGACATGGCCGAGTACTGGGACAAGATCCCCGTGACGCTGGTCGATGGCGTGCAGCACGACTTCTGGCGGGTCAGCGAGGATCGCCTCCGGGCGGCGCTGCGTCACTGAGCCGCGTCACTGACCTGGGCGGGCATCACTTTGTGCATCCGTTCACAAAGGCGTACCTTGAAGGCGAGGCGCCGGTGCCTGACCGCCGTACCCCTAGGGTGGTCGGCTGGCGCCTTTCGGAACCCACCTGGTGGGCCAGGGCGGTCCCGCCGCCCCATCCCGCCTCGCGTCGATCCCCCGAGGAGCCCCGGCGCATGTCTCGTGATTCCATGTCCGACTTTGGCCCCAGCGATCCAGGAACTTCCGCAGACCGTTTTCCCGATGGCCCCTCGTCCGGCGACCGACTGCCGGAGGCGACCGTCTCGCGGCTGCCCGTCTACCTTCGCGTCCTGACCGGCATGGCCGAGCGCGGCGTGGTCACCGTCTCGAGCGATCAGCTGGCGACCGGGGCCGGCGTGAACTCGGCCAAGCTGCGCAAGGATCTGTCCCATTTGGGCTCGTACGGCATCCGGGGCGTCGGGTACGACGTCGAGTACCTGATTTACCAGGTGTCGCGCGCGCTTGGGCTGACCCAGGACTGGCCTGTGGTCATTGTCGGAGTCGGGAACCTCGGCCGCGCCCTGGCCAACTACGGTGGCTTCGCCACCCGCGGCTTCCGGATCGCGGCTCTGCTGGATTCCGACCCGGCCATCGTGGGCACCCCGGTTGGGCGCCAGGCGGTCCGGCACTCGGACGACCTGGAAGACGTCGTGGCGCAGCACAAGGTCGCGATCGGCGCCATCGCCACCCCGGCGGGCTCGGCCCAGAGTGTGTGCGACCGCCTCGTCGTGGCCGGCGTCACCAGCATCCTCAACTTCGCGCCGCTGGTTCTCAATGTGGCAGACGGAGTCGACGTGCGTAAGGTTGATCTGTCGATAGAACTACAAATCCTGGCGTTCCACGCGCAGCGGCGGTCTGTGGAGCGAAACGGGCGCGCTCCCCACGGCGCGCTGCGTACCGTACCTAAGGAAGCCGGGCGGTTTCCTGCGGCGGCCGCGGCCAAATCAGCGGTAGAAGCGTAGGCGGTAGTCACGTGAGTGTGCTCGTGGTCGGGATGAGCCACAAGAGCGCGCCGGTTCCGGTTCTTGAGCGTGTCGCGCTCAGCGCGGATGCGCTCCCCAAACTGCTTCGGGACCTCTTCCACACCGGCGATGTGGCGGGAACCTTTGTCATCTCCACTTGCAACCGGGTGGAGATCTACGCAGACGTCGATCGGTTCCACGGGAGTGTGGCCGCCGTCTGTGAACTGCTGTCCCGTTATTCGGGCATCGTCACCCACGAGCTCACCGGGCATCTGTACGTCCACTACGAAGAGGGTGCCGTCAAGCATCTTCTCGCGGTCGCGGCCGGGCTTGATTCCATGGTCGTCGGCGAGGGCCAGATTCTCGGCCAGGTGCGCAGCGCGCTCAAGGTGGCCCGGGACAACGGGACGCTGGGCCGGGTCCTCGGCGAGGTCGGCTCCGCGGCCCTCCGTACGGGCAAGCGGGCCCATTCGGAAACCGGGATCGACCGGACCGGTGCCAGCCTGGTCAGTGTCGGGATCGACGCGGCCGCTGAGGCGCTGGGCCGCCCGTCGCCCAGTGGCCTGGACGTCCTCGTCGTCGGAGCCGGCTCGATGAGCGCGCTCGCCGCCACGACCGCGAGCCGGGCCGGCGCGGCCCACGTCACTGTCGCAAATCGCACCCGGGAGCACGCTGAGCGGCTCGCGTCGTCCGTCGGCGGCAGCACGGTCGACCTGGCCGACCTGCCGCGCGCGATCGCCGGTGCCGACCTGGTCATCTCCTGCACGGGAGCGTCCGGACTGGTCATCACCGCTGACATCGCCGCGTCCGCGCTGTCGCTGCGGCCGGCCCAGGACACCGGGAACACCCGAACCGGAGCGGGACACCCGCTGGTGTTCCTCGACCTGGCCATGCCCCGCGACGTTGACCCGCTGGTGGCCGAGCCATCGCGCGTCACCGTGATCGGGATGGACGTGCTGGCTGACGCCGGGCGTTCGGCGACCGCCCTGGCGGGGGTGGCCGACGACGTGGCGGCCGTCCGCGCGATTGTCGAGGAAGAGTTCGGCGCCTACCGGGCCGCGTCGCACGCCGTCCAGGTGACACCCACCGTCGTGGCCCTGCGGGCCAAGGCGGCCGAGGTGGTCGACGCCGAGCTCGCCCGGCTCGCCGGGCGGCTGCAGGGCGCCGGCGGACTCGATGGGCGCGCGCTGGAGGAGATAGCCCGGACGGTCCGCCGAGTGGTAGACAAGCTTTTGCACGCACCGACGGTGCGCGTCAAGGAGCTCGCCGGCTCGCCGCGGGGGGACGGGTACGACGAGGCGCTCCGGGTTCTTTTCGACCTGGATCCGCGCACGGTCGAAGCGGTTACCTGTGCGGACCCGGAACAACCAGATGCCGACAGCGCCCGGCTGCCCTCGCCGTCGGCCGATGAGGGGAGCCGGGAATGACTGTGCCCGCCGTGCTGCGGCTCGGCACCCGCAAGAGCCCGATGGCCATGGCGCAATCCGGCCTGGTCGCCGAGTCGATCACCGCGCGCACCGGGTACCGGGTCGAACTCGTCGGTGTGACCACCCACGGCGACGTCAGCCAGGCCCATCTCGCCCAGATCGGCGGGACAGGCGTTTTCGTCGGCGCGCTGCGCGACCGGCTGCTGAGCGGTCAGGTTGACCTGGCGGTGCACTCGCTCAAGGACCTGCCGACCGGCCAGCCGGAGGACATCGTCCTGGCCGCGGTACCCCGTCGTGACGACCCGCGGGACGCGCTCGTGACCCGGGAAGGTGCCAAACTCGCGGATCTGCCCGCCGGCGCGGTCATTGGCACGGGTTCCCCGCGCCGGGCCGCCCAGCTGATGCTGCTGCGGCGAGATGTTCACTGCGTGCCGATCCGGGGTAACGCGGGCACCCGGCTGGCCAAGGTCGGGACGGGGGAGCTCGACGCGGTCGTGCTGGCCGCTGCTGGCCTGGCCAGGATCGGCCGGCTCGATGTCGCCAGCCAGTTTTTCGAGCCCGATGACATGCTGCCCGCGCCCGGGCAGGGTGCGCTGGCGGTCGAATGCCGCGCCAGTGACCCGCGCCTGGCCGAACTGCTCGGCGCCGTTGACGATGCCCTCAGCCGCGCGGCCGTGACGGCCGAACGGGCCGTGCTGGCCAGCCTCGAGGCGGGCTGCAGCGCCCCCATCGGGGCGTACGCAGCCGGAACGGCGGAGCATCTGCACCTGGAAGCGGCGGTTATCGCCGCAGACGGCCGGCAGGCGCTGCGCGAACACGGCGACGCCGCGCCCGGCGACGCCGCACAGCTCGGCCGCGACGTCGCGGCACGGTTGCTGCGCGCTGGCGCGGGCATTCTCATGACCGTGCCCCCCGTACGGACGATCAACGGGAAAGATGCCTTGTGAACGTCACCCCAGTTTCTTCCACGCCCGTCGCCGACCAGCAGGTACCACCGGTCACGGCCGGCCGTGTCGCGCTAGTGGGCGCGGGGCCCGGGGATGAGGGCCTGCTGACCCTGCGCGGCGCCCAGCTCATCAGCCAGGCCAGCCTGGTGGTCACGCCGCGCGAGCCCGGCACGCGGATCCGCCAGCTGCTGCGCCCCGGCGCCGAGCTCTTCGTCGCCGCGGATGCCGCGGACGGCGAGGAGCCCGACATGGCGGCGGTCGCACAGGCTGGTCAGCTGGTGGTCCGGCTCTACGACGGCGACCCCCTGCTGGACGGCGGCGCGGATGACGCGCGGGCGCTGGCCGAGGCCGGTGCGGAGTTCGAGATCGTGCCCGGCGTTCCCGCCGCGACCGCCGTCCCCGCGTACGCGGGTATTCCCCTCGGCGGCGAGGGGGGCGAGGTCCGCATCATCCACGCCGCCGATGCGAGCCGCGTCGCGTTCAGCCCCGGCACGCTCGTCGTGCTGGGTGCCGAGGCAGGCCCCGCCGACCTCGGCAAGATGCTGATCGCCGCTGGCTGGCCCGAGACCACGCCGTTTGCCGTTACCTGGAACGGGACCAGCACGTCCCAGCGCACGGTCGTGTCGGTGCTCGGTCGCATCACCGCTGACCTGAAGGCCGCGGGGGTAAGCCCGCTCAGCTCGGGGCAGGCCGTCGCGGTGGTCGGCGAAGCGGTGCAGGCCCAGCCGCGCCTGTCCTGGTACGAAACCAAGCCGCTATTCGGCTGGCGGGTCCTTGTGCCGCGCACCAAGGCGGATGCGGCAGCCGTGTCCGAGCGCCTCCGCGAGCAGGGCGCCATTCCGGAGGAGGTGCCTACCATCGCGGTGGAACCGCCCCGGACTCCGCAGCAGATGGACCGCGCTGTCCGCGGGCTGGTTACCGGCCGCTATCAGTGGGTCGCCTTCACGTCCGTCAACGCGGTCCGCGCTATCCGGGAGAAGTTCGAGGAGTACGGCCTCGACGCGCGGGCGTTCGCCGGGGTCAAGGTGGCCGCCGTCGGTGAGCAGACGGCGGCCGCGCTCAGGGACTTCGGGATCTATCCCGATCTCATCCCCGAGGGTGAGCAATCTGGCCAGGGCCTGGCGGCGGCGTGGCCGCCGTATGACGACGTGCTGGACCCGATCAACCGGGTGCTGCTTCCCCGCGCTGACATTGCCACCGAGCACCTCGTCGCGCGGCTCACCGAGCTCGGCTGGGAGGCGGAGGACGTCACCGCCTACCGCACCGTCCGGGCGGCCCCGCCGGCCGCCCCGATCCGTGAGGCCATCAAGGGCGGCGGCTTCGACGCGGTGCTGTTCACCTCGTCCTCGACCGTCCGGAACCTGGTCGGGATCGCGGGCAAGCCGCACGCGGTCACGGTAATCGCGGTGATCGGTCCGCAGACGGCCAAAACCGCGGCCGAGTTCGGCTTGCGCGTCGATGTCACAGCGCCGAAGCCGTCGATGGCCGCGCTCGTCGAAGCCCTCGCCGAATACGGCGCGGGCCAGCGGGCCGCGGCTATCGAGGCAGGAGAGCCGCTCCGCCGGCCTAGTGAGCGCCGCCGCGGCGCGCGCAAGCGGGTCCGGTGACACATAGCCGCGCAGAACGCACCCGTGCGGGCGCATAGCTAACCAGATCCAGGTCCACCGGTGAAGACGCACCAGTGGACGTGCCCACCAGATGAGGGAGTTCCGGTGAACGCAGGGTTTCCGGTGATCCGGCCACGCCGGCTCCGGCGTACGCCCGCGTTGCGCAAGCTCGTGGCGGAGACGGCCCTGCGGCCGGCCGACCTGGTGCTGCCGATGTTCGTCAAGGAAGGCATCACCGCGCCGCAGCCGATCAGGTCCATGCCCGGTGTCGTCCAGCACACCAGGGACAGCCTGCGGAAGGCCGCCGCTGAGGCGGTGGACGCGGGGGTCGGCGGTCTCATCCTGTTCGGCATTCCCGCCGTCAAGGACGGCCGGGGCTCCGCCGCCGACGACCCGGCCGGCATCGTCCAGCTCGCGATCGCGGACCTGGCCGCCGAGGTGGGTGACGCTACCGTGCTCATGGCCGACCTGTGCCTGGACGAGTACACCGACCACGGCCACTGCGGCTTGCTGACGGCGGCCGGCGAGGTCGACAACGACACCACACTCGAGCGCTACGCGGCCATCGCGGTGGCGCAGGCGTCCGCTGGCGTGCATGTCGTCGCGCCCAGCGGGATGATGGACGGCCAGGTGGGCGCGATCCGCTCGGCGCTGGACGCAGCGGGCTTCGCGGACGTCGCCATCTGTGCCTACTCCGCCAAGTACGCGTCCGGTTTCTACGGGCCCTTCCGCGACGCCGCCGAGTGCGCGCCGCAGTTCGGCGACCGTGCCTCTTACCAGCAGGACCCGTCCGGGTCCGACGAGGCGCTCCGCGAGGTGCTGATCGACATCGACGAGGGCGCGGACATGGTCATGGTGAAGCCCGCGCTGGCCTATCTGGACATCATCGGGCGCGTCGCCGCCACCGTGCACGTGCCCGTCGCCGCCTACCAGGTGAGCGGGGAGTACGCCATGGTGGAGGCGGCCGCGGCCAACGGGTGGCTGGACCGGGACCGGATCATCATGGAGACCCTCACCGGGATCCGCCGCGCCGGGGCGGGCATCATCCTGACCTACTGGGCCGCCGAAGTAGCCCGCGGGCTCGGCTAGCCGACCTCCCGCATCCGGCTGCCGTCCCTAGTTATCCGAACCGTCCGCCGGTACCGGGTGGGCCACTCCGGATCACGGTAATAACGGGATAACCACCCGGTTGGATGACGTGCGGGTCATCCTGCGTGATTGCCCCCGGCGGGCTGTGGGCCGTCCTCTACGATGGGTGACGCCGGCTTCGGGAACGCCCTCGGTGATCCCGTTCGGTACCTTTCCGGTCCACCCGGCGCTGGAGCCTGTGTCTCCGGTAGCCCACGGGCCGGCAACATCGATGCGGAACGCCGGCGGTGCGGTCGGGTCCCGGGTAGGAGTTGGCCGATGGTCGATGTGGTGCGGCGCCGCAGCCGCCGTAAGGCGGCGGAACGGAACGACCGGCGCGACCCACTCGGTCAGGCGGCTGAGAACTACGCGACGCTGGGCTGGCCCGTGTGCGCGGGGGCGCATCTGTCGTTCGACGGGCAGAGGATCGGCCGCGCCTGCTCGTGCGACCGGGTCGGCTGCCCCGCGCCGGGGGCGCATCCAATCTCCCCGACCTGGCAGATGCAGGCCACCGTCGACACCGGCACGATCGGGCGATGGTGGGCCGCCCGGCCCGGCGCCAGCGTGATCCTGGTCACCGGGCGCGTCTTCGACGTTCTGGACGTCCCGGTCGCCGCGGGCGCCGCCGCGCTGGCCATGATCGAGCAGGCCGGGATCACGGCGGGTCCCGTCGCGGAAGCGGGGACGCGCATGCTGTTCTTCGTGACGACCCGCGGCGCACCCGTCGACGAGGACGAGTGGTGGTCCTGCCGGCTGGACTGTGAACCGGAAAACATCACCACCCAGGGCAGCCTGCGCTGGCACTGCCGCGACAGCTACGTCCTGGCACCACCCTCAGTCGGGGGAGGCGGGATGGCGCGCTGGGTCCGTGACCCGGCCGGCCGTCCGCTGCCGGACCCCCTTAGGCTGCTGGAGTATCTGGTTGACGCCTGTGAGGAGACTGGTCTGCCGTGAGCACCCCCGCCGAAGGTAACCGCAGGATGGGTTCCCGTTCGGCGGAGTGGTTCGACCGGGCCTGCGCGGTTACCCCGGGGGGTGTCAACTCACCGGTCCGGGCGTTCGGGTCGGTCGGCGGAGTGCCGCGCTTCATCGCCGCGGGCTCGGGGCCCTACCTGACCGACGTCGACGGGCGCGAGTACGTCGACCTGGTGTGCTCCTGGGGGCCGATGATTCTCGGCCATGCGTATCCGCCCGTGGTGCAGGCTCTGCACGATGCGGCCAGCCGGGGCACCTCCTTCGGCGCGGCCACGCCGGGTGAGGTCGAGCTCGCGGAGGAGATCACCGGACGCACGCCGGCCGAGCAGATCCGGCTGGTCAACTCCGGCACCGAGGCCACGATGTCCGCGCTGCGCCTGGCCCGCGGATTCACCGGGCGGCCGGTCGTGGTGAAGTTCGCCGGGTGCTACCACGGCCACGTGGACGCCCTGCTGGCCTCGGCCGGCTCGGGGGTAGCGACGTTCGGCCTGCCCGATTCGCCTGGTGTCACCGGCGCGTCAGCCAGCGATACGATCGTGCTCCCGTACAACGACGAGGCAGCCGTCCGTGAGGCATTCGCCACGCGTGGCGACCAGATCGCCTGCGTGGTCACCGAAGCGTGCCCCGCCAACATGGGTGTGGTCCCGCCCGCGCCAGGATTCAACGAGATGCTCCCGTCGCTGTGTCACGAACACGGCGCGCTGCTCATCATGGACGAGGTGCTGACCGGCTTCCGCGTCACCCGTTCCGGCTGGTACGGCCGCGACGGCGTCGCCGGGGACCTGACGACGTTCGGCAAGGTCATGGGGGGCGGCCTGCCCGCGGCAGCCTTCGGCGGCCGCGCCGAGATCATGGCGCGCCTCGCCCCTAGCGGCCCCGTCTATCAGGCCGGGACACTGTCCGGTAATCCGCTGGCCACCGCAGCCGGGCTGGCCACGCTCCGGGCCTGCACGCCCGAGGTGTACGCGCGGGTGGACGAGGCCGCGGCCCTGGTCGCCAAGCTCGCCACCGAGGCGCTGACCGCGGCGGGCGTGCCGCACCGTCTGCAGACGGCCGGGAATCTGTTCTCGGTCTTCCTGGGCCGCGCCGAGCCGGTACGGGACTTCGACGAAGCCCGGGCCCAGTCGGCTCCCGCGTATGCCGCGTTCTTCCACGCCATGCTGGACGGCGGGGTATACCTGCCGCCGTCACCGTTCGAGGCGTGGTTCCTGTCCGCGTCGCACGACGGCACCGCGATCGCGCGCATCGCCGCCGCTCTTCCCGCCGCTGCCCGCGCCGCCGCCACCGCCCTCACCTAACCCAGCCGCTCTCCGCGAGCCCGCCCCCGCAGTGGTCGCTTGCTCGTCGCGACGTAACGTCGGGCCGGTAAGCTGGGCCAGCCATGAGTGAGCATCCGCCGAATTCTGCCGCGCCGGGGCAACCCGACGATACGACCGTCGTGCACCTGCTCAGGCACGGGGAGGTCGAGAACCCGCGCGGGCTGATCTACGGGCGCCTGCCGGGATTCCACCTGTCTGAAGATGGCCGCATGATGGCCAAGGCCGCCGCGGATTACCTCGCCGAACGGGACGTGGTGGCGATCTTCACCTCGCCGCTCGAGCGGGCTCGCGAGACGGCCGAGCCGGTCGCGGAGCGATTCAGCCTCGAGCCGGTGGTCGACGAGCGGCTGATTGAACCCTGGAATCACTTCGAGGGCCTGGTCTTCGGCATCGGAGACGGCTCGCTGCGGAAGATGGAGCATTGGTGGTACCTGCGGGATCCGTTCTCCCCGTCCTGGGGTGAGCGGTACAAGGGGGTCGTGCAGCGCGTGCTCGCCGCGGTGACCGACGCCAGGGACGCCGCCCGTGGTCACGAGGTCGTATGTGTCAGCCACCAGCTCCCGATCTGGGTGACCCGCAGGAGCGTGGAAGGCCGCCGGCTCTGGCACCACCCGAACAACCGTGAGTGCGCGCTGGCCAGCGTCACCAGCTTCACGTTTACCGGCGACGAGGTCACCGGCGTGACATACGCCGAGCCGGCCCGGCGTCAGGCCAACTTCGGTGGTGCGGCACAATAGGGTTCGATACTACTCACTGTAGGAGTTCTGGGTCCTGGACGTGCCGTTGTTCCCCTCGTCAAACGCCGTTCGCCGCGCCGTCGGTGCGGTCACGATGGCCGTCTTCGGTGTACTGAGCATTGCGGCGTGCAGCGGCCAGATAGCGGCGAATACGCCCGCCAGCAACGGCAGCAACTTCGTGTCGGGCAACGGGGACAGCAGCTACTTTAAGGCGGGCGGTCGGCTGGCGGCGCCGGACGTCTCCGGGAGGACGCTGTCCGGCGCCCGGTTGAGCCTGAGTTCCTACCGCGGCAAGGTGGTCGTCATTAACTTCTGGGGATCCTGGTGCGCGCCGTGCCGCTCGGAGGCTCCCACTCTGGCCGTTCTTTCTGAGCAGTACCAGTCCAAGGGTGTCCAGTTCGTCGGGGTCGATATCAGGGACTCGCCCGCGAGCGCCCAGGCCTTCGTGCAGAATTTCGACATCAGCTACCCAAGCCTGAACGACCCGGCCGACGAGATCGCCCTTGCCTTCCGCCATACCGTGCCGCCGGCGGCGATCCCGAGCACGCTCGTGATCGACCGCAACGGCCAGATCGCCGGGCGCGTCATCGGTCAGGCGAGCTACTCGAGCCTCGGGAACATCCTCGCCAAAGTGACCGCGGGGGGGATGAGCCGATGACCGATGTGCGCTCGCCCCAGGCCGGCCACGGCATCGCCTCGCCCGGCGCGGCGGAAGAGCCCGCCGATGTGGCCGGGGAGACGACGGCCGATGTGGCGGATGAGACCGCCGGCGTGGCGGGGGAGATCCCGGCCGACGTAGTGGACGAGACCGCCGGCGTGGCGGGGGAGATCCCGGCCGACGTAGTGGACGAGACCGCCGGCGTGGCGGGGGAGATCCCGGCCGATGTGCCGGAGGAGACGGAGATTCCGCCGCCGCGCCCCCAGCCGGGCACGTTCGGCGTGGTGGCGTGGGCACGGTGGGGCTGGCGGCAGCTCACCTCGATGCGCATCGCGCTTGTCCTGCTGTTCCTGCTCGCCCTCGGCAGCGTTCCCGGATCACTGCTGCCACAGCAGGGCATCGATCCCGCGGCCGTGCAGCAATACTTCACCGCTCATCCGGCCCTGGCGCCGTTCCTCAACGCGCTCGGCCTGTTCAATGTGTTCGCCGCCCCCTGGTTCGCCGCGATCTACCTGCTGCTATTCATCTCGCTGGCCGGATGCGTGCTGCCGCGTTCGTTCCGGCTGGCCCGGACGGCGCGGGCCCGGCCGCCGCAGGCCCCTCGCTACCTGTCCCGGCTGCCGAACTCGGTGCGCTACGAGACCGCGATGACCACGGAGGAGGCATCCGCCGCGGCGGCCGCTTTCCTCACCCGCCGGCGTTTCCGGCTGAGCCAGGGTGAAGGCTGGCTGTCGGCCGAGAAGGGCTACCGCCGGGAAGCCGGCAACCTCCTGTTCCACGTGGCCCTGATGGGGGTCCTGATTTCCATCGGCGTCGGTGGCCTGTTCGGCTACAAGGCCGACCGGCTGCTGATCGAGGGGAACAGTTTCGCGGACACCGTGACCGATCTCGACGCCTATCACCCGGGGCATCTCGTGTCAGCGAACGACCTGGCCCCGTTCAGTCTCACCCTCGACAAGTTCTCCGCGAGTTATGTCGCGAGCGGGCCGGACCGGAACCAGCCGGCCAGCTTCGACGCGCACGTGTCCTACACCGCCCAGCCCGGAGGCGTGGCCCGCACCTACGACATCCAGGTGAACCACCCGCTGAACGTGGACTCGACAAAGGTGTACCTGATCGGGCACGGCTACGCCCCGGTCTTCCGCGTGACCGACGGCCACGGCAAGGTCGTCTACGACCAGGCGACCCCGTTCCTGCCCGCCGAACAGGCCACGTATCTGTCCGAGGGAGTGGTCAAGGCGCCCGACGCGAAGCCGCAGCAACTCGGCTTCGCCGGGGTATTCCTGCCGACCGCCGTGGACGTGAACGGGCAGCTGGAGTCAGCCTTCCCGGCGCCGTACGCGCCGGCGGTGAGCATGATCCCCTACGTTGGCAACCTGGGCCTGAACAGTGGCGTGCCGCAGTCGGTGTACCAGCTCAACACCACCGGGATGCACCGGCTCGCCACCCCGGCGCAGGTGCTGACGCCGGGTCAGTCGATGAAACTGCCGGGCGGCGCGGGCACGCTCACGTTCGCCGGCTTGAAGCAGTGGGCCAGCCTCCAGGTGACCTACGACCCGGGGCAGGTTCCGGCGCTGATCTCCGGCATCGTCGCGCTGGCCGGCCTGGTGCTGTCCCTCCTCGTCCGGCGGCGGCGGATCTTCGTCCGCGCCTACCGTGGCGACTCCGGCCGCACCGTGGTCGATGTGGGCGGCCTGGCCCGCTCTGACGTCGGCGGCGG